>LNFM01010679.1_pt1 | contig 21937 bp, 15 predicted proteins | sample 596031 | NCBI WGS metagenome assembly LNFM01 (sample SAMN04254537, study PRJNA301005) | activated carbon metagenome | isolation source: dual media filters at the Ann Arbor, Michigan drinking water treatment plant | place: USA: Ann Arbor
GATAAATGGAAAAAGCTGTTAATTCAATAACAAGCTACACTTCTTAATTTCTCTTCCTTTATTTTTGTGTTTTACCTACTATGACCAATAAGCCAACTATTAATACATCGCTATCTCCCGCCCTATTACATTTATACGACCTCAGCAATAGTGTTGTAGTAATAATTGATGTATTCCGGGCTACATCTACCATCGCCTCTGTATTATACAATGGTGCAAAATGTGTGATACCAGTTGACTCTGTTCCCAAAGCGATTGACATCAGCAAAAGCATTGGAGGTATTGCAGCCGGAGAACGGGATGGAATGATAGCAGAAGGATTACAACACGGTAATTCTCCATTAGAATATACAAGAGAGTTTATTGAAAATAAAACATTGGTATTAACTACCACCAATGGTACAAGATTATTACAAATGGCATTGGATAAAAATGCCGACACTATTATTGCTGGTTCGTTTCCTAACCTCTCTGCCGTATGTGATTTTTTGGTAAAAGAAAATAAAAATGTAGTGTTGGGTTGTGCTGGTTGGAAAGACCGTTTTAATTTAGAAGACACTTTATTTGCCGGTGCAGTTATTAATCGAATTGCCAAACATTTTACTATTCATTGCGATAGTTCATTGATGGCCGAAACAATGTACTTGAAGAATAAAAATAAAATGATGGATTTTGCACCAAAGCTTACACATTATCATCGCCTGGTAGAAAGATTTGGTTTGATTGATGATATAAAATATTGTCTTACTCCGGATCTGGCAAATGTGTTGCCCTTATATGTGGATGGAAAGCTGGTTGCAAAATAAAAAACTTACTAAGATACTCCATTTTACCCGTACTAATTCCCAATAAAATTTATTTTTTATTTACCTCCTTTTACGAGGAAATCCGCTGCACATTCTTTTACATTTGCCGATTAACCTTTTTTGAACCGGGGTTTAGAATAATAAATTTTGGAATTTTTCTATGGCATTACCGCACCTTATTAAGTATGTATATACTCATGGAACTGATGAAGTAATTCGCAGGGGAAAGAAAATACATGCAATCGGATTTGTTGAATTAGTAGAGTACGATGATCTTTTTGGATCTGCTGTCTTCCGGGTAAAAGATGATAGCTACGCTACTTACTATAAAGTGTACATTCAAAAATTTAAAGACCCAAAGGCAACATCACTTCGTTGTGCATGCCCTTATAATTTGGGAGATATTTGCCGCCATGAAGCTGCTGCATTATTTCAGTTGCAGGAAATGATTGACAGAGGCCATTTGCAAGCAGAGTCGGTGAAGTACGACCAGCGGCATACCGTCGCTAAAATGAAAACCATCGATCTGAAAACATTGCGTCTTCTTTCATCACCCGAAACACTGGAAGAAGCAGAAGTTTTTTTGCGTACCAATAAAGCCATTATTGATTTTGCAGAAAATGAAACAGTAAAAGCCACAGTAAAGCTGGAGGGTAAAGAATACAAAGTAATCATCCGCAAGAACGAAGAAAAGAATTTTGATACCAGTTGCGATTATGAGGATGAAAATCATCCGCTCGGTCTTCCTAAAATAATTGTGCTATTACAATTGCTGAATAAACATGGTGCCAACTATTTTGAAAGCATCCGCAATTGGGATAAAGAAAAAAACAAACTACTCGAAGCATATGGTTATTCACTCAGCGACGATTTAAAAGGAAAATTTGAATTTGCTTATAAAGATGGAAAACCATTTTTAAGAGTACTGGATTCCAATATTAAAAGAGTAGCAACGGTGGCAGCAGTGCCCAAACCCGTTTTGCTGCCAATGAAAGAAAAGGAAATAGCGGAAGCTCCCCAGGTAGTAGAGGACACGGTAACATTGCCTTCGCAACGACTGGGTGTTGTTTTCAATTTTAATAAAAAAAATTATCCGCAGTTTACTGTTGATGTTGTAATTGGCGAGCCAAATGAAAGCAACGATGCATTTGCTGGAACAGTAGAAAAGTTAGACATCAGCCGCTATGTAAATGCAGATAATTTATCAGAAGCAGACAGAGAATTACTAACCATGCTTCGTAAACTACAAGAATCTGAAATTAATAAATACGTAAGCCGCAACTCTCCCTTCTCCGGCATTTGGGAAAATATAATTCACCATGAAGATGATGATCTGCCGGAGGAAACAAAAGAATTAGTAGCAGAATATTTGCTGCCCAAATTGAAAAAAATATTTATTGAAACCTCAGGTAGTCCATTTGTTTTTTTATTGCCCGATAAAAAGCCGTTCAAAACAAATAACCTGGAGCCACTACAATTGCAGGCAGAGGAAGCAAGACCACATTTCATCATTAAGAAAAATTCGCATTATACTATTCAATGCCGGGTAAAAACCGGTCCGCTGGAATTTGACCTGGGCGATAATGAGGCTAACACACCATTATTCTTTTTATACAACAACCAGGCGCATTTGTGGAGAAACAATGAGGTAATTCATTTGGCAGAAAAATTTTTACCAACCGGTAAAATGAGTGTGCCTGCAGAAGAATGGACAAAAACATTGAATGAATTTATTATGCCGCTGGCGAAAGAACATAAGGTGGATTTTGATAAATCGCTGGTGCAGGAAATCAAAGATGGCAATCCGGAAGTGAAATTATTCCTGATGGAAAAAGGCGAGTACCTTGTTTTTCAACCCTCTTTTTCTTACAAAGGATATGAAACAAAAACAAGAGACCGGGATGAAATGATAGTGCCGCAGGGAGATAAAGTGCTGGTGGTGCATCGCAACAGGGAAAAAGAAGGAGAGTTTATACAGAAATTGCAAAATCTGCATTCGAGTTTTGCCTACAATGAAGATTCCGGAACCCTGGCATTAAAAGGAGCAGATGTGTTGAAAAACAACTGGTTCTTTTTATTTGTAGATGCCATGAAGGAAATGAAAACACCGGTGTTTGGATTTGAAGCGTTGAAAAATTTTCGTTTCAATACAGCCAAGCCGCAAACAAAAATTTTCATTAGCAGCAATACCGATTGGTTTGATGCAAAGGTGGACATTCTTTTTGGCGATCAGCAGGTAACCGTGGCCGAAGTAAAAAGAGCCTTAGCCAATAAGCAACAGTTTGTACAATTGAATGATGGAACATTGGGAATATTGCCGGAAGAGTGGTTAAAAAAATATTCGCTTCTTTTTAGAGTAGGTGAAGGGAAAACAGATTCACTAAAACTGTCCCGCTATCATTTAAGTGTAGTAGATGAACTGTATGAAACAAGAGATGAAGAAGAACTGATCGTACAACTGGAAGAAAAATATCAAACCCTTCGGGAGTTTAATAAAATAAACGAGATCGACCCCTCCTATCATTTAAAAATGATTTTGCGACCTTACCAGGTAGCTGGTTTTCAATGGTTGAATTATTTAAAAGATATTAATTGGGGCGGAATATTGGCTGATGATATGGGATTGGGTAAAACGGTGCAGGCTCTATCTTTTATGGAGCATTTTAAAAAAGAAAAAGGAACACTCAAAGCATTAGTAGTTTGCCCAACTACGCTGATCTATAACTGGGAGAATGAAATAAAAAAATTCACTCCTACCCTAACGTATAAAATTCATCATGGCGGCACAAGAACCAGAACAAAAGAAGAATTGACCGACCATGATGTTACCATTACTACTTACGGAACATTACGGAGTGATATAAAACTATTGATGAGTGTAGATCTTGATTATGTGATCCTGGATGAAAGCCAGGCCATTAAAAATCCGGCAAGTAAAGTAACCAAAGCTGCATCATTACTTAATGCAAAGCACCGTCTTTGTATGAGTGGTACGCCATTGCAGAATAACACCTTTGACATTTTTGCGCAGATGAATTTTTTAAATCCCGGCATGTTGGGGACCATGGAATTCTTCCGCCAGGAGTTTGCTATACCTATTGATAAATTTGGCGAGCAGGATAGAAAAGATCACCTCAAAAAAATTCTCTATCCATTTATATTACGAAGAACAAAGGAACAAGTAGCAAAAGATCTTCCGGAAAAACAGGAAATGATCTTGTTCTGCGAAATGGAAGATGAACAAAGAAATATTTACGATGCGTACAGAAATGATTTCCGCAACCAGATACTCGGTACGATTGAAACGCAGGGCATTCAAAAATCACAGTTAACGATCTTACAAGGATTGATGAAACTGCGCCAGATTTGCGATTCGCCGGCAATATTAAATGAACAGGAAAAATTTGAAAATCATTCTATCAAGTTAGATGAGCTGGCAAGAGAGATCACAGAAAATATCGGTAATCATAAGGCACTCATCTTCTCCCAGTTTTTGGGTATGCTTGCATTAATAAGGGCCAAGCTGGAAGAGTTGGGAGTGAAATATGAATATTTTGATGGAAGTACATCTGCACCGGATAGAGAGAAGGCAATACAAAGTTTTCAAAACAATGATGAAGTAAGAGTATTCCTCATTTCATTAAAAGCCGGTGGAGTGGGTTTGAATCTTACTGCGGCCGACTATGTATATATTGTTGACCCATGGTGGAACCCGGCGGTAGAGCAACAGGCCATTGACCGTACACACCGTATAGGGCAAACAAAAAATATTTTTGCCTATCGCATGATTTGTAAAGACACGATAGAAGATAAAATACTACAACTGCAGGAAAAGAAACGGGCATTAGCCAAAGACATCATTTCTGATGATGCCACATTTGTAAAATCGCTGACTAGGGAGGATGTGGAGTATTTGTTTAGTTAAAATGCCTAGATAACTTTAAAATATAGGAGATGTTTTCGAGTATTAAATACTAATAAGGTAGTATAGGAAACTTCTTGGTACTTATTTACATTTACAAGATGACAAGGGGGCTATATATTTTGATATTTATAATTTGCACTATAGCCTCATATGCAACAGCCCAAACAGGTGCAGCAACAAGAAAGCAAGAACGAAAAAATATTGATTCGCTTTTATTAGTTCATTCATTACCGGTAAGGGTTGAAGCTGCCCGGACGGACTCTCTTTTTAGGATGGATATACAAACATTGCTTAGGGACAGCCTAAAGGCAAGAAAGTTTGAAAGCCTTAATTATGATGAAGCGGCTGAAATTTCTAAAAAATATTTTACAGATTTATTCGGCGTAAATAATAAGCAACGAATGCTTGATAATCTTGAAAACATCCAAAAAGATAAGGACTACTTTATAAAAGAATCGGAATTTGCAAAACCATTAATGCAGTCCCTTGAAATCTCAGCCTGTAGTATAGAGTCGGATAGCAGCATAGTTGTAAAACGGTATAATTTCCCCAATGCAAAAAAGAACAGGAGCTGGGAGTTTAAACATGAAGAATCAGAATCTATAAATAAATTTGTAAGCCGTATCATTAATTCTTTAACAGGTCAAACTTCCTTCAAATGAAAATACTAATTGCTTTCACCTTCCTGTTTATTAGCTATCACAGTTTTTCCCAATCAGACTCCCTCCTCAAAAAATACGACCAGCAACTCGTCTACCGCTATGGTAGCCATTTTATGAAAGGCGGAAATAAAGTTTCTTTTAATGCATTGCAGGAAGAGTTTACAATCCCGTCTATTTCTTTTGATCTATACGCAAAAGCCAAAAAGGATAAAACCATCAGCACTGTTTTACGATACGTTTCATTACTTGCTATCATCGGGGTAGCAAAAGGGACGGCTGATAATAACCGCAATCTTACCTATGGCTTTTTGGCCGGGCAGTTTGCAACGTTGGCTCTAAGCAGTTCCTTTCAAAATAAATCAACCACCGGTTTAGACCGTGCCATTCAAATCCGCAATCGGGAGCTTCTTTTTCCCGGTCGTTAGTGCCGTTTATCGTCCATTAGTGCAATTCATCGGGTTTTTGGCAAAATATACCCTGCTCCCGAAGGTTGTTCTGCCTTATTACGTCTATTTTCGTACACTACACAAACCATTTATGAAGAAGATTTTTACCTTATCCCTGTTGATTTTCACCCTTTTCGCTACAGTAAATGCACAAAAAGCAGATGGAAGTATAAAAGGAAAGCTAATTGACACGGCGTCTAAATTACCCGTAAGCGATGCGACTGTTTCAGTTTTAAACGCAAAAGACTCCTCCCTAGCCAACTTTACCCTGTCAAATAAGCAAGGTGCTTTTGAAATAAAAGGATTGGCAGAAGGCGATTACCGGGTGGTAATTTCCAGCAAGGGATTTATGGAGATCAAAAAAACATTCTCTCTAACCGCAACGGAAAAAGCGATTGACCTTGGAAGTATTACAGTTGAAAAAGATTATAAAACGCTGGAAGGTGTTACCATCACCAGCGAATCTCCTATTCAAGTAAAGAACGATACGGTACAATTTAATGCAAGTGGTTTTAAAACACTACCGAATGCAACAGCCGAAGACTTACTGAAAAAACTACCCGGTGTTGAAGTTGATAAAGAAGGTAACGTAAAAGCACAAGGCGAACAGGTACAGAGAGTGCTGGTAGATGGTAAAGAGTTTTTTGGTAATGATCCTAAGTTGGCTACTAAAAATCTTACTGCCGATATGATCGAGAGTGTGCAGGTATTTGATGATATGAGTGACCAGGCCAAGTTTACTAAAATAGATGATGGCAGCAGAAGCAAAACCATTAATATTAAATTAAAGAAAGACCGTAACAAAGGATATTTTGCCAGGGCCTTGTTAGGCGTAGGTGACCAGGGCCGTTATGAAGGCAATGCGATGATCAATAAATTTAATGGGGATCAGCGTATTTCACTTTTGTTCAACTCCAATAATATTAACAAGCAAGGCTTCTCTTTTTCAGACATCATTAGTTCCATGGGAGGTTTTAGCGGATTTGGTGGTGGTGGCCAGGGCGGACAAGCTGGCGGCAGTGGAATGCAAATGATGTCAACCCGTGGTGGTGGCGGCGGTGGATTTAGCGGTGGCGGATTAAGTGGAGCAAGCACAGGAATTATCAAATCTACTTCTGTAGGTTTAAACTACTCCGATATGTGGGGCCGCAAAATAAAAGTAAGCGGTAGTTATTTCTTTTCCGATTCAAAACCTCAACAGGAGCAAAGCACATTCCGTCAAACATTTTTTGCGAATGATTCAACCGCAAGTCTTTCAAGAGAAACCATGTCGAACAACCTGAATCAGAATCACCGGTTAAATATGCGGATAGAATACCAGATAGACTCTGCTAATTCTATTTTATATACACCTTCGGTAACCCTCCAGCATTCAGATAATTTCAGTCAAAGCATTTCATCAACCCGTTCTGCAATGCCGGGCAAAGAATTTTTATCTATTGATGGAAGTTCCCAAAACACCAATAAACGTAATGGTGTAAATATTGGCAACAACTTTTTATTTCGCCATAAGTTTAGAAAAACCGGCAGAACTTTAACGTTAGGTTGGAACAATACAATTGGTAATAGCCAAAGCGATGGGTTGACACTTTCTACCAATAATTTTTACCAGGAAGATGGCACACTGTACAATTCGTTTGTACAAAACCAAAATTCGAAACAAAAAACAGAAACAAACAATAATGTTATCAGCACTTCTTACACAGAACCGTTTGGCCTGAATAAATTATTGGAATTGAACTACGCTTATACCAATAATAAAAGTGAGTCGAGAAGAGAAACATTTAATTACAACGGTGTTACGGATAAATATGATAATCCAAACTTGTTACAAACGAATGATTTTATAAACACTTTCCTGGCGCATCGGTTTGGTGCTAACTTCCGGGTGCAGGAGAAAAAATATAATTACCAGTTTGGTGTGGGAGTACAAAGAGCAACGTTGGGCAGCGATAGCTACCAGGCTGTAACGGACAAAACAACCATAACCAGCCAGACGTATACAAATATTTTCCCAACTGCAAATTTCAACTTTACGCCTAGCAGAAGTAAAAACCTGCGGATTTCATATAATGGCCGTACTAATCAGCCCAGCGTAAACCAATTACAAAATGTACCGGATGCAAGTGATACATTGAATATCAGAATTGGTAATCCTGAATTGAACCAGGAGTTTAATCATAATTTTAATATTGGCTTCAATACATTTAATATTCTTACGTTCAAATACATAGCTGCAAATCTTAGCTTAAGTACCACGCAAAATAAAATTGTAAACAGCATTACTACACAGGGTCCGCTGCAAATAACCAATTATGAGAACGTAAACGGTTATTTCAGAGGTTCTTCTTTTATAACATTGGGCTTACCATTTAAGAATCCAAAGTTGAAAGGCTCCAGCCTGAACTTTACCAACAACATGTCGTACGCAAATGATATAAGCCTTGTTAATTTGAAAAAGAATATTACAAAAACAATTACCATCTCACAAGGCGCAGGCGTCAATATCAATAAAGACAAAATTGATTTTGGTGTAAAAGCAAATCTTGCTTACAACAATGTAAAGTATAGTATCAACTCTATGTTGAACGAAGACTTTTTTACGCAAACCTATTCCGGAGATGTTGCTTATACATTCCCTAAGAATATTATTCTTTCTACCAATTTTGATTACTTAATAAATACAGGCCGTGCCGAAGGATTTAACCAGAATATTCCTTTATGGAATGCCAGTGTTAGCAAACAAATGTTTAAAAAGAAAAATGGTGAGCTGAAATTATCTGTAAATGATATTCTGAATCAAAATCAAAGTATTGCCCGTACTACAGGCGATAACTACATACAGGATACAAGAAGTATGGTATTGAAAAGATACTTTATGGTAAGCTTCTTATATAACCTGAATAAAATGGGTGGTAAAGCAGCAACAACACCGGGTATGCCAAGAATGATGGAAAGAAATATGAGAGATGTAAGAATGTATTAATAAGTAATTCCCATTAGTGATACAAATAGAAATGTCCCGCCAGTTGGTGGGACATTTTTTATAGCATGAGGGTTAGTAAAGAAAAATTATTTTCTTCTGTAGTGTGCTGCCGCTGCTGGCGATGAACCGGAAATGATTACCGATAACACCGATTTAAATAACCGCAATACATTAAAAGAAGATTTGTAATAGTGGCGATAAATTTTCGCCGATTGATGGGAATGAACCAGGTTTCTGTTTTTCATACTTGGATATTTTTCAAAGTTATTAACGTATGTGTCTATTTAAAAGTATGTAATAAAGTTTGCTTTTTATAATATTGTCTCTCATTACCAACCCTATAAATCCATACTGCATGAAAAAATCCGTAAAAACACTTGCCCTTATTACTATCAGCTTTCTTTTTGCCACACATTCTAGAGTAGCAAGCGATGTAAAGAAAGTAATTGAAGATTATCCAAACCGCTTTATTAATTTGATGGGAGAAGTGTTGGCGCAAAACACTCAATCAACCGATTACCATTGCAACTTTGCAGTGCATGGTGCCGAAGAAGCATTTATTACCCGTTACCCTGCTAAAAAAGAAATATGCAGCTGGCAGGCTTTGATGCTTACAACAGAAAGTTTTGATAAGGCCAAACAAAAATTCAAATCACTTTTTAATCAGCTCAATAATCTTTCTATAAAAGCAGGTAATGGAACCTTTAAGCTTAAAGCGGATTATCAATCGCCGGAAGAATCTATAAAATTCACCAGTGTTTTATTTTCTTTTGAACCGGCTACCGAAGCCATGAAGAAATTGAAAGTAGAAATCTCTATGCAGTACATAGAACCCATGGAATGGAAAGTAAAACTATTGATTTACGACCGGGAAAGAGAAGATGATGAAAGAGGCGCTATTAGGGAATAAGTTAATTAGTTAACCGGGTATTAGGCTTTTGCGGAATGGCTGTTTCCAAATTAACTAATACCCAATTACCAGTTCCTAAACATTAACCTTCATTAACATTAAACATAGCCCCTTTAACCAGCATTATTAATTGGTAAGAATATTTTCGTAGCTGAAATGGATTAGCTATGAGAAAAATTGTCCTCTTACTGGTATTGATTTGTACGGTAACAATAGTACAAGCCCAAAAAAATGGTATTGTAAAAGGAGTTGCTTTTGATACCATCAGTAAGCAACCAGTTGCTGGTGCTACCATTTCACTACTAGAAAAGAAGGATTCTTCGTTGGTTTCATTTTCCATGACCGGTAATGACGGACGTTTTGAATTAAGAGGAATTGCCAACGGCGAGTACCGCCTCCTCATCAGCCATGTTAATTATCATAACAACAATACATTTTTTACCATCAGCGATACCAGTAAAAATGCAGAGCTTGGCAATGTAGTAATGAATGACAAAAACAAAGTACTGGAAGAAGTAGTACTCGAAAATGAAGCTCCACCCGTTACAATGATTGGCGATACCGTTCAATACAATGCCGGTTCATTTAGAACACAGCCCAATGCAAGTGTAGAGCAGTTATTAAAAAAACTACCCGGTGTAAAAGTTGACAAAGACGGAACCATTAAAGCACAAGGGGAAAAAGTAACCAAAGTACTGGTAGATGGAAAAGAGTTTTTTGGCAACGATCCCAAGATCGCTACCAAAAATTTACCTGCAGATGCGGTAGATAAAGTACAGGTATATGACAAACAAAGCGACCAGGCTCAATTAACTGGATTTGAAGACGGCAATTCTGAAAAAACCATTAATCTTAAATTAAAAAAAGATAAGAAGAAGGGCTTGTTTGGAAAAGTAAATGCCGGAGTTGGAAATAAGGAAAGATATGAGGGCCGGTTCAATGTTAATTCATTTAAGGGAGCAAGACAGTTTTCTGCAATTGGCATGGGTAACAATACCAATGCGGAAGGATTTTCTTTTATGGATATTTTGAACTTTACCGGCGAGCTGGCAAGAATGCAGCGAGGTGGCGGCGGCGGTAATATCAATATTAATATGAGTGGTGATGAAGCGGCAGCTATGGGACTTAACATGGGTGGACGAAACAGCGGTATCAATACTGCATGGGGTGGCGGATTGAATTATAATAATATCATTGGTACCAAGCTGGATTTTCAAAGTAATTATTTTTACAATCGCTTCAATCCAAAACAGGAAAGCCATATACAGCGGCAATACATTTTACCCGATACTTCTTATTTCTACAATCAAAATGCTTACAGCGATAACCTGAGTAATAATCATCGGTTTAACCTGAATACATTGTACCAGGTTGATTCAATGAATTCCATTCGCATAATCCCATCCTTTAGTTACCAGAAAACAAACAACCGCTCTGCTACAGATTTTCAAATGATGTCAGAAGAGGGAGCATTGACCAATGATGGATTTAGTAATACTACCTCCGCTTCTACAGGATACAACTTTCGCAACGAAGTTATATGGAGAAAGAAATTTGCCAGGAAGGGAAGAACATTTTCTCTTTCGCTGCAAACAAGTTTAAATGAAAGTGATGGTGAAGCAAGCCTTTCATCGGTTAATAGTTTATACAATCCTAATGGTACAGCTTTGCGAAGAGATACACTAAATCAGCAAAGTAGTACAACGGGGGATTTGAAAGGCTATACTGCCAGAGCGGTGTATACAGAACCTCTCTGGAAACGTTCTTTATTGGAACTAAGCGTTGGTAAAAGCAATAGCATCAGCAGATCAAAAAAAGAAACCTGGGATTTTAACAAAGGCAGCGGCAAGTTTGACCGGTTGAACAATCAACTGACCAATGATTTCGAGAACACCTATGGTTATACCACTGGCGGTGTTCGGATTCGTACACAAAAGAAGAAATATAATTACTCAATAGGTGCCACATTGCAACGGGCTGAACTAGAAGGAAAAATTACCAACGACAATAAAGATTCTATCATTGGAAAAACATTTACGGATATATTACCGAATGCAAGACTCCAGTATAATTTTACCAAATTCAAAAACCTGACGGTTAACTACAGCACTTCTACCAATCAGCCCAATATGTCGCAATTGCAACCGGTACCAGATAACAGTAACCCACTGAATATACGGGAAGGTAATCCTGATTTGAAACAGGAATTTAACCATGCGGTTCAGGCAAACCTGCAATTGATAAATCCCTACAAGAATAAAAACCTGTTTGTAAATGTATCTGCCAGAGCTACAGAAAATAAAATATCTAATTATGATTCTATTAACCTGCAAACGGGTGTAAGAAAAACAAAGCCGGTGAATGTAAATGGAGTATATAGTTTGAATAGCTCTATTAGCTATAGTATGCCCATACGATTTTTGAAAGGGAATTTAGAAATAAGCAGTAGCTCCGGTTTTAATCAAAGCAAACAGCTATTGAACGATAAAGCAGGAACATTGATAACTAATACCATTAAAACAGTAACCTTGGGTCCGGATGTACGATTTGATATAAACCCAACGGATAAATTAAGTTTTACGTTGGGCGCAGGAGTTAATTATAACAAAACAAAGTATTCTGTACAGACAGTGCCGGATGTTGATTTTTTATCGCAAGAGTATAATGCATCGGTTGATTGGGAACTGCCTAAAGGATTTTTCTTTGCTACTGATTTTATGTACACCATCAATAGTCAGCGGGCAACGGGATTTAATGTAAAAGTACCCTTATGGAATGCAAGCATCAGCAAACAGCTATTGAAATATAACCGGGGCGAAATAAAATTTAGTGCCAGAGATTTGCTGAATAAAAATATTGGCATCAGCCGCAATACCAACAACAACTACATTGAAGATTCAAGAGTATTAACATTACAACGATTTTTCTTACTCAGCTTTACCTATAGTTTAAGTAAAACAGGTTTGAATAATGCTGGTGGCGGAATGAGGATTATTACGAGGTAACGAGCAGAGCTTTATGCAGGTTGCGGTACCCGCAACCTTGCTCCAGGTACTCTTTAATGATCTGTTCTTTTAAGTCCATAAAATGGTTGTTTTTTAGTTAACCTATTTCAGGACGAGGCACTATACGTTAATTCCATTAAGGTCAAGTTTGTATAACCAATATCGTTTTCCAAGTCGTTGGTCAATTTCTCTTAAAATCTTAAATCCTAAACTTTCATAAATATGTCTTGCATTGTTCATAATTTCTGATGTATGTAAAGCAATAGTTTTTTCACCATTTTCTTTTGCTTTGTCAATGCATATAGTTGTCAATTTTCTGCCAATTCCTTGCCCTCCAAAATCTGGGTCGACTGAAACAAAACGTATATAACTCCATTCTTTTAGATATATGTCTGTTGGATTTCCATTTGGAACTATAAAAGACATTCCAATAATATTGTCATTGTCAGCAACACAAACGATGCAAGTTGATTGGTCAATAAGTTCTTCGTAAGTTTTGTCGTTTGAAATTGTTTGTTTTAATGAATTCCAATTTTCATCTGTCAACTCTTTTTGAAACGGTGTCCAAGATTTAATTGCTAATTTTTTCAAATCTTGCAAGTCGTCTTTTGTCCCTAGTCTGTATGTTAAATTCATTTTAATTGTCTTTTCGAGTTGTATCGGTCATTGCTTGCTACCAACGTTTTTCGGATTGGCAAAATGGCGGATTTTCAGCACAAAAGTTCAATAAAATTCCTGCTGTTGAACCTTGTACAAATGTTTCATAGAAGCACTTCAGCCGCCATATTGCCAATCCGATGTTAGCAGCAGCCACATTTTGTCCGCTTACATTTTTTTATTCATTTCTCACTAATTTTCTTTGCTTGACTTACCCAAATTGGTGCGTTATTAATCGACTGTCTTAGTAACAAATTTAACTGAGCTGAATGATGTTGAATGTGTCTTACGTTATAAAACAAAATTTCAAGCAAGGAAAAATTCTTGTAGTTGTTAACCCAACGGTCATTAAGTTTTTCTGTTGTCAAACCTGATATAAGTTGATTTGCTTTTTGTCGGCAATATTCCAAGTAAGCAATCACTTCTGGTTTATTATAGGTTCTGTCAGGTTTTTTGCCTGTCGGGTCAAATTCTGAAAATGTAAAGGGTTTCGGTGGTTCAAATTTACTTGGTTCGGTTGTCAAGTAATAGTCTGTCCAAAAAGTGCAATGGTAAGATAAATACCAAAAATCTAATGCTGTGTCCCAGTGCTCGTCAGGACACATTGTAATTGCGTTTTCGAGCATATCAAGACTTGCTCCGAATTGGCTCCAAATTGCTTCTTTTATTGATGTGGAGTTGTCCATATTTTCTTTCTTTCTTTTCTATCGTTATGTTTGGTCGTCAATGATTGCAGCAATACCAATGTTGTGTGCCGTTTTGTGTCAATAGGCTGCTTCAATTTGTTTGCGAATTTTTTCTTTAATGTCAGCATTAGCAAACGAATGGTTGATGGCTTCAAGGTTACATTTTTTAAAATGTGCTTTGCCCCACTGAAATACTTTTTCCATAAGTCTATACTCGTCGCCAAGTGTAACATTTGAGATTGTTCTTGCGTCGGTATTTATGCTCATGGAAACTCCTGAATTATAAATTTTGTCAGCAGTATGGTCTTCTATTCTATTAAAAACATTTGTCTGCACATTGCTGGTAGGGCAAACTTCTAAATGAATGTTATTTGCTTTTAGAAATGTCAATAATGACGTGTCTTCTGCACTACGAACGCCGTGTCCAATTCTTGAAGGATGAAAATTTTTCAAGGTTTCCCAAACACTTGCTGCTCCTTTTGCTTCACCTGCGTGGGCTGTGCAAGGCAATTTGTTGGCATTGGCAAATTCAAATGCCTTTATGTGATTGCTAATTGGAAAACCTGCTTCATCCGCTGCAATGTCAAACCCAACTATATGAGTACCTTTAAATTGATTTACAAGTTGAACCGTTTCCATACTCTGTGCTTCTGAATAGTGTCTCAAAGTGCAAAGGATAATTCCTGCCTCAACACCATACGTTTTAATTCCTTCTTCTGTTGCTGCATTTACAGTTTCAACAACTTCTGTTGGTGTCAAACCTTGCATTATATGTTGCAATGGGGCAAAACGAATTTCCGCATACAATACATTGTCTACCTTTAATTGTTTAAATAGATCTAAAGTCACAAGTCGTAATTGTTCCTTAGTCTGCATTAATTCAAAACCTTTAATTGCTCTCTTAATGTAGTCTGCAAGGTCTGTGCATTTAGCTGGTGCAATGAATGATTCTTTATACTCTTCCAATGTCACAGAAGGTTTCAGTTGTTTCACTACTTCATAACTTAAAGAGCAGTCTAAATGTAAGTGAAGTTCAATTTTGGGTTGTTTATTGTAGTCCATTTTTGTTTTGCAGGCTGTCAAAGCCAAAAAATTGTTAGCGTTAAAAATAGTTTAAGTCTTGGCAAGATTAAAAGTTTATTAGTTAATGTAAGGTCGTTTAAAATGGCACACAACGTTCGAGTATTTGCGAAGGCAGGGAATTCATTGATTGTCCAGCTTGGCACAAATGCCCATTTGAAAATATGTTGTTGAAGTTAAGAACTAAAGCTGAACATTGAGCGTCGAGCCCGAACCAAAGCGATGCTTGCACTTAGTTGATGTTACAATGTCCAGCCCTGCTTTTGCAAATACTTTTGTTGTGCGTTCGTGCCATTTCGGAAAGTCACTACCAAAATATATATTTTCCACTCTCTTTTTCTTTTAATAGCTTCTCATTTTTGAATCCCATTCCTTTAACATACTGCTTGTCAAAAATATCAGCAAGGTCTGGTGTAGTGATGAGTGTGTCAGAAGTATCAATAATTTTTTTAGTCATTTTTTGAATTAGAAAAGCACCCATAAGTTCAGACTCGTCAATACATATTAACCGTCCATGCAATTCCTCTCGTATTAACAGATAATCTATGAATGCAGTTGGAGGTTTTTTTTGAGCTATCAATGTCAATATAAATGTTTCCAAGTCGTCCAATCTTACAGCCCAAGGAAATACATCGTCATCTGTAATTTCCAACAATGTTGAAAGGTCATTTTGAATCTGTCCGAACGATTTCAAATTAACAATTATTGAAAAATCATTGTCCTCATATTTTGATGTGTCGATCTCTTCAATCAACGTTCCGCTTTTATCAGTAATAATAAGTTTCTCTTGAGCTTTGAAGATTTGCTCAATACGCTTTGTCTGCTGATAACCGTATCCAATTGAAGCTTTAAAGTTATCTTTAATTCGTACAAATGCTTTGTCGGGGTCACGAAGAGGTTCTCTTAAATTATAGCCTTTTGCTTCAATAATGAAGGCATAATTTTTCCATAGAAAAAGAATGTCTTGCTCGTTACCATTTACATAGTACCCCCTATGAAATTTGTAGTCAGTCTTAAAGTACTTTTCAAATAAATCAAGTATTCTATCTTCCAAAAGGTCACCCTTCTTTTCGGTAAGTTTACTTGTGTTTTGTTTAGTTTTTGAGCATACAGATTCTAATAGGTTTTCTATTGCGTGAATAACCTGCTTAACTTCAAAAACTTGATACATGCCTTTACCAATATCTACGATAGGTTTATCATACAAAGGATTTCCCGGCTTGGTGGAAGTGTAGTACAAATATTCAGATTTGCTTCTTTGACAACTAAGTAAGGGTAGTATTTGATTTACTTGGGTCAATGATAAATTTGCTGAAACTAAATCTTCTGCCACGAAGCGTTTAATAATTCCAGGGTCAGCCATAAAGGTATAGAGCGGACGATTTTGTTCACCCATCTCCTTGATAAAATCAGGTGCTTCATCAACTACTCCCATTTTAATATCTGATAGTTCAAGCCATTCTTTTTGGAACAAGTGCTTCTGTTTTGGGGAAGCAAAGCCTTGAAATTTCTTTTGAGTTAAATTATCGAGGTTTTCATAAAACTGAACAAATTGTTCTGTTTTTAAACCAGTTTCAATTTCTATTATCTGGTTTAACTGAATGTATAAATCGCTTACCCAATTAATCGGTTGTTCTTCAAAATTCAACGGACCTTGGTTGAAGTATGATAGAAACGACGGCATTGCCACTCTTCTAATTTTTTTCCACTCTTCCGTAATATCCACTTCGGATTTTGGAAAGAATAGCTTATCATACTCTTTTTCAATTTTGATAAGAAGCTCAACCATTTTATTCCATTTCTCATGAGAAAACTGAAAGTCTGAGGCATTTGAAGTGTCGGATGTAATTAAAAGACCTGCCAGAAAATACATTTGTCTTTGAGGAGAAGAAAGCCCTTTTAATTCATCTGGAGCCATTGGACTCCCAGCATGTTTCATTTGGTTTGATAGCTCTCCAAGAAACCATTTAGTATTGAAGGTCGAAACCAAGTCTTTTAACTCTTGAGATATACTTTCTAAGCTCATAAGTGTTTGAGAGTTCTGTGAGGTATGATGCACAACGGCCAGGGCTTTATGCAGGTTGGGAATTAGTATTCCGTCTGCCCATAACCGCTGCTGATTGAAAAACTGATGTTGAAATTAAGAACTAAAGCTCAAAGTTGTTTGTCCAGCCCGAACCACAGCTTGGATTTGCACTTGGCTGATGTTTGCTGGTCACGCCCAACTTGCATAAAACCCAATGTTAGCGGCTGTTTTTGTCCAACCCCAATTGTATGCGGCTACTCATATTGAAGCTGTACTGTTCTTCAATTGAAATAGCCTTTCTTGAAACCTTATTTATGTCTTTACCTTCTTTTGTCCAGAGGTAAGGATAGAAATTATAAACCTTGTCTCCGTCAAGTTTTGAAACTTCGTCTTTCCAATTTACCCAACGTAAGTTTTCATAAAATTTTGCGATGTCGCCACTAAAACAAAAGTTTAAGAATTCAGTGTAAGTCATATCCAATGCTTCCCACTCTAAATTGTCGGGTGATAAGTAATAAATTTTGCCTGCATCCTTACCAAACTGTCCACCGTTAACAGCGAAGAAGCCGCCAACAACGTCGTCCGCAACTAAAAGGAATGACGGTCTGTCGCCAAACTCTTTAAACGATTTACCTTTATTCCAATCAGGAAGTGTCCTGCTAAGTTTACTATTTCCTGAACCTAAAATTCTTATCCATCCGTTGTCAATTAATAAACCACCTGTTGAATAAATTATTGCACCCATCGGTGAACGTGTCGTTACTTGCGTTTTATATAATGCGTCTTTTGCTTTTGCTGTGTCAGACGGAAGAACTTCAACTTTATTTTTTGCAGAGTCAATCCATTTTTGAACAAGTGTCCAACCTGGTTCTGTCTTATTAATTAATTCGTCAACGGACCGCATTTTATTTTGAGAAGCTGTCGTCAAAGAAAAAACGGTCAATGCAAGAAAAAGAAAATATTGTTTCATAACGGAATGTCGCTTTAAAATAGCCGCTAACGTCCAGGGCTTTCTGCTGTGCTGATATTCCGTGATTCGTCAGCCCGAACCGAAGATGAGTAAAGTTAATGAAAATGATATTATATTCTGTAGCTGGTCTTATTCGTCCAGCCCGGACTGCAGATGATAAGCGAACGGGACGATCAGTACATATTCGTCAGCCAGCATAGCAGAAAACCCCATGTTGTAAGCAGTGCTTGTTGTCATTCAATTACGTCTTTGTCGTTTGTCTTAGGGTTTATTTCTGTATATCTAATAATAGCATAGTCTTTAACTTCCACTCGTATGTTTCTCCAAAAACCGTCTTTGTTGTAATTAATTGTCGAGCTTGTTCCGTTGCCTCCCGTAGTGTAACTGTCATCTTTAAAATAGCCCAAATCATAAGTTATCAAAGTATCTGTATAGGCTGTTTGCAGAAACTTATATCCTGAACCTATTTGCATAAGTTCGTTGAGTTGTGTCATAAAGTTTAACAATGAGTCCTTGTTGTCAAACTTGTGATTAATAAATAGCTTAATTAAGTCTTTACTTGTCCCACCATACCATAAAGGCTCAACCAATATTGTTTTGGACTTTAAAGTGTCAACCAGCACCAAACAAGTTCCTTGATTGATGTGATACCCCAAAAAGTTTGTCATCGTTACTTTATAAAAGTCATAATTTGGAATTACTGATTTTACAACAGGCTTGTCTATTTTTTCGATATCAGCTTTGTCAGAATAGAAAACCCACTTACCGTCTTTTGATGATTTTTCGGAAAAGTCTTTTTTGAGAATTATCTCCAACTTAGGGTTTGTCTGTCCGTAAAGATTTGTCAGGAAACCAAATGTCAATATGATAGTTAGAAGTTTCATTAGCATTGCTTACAACGTTTGTATTTGCGAAAGTTCTTGTTCCAAATTTAATTGATTTTCAATATCGATTGGAACAAGAAAATATAATAATCCTGCTACAAGTGCTGATCGAATAAAATTGTATTACCATCCGGATCAGTAAGCATAAAACTGGCTGGTCCGGTTGTAGCTTCATCCGCTTCAGATAATAATGCAATGCCATTACTTTTAAGATGTTGCTGAATTTTTCTCACATCATCAAACCCATCTACGGGTTTGGCATTTTCATCCCAACCCGGGTTAAAGGTTAAAATGTTGTTTTCAAACATTCCCTGGAAAAGCCCGATCAAGGCATTTCCGTTTTTCATTATCAGGTAATTACTGGCAATAGCACCTCCAAAAACACTAAATCCTAATGCTTCATAAAATTGTTTGGAAGCATTAATGTCTTTTACGCTAAGGCTGATTGAAAAGGCTCCTGGTTTCATGTGTATTTTAGTTTTCTTAAAGTTAAATAAAATTACCCGGCAATCCGGTTAGGGCTTTTTCAAACCCTTTTTGTTTGCAGCAATACAACTAATTTTACTTCTCTTGTACAGCAATTATTATGTCAACATTATCCATCACTACAATCCAAACTAATCTTCATTGGGAAGACAAATCTGCTAACTTAAAAATGCTGGAAGAAAAAATTAACAGCATCCGGGAGAAAACGGAAATAGTTGTGCTACCAGAAATGTTCAGCACCGGTTTTAGTATGAAGCCCGAACTACTGGCCGAAACAATGGAAGGCGAAACGGTGCAGTGGATGAAACGAGTATCGGCTCAAAAGAAAATAATTCTTACTGGAAGTGTAATTATAAAAGATGGTGAAGATTATTTCAATCGCTTGATATGGATGTTGCCAACTGGACACTACGGCGTGTACGACAAACGACATCGCTTTGCTTTTGCCGGAGAAGACAATCATTACACCGCAGGCTCCAAACGATTGATTGCTTCCGTAAAACGATGGAAAATAAATTTGCAGGTCTGTTATGATTTACGCTTCCCCGTATGGGCACGGCAACAACCACAAGCCGAAGGCCCAGAGTATGATGTATTGATCTATGTAGCCAACTGGCCGGAAAGAAGAAGCCATGCCTGGAAAACCCTGTTACAGGCAAGAGCTATAGAAAACCAATGTTATGTTGTGGGTGTTAACCGTGTAGGTAACGATGGTAATAATATTTACCATAGCGGCGATAGTATGGTCATTGACCCGTTGGGGGAAGTGTTGTACACCAAAAAAGATGACGAAGATATTTTTACCACCATCTTAGATAAAGATCATTTACAAACAATACGAGAAAAATTGCCGTTTTTAAAAGATGCGGATGATTTTCAGATCGAAAATCCACTTTAGGGGAGATTTAGAGGGGCTTCTTTATCTTTCTTTATCAACTCTAAAGTCTTCTCCACTTTATAATCAGCATTTCGTTTTATTGCCTCTGCAGTTGGTAGCGAAGGCACTTCCGGTTGAACACCTCTGCCGATTTTGGGTGTGTCTTTATCTACTACTAATCTGAATAGCGGTAAGCGAAAACGAACGCCGGTGACAGGTAATGTAACATCCGGTATCAGCCAGGCAGAGTTTCCATAAGCTCCACCACCTGTTTCTTCACCCACCACCGTTACATTTTCTTGTTTTACTAATGCAGATGCAAACAAAGTAGTTGCTGAAAACGAATTGCCACCGGTAAGTATATAAACCTTTCCATCATAATGGTTATTCTTTTTCGGCTTAAAATAATGCCGTTCAAAATAGCCGAAATGATAAAATCCGTCACGATGTTTTTTTGTAAAAAAGGTAATGAACAATTTATTCCAGAAATGATTCTGGATATAACTTTCGTACCTGCTTTTTTTGCTGGTAGCAAATAAGGAATCAGCAATTTTAAATTTTTGCTTTGCAATGTAACGGGTTAGTGCCGTTGAATTATTTACACTACCACCGCCATTACTTCTAACATCAATAATAAGATGACCGATATTACTTTTCCGAAGTGCTTTAAAAGAATTGCGGAAAAATTTTCTAAGTCCATATCCCCTGGTAAAGGTAGCAAGATCCATCATTGCCGTTCGGTTGGCTGAATCAATTTTTAATAATCGGGTATTGTTTAATTGCAACTGACGCCGTTCTTTTTTAGAAGGTTGTGGTGCAGGCCGAAATGGACGGGTGCCAACTCTGAACATGGTATCTGTGGCCGCATTATACACCGGCACTACCAATGATTTTTCTTGTCCGGTACTATCAATATATCCCACCGTATATTTTGATGATAGTCCGAATAGTGAAGTGTACAAAGAACCAAAATATCCCCGGTTGCTAAGTGTTTGGTATTTGTGTGTACGGTTATAACCGTCGGTAGAAATATAATCAAACATGGTATCAACAATAGCCGAAGATGATTTATTGTTGATGCTGGTAATGATCGTTCCTCTTTTTAAAATACTATCCCGGCGATTTAAGTTTTGTGTTACCACCATTGCACTATCCCACACTTTAACACTTAGGGGAAACATTCTTCCTAAGCGGATTGTATCGTTGAATTTTGCAAATGCTTTTGAAGTTCGAACGGAAGTATGACCGCAATTAATTTTAGAAGTAACATACGTAAGTACCTTGCGAAACTCCGTTTCTGTCATGGAGTCTTTTAAATGTTCTTTACCCCAATTGAAAAAATAATCCATACTGTCTTTAGAAGTGTACCAATAAAGACTGGGATGATGTTTTTCTAACACTTGCTGATAAACGATATAATCCTGCTGCACCTGTTGCAGTGAGTATTTTTTACTGGGTGAGAAAGATGACTGGTTTACAGCACAACCCGTAATGACGATCGACGATATCCAAAAAATCAGTAAGCTCCTCA
>LNFM01005475.1_pt1 | contig 21933 bp, 9 predicted proteins | sample 596031 | NCBI WGS metagenome assembly LNFM01 (sample SAMN04254537, study PRJNA301005) | activated carbon metagenome | isolation source: dual media filters at the Ann Arbor, Michigan drinking water treatment plant | place: USA: Ann Arbor
GTTTTGAAGCGATACCCATTCTCGCGCTGGAAATAGTTCTTATCATTGTAATCATTGGTCTGCTCTTGCAGGAGATAAGCAATCCTCAAATAAAAAAAACCTTTTGGGCTTATTATAAAAATCCAATTGCAATTGCCTTGTTACTCTGGATAATCTACAATCACATTCAGGTTTTCAACCCAAATTCTTCCAGTATGGAGGGTAAAATAATCGCCATACGGCAGAGCTGGTTTAATCTGTTTGGGTTTACGCTTGCGTTGCATCTTTTCGCAGATATAAAAACAATAAAAACTTTTTTTAAAACTATAATTGTGATATCTATTTTGGCGGCTCTTTTTGGTTTGTCTCAAAAATACATTGGCTTACTCCCCTATGAAAAGGAGTGGCTCTATTCATCACCAGATCGGGTAAGGCTATTTGTAATTTGGGGCCAAATCAGGGCTTGGTCATTTATGAATGATCCTACCAACTTCGGACTGCTCATGGCCAGTTCCGGTCTTATTTGTTTTATCTTAATTACAGGGCCCTATTCAATATTCAAAAAAATTCTACTTGGTATTAGTGGAACTATCATGCTTCTGGCCATGGTAAGTTCGGGCACCAGAACAGCTTTTGTCGTTGTGCTCGTGGGATTTGGAATTTTTGGCCTGCTAAATATTAAGAGTCTAAGAACACAAATTATAAGTGTTACTGTATTATTAGTATCGCTCATTATTTATTTTGGTCCTTTCTATGGTGCCACAGTAGTAAGAATCAGGTCAGCCTTTCAGGGAGATGCTGATCCATCGATGAATGTTCGTCTCATCAACAAAGAGCGGATTAAACCCTACATGTTTAATCATCCCATTGGTGGGGGTCCTAATACAACCATTGGAACAAAGGAAATAGGCCACCCCTTGGCAAATTTTCCTCCGGATAGTGGTTATCTTCGGGTTGCCCTGGAATTAGGTTACATTGGTTTGCTTATTACTTTGTGGTTATATTATAAGGCTTCAGCGCAACTCACGTCCCAATTCTTCCAAACGAATAATCCGGAAAAAAGGACATTTTACTTAGCCATATTAGCGTCCATGATGGCGCTTTGTACTGCAGAATTAACTCAAATCACCATTAGCCAAAAGCCTTTTGACTTTTTCTTTTGTGCCTATTTTGCGTTGATAATCAGGTTGAAGGATTTACCTACCAAACCTTAATAAATTCGTACTTCAAATTTTTATTGAAATGAAAATTCTAAATTTTAATTCTATGAAATATATACTTCCCATCGCTTTCGTGTTAATCTGCGAGGCCGGTTACACACAAAAAATCGATTACAATTCGATTATCCTTCCGATGAATGCTTCGGATGTAGATTTTTCTGAAAAATTAGTTCGCCTGGCCTGGCAAAACAATCCCTCCGTGGGAATTCTAAATTCAGAATTAGAAAAATCAAGCTTAGAGGTAAAATACTCCCGGTGGAATTGGCTTGATAACTTCCGGATAACAGGAAACTTAAATGAATTTAACATTAACAACCCCACGGGTCCAACGGAGGGATCTCAATTCTTTCCTCGGTATAATGTTTCGGCAAGCATTAGTTTAGGCAACCTATTTACCAATCCGATTAAAACGAAAGTAGAGAAAGAAAATGTAAACATCTCGATGGAAAGCATCAATCAAAAAAAACTTGAAATACGATCTGAGGTATTACGAAAGTATCAAACCTATCTAAGTCTTAAAGAAATATATGATTTGAGAACACAAATGGTAGAAGACGCTTTCTCTGACTTTAAACTTAAAGAACAAAATTTTGCTAAGGGAGAGACCTTGCTATCCGAATATACCATTTCCCTTGACCGATACAATCAACAAAAGATAAATAAAATTGAAGCGGAAAAAAATATGCTTATCGCCAGGCTTGAACTTGAAGAATTGATTGGTATTAAACTAGCGGATGCTCGTTGATGAAGCTAAGCCATTGTCATCGTGGCTTCTTTATTCACGAGAATTTTCTATAATAACTATGCTGGGCCATTGCTAACATTTCTCTATCCCCCTGGCTGTCGCCATAAGCAGTCACGGACGTGTAGTCATTGAGATTCAGATCTTGGTTTATCCTTCTGACTTTTTCAGGTCCATAACAATTCATCCCATCAATTCTGCCTGTAATCTTTCCGTTTTCTATAGCCAACCGGGTAGCCATACACTTTACAGAAATAGACTCACAGTAAAACAAGACCCAATTTTCCGGAGATGCCGAAACAATATAAATCTCGTCTCCCAATGCCTTATGAAACAATAATTTCTCCAAAGCTTCTTTTCGCACTAATTCGGGGATTCTGTTCAATGCAAAGGACTCGCACTCCTTTTTGAATTCATTTACTGGAGTTCCACCAAAAAAATAACGCAGAACAATCTGCTTCATTACTGAATTTTTTATGAATCCAAATTTATAGAGAATCAAAAGCGGTGAAAGGATTATAAAGCCCAAATAAAAACTTCCAGAACCATGTACATACTTAATAAACTCAAGAAGCGTATCCTTCTCCGTTAGGGTACCGTCAAAATCAAATAATGTCAAGTTTTTCACAGAAACTATAGAAATTGATGTATGTCAATTGCATTGCTCCAGCAATTTCACTACTACAGTATCAACCGGTGTAGTATTTGCAGGTTCCAACTTACCGTAAAAAAAGGTTTTGTACTCATTCTGATAGGAGCCATTCGCCTGGGTAGCTGCAAACACATTTTTATTGAACGATGTATAGGTAAAATAGCCAACTGATAAAAATCCTAAAAAAACATACGATAAGCCAATGGCATGCATGGATAGTCTTTGAACCCTGGATAAAGAAAAATTGGTAGTCGCCAGCAATGCAATAAATATGGGCACCACGGGAACCCAAAAACGAGGATCGTAAAAGGGCCAATTAAACATTAGAAAAGTATAAAATGTCAAATACGAAATAATAACTACCGGGGTTTGTTTTCTATTGTACGCGATCAGAGCGTACATGGCCAAGAGGGTTATAATACCCAATAGCAAATACACAATTCTAACCATCGTTGGCATGAAATCGAGCACTTTGGTAAAGGGGAGATTAATTGATATCTCTGTCAACTCTATAAAATGCCATCGTAGAATATCCTTATAACCAACACCTTCGGTGAATTGCTTTACTAATACATCAATGTAGTGATACATACCAAGTTGCTTTGAAAATGTACCAATCAGAATAATTAATCCGATAGAGGTGATAATAACCCACTTACTCTTTTTAATCAGGGCAATTAAGTGTTGCCTGTATTCCCATAGTAGACCCACTATTAATGCGCCCACCAGAGTGATACCCACTGTGCGCGTAATAAAAGCTAGTGCAGCAAAAATAAAAGCTACTCCCAGTTGACTCAACTTTCGGTTGATCGTAAAGCTATTAAAGAAATAAAGGCTGCTAATCGAAAAGAATAAATATTGCATTTCAGACAGTGGATGTAAAACGAATTTAATAGTAGTCCAATTCAGAAGGGCGAGTGCCAAAAAAAACCATACATTCTTCTCTATCTTAAATAATTTGATAATGATGTATAAAGACGAAAACAGAAAGGCACAATTAAATAATACCAGCGTAACGGATTTTAGGATGCCCGCTTTAGACAACACTATGAGGAGAGCCGTATAACCATAAGGAAGATAATCCTTGGCGGCAAACGATTCAGGAGAACAACCATTTTCAATGCAATCCAGAATTGCAAAATACCGTAAAGTATCAACATGCAACCGTAAGGGAGTAAAACAGTTTAGTATGTAAATTAACGCGATTAGATATGTCAGCCATTTCCAAATAACATTCTGGCGCTCTTTTAAAAAAAAAAGTCTCATTTTTACTTATCATTAATAATTATGTCTGTCAGCAATTGCAATCAATGATAAACCCAATAAATTATTCATTGGTTTATCCAGCAACCTAAAGAAAGGAACAAAGCTATCGTAAAATTTAATCTGCGAATTAGTAACCTGTCTTCGCTTTAGTATTGAGCCTGCAACCCACCAGCCTACCAATGCCATACTATTGAAATAACTTATTCTTCGCATCTCAAAGCCATTATCGGTTAGCAAACTGGAAAGCCTTATTTTACTATACCTTTTAAAATGCCCTAACTCTTTATCCAAAGAATTATATAAAGATTCAAAGGCCGGCACTAGTATCACTATTCTTCCTTGATCTTTGAGTAATCTTTTACAATTTATTATAGCAAGACTATCCGCCTGAATATGTTCAATAACATTTAAAGCTACTATGGTATCAAAACTGCCGATAAACTCACTATAAACATTTTCAAATTCAATAGCAACCAAATCAATTTGCACAACGTTGACCCCTCTGCTATCTTTAAATTTAGTTTTCAATAAAGAACAATACTCTGGCCTTAAATCACTCAATGTTACTGGTGAATTAGAACCAACCAGCAATTGGGAAATATTTCCTATTCCACTTCCAATTTCCAGCACACTTCCTTTGCAAAAGGGACGTATCCGCTCAAACAACCAATTATTAAAGTTATTTGCATTTGCAAATATTTTTAGCGTCTGATACCCCGTGGGATCATGCACATTCTCCATTACCTGGAAAACAGATTGTACTTAAGAATACAATAAATCGCTCTTACCCCATCCCGCCAACCGATTTTTTTTCCCTCCTCATAAGTACGACCATAATATGAAATACCTACTTCATAAATTCGAATTTTAGGAACACGGGCTATTTTAGCTGTTACCTCTGGCTCGAAGCCAAATCTTTTTTCTTTTAGTTCAATCTGCTGAATTATTGACGTTCTGAAAAGTTTATAACAGGTTTCCATGTCCGTCAAATTGAGATTTGTAAAAACATTAGATAAAAACGTGAGCACAAACTTATTTCCTATCGTATGCCAGAAGAACAAGATACGATGTGGGCTGCCTCCCATAAATCGGGAACCATAAACCACATCAGCAACGCCCCGGATAACAGGTTTTAGAAGCAAATTGTATTCCTCTGGATCATATTCAAGATCTGCATCTTGTATAATTAAATAATCGCCTGTCGCCTTTGAAATACCGGTATGTATAGCCGCACCCTTTCCTTTGTTTACCTCATGTTTATAGTATTGAATATTCAGTTCCTTATGACTATTTATGTAGTCTTGTAAAACTTGTTCTGTCGCGTCTGTAGAGCAATCATTTACGATAATAAGTTCTTTTTCTATATCATTTATCAGTTTAACCTCAGCCACTCGGTTTAGAATTAGATGAATAGTTCTTGCCTCATTATAAGCAGGAATCACAATTGATAGTTTAGATACTGTTTCCATAGACATTACTGATAAACAAAATTAATTACGGATTATGGTTGTCTTCAAAATTCAAAAATAAAATCTTTGATTACTAAGAAAATAGCTGTTATAATTATGCAATAAAATATTTTGTATATGGTGGGATTAAATGCTTTGTGGGGATCTCAGGGTATGTACTCAATTAGACCTTTACCTCCTCCTCCTGAACAAAGTTCAAGATTGCCCCTATGAATTTTCCATTCAATGACTTCAGATATTTAATTGATTCCCTATCCTTTTGAATGAGTGAATTCTTTGCTGAGAAAACCGAAATAACACCATCGGCAAACTGAACGAGTTCTTTCGTATCTGAATACTCATTCAAACTAGGTCCCTCCATTACGATATAGTCGTACTTAAGTCTTAAACCATCAACAAGTGATATGAAATCTTTGCCAGCAAACATTTCAGATGGTGATTCAAACCCTCGCCTACTACCAATGATATCTACATTTCTATCCGAAGTCGAAAAAACAATACTTGTTGTAGTATCTTCATTTCTATCTTCTGAATCTATATTAGCATCGTTAAGCAGTTTGAATTCGGAAGGCTTCTGAAGCATTTTGTTACCCAAAATGAGTTGAGATAGCGAGTTATTTCTAAAATTTGTATCAATGATCAGTACTCGTTTATTTAATAAGCTTAAGGACTGCGCCAAAGACTTAATAAAGAAACTCTTTCCATCTCCCGTGCTTGTGCTTGAAATCAAGATTACCTGTTTACCTGAGCTCTCTATATTGAATCTGATTTTCCGCAACAAATTCATCATCAATTCAATTTCCTGCGCTTCCTTGCCTTTGCCTATAGCAAAGGGAAATCCTATCGTTCTGGAAGATACTTGATTCAAATACCCCAACAATTTTATTTTGGTAAACCGTTCGAATCTATCCGGAGATTTTAATCTGTAATCAAAATATTCCATCATCAGAAAAACACCAATACACATAAATAATGAACCGATAACAGAGATACCCACGAAAGCCAGTCTTTTGGAAGGTTCAGGTTTTGGATTAGGCTGTCCGGTTATCATTAACTTAACTCCACTACCATTTATCAGTGCTTTGCTCTTTGCATCATTTAACCTCTCTACATAATTTGTGTAATCCTTAAAGGCATTTTCCCGTTCCCGCTCCAAAGAAGCAATGGTATATTCCTTTGAACCGATCGTTGAAACACTTCCTTTCAACGAGCTAATTCTATTTCTAATAGAAATAAGATTTGAATTAGAAATTGCCAACTCCAATTCGACCTCATCCTTTTCGGCCTTAAGTTCACTTAATGTTTTTGGTCCCTTTGTTTGTGGTGTGGTGCCAACATCAATTTTTTGCATTTCTAATTGAAGTTGATTTCTTAAGTCATTAATTGTAACCTCTAGATTTTTGTCTGTCGATCCATTATCTGTATAGATTTTGTTCAATTCATTAATTTTATTCTTTAACTCCAACAATTTGGCATTGTTCGAAACTTCACCACCGGAGGTTATCGAGGCGATTCTCGTCTCAATGCTATTTAATGATATGACCAAGCCTGCAACCTTGTTTTCTTCTTCTTGAAGTTTAATCTCATAGTCACTCAATTGAGATAATTTGGCATTACTTTCCTTATCGTAATTAAATACCTGACTTGAGTTTTTGAATAAATTCAACTGCTCCGTTTTATCATCTAGCTCCTTCTTTTTTTTCTCTACTTCATTTGCAAAAAATGTCAAGGATTCTTCGGTGACTGTGTTTTTTACGGAAGCATTATAGCGGATATATTCTTCACACAATTTATTTACTACGAAAGCGGATAAGAAGGGATTCTCTGACGCAAATTCTACTTTGATGTAGTCTGTATCTTTAATTCTATTTATTATTAAATTATTATCTTTTATCCATTTGTTAAAGGTGTAATTCTTTTTATTCAATAAATCCAAGATACTATTTTCAAACTCGTTGTAAGATGATAGTAAGGTGAAAGACTCTATGCTTTTTGTTAGCTTTTGTTTTATCGAATCTAAGGGCAGTGCAGTATCAACTACATCGTTATCTCTAAAAGGCTTTTTACTATTCAAATCATGAAGCAACAAATTGTAGGTAACCATGGAACCTACTAAATCGGATTTCATCATTTCAACTAAATTCTCAAAGTTTGACCTTGATTCCCAATAGTCGAAACTCTCTTTGGTCAGTTGAACCTTATTATTCGTAGTAAATCCGGTTGATAATTGGGCGGATGACTTATACTTCTTTTCCAGGTTTTGTGTAAAATAAAACGCAGCTATTCCAGCTACCATTGGAACGGCCAATATTATCCAAATACGTCTTAGAAGAATTTTAAACAAATACACTAAGTCCATACTAGCAAATTTACAAAAAAAAAGTTATTTCATTGAATAACGTATCTCCACACAGGGTCTTGTATCGAAGGTTGTGTCAAGAGTTACCACAGAGATAATCTTAATCCCAGATCCTATAGCTGACTTATAAGAATCAATCACCTTATTAATTCGTTTTTCGGAAATAGTACTGTTCAATTGTGTTGAACCAAAATCCTGCGAAAAAGCTACAAGTGAAATTTCTTTTACCCCCAATTTTTTACATTCTTCTATCGCCTTGGTAAGCTGATTGTAACCTTGCTCATCCATTTCAATCGATTTCTGTTTAAAATATAATCTTGCTACCCCCATTTTTGAGGTATTACCCGACTTATTCAAATCAGTAAGGATAGTCTGTGCTTCCGTTACTATTTCTTTAACCTTTTGTTCGAGGCTATCCACTTTATTTCTGACACCCACTCGATATAACTTCGCTGAAGCCCTATTTCGGGTAGAGCTAAAATAACCTATGGAATCCAAAACCGTGAAATAAGCATCAAAAAGTCCGGAATTAACCTTATTACCAAGATTTTGGGGTTTTGACCACACATCCCAACTATCATAAAGCCTTTCCGAAATAAATATATCTGCATCCCCAAATCCCTGATGCCCATTGCTGGAAAAGAAAAGCCGCTTCTTATCCAAACTTAAAAACGGGGAGATTTCAAATCCTTTAGTATTAATCGTATGTCCCAAATTCTTAGGCGCGATCCAGTTTCCAAATGAATCCTTCAAACTCACATAAAGATCTTCCTCTCCATTACTATCGGCCCCTTTCATAGAAATCATGATTACATCGAAATCGGGGTGGACATAAATACCCACAAAATCATCCCGGTTGATTCCGGGAATAGGTATAAATTCTGGCTTTCCCCAGATGCCGCTGTTGAGCTTTGAAAACGAAATTCCGCTTTTATTGGAATAGGCATTCAGCAGGTAGACAACCGTGTGATCGTGGTTAACACCAATGACGGCATTGGACCGCCTATTATTCCATTGATTGCTCATGTTGGCAGCAGGCATCCAATTGCCCTTGTCATCCTTCTTGGAAACCCAGATGTCAGAGCCAGCATACTTGCCACCTATATTGTTGGCATGAAATGCCCGGGAAAAGTATAGCGTCTTTCCATCGCTGGAAAGCATGGGAGCCAGTTCCTCGTCATCAGAGTTTATTTGTGAACCTAACTTGACCGGTTCACTAAAAACTAATTCCTGTCCGCTCGCTTGCAAGGTCCACAAACAAATGAAAGTAACTACGATCGTTCTCATGCCCATTACCAGAATCTCGGTCTCAACTTATACCTATTAAACAACGTAAGCCCCAGCACCAACTCATGCGTGTTTACATTGAAGTTATTAATCTCCGAAGTATAGATATCATACGAATAATTAATGGCGAGGTTAGTCGAAGACAATCCAACTAACAAAGAAACTCTTGAATCCGATCCATAGGCAGCTCCTAAAGACAATAAATTTTTATACCGCACCCGAAGGTTCGCAGCCCAAAGCAAATCATACCCTTCGGCATAGATTACCTGAGCGCCCGGTGCCAGATCAAGTTCCTGATTTAATGAAATGATAGTTCCGGTTTGAACTCGAAAACGAGATTCCTGACTAAGTGTAAAGAGTTGGTCACCATTGAGTCTTTCGGTTACAAAATTGGAAGTCGATAAGCCAAGAAAAAACTTTTTAGAGTAAAGCACCGTACCAAAGTCGACCAAAAAAGTATTTTGATTTCCCTGGCCTGATTCTATCAGGCTTCTATAAAACAAATCATTAACATCATCCCGCACCACCAATCCGGAAAAATCGAGGCGCTGATTGGTGTAGCCCAACCGCGTACCCAACGAGATATTCAGCTTTCCTGAAATAGGCAGATGATAAGCATAGTTAATATTGGCGCCAAACGATTGATACGGCCCTACGGTTCTATTCGTGAGCATCCCTCCCAACCCATGTCGCCTCCTGAATTTTTTATCGTTCTGGATGTCATCAAACACCTGAGGGTTCGACAATCGTAATGAGTTATTTCTCCGGCCCGAACGGGAAGCACTGTTCAACGCCCCGTAGGCGCTGACATAAAGATTGTTGTTCTTAATCCCAAAATTATTCCAGCCTTCACGAACCCCCGATTTCACATCCAGAAAATCATCCATACCGGTGAAGCCTGCATTAACGGCTGGCAGGTTAACATAGTATTGTGTATAGTCATCCTCCTGTCCTTTCGCATCAAAGCCAAAAAGCAATGCCGCGCAACTTACACTCACTATCTTTAACCAACTGATCATCGTAATATCGTTACATCGCCCTGATACTTTCTCTTGCCATCATTCAAATAGATGGTATACAAATAGGTTCCTGCTGGAAGTTCCAACCCATTAAACTTACCATCCCATTTGCAATCATTCGTTTTGCAATTATAGACCAACCTTCCGTTTCGGTCGAAAACAGAAATGTTGATGTTGGAATAAAAATCCAGATTAACAAAATCCCAGAAGTCATTAACATTGTCGCCATTTGGAGTAAAGGAGTTGACAATACTCAACTCCGGGAACACTTCGGTAATCGAAACAATTCTGGAAATGATGTTACTATTATTCAAACTGTCTTTTACGATGATGCTTACTCGTTTGTCTGACACAGTGGCGCTTCCCGTAACGGGGCTACTGAATAAAATCTTTGCCAATGCCAATTCATAGTTGGCCCGGGAATCTCTTCCGGTTAATTCAAGTTCACCCGTAGTAGAATTAAACATGGGCGTGATAGACACACTAACACCAGTGCCTAATGAAAGTAGATCCCCTGCAGTAAAGTTTTCGGTGATTGAAATTTTAGCGGAGTAGATAAAATTATCATCCACATCGTTGATCACGGTGGTACTGGTAATTGGAACTGCCGGATCTCCAAGGCTGTATAAAATTGGAGTTGTTTCAATGTTACTCAACACCGGGGCATCGTTTATTTTTGTAATTCGGATGGATACGGTTGCGTCTTGTGTGGCCAGAAATGTTCCTTCAAAAGCATTCCAGCGGAATAAGTCCGTGCCGTTGAAATTGGTATTGGGTAAATAGAAGAAGTTTTGAATCGACCCGTTTTCTATGGCAACCTCAGCCCCTGCAGCTACAGCCGCTCCTTTCCAAAACAATACTCCGCTGGTGGGCAAACTAACAATTTTTATATAACCAATCGGGCTACCTGAGAAGCTGGTGAAATTGGTTGCAAAGGTTGCATAATTAAAATTGAACTGGATATCTTCCGGGGTTTCAATATTGAAACTGGTAATCGCAGGTGGAAAATTAGGCGTTACCGTGAGGGTGCCCGGTACGTACGTAAAATTATAGTTATTATCACTTCCGCCTGCAACTGTAATGGGATATCCGCCCACTGGTGACGAAGTATTTGCCGGAGTTGATGCCAGAGGCGTAACATTCAGATCGTTTTCATCATCCGCGTTAAGAAACCCACTATACGAAATTGTCAAGGGTGGATTGGGTGTTCCAAACAATCGCGACTGATTATTAGCAGTTGCGGTTAAGGTTGCCTTTGTGATTGTTAATGATCCGGAAACATAGCTGAAATCATAATTATTGTCACTTCCACCAGATACCGTGATGGGATAATTGCCAGCTGATGAAACAACATCCGCTGTGGTAATTGCAATCGGTGCTACGTCCAGTGCCGTTTCTATTTCGCCATTTACGAATCCAGTATAATTTATTGTGAGCGCAGGGTTGGGTGCTCCATAGGTACGGCTAAGATTATTGGCTGTGGCTGTTAAGTTGATTTTGTTGACGTTTATCGAAACTGTTGTACCATTCACGCTACCGTAATCCAATGTATTGGTTGGTGTAAAATCGACTGATAATGTTTGGTTAACTCCGGCATTTAAAATTTCACCCGCTGCCGGAGTGTAGGTAAAGGTACCTGGCACATTGGCTGTTGCATTCAATTGGGTTGCTCCTAGTGGCGTACCATAAGAAATAGCAGAGGGATTTGACCAGGTAATTACAGGAAAAGATTTAATTACAGAGATCAGCACGGTTGTTCCTGAAACTGAATTGAAATTAGCCGTGTTAGTGGGTGTGAAATTAACTGACAAGATCTGGTTAGCACCAACATTCAATATCGTGCCGTTGGCAGGTGTATACACAAAGGTGCCGGGCGTGTTTGCCGTTGCATTTAATTGTACACTACTTAATGCGGTTCCAAAAACAATTTGTGCGGGAGCAGGCCATGTGATAATGGGAGTTGCCTTGTTTACTGTGATTTGAGTTGTGGTTCCGTTAACTGAATTATAATTAGCTGTATTAGTGGGTACAAAATTGACAGATAAATTCTGATTGGCTCCTGCATTAAGAATAGTTCCGGCAGTTGGAGTGTATGTATACGTACCGGGCACTGTTGACGATGCATTAAGTTGTGTACTACTAAGTGCTGTGCCGTAAGTTATTGCTGCAGGTGCTGGCCAACTAATAACCGGTGTAGCCTTGTTCACAGTGATTTGTACGGTTGTACCCTCTACACTATTGTAATTGACGTTTGTTGGAGTAAAGTTTACTGACAACGTCTGGTTAGATCCGGCATCCAAAATTGTTCCTGCAGGCGGAGTGTAGGCAAATGTTCCCGGAACAGATGAAGTGGCATTTAGTTGAGAAGATGAAAGACTTGTGCCGTATGTAATAGTAGCGGGTGTTGCCCATGTAACTGTGGGAGTAGCTTTATTTACTGTTATCAAAACATTTATACCTGAAACATTATTGTAATTTGTTCCATCGGTAGGAACAAAATTGGCTGACAAAACCTGATTAGCTCCGGCATTTAATATAGTTCCGCTTGCCGGTAAGTAAGAAAATGTTCCTGACACACTTGCCGATGCGTTCAGTTGTGTCGCGCTCAGGGGTGTACCATACGTAATTGCTTCAGGGTTATTCCATGTGACCACCGGGCTTGCTTTAGTGATTGTCAATACTCCGTTGACGTAAGCCAATGTGTAATTATTATCAAGCCCTCCACTTACTGTGATGGGATAGGTACCAATGGGACTCGCCACAATAGCTGTTGTGGTGGCCGTGGGTGGTGTATCAATTACATTTGCTGACTCGCCATTTACAAAACCAGTATACGAAATTACAAATGTCGGATTGGAGGAGCCGTAACTTCTCGTAGCATTGGATGCTGTAGCGGTAAGGGTTGCTTTTAAAATCGTAAGAGTACCTGCTACATAATTGAAACTATAATTGTTATCGGATCCACCGGCCCCATTAATAGAATATGTTCCTACTGAACTTGTAACAGTTGCCGAAGTGGCCGGTACCGGAGCAACATCAATAACAGATTCATTATCTCCATTTAGGAAGCCTGAATAATTAATCACAAACACAGGATTTGAAGCACCAAAAATGCGGGTAGCATTGGCAACGGTGGCTGTGAGGGTTGCTTTGGTAACGGAAAGTGTACCAGGTATAAAGTTAAATACATAGTTGTTATCACTCCCTCCTGCCACATTAATGGTGTATGTTCCGACCGGACTCAATGCGCTGGCTGCCGTAGTTGCCAACGGTGTTGAATCAATTACCGCTGCCGTTTCCCCATTTACAAAACCAGAATAAGTAAATGTCAAAGCAGGATTAGCTGCACCGTAGCTGCGTGTTTGATTTGTAGCAGTTACCGAAAGTGTCGCCTTGTTGATGGTCATGGTTCCCGGTTGCAGGATAATTCCATAGTTAAGCGCTGAACCTCCACTAAGCGTAATCGGGTACATTCCCACCGCAGTGGTCTGATTGACTGCTGTGGTAACGGATGGCTGTGTGATCGATGTCACATTGTCACCATTTAAGAAACCTGTGTAAACGATGGTTAACGTTGGATTGGTTTGGCCGTAAGTTTTTGTAAGGTCGGAGGCTTTGGCAATAAGAGGTGAAGTGTTTATCGTTAACGTTCCATTTTGAAGTGTAAAGTTGTAATTGATAGATACGCCACCGGCAAGTGTTATGGGATATGATCCCACGTTACTTAAACTTGTTGCAGTCGTAGTAACTGAAGGACTCGTGACTTCACTTTCTGTATCGCCATTTACGAAGCCAGTATAACTGATCGTAAATGCAGGATTCGCGAGACCATACGATCTGGATTTATCATCCGCGCGGGCAACCAGGGGTGATTTTGTAATCGTGAGTGAACCATTAACAAAATTGAACGTATAATTATTATCAACTCCGCCAGCGGGAACAATAGGAAATACACCGCCTGCATTGTCTCCAGCAATAGCAGAACACGATGCGGTGGGTGGTGTATCAAGCACACTTGCATTTTCGCTGTTTACAAACCCTGTGTAATTGATTACAAATGTTGGATTGGCAGCTCCATACAGTCTGCTTGTACTGACAGCGGTAGCCGTAACTACAGCTTTATTTACTGTGATTTGAGTCGTACGGATTACAGAGTTATAATTAACGCCATCCGTAGGAATGAAGTTAACGGATAGTGTCTGATTAGCTCCTGCATTCAGTAGTGTGTTTATGGCAGGTGTATAAACGAAGGTACCCGGCACATTGGCGGTAGCATTCAGTTGGGTAGCACTCAAAAGTGTTCCATAAGTTATGGCTGCCGGATTATTCCAGGTGACAACAGGATTATCTTTATTGTTAACGGCAATCTGAACCTGTGTGCTGGGAACCGAATTGTAGTTGCCTGCATCGGTAGGCGTAAAAGACACTGTTAATGTATAGGTTCCTACCGTTGCATAGGAAGTTCCTGCAGGCGGTGAATAAACAAAAGTACCCGGCACATTGGCTGTAGCATTAAGTTGAGTGCTGTTTAACGCTTCATTTATTTTAATAGGAAGTGGCATTGACCAGGAAACCACTGGTGTGGCTTTCGTCACCGTGATCAAAGCGGTTCTTCCAATAATCGAATTAAAATTGGCAGCATCTGTCGGAACAAAATTAAGAGACAAGATTTGGTTAGCACCAACATTCAAAACAGTACCTGATGCTGGCGTATAGGTGAAAGTACCCGGAACATTTGCTGTAGCGTTTAGTTGAGTAACGCTTAATGGAGTACCGTAGATGATTGCGGCTGGGTTAGCCCAGGTGATAACCGGGTTAGCCTTGTTCACGGTAATCAATCGCTGAACATCATTGACCGGATTGTAATTGGCGGCATCGGTGGGTGTAAAATCCACAGACAATACCTGATTAGTACCTGCATTTAACAAGGTGCCAGCCGTTGGCGTATAAACAAAAACTCCCGGCACGCTCGAGGTTGCATTTAATTGTGTGGCGCTCAACGCAGTTCCGTAGGTTATGGCCGCTGGCGTAGGCCATGTAATTACAGGGCTTGCTTTATTTACTGTGATCACTACCGTTGTTCCGTTTACCGTATTAAAGTTGGTGGTGTTGGAAGGTGTAAAGTTTACGGTTAATAACTGGTTCACACCCGCATTTAAAACCGTTCCCGCAGGCGGAGTATAAACAAAAGTGCCGGGCACCGTTGCAGTAGCGTTTAGTTGGGTAGCGCTTAACGCTGTTCCGTAGCTGATAGCCGTTGGGTTTGACCATAAAACAACAGGGGTGGCTTTGTTAACCGTTATTAAAACTGTTGTTCCATTAACGTTACTGTAATTAACAGCATCGGTTGGAGTAAAATTAACAGACAAGGACTGATTCATGCCTGCGTTTAATATTGTACCCAGTCCTGGAGCGTACACAAATGCTCCGGGAACATTAGCGGTTGCATTCAATTGAGTTGCACTCAGTGCCGTGCCATACGTAATGGGTGCTGGATTAGACCATGAAACAATCGGGGTGGCTTTGTTTACAGTAATCAATACCGTGGTTCCGTTTACCGGATTATAATTGCCACCATCGGTTGGTGCAAAGTTGACCGACAAGACCTGGCCCGCTCCTGCATTTAGTATTGTTCCACTGGGCGGAGTATAAATAAAAGTACCCGCTACATTTGCCGTTGCATTAAGTTGAGTGCCACTTAATGCTGTTCCGTAGGTAATGGACAAAGGATTAGCCCAGGTAATTACCGGATTGGCTTTGTTAACCGTAATGAGTGCAGTTGTTGCATTTACAAGATTATAATTGGTAATATCCGTTGGTGTAAAATTGACAGACAATACCTGGTTAGTTCCGGCATTTAATAAGGTTCCACTTGCCGGTGTATAACTAAATGTTCCGGCAACGGTCGCTGTAGCATTTAGCTGAGCCGCACTAAGTGGTGTACCATACGTTATAGGCGCAGGGTTTGACCAGGTAACAACGGGTGTTGCTTTTGTAATCGTCAAGGTTGCATTTACATAACTGAAAAGATAATTATTATCCGTTCCGCCCGATATGGTGATTGGATAGGTTCCCACAGAACTTGTAAGGATCGCTGTGGTAGTTGCTGTAGGAGGCACATCGAGCACGGCAGCTGTCTCTCCGTTTACAAAACCTGAATAGGTGATTGGAAAAGATGGATTTGCCACACCATACACCCGGCTCGCATTGGAAGCCGAAGCAGTAACAGTGGCTTTGGTAACTGTTAGCGCTCCAGACGTGTACGCAAAACTATAGTTGTTATCCGATCCACCGATAACAGTGATAGCATAAGCACCAGCCGGGCTCGTTAAGGTAGCAGCGGAAGAAGCAGTCGGAGTAACATCTAATACTGCGGAAGTCTCACCATTCAAAAGTCCTGCATAGGTAATTGTGAATACTGGATTCGCAGAACCATACACTCGGCTGGCATCGATAGCAATGGCCGTAACGGTCGCTTTTGTGATAGAAATAGTTCCTTGGGTATAAACAAAATCATAATTGTTATCCGAACCTCCGGAAGGAATAATCGGATAAGATCCCACGGGAGTGGTTGCTTCTACTGCAGACGTTGATGTTGCCGGTGAATTGATCACGGAAACCGTCTCGCCATTCATGAAGCCAGAATAACTTACCGTGAATACAGGATTCGCAGAACCATAGGTGCGACTTTGATTGTTGGCAACGACCGTTAAGGTTGCTTTGGTAACTTCAATAACCGCTGTCGTGCCATTAACTATGTTGTAGTTAGTCAAGTCGGTTGGTGTAAAGTTAACCGTCAGTACCTGACCTACTCCAGCATTTAAAATTGCATTTGCTGCTGGTGTATAATTATATGTTCCGGCAACTGTTGCCGTAGCATTTAACTGAGTCGCACCAAGCGGTGTGCCGTAAGTTATAGACGCTGGGTTTGTCCAGGAAACAACGGGTGTTGCCTTAGTTATTGTCAGTGTGGCATTGACGTAATTAAAAAGGTAGTTATTATCCGACCCGCCCGATACCGTGATGGGATAAGACCCCACCGAACTTGTAATAATGGCGGTTGTAACTACGGTTGGGGTTACATCAAGCACAGTTAATGTCTCACCATTTACAAATCCTGAATAGGAGATTGGAAAAGTTGGATTAGCTATACCATACACTCGACTTGCATTGGATACGGAAGCGGTTACCGTTGCTTTCGTAATCGTAAGTGTACCGGAAGTATATAATAAACTATAGTTATCATCCGACCCTCCTGAAACGGTAATTGCATAAGTACCTACCGGGCTTGCCAATCCGGCAACAGAAGTAACTATAGGCGCAACATCTAATACTGTAGAGGTCTCACCATTTAAAAGGCCTGAATAAATAATACTAAATACCGGATTCGCAGAACCATAAACACGGCTGGCATCCACAGCTATGGCACTAACGGTCGCTTTTGTGATTGCAATCGTTCCGGAAGTATATACAAACGCATAATTATTATCAGAGCCTCCGGAAGCTGTAATGGGATACGAACCAACCGGAGTGGTACCAATCACCGTGGATGTTGCTAAAGGTGCAGAATCAATCACAGCCGCAGTCTCGCCATTTAAAAACCCAGAATAACTCACCGTAAAACTCGGATTAGCGGCTCCATAGGTGCGGCTTTGATTATTCGCAATTACACTTAGTGTAGCCTTTGTAATTGTCAGTGTTCCGGAGTTATAGGTAAAATCATAATTATCAGCTGCCCCGCCTGCAACCATGATTGTATAAGATCCTGCATTACTTACTAGATCCGCACTTGTTGAAGCTGTCGGCAAGGTATTTATTACGGTAACGGTTTCTCCATTTACAAAACCTGAATAGCTTATCGTTAGAACAGGATTTGCTGATCCATACGTTCTTGATTGATTGTTGGCAGTAGCAACAATTATTGCCTTTGTGATTGTTAGTGTACCGGCTACGTAAGTAAAATCATAATTATTATCGATGCCGCCTCCGGCCACTATTGGATAAGTGCCAACCGGGGAAGTGGAGATAGCTGCCGATGAGCCAGTAGGAAGTGTAGCCAGTACCGATGCTGTTTCACTATTGACAAAACCAGAATAACTCAATGTATAGGTTGGATCAACGGCTCCATAAGCCCGGCTCTGGTTATTGGCCGTAACAGTGAGCATTACTTTAATGATAGTAAGCGTCCCCGATACGTTGTTAATTGTGTAATTATCATCTAACCCACCAGATACTAAAATGGAGGAAGTGCCAACGGGCGTTGTAGCATTTGCCGCAGATGAGGCTGTGGGCAGCGTATTGATTACAGCAATCGTTTCGCCATTTACAAACCCAGTATAAGATATAGTAAATACTGGATTTGCGGCACCGTATAAACGGGTTTTGTTATCCGCTGTAGCCGTTAGCGTTGCTTTATTGACTGTGATTGCCACCGTAGTATTTACAGATTCGTAATTGATTGCATCTGTTGGTATGAAATTTAAAGACAAGGTCTGGTTCGGACCCGCATTCAGCAATGCTCCTACTGCAGGTGAATAATTATAAGATCCGGATACAGAGGCCGAGGCATTTAGTTGGGTACCGCTTAACAAGGTTCCATACGTGATAGCTGCAGGTGGCAACCAGGTTACAACAGGCGTTGCCTTTGTGATGGTCAGGATGCCATCCATATTAGAAATGTTATAGTTACCATCCGAACCAGCAGAAAGCGTAATGGCATAGGGTCCAACCGGACTGCTATTATCAGCTAACGATGACGCCATTGGCGGAGTATCAAGATCAGACGCATCATCACCATTTACAAACCCTGAATAGACAATTGTGAATACCGGATTATTTGTATTGTACACACGGGTTTTATTTTCGGCTGTAGCAGTGAGGTTTACTTTATTGACTGTAATCAGGACTGATGTAACCGATACAGAATTGTAGTTATCCTGGTCGTCAGGTACAAAACCCACGGATAATGTTTGTCCGACACCCGCGTTCAAAAAAGTACCAACCGGCTGCTGATAGATAAAAGTACCCGCAACATTTGCCGAAGCATTAAGTTGCGTAGCGCTAAGAGGGGTTCCGTAATTAATGGCCGCAGGAGTTACCCATGTTATCACGGGGGTTGCTTTCGAAATTGTTAGTGTACCATTGTTGTTCGTAATCGTATAGTTATTATCTGATCCAACTGTTAGTGTTATCGGATAAGATCCAACCGGGCTATTCGTAATAGCCGCAGTCGATGCGGTAGGTTGAATATTTAAATCTGATGCATCATCTCCATTGACAAAACCTGAATAAGTAATTGTTAAGGGTGGGTTAACCGTATTAAATACTTTTGATATATCATCTGCTGATGCTGTAAGTGACGCTTGGTTAACAGTGATTGAAACGGTAATACCGAGTACACTTTCGTAATTGGTTCCATCGCTTGGTATGAAGTCAGCAATCAATGCTTGATTAACTCCCGCATTCATTACGGTGCTAACCGGAGGATTAAAGGTGAATGAACCTGCAACAGGTGTTGATGCATTCAGTTGGGTTGCACTTAAGGCTGTTCCATAAACAATTGGGGCCGGATTATTCCAGATAATTACAGGAGTTGCTTTGTTGATGGTTAATGTGCCATTTACGTAAGAGAACGAATAATTGGCATCCGATCCCCCGGAAGGGACAATATCATACGCGCCAACAGAACTGGAAGCATTTGCTGATGTGGACCCTATTGGAAGTAAATCCAGTTCAGACAAAGTTTCACCCAATACAAATCCGGAATAGAGAAAGGTGAATACCGGATTCGCTTCGGCATAAAATTTCGACTTATTTTCGGCTGTTACCGTAAGAGAAACCTTATTGACAGTAAGTACCTGTAATTCATTTGATGCAGTGTTGTAGGTTGCATCACCTGCCTGCGAGGCTGTGATGGTTGTGGAACCTGCTCCAACGATTGTTACCGTAGAACCGCTGATGGTTGCCACAAGGGGATTACTGCTGGCATAACTTACCGGAAGGCCAGAAGAGGTTGTTGCACCAAGAGGAAAACTTCCATCGCCATAGGTTTTATCTGCAAGCGCATTAAATGTTATTGACTGATTAAGCTTTATCCCCTCACCCTCCAGATTGATAATGAAAGGATTGATGTCAGGATCATCGCTATCAATTTGAATGGTCGCATTTCGAGTGCCGCTTAAAGTGGGTGCAAAAGAAATTGTAAAACTGGTAGTTACAGAAGGTCCAAGAAGCGTTGCTAGCCCAGTAGTATTCAGAACAAAGTCTGTGGTATGGGCTCCGCCTAATGATACACTAGTAATTGACAGATCTTCGGGTGAACCAATGTTTTCTAAGGTTACCGTTATAGCCGATGAGGTTTCCAGCAAGTTAACATTACCAAAGTTTTGAATTGAACCGCTGGAAACCGGAGTTCCAGCAACACTCACCTGCAAATCCTGGGTAATTATTTCCCCACTTCTTCGGGTTCCAGGATTGATTTCAGCAAAAAGCAGGACGCATGGCAGCTGAACAAGCACCAAACTCAGAAAAACCCTGAAATACATGGACAGATTAAAGGTAGACATCACAAAGCCACGAAATAGACAAAAACTTAAAAATAAAATTTAATGACCTGGTTTAAAGACCAATTTTATCTAAAATTCGGCAAAACAGACCCTCCACAAAACATTTGCCACCTCGTAAGTTTTACATTAAAAGTTGACAATAATTGAACCGAACCCACAAAGTTAGCATAAAGAACCTGAGTTTATCCGGCCGGAATTCTAAATGTAACTCGTAGTTTCGCCCTCTAAATGATTCAAAAACCGTGATTGGTCTAAGTTTCTACATTTTCTGGATTGGGGTGATTTTGGTAGTCTATACCTATGTAGGATATGGCGTGATTATTTATATTTTTTCCAAGGTTTGGGGCAAGTATCGAATTGCTGATTATCAGGTAGATGATAAACTTCCAGAAGTGACGCTTTTGATAGCCGCATACAACGAAGAGCGATTTATAGCCGAAAAAATCAACAACTCTCTTGGCCTAAACTATCCGGTAGAAAAACTTCACATCTGGATTGTTGCCGATGGATCGACTGACAAAACCCAGGAAATCGCCCTACGTTTTCCTGGCATCAAAGCATTCCATGAACCCGAAAGAAAAGGGAAAATCCACGCGGTGAACCGGGTAATGAAATTTGTTAAAACCCCAATTACAATTTTTTCTGATGCCAATACCAATCTGAATCAGGATGCAATAAAAAATATTGTGCGTCACTTCCAAGATAGTAAGGTGGGTGGCGTTGCCGGAGAAAAAAGAATTGCTGTTAATAAGGAAGATAATGCCTCTGGTTCCGGAGAAGGGCTTTACTGGAAATACGAGTCCACGTTAAAAACACTGGATTCCAATCTCTCGACTGCCATTGGTGCTGCCGGAGAACTCTTTGCCCTTCGAACTGAGTTGTATCATGAACCAGCACCCGATACCATCATTGAAGATTTTGTCACCTCCATGAAGATCGTTGCAAAAGGATATCGGTTTGTGTATGAGCCTGAAGCCTTCGCACTGGAAACCGCCTCGGCTACAGTAAAAGATGAATGGAAAAGGAAAGTACGCATTTCTGCGGGCGGAATTCAGGCTATAGTTAGACTTCCTGAACTATTAAACCCATTTCGATACGGATTGATCAGCTGGCAATACTTGTCGCACCGGGTTTTGCGCTGGACTCTTGCTCCGCTTGCTTTACCCCTACTTCTGGTGTCAAATTATATTCTCTTCACTCAATCATTTTTCTACCAGCTTACTTTTTTTGGGCAACTGCTATTTTATTCTGTGGCACTGGCAGGGCATTTTTTACGCGACCAAAAAATTTCTGTTAAAGGGTTTTTTGTCCCTTATTACTTTTCCATGATGAACCTATCAGTTTTTGCAGGCCTTGGTCGATTATTGCGTAAACA
>LNFM01005476.1_pt1 | contig 21930 bp, 17 predicted proteins | sample 596031 | NCBI WGS metagenome assembly LNFM01 (sample SAMN04254537, study PRJNA301005) | activated carbon metagenome | isolation source: dual media filters at the Ann Arbor, Michigan drinking water treatment plant | place: USA: Ann Arbor
CGCCGGGCGGCCCGGGCGTGCGGGTGGATTCGCACATCTACGAGGGCTACAAGGTCCCGCCGAACTACGACTCGATGATCGGCAAGCTGATCGTGCACGGGGCGACCCGGGCCCAGGCCATCGCCCGCATGCGCGTGGCGCTGAGCGAGATGGTGGTGGACGGCATCAAGACGAACGTGCCGCTGCAGCAGCGCATCCTCGCGGACGTGGGCTTCCAGCAGGGCGGCACCAACATCCATTACCTCGAGAAGCGGCTGGCGGAGCGCAAGGAAAAGGCGATCGGGCTGGGATGAAGCGGCTGCTCGCGCTGCTGGCCTTCGGCGGCCTGGCCGTCGCCCTGCCCGCGCCGTCGGCGGCATCGGCGGACGGCGAGGGCTACGCGCTGGTCGCCACGTACGGGAAGCGCGAGGCGGCGAAGGCCTGGGAGGCCATCCGCCGCATCGAGACGCGGCGGCTGGAGGCCATTGATCCCGCACTGGTCGAACGCATGCTCGACAATCCCGACACGTACCGCTACACGGCGATGTCGCGCGAACCCAACATCGCGGACAGCGAGTTCGCCGGGCACTGGCGCTTCTTCGGCGAAGTAGGCGACCGCCGGCCCTACGCGGCCTGGCGGCGCCTGCCGTCGACGGGCGCCGCGCCTCCGCGGTTCGAGCTCTACTGCAGCGGGCGCGCCTGCGATGAGCTCCGCGGCCAGCTGGCGGCCATGCACGAGACGCACGAGCAGACGCCGTCGCAACTCGAGGCATGGAAGGCGGCCGCCGCCGCCGAGACCTGCGAGCCGGGCCCGGTGTCCACGCCGGCTCCCCGCTATCCGCCGAAGCTGCTGCGGGAGGCGGAATCCGGGACGGTCGAACTAGTACTGCTGGTGAACCGCTGCGGCCAGGTGCAGCGGGCGTGGGTCGGCCGCTCTTCCGGCTATCCCGGCCTGGACGCCGCCGCGGTCGAAGCTGCAGGCACCTGGCGCATCGCGCCGCCGCAGGACGGCGCCGCCAGCGCGATCGCGCGGACGCACGTCCGCTTCGGCCTCTGAGGCGCGATCGCCAACCGCGGCTGAATGGGCGCGGTCGCCTTACGATTTATTGACACGACGCGCCGGCGCATCGCCGACGATGCCGGCTCGATGACCGGGGGATGGCCGCGGTCGAGCACCGGCGCGAGGCTGCCTTGGCGGATCCCACTGCTTCCCCTGCGCGACGCAGCCTGGGCGCGAACACGCTGACCGCGATCGCGGCGGCGCTGCTGGCGCTGGCCTACAGCGCCAGCTTCTGGCGTCAGCTCGGTGCCGCCGACCTGCCCGGCGGGCTGCGCGGGGCGCTGTTCCTGCTCGCGGCCTTCGCGGTGCTGTTCGCATTCAACGGGCTGTTGCTGTCGTTCGTGGCGTGGCGCGGGCTGCAGAAGCCGGCCCTGGCCATCGTGCTGGTGCTGTCGGCAGCCGCCGCGTATTTCATGGACGGCTACGGCGCGGTAATCGACCGGCACGCGCTGCAGAGCGTGCTCGAGACCGACCTGCGCGAGGGCAGCGAATGGCTGTCGTGGTCGATGGCGGGCTACCTGCTCGTGCTCGGCTTGCTGCCCGTGCTGGCGCTGGTGAAACTGCCCGTGCGCTATCGCCCCTGGCCACGCGAACTCGCGGGCCGCGCCGGCTTCATGGTCGCGATGCTGGCGGTGATTGGCCTGGCGGTGCTGCCGTTCTCGCGCGAGTTCTCGTCGACCGCGCGGAACCATGCCCAGCTGCGGCACCTGGCCACGCCGGCCAACCTGTTCAACGCGGTGCGCGGCTACGCCAAGCACGCGGCGCCCGGCGAACCCGTGGTGGTGGCGCCGCTGGGCACCGACGCCCACGGCGGCAGCCGCTACGGCGTGCGCAAGCCGGTGCTGCTGGTGATCGTGGTGGGCGAGTCGGCGCGCGCCGACAGCTTCAGCCTGGCCGGCTACCCGCGCCAGACCAACCCCGAGCTGGCGAAGATCGCGCCGGTGTTCTTCCCCAACGTGAGTTCGTGCGGCACCAACACCGCGACCTCGCTGCCCTGCATGTTCTCCGACCTGGGCCGCGCGCGTTACGAGGAAGCGTCCGCGCGCGGTCGCGAGAACCTGCTCGACGTGATCGCCCACGCCGGGCTGCAGGTGGAGTGGGAAGACAACAATACCGGCAGCAAGGGCGTGGCCGCGCGCCAGCGCGAGGAGTCGATAGCGAAGCTGCCGGCCACGCAACCCTGCGACGCCGACGGCTGCCTCGACGAGCGCCTGGTCGAACACCTGCGCGACGAGCTGGCCGCGCCGGGCACCGCCGACAAGGTGTTCGTGCTGCACCAGATAGGCAGCCACGGCCCGGCCTACTTCAAGCGCTACCCGCCGCAGTTCGAGCGTTTCACGCCGACCTGCCGCAGCGTGTCGCTGCAGGACTGCACCACCGAGGAAATCCGCAACAGCTACGACAACACCATCCTCTACACCGACCACGTGCTGGCCGCGCTGATCCGCCTGCTCGAGCACGAGGCCGGCGACCGCGCGCCCGCACTGCTGTACCTCTCCGACCACGGCGAATCCACCGGCGAACACGGGCTCTACCTGCATGGTGCGCCGTACGCGCTGGCACCCGGCGAGCAGACCCACGTACCGATGCTGCTGTGGACCTCGCCGGCCTTCCTGCGCTGGCGCGGCCTCGACACCGGCTGCGTGCAGGCCCGCCGCAGCGACCCGCTCAGCCACGACAACCTGTTCCACACCGTGCTGGGCCTGCTCGACCTGCAAACCTCGGTTTACGAGCCGAAGCTGGACGCCCTGGCCGGCTGCGCGCCGGCCTGAGGACTCACCCGGGATAATTTCTGATGGCGACGCCCGCCGCGAGTCGTTAGCGTTGGGGCACACCCGCCACCGGATGACTCGCCTTGAAGCACGGCCGCCCGCTCGCTCTTTCGGTTCTTGCCATCGCCCTGCTCCCGGGCTGCGACATCCTCGACAAGATCCCGCGGACGCCGGAGGATTTCGCCCTGGCGGCCAGCCCGTTCGGCGCCGCCACGCGCGAGCTGCTGGAGGAATCGTCCGAGGGCAAGGTCTACCGCGTCATGATCGAGTCCAAGCGCGCTGCGTCCTGGACACAGGCGGACTTTGCGATGTGGGAGACACTGCAGCACTCGTGCCCGGACGGCGAGCGATACGTAACGCTTTCCACCAAACCGGAGGTGGTGCTCGGCTCCGTGGACTCCGGGGAGAGCAGCCGCCGGGAATGGCCGGCCGGCACCCTTTTCGTTCGCACATTACGCTGTGCACCCAAGCCTTCCTACGAATTCGAGTTCGAAGCCTCCGTCACGCAGGACAAGGGCTACGGACAAATGTTCCGCAGGTTGTCAGACGCCGCTCCTAGCTCACAGGCCCGCCAGGTCGTGCGCCCCATCCTGGATTCCCCGGCCGCGCCGAAATACGAGCAAGTCGAGCAGATTATTGGCCTCGCGGTCCATCAAATGCTGGCCAATTGCAATGACGGGGTCGTAGTGACGCATCCGATGATCGGTGCGTTCCCCACGGCTATCGAGGCCAAGGACCGCGGTCAGCTCGCTGGCTACGTGGGCTTCATTTTGGAATGCCAGGGCCGGTCGCCAGGGACGGCTGCCACGGGCAGCTGAGCCCCGGCAGTGCGACAATGGCGGCCCCGCCGTCGCCAACGCCGCCATGCCCTTCCTCGAACTCTCCCTGCGCGTCCGCGCCGAAGACGAACACCGCGCCGAGAATGCGCTGATGGACCTCGGCGCGCTGTCGGTCACGCTGATGGACGCCGACGCGGCCACGCCGAACGAGAAGGCCGTGCTCGAACCGGGCGTGGGCGAGACGCCGCTGTGGCCGGAAATCACGCTGCTGGCGCTGTTCCCGGGCGACACCGTGGCCGAGCTGGTGCTGCACGCGCTGGAATCCTTCGATGATGCGATCGACCTGTCACAGGCCGACTTCCGCGAAGTCGCCGACCAGGACTGGGAGCGCGCGTGGATGGACCAGTACGTGCCGCTGAGCTTCGGCACCCGCACCTGGATCGTGCCCTGGAACATGGACCCGCCGCCGGAAGCGCGCGACGGCGTGATCGTGCGGCTCGACCCGGGCCTGGCCTTCGGCTCGGGCACGCACCCGACCACGTCGCTGTGCCTGCAGTGGCTCGATTCGCTGGTGCTGCGCGACAAGGTGGTGCTCGACTTCGGCTGCGGCTCCGGCATCCTCGCGCTGGCCGCGCTCAAGCTCGGCGCCAAGGCCGCGGTGGGCGTGGACAACGACCCGCAGGCCCTGGCCGCCACCGCCGACAACGCCGAACGCAACGGCGTCGGCGACCTGCTCACGGTGTATTCGCCCGAAGACGAACCGGCCGCGACCTATCCCGTGGTCGTGGCCAACATCCTCGCCTCTGCGCTCGATGCGCTGGCCGAAACCCTCGCCTCGCGCGTCGCGCCCGGCGGCGTGATCGCGCTGTCCGGCATCCTGCAGGGGCAGGAGGACGCGTTGCTGGAGCGCTATGCGGCTTGGTTCGATCACTTGGTGGCGGCGCAGGAGGGGGATTGGATGCGGATTACAGGCGTGAGGAAAGCAGGCACTGGGGAATAGGAACTAGGAAATAGGAAATAGGAACTAGTGAGAGGCAAAAGCCGGATCCCGGCTCTTACTATTTCCTAGTTCCTACTTACTATTTCCTGTCCCCTGCCCTCCCCCAATCACCCACTCCGCCCGCCGGCTATCATCCCCCCATGCCCCCCAAAACCCCGCGCTTCGCCACCGCCGCCGCCGACGACACCGCACCCACGCTCCGCCGCCTGCCCTGGGGCTGGGCCGGGCTGGTGGTCGCGCTGGGCCTGCTGCTGTTGCTGCAGCTGGTGCTGGCCGACCGGGCGCGCCTGGCCGGGGATGCGAACTGGCGGCCGCGGCTGGAGCTGGCCTGCGGCGTGCTGGGCTGCGACCTGCCGCCCTGGCATGCACCCGACGATTTCCGGGTCACCACGCGTGAAGTGCAGCCGCACCCGACCGTGCCGGGGGTGCTGCTGGTCACCGCCAGCTTCCGAAACGATGCCCGCTGGGCGCAGGCCTGGCCGGTGCTGGAGATCGCGCTGCAGGACCTCGATGGCCAGGCGCTCGGCCTGCGCCGCTTCCAGCCGGTGGAGTACCTGGGCAGCCCGCCGGCCTCGCCGCTGATCGCGCCCGGCCAGTCGGCCAGCGCCACCCTCGAGATCCTGGACCCGGGCAAACGGGCGGTCGCGTTCACCTTCGACTTCCACTGAGGAATCGTCCCGGGTCCTGTCCGGAAGTACGGGTCGCACCGCGTTTTGGATTGACGTAGACTCCCTTCCCCCGTCGCCCAGCGCCGGGACCGCAAGGAAGCGGACAATCCCCCACGGAGCTGACTTCCAGTGAATGCCCTGCCGGCCGCGCGCGCGGATTCCAACGCTTCCACCCCCAGCCACACCCCGCTGCGCGACCATGTCTCGCGCTCCGTGCGGCGCTACCTGCTCGACATCAACGGCTGCGAGATCGACGATCTCTACGAAGTCGTGCTGCGCGAAATCGAAGCCCCGCTGTTCGCCGAGGTGCTGCGCCACTGCGACGGCAACCAGAGCCGCGCCGCCGCCATGCTCGGCCTCAACCGCGCCACCCTCCGCAAGAAACTCAAGGCCTACGGCCTGGCCTGAGCCCGCTATAATCGCGGCCCTCCCCACGAGGTGCCCGATGACCGCCGAACGCCAACCCGTCCGCCGCGCGCTGCTTTCCGTTTCCGACAAGACCGGCGTGGTCGAACTGGCCCGCGGGCTGGCCGCGCTGGGCGTCGAGCTGCTGTCGACCGGCGGCACCGCCAAGGCGCTGCGCGAGGCCGGGCTGGCGGTGCGTGATGTCAGCGAAGTCACCGGGTTCCCGGAAATCATGGATGGCCGGGTCAAGACCCTGCACCCGAAGATCCACGGCGGCTTGCTGGGCCGCGAGGGCGTGGACGATGCGGTGATGGCCGAACACGGCATCGCGCCGATCGACCTGCTGGTGGTCAACCTCTACCCGTTCGCACAGACCGTGGCCAAGCCCGGCTGCAGCTATGACGACGCCATCGAGAACATCGACATCGGCGGCCCGGCCATGCTGCGCGCCACCGCCAAGAACCACGCGCGCACCAGCGTGCTGGTCGATCCGTCCGATTACGACGCCTTCCTGGCCGCATTGAAGGACGGCGGCAGTACGCCGGCCATGCGCCGCGCGTTCGCCGCCAAGGCCTATGCCCACACCGCCGCCTACGACGGCCAGATCGCGCAGTGGCTTTCGCCGCGCGCGGAAGACCCCGCCCAGCCGGAGGCCTGGCCGAAGACCTTCCACGCCTCGCTGCAGCTGGCGTCGGCCCTGCGCTACGGCGAGAACCCGCACCAGCGCGGCGCGCTCTACGTCGAGGCGGGCGCGCCGCAGGGCATCGTCGCCACCGCGCGCTTCCTGCAGGGCAAGGAGCTGAGCTACAACAACCTGGCCGACGCCGACGCCGCGCTCGAGTGCGTCAAGGCCTTCGACGCGCCGGCCTGCGTGATCGTCAAGCACGCCAACCCCTGCGGCGTCGCCGTGGCCGCCAGCCTGATGGAGGCCTACGACCGCGCCTTCGCGGTGGACCCCACCTCGGCCTTCGGCGGGATCATCGCCTTCAACCGCGAATTGGACGCCGCCACCGCCGCCGAGATCCTCAAGCGCCAGTTCGTCGAGGTCGTCATCGCGCCTTCGATCGCGGCCGACGCACTGCCGCACTTCGCCAAGAAGGCCAATGTGCGCGTCCTCGCCTGCGGCGAGCTGCGCGCGACGTCCGGCTTGGAGTACAAGCGAATCGCCGGCGGCCTGCTGGTGCAGGACGCCGACACCGACGCGCTCGGTGCCGCCGACCTGAAGGTCGTCAGCAAGCTGGCGCCCACCGACGCCCAGCTGCGCGACCTGCTGTTCGCGTGGAAGGTGGCGATGTACGTCAAGTCCAACGCCATCGTCTATGCGCGCGACCTGCAGACCGTCGGCATCGGCGCCGGCCAGATGAGCCGCGTGGTCAGCGCGAAGATCGCCGGGCTCAAGGCCGAGGAGGCCGGGCTGGTGGTGCCGGGCTCGGTGATGGCCTCCGACGCCTTCTTCCCCTTCCGCGACGGCATCGACGCCGCCGCGGCCGCCGGCATCGCCGCGGTGATCCAGCCGGGCGGCTCGATGCGCGACGGCGAAGTCATCGCCGCCGCCGACGAACACGGCATGGCCATGGTGTTCACCGGCCGCCGCCACTTCCGCCACTGAGCGCGCGCCCGCCCGCCATCGCCTCCGGAGCATTCCCATGAAAGTCCTCGTCATCGGTTCCGGCGGCCGCGAGCACGCGCTGGCCTGGAAGCTGGCGCAATCGCCGCGCGTCAGTGAAGTGCTGGTCGCGCCCGGCAACGCCGGCACCGCCACCGAAGCGCGCTGCCGCAACGTGCCGGTGAAGGCCACCGATATCGAAGCACTACTGGCGCTGGCCGCCGACGAGAACGTGGGCGTCACCGTGGTCGGCCCCGAGGCGCCGCTGGTGAAGGGCGTGGTGGATGCCTTCCGCGCCGCCGGCCGCCGCATCTTCGGGCCCACGGCCGCTGCGGCGCAGCTCGAGGGCAGCAAGGCCTACGCCAAGGATTTCCTGGCGCGGCACAAGATCCCCACCGCCTACTACGGCGTGTTCGAGGACAGCGCGCTGGCGCTGCAGCACGTGCGCGACCACGGCGCGCCGATCGTGATCAAGGCCGACGGCCTGGCCGCGGGCAAGGGCGTGGTGGTGGCGATGACGGTCGCCGAAGCCGAGGCCGCCATCATCGACATGCTCGAGGACGAAGCCTTCGGCGACGCCGGCGCGCGCGTGGTCATCGAGGAGTTCCTGGAAGGCGAGGAAGCCAGCTTCATCTCGATGGTGGACGGCCGCACCGCGCTGCCGATGGCGACGTCGCAGGACCACAAGCGCGTCGGCGACGGCGACACCGGCCCGAACACCGGCGGCATGGGCGCGTATTCGCCGGCCCCCGTGGTGACGCCCGAAGTGCACGCCCGCGTGATGCGCGAAGTGGTGGAGCCGACCGTGCGCGGCATGATCGCCGACGGCATCCCCTTCACCGGCTTCCTCTACGCCGGCCTGATGATCACGCCCGACGGCGCGCCCAAGGTCATCGAGTTCAACGTCCGCTTCGGAGACCCGGAAACCCAGCCGGTGATGCTGCGCCTGCGCAGCGACCTGCTGGACCTGGTGGAGGCCGCGATCGACGGCCGCCTGGACCAGGTGCAGGCCGATTGGGATCCGCGCCCGAGCCTGGGCGTGGTGATGGCCGCCGACAACTACCCGGGCACGCCGCGCACCGGTGACGCCATCTCGGGCCTGGCCACCGATCCGGGCCCCGAGGCCAAGGTCTTCCACGCCGGCACCGAGCTGCGCAACGGCGTGGTGGTCACCACCGGCGGCCGCGTGCTCTGCGCCTGCGCGCTGGGCGACACCGTGGCGCAGGCGCAGCAGCGCGCTTACGCCGCCGCCGACAACCTGCACTGGGAAGGCGCGTTCTACCGCACCGACATCGGCTGGCGCGCCATCGAGCGCGAGCGCCGCGGCTGATCGCCCCTCCCACGGGGAGCTTGGGAAAGGGCATCATCCTTGGCAACGCCTCGCCCGGATCGCCTGCCATGCGCCTGCCACGCTTCGCCACCCGTTGCTTTCCGCTCGCGCTGCTGCTGCCTGGCGCCGCGCTGGCGGTCGACCAGCCGTCCACCTACCCCGGCTGCGCCACGCGCAGCGTCAGCGTGCCCTGGGGCGGCAGCGTCGCGGTCGACCTGAAGGACTGCCACACCTTCGGCCTCGGCGTCGTGTCGAAGCCCCCGGCGCACGGCCAGGCCACGCCCGGCGCCAACGTGCCGCTCGACGGGTATCGCTACATCCACGGCGGCGCCACGCCGGCCGGCGGCGGGCGCGACCGGTTCGTGGTGCTCGACGACAACAGCGACACCATCATGGTCACCGTCACCATCGCGCCGCCCGCCGCCGCGTCCGGCATCACGCTCACGCCGGCCGCGCTGCCCCCGCTGCAGGCCGGCAAGCCGGTGGCGCTGGCGTTCGCGGCGTCCGGTGGCGCCGCGCCTTACACCTACCGCCTGGCCTCGGGCGCGCTGCCGCCCGGCCTGGCGCTGGCGGCCAGTGGCCGGCTCACCGGCACCCCGACCGCGCGCGCGGCCTATGCCTTCGACCTGGCGGTACGCGACGCCCGCGGCACCGAAACGCGCCGGGGTTTCGGCGGCACCGTGTCGCCGGGGGCACTGTCGGTCTCACCCGCCGCGGCGACCGTCGTGCAGGGCCAGCCGGTCCGGCTGGCGCTAGGCGCCCGCGGCGGCGTCGCGCCGCACCGCTTCCAGCTCGAGAGCGGCCGGCTGCCGGACGGACTGCGGCTGTCGCCGGACGGGGTATTGAGCGGCAGCACCGGGGTCTCCCCGGGCCGCTTCCCGCTGGTCCTCCGGGTGACCGACGCCAGCACCGGCGACGGCGAGTACTTCGAGGCCGAAGCCTTCTCGCTCCAGGTCGTGGCGCCGACATCCGGCAAACCGTGACGGCGTCCCGCCATCCGCGCTGGCCGCCGCCATTCCAGCTTGCTGGCCTGCGGCGTTCGCGATACAACTGGCGGGGTTAAACAGGGGAAGGGGAATACCATGAGCCGCAGCGACCTGATGGCGCGGCTGCTTCGCATGGCGCGTCTGGCCGAGCGCTGCGAGCAGACCGGCGAAAGCCCGGAAGAAACCATCGGCCGGGACCAGCCCGGCAGCGAGGGCCGACGCAAGTTCGCCAAGGGCGTGGTGGCCGCCACCACCGGTGCGGCGGCGTTCTCGCTGGCGCCGGGCGCCTGGGCGGACGCCAAGCGCATCGGCATGAAGCCGGTGCGGCCGCGACTGAACGGCAACATCGCGGTGGTGGGCGCCGGCATCGCCGGCCTGGCCTGCGCCACCGAGTTGAGCCGCCAGGGCCTCAATGCCCGCGTCTTCGAAGCCAGCGACCGCGTCGGCGGCCGCATCGCCAGCCTGCGCGACGTGTTCCCCGGCCAGGTGGTCGAGCGCGGCGGCGAATTCATCGGCAGCTCGCACCACGCCATGCTCGGCTATGCGCGCGAACTGGGCCTGACGCTCGAGCAGCACGCGGCACCGGCGGGCGACAGCTACTACTACTTCGGCGGCCAGCGCTATTCGGAAGCGCAGGTGGTGTCGGAATACCGCGAGTTCGCCGCTTCCATCGGCGAGGACATCGGCACCCTGGGCTCGCCCACCGCCGATCGGTTCAAGGAAAGCGACGCCACGCTCGACTACCTGAGCATCGCCGACTACCTCGACCTGCACGGCGCCGGCAGCCTGCTTCGCCGCGTCATCGGCAGCGCCTACCTGGCCGAGTACGGCGCCGGCATCGATGAGCTCAGCGCGATCAGCTTCCTGCGCTTCGTCCACGGCGACAAGCGCAGCCGCCAGGCCCCGTTCGGCGTTCACGGCGGCGAGCACGTGCGCGTGCTCGAAGGCAACGACCGCATCACCAGTGGCCTGGCCGAGCGCCTGCCGTCCATGCCGGCGCTGGGCCACCGCCTGGTGTCCATCCGCAAGCTGGCGGGCGGCATGATCCGCCTCACCTTCGACGTGGCTGGCCGCAGCGTGCAGAGCGACCACCACGCGGTCGTGGTGACCGTGCCCTTCAGCGTGTTGCGCGACGTCGAGTTGCACGCCAGCCTGCAGCTTCCGGCCTGGAAGACGCTGGCCATCAAGTCCACGGACATGGGCCGGCACAGCAAGCTGATGGTGGGCTTCGATGGCCCGTTCTGGCGCAACCAGCACGGCCTCGACGGCACCGGTTTCAGCGACATGCCGTCGGTGCAGGCCACCTGGGAAACCAACCCCAGCCGCGCCACTGCCGCGCATGCGGTGCTCGCCGGCTACTTCGGCGGCGCGCGGGCCCAGGGCATGACCGCGGCCGGCACGCAGGCCGATACCGGCGCCTTCCTGGCAGGCCTCGAGCGCGTGATGCCGGGCGCCACCGCCGCCGCGTCGCGTGACGCCAGCGGCCGTTTCCTCGCCTACACCGAGAACTGGGCCGGCAATCCCTTCAGCAAGGGCTCGCAAAGCATCAACCGACCGGGCTATTTCACCAATACCGCCCATCACGAAGGCAAGGCCGTCGGCAACCTGCTTTTCGGCGGCGAGCACACCTCCAGCTTCTACGAGTGGCAGGGCTTCATGGAGGGCGCGGCGCTGTCGGGCCTGCGCACCGCGGGCGAAGTGCTTGCGCTGGCCAAAGCCTGAGACCGACGCGTCGGGCACGGCCTGAGCCGTGCCCGAACTTGATCCGGTCCTGCTGACCTCGCCCAGCGTCCGCTGTGGCACCACGCTGCTGCAGCGGCTGCTGTGCTCGGCCCGCAACACCCTCGTCTACGGCGAGGAGGTGGGCAAGGACCTCGACCTGCAGCTGCAGGTGCTGGCGGCGCGCGAAACCGTGTACATGCGCTCCCGGCAAGCGCTCACCGAGCGGCTGGCGCACGTCCTGGCCGGCGACCGCGACGAGTGGCTGGTGGACCTGATGCCTGACCTGGACCGCTACCTGGCCGCACTGCGACAGGGCGCGCTGGCTGGCCTGGCCAGCTGTCGCGAGCACGCCCATTCGGTCGGCCGCTCCGTCTGGGGGATCAAGTACCCGGGCTGGCCGCCACACCTGCTCGAGTTGCTGCACCAGGCGGTGCCGCGCACGCGCGTGGTCTACGTCGTGCGCGACCTGGGCGATACCGCGCGTTCAGCCAAGGCCTGGCTGGGCCTGTCGACGGAATCCGCGGTGGAGGCCTTCTGCGCGCAGTGGCTGGCGCACGTCGCCTTCATGCGGCAGTGGGCGGGGCAGCATGCCGTGTTGTGGCTGCGGCACGAAGACCTGCTGGCATCGCCCGGGCCGACGCTGGCGACCCTCCGCGACTTCCTGCCGGTCGGCGAGATGGACCTGCGGGTGCTGGAACGGCGCGTCAATCGCGACGGCGGGCTGGCGGAGACCTGGCTCGCGCCGCAGCCCTACCTCGCGCCAGCGCCCCTGACGGCCCGCGAACAGGCCTGCGTGGACGCGACCATGGCGGCGAGTGGATTAAACTAGCGGCCGTTTACCGGGGAAATGCATGGAACTGCTCACGCTCGAGCACTTCGCGGGTTGCGTCAACGAGACCTTCCGCGCCGCGCTCAACGACGGCGACATCGAATTCGTGCTGGTCGAGGCACGGCCGCTGTCGAACGCCCCGCCCAACCCCGCGCGGCTGCCGTTCTCGCTGCTGTTCCGCAACGGCGCGGCGCTGCTTTTCCCGCAGCAGACCTACCGGATGTCGCACCCGCGCGTCGGCGAAGTCGCCATCTTCCTGGTGCCGGTCGCCCGCGAGCGCGAGGGCTTCCTCTACCAGGCCGTCTTCAACTGAGGCCTGGCGGCCAGCGCATGCGCTGGTGAGTGTCGCTGCCGCCATCGCAAGCCTGGAAGCCCAGGCGCTCGTAAAGCCGGCGTGCGCCGGCGTTGTCGCGCACCACGTGCAGGCCGACGCCACGACCCAGGGCCTGCGCCTCGGCCTGGGTGGCCCGGATCAGCGCCGCCCCCAGGCCCTGGCCGCGGCAATCCGCCAGCAGGCTGATGTCCACGACCAGGTGCTCGGGCGCGGTGCGCCGCAGGTAGTAGCGCCCGCACAGCCGCCCGTCGCGCTCGATCACCATGAAGTCGGCATCGGCGTAATGCAGCACGTAGTGGCGATGCTGCAGCTCGAACTGCTGCGCCAGGAAGCCCTGCTTGGCCACCGCCGGCCAGGCCACGCGCGCCATCTCGGCGGCGCGGGTGTCGGCGTACAGGGCCAGCAGCGCCGGCAGGTCGCCGTGGTGCGCGGTTCGCAGGACGAAGCCGCGACCTTGCAGGTACGCGGGCGTCTCGACCGCGGGCTGCCCCCGGGCCGGGAACGGAAGCAGGCCGCTCATTGCGCTACGGGAAGGACGGGTAGATGCCCTGCAGCGCGATGCAGAAATTGATGCCCAGGTACGGCTGCTGGTTCTGGTGCGGCTGGCCACCGCCGGCGTTGGGCTGGATCATGCCCGGCGCGAACGAGGTATTGAGCGCCCCGGCCGGCCGGAAGGCCGTGGCCGACGAGGACGAGGCCACCGACAGCGCATTGCCGGCCGACGGCGACGAGGCCCGGCTCGCGGCGTTGTTCTGGGCGTAAATGACCATGTTGTGCGAATGGGAGGGGATCTGGTTCGCGGTCAGCGTGACCGTGTTGACGCCGAACGTCTGGCCCAGGCTGCGTGGCGACAGGCCCGGCCCCTGGCCCTGCTGGTTCGCGGCACGCCCGGCGAAGTTGGGCAGCTGGAACGTGGTCTGGCCATTACCGCCATAAATCGTCCCGATCAGCGAGAACAGCGCCGTGTTCTGGGAGATCGGCAGCGTCGCGCCGTTGCAGAACGCCCACCCGCGGGGATTGAAGTTGAATCCATACAGCTGGATTTCGCCGATGAAGGGCTGGGTCATGATGCTTGTCTCCGGGGTGGCCGCAGGCGCCGGATGGCGGACTGGCGGCTTGGCGAATCAGGGCGGGCGGTCAGGCTTGGCTCGGGAAAATGCCGAAGACAGCGATGCAGAACTGCACCGTCAGCGTCGGCATGCAATTTTCGTGCGGTTGGGATCCACCGGCTGCGGACACCGTTTGCGCCGAGGGGCTGAACGGCGTGCCGCCGACGGTACTGGTGGCATACATCGTCTGCCCCGACACCGCACCCGGGATGACGCCGGTCCCCGGCGTGCCGGTGGACGCCACGGCGGTGGTCGCCACGACGGTGTGGGTGTGGGCCGGCATCTGCGTAGGCAGCACGGTGACCGTCTCGGTACCGGCGCGCTGGCCGATCACGTAATTGCTCAGGCCAGGACCGGTGCCCTGGTGGATCGGCACGCGTCCGCGCAGGTCGGGCACCGCGAACGTGGTCTGGCCATCGCCGCCGTAGGTGGTTCCGATCAGCGCGAACAGGGCGTCGTACTCCGAGATCGCCAGCAGGCTGCCGTCGCACGCCTGCCACCCGTTCGGTGCGCCCCGGGTGCCGAAGGCGAACATGCGGATCTCGCCGATGTAGGGGGTGGACATGGGGCATTACTCCGTGGAGAAGGGCGGTCGCGCGAGGCGCGCTCCGGGATCGGTCGGCATCAGTTCCGGGAGGGGAAGATTCCCGACAGGGCGATGCAGAAATTGATCGTCGAGTAGGGCTGCAGGTTCGGATGCGGCTGGTTGCCGCCCGCAGGCGCGATGGTCGCGGGATTCAGCGGCACCTGCGTTCCGGTGGAGGCACCGTAGAGCGCAGCGCTCGTGCTGGCGAAGACGTTGCCGTTGGGATTGCGGGTGGTGCCGGCGTCGGTGCTGGCGGAGGCCTGGTGCTGGTGGGCCGGCAGGTTGGTCGACAGCAGCGTCACGTTCTCGACGCCAGCGGCCTGGCCGATCTGCACCGACGGCGGCTGCCAGGACGGGTCGACCGAGGAGGCATAGCCAATCGGCGTGCGGCTGCGCAGGTCGGGCAGCGCGAAGTTGGTGGTGCCGTTGCCGCCGTACTGGGTGCCCAGCAGCGAGAACAGGGCCTGGTTCTGGTTGATCGGCAGCAGCTGCCCGTTGCACAGGGCCCAGAACCTGGGCGCGAAACTGAAGCCGGTCATCATGACCTGGCCGATGAAGAACTCGCTCATTGCCGCTTCCCCCTGGAATGCACGCTGTGCGCGGGGGGCGTTCGCCTGGCGAGGGCCCCCCGACCCCGATGGCCACTTTGCCGCCACGGCTGGGGCAATACAAGCCCGGGCCGCCCCGGCCGGGAAACGTGCTGGCGGTCACCCCTGCGAACTTGTCGTGATGACGAGGGCGGCGGATTGGGCTACCGTTGGCCGGTGCTGCCACGGGCCTGCGTGACCCTTGGCGCGGCCGGACCTGACGGGTCCGGACAGACAAACGTCGCCAAAGGGGAAATCGCAATGCTGTCCAAGTCCACCGCCCGCGCGGGGTTCACCCGTCTCTTCGTCTTGGGCTGGCTGTTGCTGGCCGGCTTGTTCTGGTCCTCCCTCGCGGCGGCGCAGCACACCTCGACGCTGTGCCCGGTGCAATCGGGCACCGTCGCCAATGGCGGCTCGGTGGTGATCGACATCACCGACTGCAACGACTTCTTCGGGCCGGGCGTCGGCCCCGTGCAGTTCCCGCCCAGCAACGGCACGGCCGTGCTGAGCGAACTGTTCACGCCACCGTCGACCTACCAGATCTTCGTCACGTACACGCACGACGGCTCGGCAACCCTTACCGATTCGTTCGGGTTCAACGACGAGTACGGCGGCCGGGTGCAGGTCAACATGACCATCAGCCCGCCGACCTCGGCGATCGTGGTGTCGCCGGCCAGCATCGCGCTGCAGACCGGCGTGCCCTTCAACACCACGCTGACCTCCACCGGCGGCACCGCGCCCTACACCTACACCCTCAACAGCGGCACGCTGCCGGCCGGCCTCAGCCTCACCTCGGGCGGCGTGTTGTCCGGCACGCCCACGCAGCGCACGGCCTTCAGCTTCACCGTCCGCTCGCAGGATTCGCTGGGTGACTTCGTCCTCAAGACCTATGGCGGCACCATCGCCAACCCGGCCATCACCGCGACGCCCACCAGCACCAGCCTGGTCCAGGGCACGCCCTCCACGCTGGCCTACGCCGGCAGCGGCGGCACCGCCCCCTACACCTTCTCGCTCAACAGCGGCACGGTGCCCCCCGGCACCACGCTGCAGGCCAATGGCCAGCTGACCGGCACGCCCACCACGACCGGCACCTTCAACTTCGACCTGGTGGTCAACGACAGCACCACCGACCCGGCCTGCCCGGGCTGCGACTTCTTCGCCGTCGTCCCGGTGTCCGTGCAGGTGGTCCCCGCGCCCAGCGTGTCGATCGCCGTTTCGCCCGCCTCCGTGTCCGAGGACGGCGCCACCAACCTCACCTTCACCGTCACCCGCAGCGCCGCGCTGGCGGGCTCCACCGTGGTGAACCTCACCACCGGCGGCACCGCCACCTCCGGCGTGGACTACACCGGTGGCGTGGCCACGGTCACCATCCCGGGCGGCGCCACCACGGCGACGGTCGTCATTGACCCCACCGTCGACGGCACCGTCGAGCCGGATGAAACCGTCACCCTGACCGTCGCCGCGGGCGCCGGTTACACCGTCGGCGCGCCGGCGACCGCCACCGGCACGATCCTCAATGACGACGTGCCGAGCGCGACCATCAGCGTGTCGCCGGCCAACGTGGCCGAAGACGGCGCGCCCAACCTCGTCTACACCGTCACGCTGAACCAGGCGTCGTTCTCGGCGCTGTCGGTGAACTACACCATCGGCGGCACCGCCACCAACGGCACCGACTACGCCACCATCACGTCGCCGCTGGTGATCCCGGCCGGCAGCACCACCGGCACCATCACGGTGAACCCGATCGCCGACGCGACGATCGAAGCCAATGAAACGGTCGTGCTGACCCTGGGCGCGGGTGCCGGCTACACCGTCGGCGTGCCCAACGCCGCCACCGGCACCATCCTCAACGACGACCTGCCGAACCTGGTGATCAACGACGTCACGGCGAACGAAGGCAACGCCGGCATCACCAACTTCACCTTCACCGTCAGCCTGAGCGCACCGGCGGGCCCGGGCGGCGTCACCTTCGACATCGCCACCGCCAACGGCAGCGCCATCGGCGGCGTGGACTACGTCACCAGCAGCCTCACCGGCCAGACCATCCCGGCCGGCAGCAGCACCTACACCTTCACCGTGCTGGTGAACGGCGACGTGCTCAACGAGCCGTCCGAGACCTTCTTCGTCAACGTCACCAACGTGGTCAACGCCGTCGTGGTGGATGGCCAGGGCGTCGGCACCATCGTCAACGACGATCCGCTGCCCTCGCTGTCGATCAACGACGTCAGCGTGATCGAAGGCAACGCCGGCACGGTCAATGCCGTGTTCACCGTGACGCTCAACAACGCCAGCGGCCAGACGGTGTCGGTGAACTACGCCACCGCTGACGGCACCGCCACCCAGCCCGCCGACTACACCAATACCAGCGGCACGCTGACCTTCACCCCGGGCCAGACCACCCGGACCATCACGGTCCCGGTGATTGGCGAGACCATCCCCGAGGCCAACGAGACCTTCTTCGTCAATCTCAGCGGCGCGACCAACGCCACCATCGCCGACAACCAGGGCGTGGGCACCATCACCAACGACGACGTGCCGGTCACGGTCAACCCGGCCACGGTCCCGAACGGTACGGTCGCGGTGGCCTACAGCCAGTCGCTGACTGCCAGCGGCGGCACCGCGCCCTACAGCTTCGCCGTCACCGCGGGCGCGCTGCCGCCGGGCCTGACGCTGTCGACCGGCGGCCTGCTCTCGGGCACGCCCACCGCGGGCGGCACCTTCAATTACGTCGTCACGGCCACGGACAGCAGCCCCATCCCGGGTCCGTTCTCGGGCAGCCGGGCTTATTCCCAGACCATCGCGCCGCCCACGATCTCGCTGCCGGCCACCTCGCTGGCGGGCGGCACGCTGGGCCAGGCCTACGCTGATGCCATCGCACCGGCCAGCGGCGGCACCGCGCCGTACAGCTACGCCGTCACCGCCGGCGCCCTGCCGGGCGGCCTCACGCTGAACGCGACCACCGGCGCCATCACCGGCACGCCGTCGGCGCTGGGCACGTTCAACTTCAGCATCACCGCCACCGACAGCAGCACCGGCACCGGCCCGTACACCGCGACGCAGGCCTATGCGATCACCGTGATCGACGTGCCGCCGGTCGCCAACAACGGTTCGCTCACCGTGGCGTTCAACGCCCCGGCCACCAACGTGCCGCTGAACATCACGGGCGGCGCGCCGGTCTCGGTCGCCGTCGCCACGCCGCCGACCAATGGCACCGCGATCGCCAGCGGCACCAGCATCACCTACCAACCCAACGCCGGTTACGCCGGCGCGGACAGCTTCACCTACACCGCCACCAACAGCGGCGGCACCTCGGCGCCGGCCACCATCACCGTCACGGTGAATGACCCGACGGTGACCATCACCGCCGGCGGCCCGCTCACCGGCACCGTCGCGGTGGCGTACTCGCAGACCTTCACCTTCACCGGCGGCACCGCGCCGTGGTCGGGCTACCAGGTCACCAACCTGCCGGCCGGCGTGTCGATCACCGGCACCACGGCCAGCACGGTCACCGTGTCGGGTACGCCGACGGCGGCGGGCAGCTTCGCGCTCAACGTCTCGGCCACCGACAGCAGCACCGGCAACGGGCCGTTCACCGTCGGGCAGACCTTCAGCCTCGACATCGCCGGCCCGGCGCTGACCCTGGCCCCGGCGGCGGGCACGTTCAACGCGCCCTACGCGACGCCGTTCTCGCAGGCGTTCACCGCCGGCGGCGGCATCGGCCCGTACACGTATGCCCTCACCGGCGCGCTGCCGACGGGCCTGAGCTTCAGCAACGGCACGCTCTCGGGCACGCCGGTCCAGCCGGGCAGCTACCCGGTCACCGTGACCGCCACCGACACCGGCAGCACCGGCGTCGGCGCGCCGTTCTCGATCGCGCAGAACTACACCATCGACGTGCCGGCCCCGGTGATCGTGGTGGATCCGGCGACCCTGCCGGCCCCGACCGCGGGCGCGGCCTACAGCGAGACGCTCACCGCCTCCGGTGGCGTCGCGCCCTACGGCTTCGCCATCACCGCGGGCAGCCTGCCCAACGGCCTGGTGCTCTCGGCCGGCGGCACGCTGTCGGGTACGGCGACGGAAGTGGGCACGTTCAACTTCACCGTCACTGCCACCGACGCCAACGGCCAGGTCGGCAGCCGCGCCTACACGTTCACCGTGGCGGCGCCGGTGCTGACGATGACCCCGGCGGCCGGCACGCTGAACGCGCCGTACGCGGTGGCCTTCTCGCAGGCCTTCACCGCCAGCGGTAGCCCGGGTCCGTACACCTACGCCCTCACCGGCACGCTGCCGGCGGGCATGAGCTTCAGCAACGGCACGCTCTCGGGCACCCCGACCGCGCCGGGCAGCTACCCCGTCACGGTCACCGCCACCGACACCGGCCTGACCGGCGTGGGTGCGCCGTTCTCGATCGCGCAGAACTACACCATCGACGTGCCGGCCCCGACCATCGTGGTCAACCCGGCCACGTTGGCCAACGGCACCGCGGGCCAGGCTTACGCGGCCAGCCTGTCGGCTACCGGCGCGGTCGCGCCCTACGGCTTCGCGGTCACCGCCGGCGCCCTGCCCCCGGGCATGACGCTGTCGTCCGGCGGCGCACTGTCGGGCACGCCCACCAGCAGCGGCACCTTCAACTTCACCGTCACCGCCACCGACCCGAACGGGCAGACCGGCAGCCTTGCCTACGCGCTGGTGATCGACGTGCCGGTGCTCACGATCACGCCGGCCACCCTGCCCTCGGGCATCGTCGGCGTCGCGTACTCGCAGACGGTCGGCGCTAGCGGCGGCATCGCCCCGTACAGCTTCGCGGTCACGGCCGGCGCGCTGCCGACCGGCCTGACGCTGGCCTCGGACGGCACGCTCTCTGGCACGCCGTCCGCGCAGGGCACCTTCGCCTTCACGGTCACCGCCACCGACAGCACGGGCGGCACCGCGGCGACGGCTGCGCAGGCCTACAGCGTCGAGATCGTGTTCGCCCCGCCGGTGGCGGTCAACGACGCGGCCACGGTGCTGGCCGGTGAGTCGGTGACCATCGCGGTCACCGCCAACGACAACAGCATCGCGCCGATCACCTCGATCGCGATCGCCAGCCCGCCGGCGACCGGCACGGCCACCGTGTCGGGCCTGGACGTGGTCTACACCGCGCCCACGCTCTCGCCGGCCACCGTCACCTTCACCTACACCGCGACCGGCCCGGGCGGCACCTCCGCCCCGGCCACCGTCACGGTCACCGTGAACCCGCTGCCGATCCCGGCCAACTTCAACGTCACCACCACCCCGGCCACGCCGGTGTCGGTGACGCTGACGGCGGGCGCGACCGGCGGTCCGTTCACCGGCGCCGACGTGGTGTCTGTGAGCCCGGTGGCCTCGGGCACCGCGGTGATCGCGGCCTCGGGCGGCGACTACGTGCTGACCTTCACCCCGGACGCGGCCTTCAGCGGCGCGGTGGTGGTGCAGTTCACCATCGACAACGCCTTCGCCACGTCGTCCGTGGGCACGGTGAACATCACCGTCGAGGACCGTCCGGACCCGACCCAGGATGCCGAGGTGCAGGGCATGGTCGACGCCCAGGCCGAAGCCACCCGTCGCTTCGCCACCGCCCAGATCGGCAACTTCCAGCAGCGCCTGGAGCGCCTGCACCGCGGCGGCGGCGGCACCGAGGGCGTGGACAACACGCTCGGCTTCTCGGTCCGCCCGCAGTGCATCGAGTCGGTGGTCACCGACTGGATGGATCCGTGCAGCGACACCCTGGGCTCGAACGAGGGCGGCATGGGCGGCACCGGCGCCAACGGGGCCACGGGCAACGGCGCGCGCAGCGGCGGCGACCGCAACTCGGCGTTCAACGCCTGGGTTGGCGGCGTGATCCGCTCGGGTAGCGCCGACGGCCGCAACGGCAACGCCGACGTGTCCTTCGAGACCGACGGCGCCAGCGCCGGCATGGACTTCCGGGTGAACCCGAACCTCGCCATCGGCGTCGGCATCGGCTACGGCCGCGATGACAACGCGATCGGCGACAACGGCAGCCGCGTCAAGGGCGACGCCAGCACGCTGGCGAGCTACGCCAGCTACCACCCGGGCGAGCGCTTCTACCTCGACGGCCTGCTGGGCTACCAGCGGATCTCCTTCGACCTGCGCCGCTACGTCACGCCGACCGACGGCTTCGTCTTCGGCCAGCGCGACGGTGACCAGTGGTTCGCCTCGGTCTCGACCGGTGCGGACATCCGCCGCGGCACCGTGACCTGGAACCCGTACCTGCGCCTGGACCTGGCCCGCGCCACGCTCGACGGCTACACCGAGACCGGTGACGCGATCTACGCCCTGCGCTACGGCGCGATGGACGTGGACACCAGCACCGGCAACCTGGGCCTGCGCGTGGACAGCGTGGTCCCGACCACCTGGGGCGCGTTCTCGCCGATGTTCCGGGTCGAGTACCAGCGCGACTTCCACGACCGCGCCAACGCCAGCCTGCAGTACGCGGACCTGGTCGGCGGCCCGGTGTACCGCCTGGAAGGCACCGAGTACGACGACAGCCGCTGGGTCCTGGGCATGGGCGCCCGCTTCGACCTGAGCAACCACTGGTCCTTCGGCCTCGAGTACCGCGGCCAGGTGGGCAGCAGCGGCGAAAGCGACAACGGCGTGCTGCTGAACGTCCAGAAGTCCTACTGATCCAAGCGTGACCCTCGAAGGGCCCCTCTCCGGAGGGGCCCTGTCTTTTTTGGTCTGGTAGGCTGCGCGCAGACTCCGGGGGATCCATGGCCCACAACCAGTTCGAGCTGCTGCGGCAGCGGCGCTTCCTGCCCTACTTCGTAACGCAGTCGCTGGGGGCGTTCAACGACAACGTCTACCGGCAGGCGATCATCGGGCTGCTGATCTACCTCGGCATCAGCCTCGATGAGCGCACGCTCTACACGAACCTCGCGCCTGCGCTGTTCATCCTCCCGTACTTCCTGTTCTCGGGCCTGGCCGGGCAGATCGCCGAAAAGCTGGAAAAGTCGAAGCTGGTGCGGATCACCACGATGATGGAGATCGGCATCATGTCGCTGGCCGGCATCGGCTTCCTCACCGAGTCCATGCCGGTACTCCTGGCGGCCCTGTTCCTGACCGGCCTGCAGTCCACGCTGTTCGGCCCGGTGAAGTATTCGATCCTGCCCAGCGTGCTCAAGCCCGAGGAGCTGACCGGC
>LNFM01005478.1_pt1 | contig 21928 bp, 17 predicted proteins | sample 596031 | NCBI WGS metagenome assembly LNFM01 (sample SAMN04254537, study PRJNA301005) | activated carbon metagenome | isolation source: dual media filters at the Ann Arbor, Michigan drinking water treatment plant | place: USA: Ann Arbor
CGCGGCAGCGCGGGTGGGGGCTTCAGCACTGCGCCTACCGGCGTTCTGCTCACTTGGCGCGCGGCAGCGCGGGTGGGGGCTTCAGCACTGCGCCCACTGTCGTTCTGCTCGCGCGGGGCCGCCTCGTGGCTCTGTGCACAACGTCGTTCTGCTCGCGCGGGGCCGCCAAGCAGCTCTGCGCCCAGCGCGTTCTGCGAGGATTTTCCCTCACACAATTTGGGTGACGATGAGCGCTCGACCTCTGGCCGTGGGGCAAGCGGGCTGCGACGGCCGTTGATCTCCCGTCCAAGGCGAGAAGAGACCAATGCACAGAGCTTCGCGTCGAGCAGACCGCGCAGAGTCGTGCTGAAATCACCGGCGTCCATGAGCACGCCGCGCCTGCACGATCCGTCACCGAAGCGCTCTCGCGTCGTGATGCTGATCGCGGTGCTCTCGCTGCTCGCTGGCGGTGGCTTCGGCGCCCTCGTCCTCGACGCGGTCATCGACTCTCTCGTGAGCCCCAAAGAGCCGCTCGTCCTCGACGTGCAGCGGTTGATCGATTGGCGCGAGGAGCGCGCGACGTCCTTTGTGCGCGCGACGGACGTGGTGATCCCCTGCGCGATCCGCGAGCAGAGTCCCTCGAACCGATCGCACTATCGGCTGGCGACCGACGTCCGTCGCTCGCGCTGGTTTCTGCTGTACGACGAGCGACCGATCGCCTGTCACGACGCGCCCGCGAGCGAATGGGGTTGGCGCTATCAGGTGGCTCCCGGATCGCGCGGAGCGCTGAGCTTTCCCGAGCGACCGTGGTCTCGTTGGGGAGAAGAGCCGCTGTTGATCCTAAGCGATCGACGCAGCCCGCACAGCGAGGCCCGCGCCGCGCTCGCGCTCTCGCCGATCGCGCTCATCGGCTTCATTTGCGCGGGCTACTGCTTCGTTCGGCTGCGCCGCGGTCGCCCTCGAGGCGTGCTCGCGACCGGCGCCAGCGCGCCGCTCGATCCCGTGCTCCCGCGCCGCAGGATCTCGCTGCGATGGTCCAACGCGGCGCGCGTGGCGGTTCGCGCTGGGTTCTTCGCGTCGATAGGCATCTTTCTCGTCTCGCTCGGTCTGTGGAGCGCGTTGGACAGCCCCGGCGGACGATGGCTCGGCACGGCCATCATCGGGCTCTTCATCGGCTCCATCGGAATCGGCGCGCTCGTGCTCGCCTGGGCACCTGTTCGCGGAGTATGGCAAGCGCTGCGTCCGCTCGGACTCGAGCGTCGCGAGCAGTGGATGCGCGTGGCGAACTACCAGGTGCTCGGCGAACAAGACCTCGAGCCCGAGCAAGCGCAGTACTCCATTGAACACCCGTTGGGAGGCGCGCCGATCGAGCTCGTGGTCTCTCCCGAAGAGTGCACTCCATGGATCGCCGACGAGCGTGTCTTGTGCGTGTGGAACATCGACGCGCCCGACGTCGTCCACGTCCTCCGTCGCGACGGCGCTCCGCTGCGACTCACGGAGGCCGAGCTCCTCGCGATGAACCAAGCGGCGCGCGGGACGAGCGCGCTGTGAACTCGATCGGCTCTCCGCAGGACCTCGACGTCGAGTCGCTGTTCGCGCGAGTGTGTCGTCCCGACCGACCGCTGCTCGAGCCGGTGCTCGCGGCGCTCGAAGGGATCGACGATCCGCGCGAGGCGATCGAGCGATTGGCAGCGAGGTCCCTGGTTCCTTTGGATTGGGTCGAGTCGCGCGCGCGCGCCTTCGGAGGAGAGCCGGACTCGCCGCAGCTTCTGCCACGGACGGTGGCCCACGTCGTGGCGCTCGCTGCGGACCCGAAGGGCGTGTTGTCCAGCGAGGCGATCGCGCGCGAGTTTCTCGCGCGTGCGCGAGTCTGGTGCGAGCTGCCCTCGCCCGAGGCGCCGATCTGCTGGAGGTTCGACGACAACGACGTTCGTCTCGTCGGCGCGCGAAGCACGACGCTCGCGCCGTTTCCTCCGGGGATCTCTGCGCTCACAAAGCACGCGCTGAGCGGCGCCCAGCTCGCGCTCCTCCGCGAGGAGCTCGAAGACGCACAGCCCGAAATCGCCCGAGAACAAAGCGGCGGATGGATCCGCCGTCTACGTGGACTCTTCTCGTCACCTCGCTCGACGAAGCCGGCGAACCCGTTCGCGCTCTGGGACCAGCTCACCACGCTCGCTGCCGTTCGAGGCGCCCGAGCGCTCGAGGAGGCGATCGAAGACCATCGAAGCGCGTGGCTCTTCGCGACGCTCGCCAGCTCCGGGCGCGGGGTCCCCGCGTCGGTCCTCGGGCCGGAGCGCGTCAGTCCATCGCTCGGGCGTCGTCCTCTCCGCTCGCTCGACAACTACTTCGAGCCGCTCGCGGCGCTCTGGTGGACTGGCTACGCCGTGCACGCCGTGACCGCGGATCGAATCGAGCTCGTGTGTCCGTCGATCGCGTGAGCGTCGATCGTCACGGCGTAGCGTCGCCCGACGTCGCCGGCGCCCAAACATGGCAAAACCCAGGCGCCCAGCGAGAGGGCATATATGCCCGAAGTTGGGCATATATGCCCTGACCGCCTCGGGCGTCGGCGTCTCGACTCGACACGCAGCTCCCTTCGCGGGTAATGCCGGCGCTCGTGAACAACGACGAGCGCGAAGCGCGCCGCGCAGACCTCGAGCGGCGCATGGGCGAGCCCATCACGGTGGATTCGCTCACGGGCGCGTGGGCGATTCTGCAGCGCAAGCGCGGGCACCGGCACTCGACCGACGACGTGTTGACCGCGTACTACGCGCTCTGTCACGGCCCCACTACGGACGCCGCGCTCGATCTGGGTACTGGCATCGGGACGGTGGGGCTGCTCACGCTGCACGGCCTGGGGCCCGCCGCACGCCTGTGGTGCGTCGAAGCGCAGTCCGTGAGCTACTCGCTCTTGCTCGAGAACATCGCCCTCAACGGCCTCGAAGCGCGCGTTCATCCGACGCACGGAGACCTTCGGACGACGGTGTTCGACCGATCGTTCGATCTGGTCACCGGGAGCCCGCCGTACTTCGACTCGAGCGCGGGGGTCGTCCCGTCGGACTCGCAAAAGGCGCACGCGCGCTTCGAGCTGCGGGGGACGGTGCACGACTACGCGCTCGCGGCGCAGCGCGCGCTGTCCGAGCGAGACGAAGCGCGGTTCGTGTTCTGCTTTCCGACGGCGCAGAAGGCGAGGGCGTTCGCCGCGATTCGCGAGGCGGGGTTCTCGGCGGTGGCGCATCGAGACGTCGTGCCGCGCGAGGGGCTCGCGCCGCTGTTCTCGCTGTTTGCATGCAAGCGCGGGCCGCACGTCGAGCGCGAAGAGCCGCCGTTGATCGTGCGCGACGCAAGCGGCGCGCACACCGAAGAGCTTCGCGCGGTGCGACGGCGCTTCGGGTTCACCGTGAGCGAATCTTGAAAGGTTGTGTCATCGCCGAGGTGGCGATGACTTCACCCGCGTGCGCGGCACCATGGGCGAGGTGCGGTGCTGGGGCCGAAACCACGATGGAGAGCTCGGCATCGCAACCACCGCGCCTGCGAACAGGACGTCTTCCGCTCCTCGTGCTGGTCGAGCGACGCTGCGTCCGGGGATGCGGTCGCAGAGACGAGCTCGCCCATCAGCTCCAGTGCAGTCGATACATCGCGTTCGGGCTGTACTCGCGGCCTTGTTCCCAGCCGTCTTCTTTGCACCAAAGCGGTTGGCGTGCGCCGACCTTGACGAGACCGAACTCGAGCCACCCCGCTGCTGCGAGCGGCAGGTACCCCGCTTCGAGCCCGCTGACTGAGCAGATCGCGTCGTTGGGTCCGGTGAGGGTCGCGCGCGCGTCGACGTCGGGAAGGTACAGAGACCACAGCGTCGGGAGCTTCTCGATGTACGTGGTGGGCTTCACGAGCGCGAGCACCATCTTGAAGACCGAGTTGAGGTTGTCCTCTGCGACGTGCACGCCGACTTGACGCACGAGCGCGTCGACAGACTCTCCGCGGCCAGTGCGTTGAAGCTGCTCGACGTAGCCACGAAGAAACACGTCGCAGATCGAGAGGTCGTACGAGCTCGCCGCGAGAAAGCCCGACGGGCCCGGCCGCAGCGGCGCCGGAATCTTCGCGATCAGCGAGTCTGCGAAGGCTGCGCCCTCTTGGTTGCGGATGTAACCGATGATCCCGCGAAGTCCCACCCCGCGTATGCGTCCGTTCGACATGCTTGCTTCCGCTGACCAACGTGAAGATGTGCGCAAGGTTGGTCGGTGAGGTTGGCAAACATAACACCAGTGCGATGCCAGCACGACGAGATCGTCTGCATCGACGATCCACGCGAGCGTGGCGCGGCGGAGGATCACCGCGTCGCGTCGCGCTCGACGCAGCGCGCTCAGAACGGCGGCTCGGGGAGCGCGAACTCGACGCCCGCGCTCCACTCGGCGAGGGCTTCTTTCTTCTCCTTGAGATAGAGCGCCTCGTGCACGCCGTAGTCCGCGAGCGCGCGCGCGGCGATCGTGGCGCGCGAGCCGTGATAGAGCCTGCGACCGAAGCGCTCGAGCACGTGCCAGTCGAGCTCGACGCCGAGCCCAGGGCCCTCGGGGATCGCGATCGTCCCGTCTTTGTCCCGCGGAAACCCGCCCTTGATGAACGGCGCCCACTGGTGCATCTCCCACTCGACGTCGTAGGGAAGCTCGAGCAGCCCTCGCTCTTGCGGCGCCACGAGCCCGAACAGCTGAAGGTTCAACGCGAACCCGAGCCCGTTGGTCCAGGTGTGCGGCGTGTACCGCACGGATCGCTCGTGCGCGGGGCGCATCGCGTTGCGCTTCGCGATCTCGCGCTGCAGCCAGTACACCGTGCTCACTCCGCCCGCGATCGTGCCGCCGCACAGGATCGCGTCGGGCTGATAGACGTCCAAGCTCCCGAGCTCGAGCATCGTGCAGAAGTCTCGCCAGCTCGAGTTGACCTCTCCGCCCGCGATCGGCGTGCGCGTGCTCTTTCGCAGTCGCGCGAGGGACTCGAAGCTCATTCGGTGCAGGGGCTCTTCGAGCCACGCGACATGGTAGCGCTCGATCTCTTGCGCGAAGCGGATCGCGAAGGACTCGTCCCATCGCGGGCTCGGCTCGACGATCTCGACGGGCCAGCCGAGGTTGGCGTCGATCATCAATTGCTTGTCCGGTCCGAGCGCGTCGCGGGCCGCGGCGACGACCTCCACCATGCGGTCGAAGTCGCCGCTCTTCACGCGGATCTTCACGCCGTCGTAGCCTTCGTCGCGCCGCGCGCGGACCAGGGCGGCGACTTGTTTGGGGTCGTGTCCGTGGTTCGATCCGAGCGACGCGTACGGGCGCACGCGCCCTCCCTGACCGCCGAGCAGCTTGTGCAAGGGCTCGTTGCGCGCCTTGCCGATGAGGTCCCAGAAGGCGGCCTCGACCCAGCCGTTGCGCATCCCGATGTAGTTGAACTCTTCGATGCGCTGGTTCACGAGGCGCGTGTCCATCGGGTTGATCCCGAGCAGATACGACCCGAGCAGCGCGCCGAGTCCGCTGCGCTCGGTGCTCATCGCGGGCATCGCTGAGAAGCCCTCGTGCCCCGAGTCCGTGCCGAGCTTCAACAGATAGAACTTCAGATCCTGCTGGTGAAACCCTGGAATCCAGTTGGGTCGAAACACCTTGCGCCGCGAGAGCACGCCCTCCTCGTGCCCGCTCAGCGGGATCGAGACGAGGTACAGATCGATCCGATTGACCTTCATGCTGCTGCCTTTCTTCGCTCCGTCGACGCGCGGCACGAGGAAGGTCTTCTTCGTGATCGGCCGCAGGATCCGTGCTGGTCCATGGCGTGAAGTTGATACGCGCGCCCGGTGCCTCGTCGAATCCCGCCTGCGATCACCAACATCGCAACGCCGTCAACAAAGGCCTCGGCGATCCCGCTCGCGGCGTGGGTGATCCCTGCAGCGGACCTCTTTCGTCGAGCGTACGCCTCGATCATCGCGCGCGTAAACCTGAACCGCGATCGTGCGTTCGGCACAGACGTGATCGAAGGCGCAGCGCCACCGTCCTGTCGAAGCTCTCGTCTGCCTCGCCGCTGGCACAGCTCGTGAGTTCTCGCTCGAAGATGGCGTCTTCCTCTCGTCACGCGTCTGCCGAGCGTCGCTCGGTTTTCGCCATGGCGCTCGCGCTCGGCGCGGCATCCACGCGCTCGAGCGCGCAATCGAGCGCGCCGCCCGTCGCTGCGGCCGCCCCTGCTGCTAGCCGCGTGCAACCTGTGCGCAGCGCCGCCGATCGTGCACCTGCGCCGCCACCGGTCATCGGGCCCCGCACGACGATCGGCGCGGACGGCGTCCGAAGGTACTGGATGGCGGACCTCTATCTGGTCGGAGGCTTCAACCAGCTCACGCTCGCGCTGCTCGCAGGCTTTCGGCATCGTTGGGACCAGCCGCGGGTCGACAACCTCTTGCTCGACAACCGTCGCGTCGAGCTCGGCGTCGAGCTCAACTTGAACCCAGGATTTCTCTCGGCGGGGGCGTACGTCGAGTGGACGCCGCTGCAGATCCTGGTCCTTCGCGCGCAGACCGACGTGTACGGACATTGGGGAATCTACGGCGCCATCAAGCGCTACGAGACCGCGTCGGTGCGCGAAGACTGGTCGGACGCGGCGCGCGACGTCTGTCAGGGCTGTCGTCAGGGGTTCGTGCAGCGCGTGATGGGCCGCGTCGTGCTGCAGGCGCAGCTCGGGCCCATCGCGGTGCGCAACCAGACCGACGTCGGCTTCTATGCGCTGCACGGGGACGAGCCGCACTACATCCTGATCGAGCACGACATCCTCGCTGCTCGTCGCGACGTGATCGTGATCGATGACGCGCAGATCCTCGTCGAGCCCTATCGTCGGCCGGACAAGACCGGGCTCTACATCGGACCCATGTATTCATTTGCCAGGACGCTGTTGGCCGGCGTTCAGCGGCAGCGCGTGTCGCTGTTCAGCGAGTGGGTCTTTCATCGACGGCTCGGTCCCTTCGCGCGCCCTCGCGCCGTCGGAATGGCGGGCTACCACCTCGAAGACCGCAACCGAGGCGGCGGGTTCATCGGAGTCATCGGTCTCGGCAGCGAGTTCGATCTCTGAACGGCGCCGCGATGATCACCGTGCGCTGAGCGCACCGGCGCGACGGGTCGCGCTGGATGTCCGATGCTTCGACGCTATTGCCGAGCGAGCGTGATCCCGTCGGCGTACGCGCGGCGTCCGTCGCACGGCTCGGTGATCGCCGCGAGGCGAACCGTCGCGCACGTCCCGTCGAACGTCGCCGTGTACCGTCCGCGCTCGGCAGCGGGACACGCGAGCGTCGCGGGCATCGACGAGGTGTCGTTCACGTCGAGCGTCGTGCCCGTGTAGCTCCACGTGCCCTGGACGCTTCCCGACGCGATCCCCGCGGTCCACGTGCTCGCCGTGAAGCTCCAGCGCAGCGTTTGTCCTGCAAACGCGCCCATCGCGATCGTGCCCTGCCAGCTGCCCACGAACGAGCACTGGCCACCCGCGTCGGTCGGCACGCCCGAGTCGCTCCCGCCGCCCGAGTCGGTGTTGGTGTTCGAGTCGTTTGGCGCGGCGTCCTGCAGCTGCATCACCCCAGAGTCCGCCGGGCGTGGCGGATCACAGGCTCCCACGAGGACGCTCATCGAGAAGAGCCACGAGGCCGAACGCGCGCACGTTGAACGTCGATTCATCGAGGGTCGAGACACTGCAGCAGGCGTGCCGAGCGTGATCGGCGCGCAGTTCGCCTCAACAAATCCAGCACAATCGCGGGATCGTCTCGACTCGCCACCCGTGAAGCAAGCAGCAGAAGCTGCACGTGCTCCACCTGAACTGCGCGAGCAGCGCGGCACGCTCGGCGGGGCCAGTAACCGGCGACGTACCCAACACAACAAACCTCCCCGCGCGGCTCGCCGTTCGGGGTGAGGCCCGCTCTTCAGTCGTCCAAGGCGCTGTTCTCTCGCTCCCATGGGCGATCGCTCGCCCACGATTTCGGGGATGGTCATCGCGCCAGGACAGACCCTCGAATCGAAGAATCCACAACAATTTCAACGGCAAACAATGGTGCAACGCGATGTGGTACAAAGTGTGCTGACAACTCGATCGATGACAGCTCCCGGCCACCAGTCCAAGGCGCGCCACGCTCTCGGTCTGCTCGTACTCGGTTCGATCACTGGCTGCGCGGACCCCTCTTCGCTCGAGGATCTCGAAGCCAACGAACCAATGGTCGCAGCGTCGATGGACACGTCGGTCGACGAGCTCTCTCGCAACGCAGCGGGGGAGGTGTTGTGCACGCTATCGAAGGCCGCGGGGGCCGCGGCGCTCGTCGGATCGGTCGTGTGTTGGGTGGTGACGCCCGCGGCCGCTCCCGCGTGCGCGATGCTCGCGACGACGGGCGTCACAGCCGCGAAGCTCACCAACGTCGCAGGCATGTGCCTGACGGGCTGCGGTCTGGCGGGCAACGTCTGTCGCAGCGTCGCGTCGATCTTCTCCGGTCCGCGGCTGCTCGATCTTCGAATTCACAACGTCGGCTGCAACGCCCGCGGCGACTATGCCGCCGAGCGCGACGTCTGCGCGCAAGGGCTCAACCGGATCTACCCGCGGGGCACGCCGGAGGCGTCGCGCTGCGTCGCGGGACAGCCCACGGGGTTTTGGGCGCTGAGCGCCGCAGAGCGCTCGTACATTCGCGATCAGCGCAACTGCGCCGCCCGCGGCCTCGTTCGGCGCTGAACCATCGCCGGTGTTGAGCGTCCGCCGCGCTACGCGCTGCGCTCGTAGAGCAGCACGAGGTGTCGCTGCGTGCCGATCGCGAGCTTGTGCCCGCCGTCGACGAAGGCGAGCGCCGTGCATGCGTCTTCAGCCTGATCCATGGCGATCTCGTCGAGCGCCGCTCCGTTCGCGAGGGACACGAGCTGCACGCGCCCACCGTCGTCGACGCAGGCCATCATGTCGCTGCTCGGGTTGATGGCGATCGGCCCCAGATATCGCTGCGTCGAGCGCCTTTCGCCGTTCAGAGTCTCATCGAACACCCACACACCATCGAGCGCGCATACGACGAGGGCGCCCGACGCCGCGAACGCCACCGTCGTAGCCTTGGCCACCGCGGGAAACGGGTTGTCGATCACGGAGCCGTCGTGCGTTCTCAGCATCCGCAGCGCGCCGCTCGCCAGCCGCTGCACGACGACGCGCCCGTCGGGCGACAAGCAAAGCTGCGATCCGCGCGACAGCTTGTCCGTGTGCATCCACTCGACGCGATGGGCTGCAGCGTTCCATCGCAGAATCCGCCAGGTCGCGTTGGGCGACGAGTAGTCCGAGGACGACGCTGGACCCGACAAGATCGCGTGATCCGTGCCTGCGACGAGATCGAACCACGAGAGCGCAAACGTGTGCGGGTAGTCGTAGCCCGGCAGCCTCGCTTGCGCGTAGGTCTTCTCGCCGGTCGGGTGCTCGACGCCCGCGATCGGGTCCCATTGTCGAAGGTCGTTGTAGGCTCCGACGGTGAACAAATCGCGCCCGTCCTGGCTGTAGCGGACCGTCGTGATCGGGCGCATCGAGTCGGGCTCGCCGAAGACCCACAGCAGCGCGCCATCCTGCGCGCGCCACGTGCGAACAGTGCCGTCCGCACTCGTCGTCGCGAACTGCGAGCTGTCCGGGGCAACGACGATCGACGTGATCGCGCCGCTGTGACCGTCGTGCAGATCCGCCTTCTCTCCAGTACGACAATCGATCAGCTCGAGCGTGCGATCCCACACCGAGATCGCGCGCCGACCGTCCGGCGAGTACAAGTCCGGGGCGCGCTTGTCGGGGTCGATTTTCAGACGACGCTCTTCGAGCACTTTGCCCTGCGATGCGTCGATCACCAGCTCGCGGCTGCTGTCGATGCTCACCCACACGCGAGAGGCTTCGTCGTCGATGCCCAGCGCCCGAACAGAACGCTGTTGCGAGACCCTCCAGCGCGGCTTCGGCGATCCGCGGTCGAAGCGAACGATCCGTCCCTGTTTGTGCGCCGCGACGAGGGACGCGCCGCTGGGAGAAAAGCGCACGAGCGCGAGCGAATCGTCGTCGAGCGCGTGCGTCTCTTCGACGGTGTCGTCCGACGCGCGCGCGATCACGAGCCTCTGGTTGGCGGTGCGATACGCGTACCGCGTGCTGTCTGGCGAGAGATCGACCGGGAGCTTCGCTCCCTCGACGCGCGTCGCGCTCCATCGCCCCTCCGCGTCGGGCCGAGCGACGAAGACCGCGTCAGGGTGCGTCGCGTAGAGCAGAAGCGATCCGTCCGACGAAAACCCAGCCGCTCGCGTGTTCTCCTCCGGGTCCGTCGCGACCGGCAATTGCGATCGGCGCCGCTCGCGAAGGCTCACGAGCGTCGCTCGTGTGCTGTCGAGGAGCAGCGCAGACGCGCCGTCCGGCGACACCGAAAACACCCGAGTGTCCATCGCGATCCCTGGCTCGCTGCGCAGCGACTGGCCCGTGAGCGCGTCGAACTCGATGAGCGTTCCGTTCGGATCGCGGTCGTAGTCGAGCGTCGCGACGAGCGCGAAGAAGCTCTTTCCGTCAGCGCGCCATCGGGTCAGAAGCACCCGCCCGCCCTTGTACGAGAGGGCGTCTCCGCCGAGCACCCGCGCGAGGCGAAGCGTGCGTGTCGTGCGTACTCGAGAGAGTCGCTCGGGGACCTTCGGCGCGGGTTGCGTCATCGCTCCCGTTGCATAGCCCATGGGAGCGCGCGCCGTCACCCGTGCAGGCGGCGTAGGGCGCTCTACAGTCCGCGCGCGAAGAGCTGGACGAATCCGCGCGCAGGGTCGCGCACGAGAAACGTCACCCGATCGTTCGACGGAGCGCCGAGCGCCGAGTGATCCGCGGCGATCGACGTGATCGCGACAAACGCGCTCTCGGGAGAGCCCGCTGGCGCGGAGTACACGCGAACGAAGCCCGTCGCGACCTCGCGTCGAAGCACAAACTCCCGCAATCCGTCAGGCGATCGCAGGATCGACGATCGGTTCGACTGGTACGACGGCGACTCGGTCGTCTGAGAGAACCCACGGCTTCGCACGAGGCCTCCGCTCGCGTCGAAGTCCGCCACCACCCACGAGTAGCTCGAGGCCGAACCGCGCACGATGAACCACAGCTCTGTCGTTCGATCGTTGCGAAAGACCGCCTGCGAGAGCTCTGCTCCCGTCGCGAGATCGACGCTCGCAGTCGCGTCGCCGAGCACGCTCGGAAGCCTGACCAGCATGCGAGTGCTCGCGAGGTACAACCGCAGTTCGCGCAGGCGTCCGACCATCCCAGGGGTGGTCACGGTCTCTCCGACGAGCGCTCGCGAGCCGTCGGGAGCGACCTGAATCGAGTTGGACTCGAGCGGATTCGAGGGCGCCGCGAGCAGCACTCGGTCTGCGCCCGTCATCGCGTCGCGCGCCCGCAGCTCGCGGCTCTGGGTGAAGAAGAGCTCTGTCCCCGAAGCGCCCGCGAACGTCGCGGGCGCTGTGGGCAGCGTCGAGATCGGCGTCGCGGTCATCGTCGCGAGGTTCACTCGAATGAACGGCGCTGGATCGATGCGCGCGGTGCAAGGAGCGCCGGGCATGACGGGGCACTGCCACGCTGGGGCGAGGTAGAGCGTCGCGCCCTGCTGTTGCCAGATCGCAAACGAGTCGAAGAAACCCCAGGGAAGCTCGTAGCTCCCGGTCATCGCGCCAGAGTCGAGCGCGTATCGACGCAGCTGTCGGCGATAGCGGTAGCGCGTCCCGAAGAGCGTGTCTTCGGCGCGCTCAGCGGCGGTCGACACCGCGACGTACAGCGATCCGTCGTGGACGAGCCCGGGCGTCCGGAAGTCCTGCGGCAGACCCGCGACGATCTCTCGTCGGTTGACGGTGTCGAAGAAGACCGACACCCAGCCGTTGGCGGCGCCGACCATGCGCGGCGTCGAAAAGCGAATCACCCGATCACCGAGCGGCGGTTCTTGGATCGTGTTCGTGTCGATCGTGACCGAGGGGAGCAGCAGGTTCGCGGTTCCAGTGATCGTATCGATCGAGTAGAGGTCGCGCTCGGAGCGGCCGCCGATCGCGAGCCACGCGAACATCGTGCGATCGTCCGACGTGTACGCGGGTCGCGTGAGGTTGCCGGTGAGCATCGTCCGCGCGGTCTCGACGCCCGGCATCACTGGAGGCGCATCGGCGACGATCGCGTCGGGCCAGGATGCGTCCGGCCGCGAGGGGACATCGGGCGTCATCGCCGTCACGTCGCTCGTCGAAGCGTCGATTCCCGTGTCGATTTCCAGCGCGTCCGTCGATGCGTCGTCGCGAGACACACCGTCGTTCGCGACGGCGGAGTCGGTCGGGACGGGCGCGTCTGTGGTGGTTCGACTATCGGTCGGCGCGCCGTCGAGCGCTCCGAGGTTGACGTCCTGAACGCACGCCGCGAGCGCGCTGGTGACGAGCAGTAGCGATGCGTGCCTGATACGAAGGTGCCTGTTCACGTGATGTCTTCCGTTTCTGTCGCGAGGACTGACACCACACGCAGTGGAGCGAGCGATCATCCCTTATGAAGCAATCGACCGACGGACGCATCTTGCGTCACGAGCGCGTCGATTCGGCGCTGCTGAGCCGATCCTGGAAATCGCGCGCGAAAGCGCTCAGCTTCGCGCTCTGCCTCTGCCCTGCGGTCTGCGCGAACGAGCGCCTCGATCATGATCCGCTCGCGCTCTTCGCTGAGCGCGCTCGACGCGAACTGCTCGCGATGTCGAGACAAGAGCGCGAGCGCGTCTCGATGGGCGCCGCTTCGCAGTGCTCCGGCGGCGCGATGCAAGAGCGCCACGTCGTCCGCGGGGTCGACAGCGACCGCCGCGATCGCCGCGACCGTTGGGGACGATGGAGATTCGGTGTTGGCTCGAGCGACGATCGGCCCCTGTCGGCTCGAATCCGAGACGCGCGGCTGCCTCGTCCCGCCCTGGCTCGTCGCGATCGTCCGCGCCGCGACGACCGTCGGCGCCGCGCTGGCGTCTGGCTGCGCTGCGATCGGCACGACGGTCGGTGAAGGCGCTGGATCGACGCGCGACGGCGCGGCGCGAGCGCCTCGCGATGCACCCACGTCGGACGTGGTGCGATCCGGGGTCGCGCGAAGCGTCCAGAGTCCACCGCCGGCGAGACCGATCACGAGCGCGGCGATGGTGGCTTTGGACGCGACGGATAGACCCGCGCTCGAGGCGGCGGGCGCGATGGACGCTGCTGTGCTCGTGGCCGCAGCGAGGGCTAGCACCTTGGCGCTCAGCGCTTCGACCTGCGCGGCCGAGAGCCCGTCGGCCTTCGCGGACCCGAGCACGGCGCGGACGTCGGGGTTCGCGTCGGAGTCGGCCTCGAGCCAGTGTGTCACTCGTTGCTCGTCGCTCACGGAAACCTCCCTGTCTTTCGCGCCCGCTCGATCGCCGCCTCGACGTGCTTTCGCGCGCTGTGCAGCCGCGAGTACGCCGTCTGCAGAGGACAGGCTGCGAGCTCGGCGACCTCGGTCATGGGCAGTTGTTCGAGCTCGAACAAGACGAACACCGTTCGTCGGTCGTCGTCGAGGCCGTCGAGCACCTCGTTGAGCAACGCGCGCGCGCGACGGTTGTCGATGGCCGCGTCGACGCCTGGCTCGACCGCGGGATCGGCGAGCTCGCTCGAGAACGACTCGCGCCGCACGTGGGCGCGCTTGCGGTAGTCCGCAGCCACGCGCCGCGCGAACGAGAACACGAAGCTGCGGACCGTCCCTCGGCCGTCGTACGAGTCGCGCCGGCGGTAGAGGCTCGAGAACACCTCCTGACAGCCGTCTTCGAGGTCCGCGTCGCGTACGCCCATCCGACGCAACACGCGCGCGACGAACTGAACGTGCTCGGCGTAGAGCATCCGCAGCTCGGGCAGGGAGTGAGCGGTCATCGGGCTTTGGGTCGTCGCGTGCATCGGACGGATGGCCAGAGGCGCAGGCAGAATGGCCTACAAAGCGTGGAAGTGGACGCTCGCCGCTCGGTTTATGGAGGAAAGCGCACGACCACCGAAAAAGCGACCTGCGCCGCGACGGGCCCGGACTCGAACACCGTCACCGTCTCCGCGGGCATCCCGGCGGTCGCCGGCGTCGTCACGACGAATTTCGGTCTGACGAAGGAAACCACCGCGCCTCCGTCCAGCTGCAGCTCGACCGGCCTGAGCAGGATCAGCGAGACCGACCCGCGGGCGTGCGCCGAGGCGAGAAAGAAATCGCTCGTTCGTTGTCCCGCAGCGCCGTCGATCGTCCATCGCAACGGTCCGAGCTGCACGCCGACGCATCCGCCCAGTCGAACGCGCTGCGCGAGCGTCATCCTCGGGCAGAGCGCGACGCCGCCGAAGGCGAACGCCGAGTTGAACGTGACTCCTACGCGATCCACGGTCTGGGCCGCGATCGACGCGCCCCCGCCGCCAGAGAGCTCGATCGCGACGAACCTGGGCGGCGTGACCTCGGCCGCGCCCCACACCATCGGCGCGACGGACGGAGCGAAACCCACGTTGATGCCGCCGCCGAGCGCAAAGCCCCAGCGCCACGGGACTGGTTGAACGATGGGGATCCGCTCGACGCGTACGACGGGGCGCTCGATCACGCGCACGCGCTCGACGGTGCGGACGATGGGCTCTGCGCGGACGACTTCTTCGCGTTGGCTCGGTGCGACGGTGCTCGGGGGTGTGTTCGGCGTGGCCGTTTGCAGGGCGTCGGGGTCGATGGCGAGCACGAGCACGAGCTCGATGGACTCGTCGAGCGCGCGACACGATGGGCCTGCGCGGGTGAGGGTGCGGGTGCCGAGCGACGTTCCGTCGGCGCGGGTGATGGTGATCGTCGCTGTCCAACCGTCGTTCGCTCGCTCGACGCGACCCTCGATCGCGAGCTCACCGGTAGCGCTCGAGACGAAGACCGAGCGTCCGATCCTTCGCTCGACGGACTCTGCGAGGGTCCTCGCGGTGATGCACGACTCTGCGCCCGGCAGTCGCACCCAGTTCAAAGACGACGACGCGGGCCGGTGTTCGGACGGCGCTTGCTGCGCGAGCGCGGCGCTGCTCGCGAGCGCGAGGCTGGCGCTGGCCGCAGTGAAGCTCGATCGAAGCGAGCGCTGCCTCATCGATGCGATGGTACTCCGCGCGTGAGAGAGGGACGATCGCTTCGCCAAGTCCATCAGAGACTCAGGCCTCGTCCCGGGCGGCGCGATTGGTAGCGCGGGGCGGGGGACGACATTCATTCATTCGAGCGAACTCGATCTTTACGAGCGCGCGCATCGTGATCGACCGCTGAATCGCAAACACGATGGCGGGCGCCGAACCACCGATCACAAACCGAGGTTGCCCTGGTTGTCTCCGGACGTGGTGCGACTTCGATCCCCGTTGCCACCGCCAGAGCTGTTGGTGCTTCGAGATCGTTGCGACGATGTTGTTGCTGGCGATCGGGTCCTGCCGCGTCCCGCGAGCCTCGAGCCGGAGCCACTGCCGCTGTTGCGTCCGCTCACCACCGCTTGGAGCCGCGCGATCCGCGCGGCAGAGAGCCCCACTTGCCGTGTTTGCGCTGCCAGATCGAGCCCGCGCCGCAGCGACGCGAGAGCGTCTTCGCGCTGGCCGAGCAAGAGCAGCGCTTCTCCGCGCGTGAGGTGTCCTGCCGCTGTCGTCGCCGAGATCGCGATCACCCTGTTGGCCTCCTCGAGCGCCACCCGCCCGTCTCTGCGCTCGAGCGCGCGCTCTGCGCGAACGAGATGGGACCAGAGCAAGTCCGGGTCGCGCTCGAGCGCGCGCGCGGCATAGCGATCGGCCTCCGAGTCCAGCGCGCGCCCATGCATCGTGAGCGCGAGCAGATCGTCGATCGTGGGCTCCTCGGGCGCCATCGCCGCCGCGCGACGAAGCGCCTGGATCGCCTCTTCCCAGCGCTCTCCCTGGTTGTACACCGTCGCGAGCGTCATCGTCGGAACCCACCACGAAGGCTCGAGCAGCTCTGCGCGGCGAACGGCCTGCAGCGCAGGGTCCACCTCGTGTTTGCGTGTGTGCGCCTCGGCGACGACGACGTGCGGCGTCGCCCAATCGGGGTCCGCTGCGATCGCGGCGCGCGCGTCGGCGAGCCCCTCGTCGAGCTGCCCTCGAAGCACCTTCGCTCTCGCGCGCGCCGCATGCTCGCCGGCGATCCAACGAGCGGGCGCTCGTGAGCCTGCGGCGTCGATCGCCCTGCGAAAATCCAGCGCGGCGAGCTCCCAGAGGTCCGGCGCCCCGAGGAGCGAACGAGCCGAGCCGCGCGCGTCGTGAAACTGCGCAAACGTCCGAAGCCCCACCGTCGGCTGCGTAGCGAGCGCAGCTGCGTCGACGTTGTCCACGCGCGGGCGACGCGCGCTCGACCCCTCCATGCTCGGCGCGGACGCAGCCGCGACGCGGCTCGATCTGCCCGAGTACGCGCGAACTCCGACGAACAGCGCGAGGCCGAGGACGATGCCTCCCGCGACGGGCCAGAGCCACGGGGTCTTCGCGCCTTCGCTGGCTCTCGGAGGAAGCTCGAAGGTCGATGGCGTCGCGTTTGCTGCAGCGATGGACTGTCCGCTCGTCGCTGCGATCGCGGGCGCGGTCGAGGCGTCGAGCGGCGGCGCAGCGCTCGCGGGCGCACCTGGGTCGCGAGCGGCGCTCGCGAGCAACGCGCCTCGCATGGCGTCGGCGTTCGCGAAGCGTTGCGCGGGGTCTCTTTGCAGCGCTTGCTCGACGACCCACGCGAGCCCATCCGAGGTCGAAGGCGCGAGCGAGCGCAGCGGATGTGGATCGGTGGTGAGCTTCTGCGCGCACAGCTCGGCCATGTTGCGCGCTTCGTAGAGCGGGCGACCCGCGAGGCACTCGTAGAGCATCGCCCCGACGGCGTAGAGGTCCGCGCGCGCGTCCGGCGGATCGCCTCGGAGCTGCTCGGGCGGCATGTACATGGGCGTTCCGACGCCGAGGCCGGCTGCGGTGAGGCGCTGATCCGACCCTGAAATCACTGGGTTTCCGTCGAGGCTGACGCCCGCGACGCCGAAGTCGAGGATCTTGACGTCCGCCGGGTTGGTCCCGCCGTCGTTCGCGCAGAGAAACACGTTGGCGGGCTTGATGTCCCTGTGGACCAGCCCCGCGGCGTGCGCGGCAGACAGCGCCTCGAGCACCCGCGCGCCGACGCGTACGGCCTCAGCGGCCGGCAGCGTCCCGCGCGCCAGGCGATCCGCGAGGGACTCGCCGCGCAGCCGCTCCATCACGATGAACGGCGTGTCTCCGTCGAAGCCCGCGTCGAAGACCGTGACGATCGCCGGGTGTCCGAGGGTGGCCACCGCGCGGGCCTCGCGAACGAATCGAGCAAGCAACGCGCTGTCCACCGGAGTGTCGCCGGCGGACGCGACGCCGAGGATCACCTTCACCGCGACGTCGCGCTCGAGCCTCGTGTCACGCCCGAGGTACACCGCGCCCATTCCGCCGATGCCGAGCCTCGCGCGGAGCTGATAGCGCGCTGCGAGCACGCGTCCCGAGAGATCCGCCCCGCGCGCGGGTTCGGACGAAGCAGCGAGCGTCGGATCCCTCTCGAACTCCACGGCAATGGATCGTACACCGCGGGCGAGACGCACATTGGGGCGCGGGCGCGGATTCGACTGGGCGACCATCGGGTCCCAGGGGGTGTGAACGCGGTTCGTGCGGAGAGCGGCGCGTGTCCCACGCTGCAACTTCGTACGGAGAACCGCGACCGAAACACGATGGATCTACCCCCGGGCCCCTTGGCCTCAGCGTGGGCATCTTCTTGATTTCGACTGGAAATCAAGGAGCGAAGCGAGCGCGGTGGGCGGTCGGGATCCAAGGGGCCCAGCAACAGCGCAGCGGGCCGGGCCCCATGGCTCTCATCGTTACCCAAGTTGTGCGTGGGAAAATGCAGTATGAACGTGCTCGACGCACTCATGCGCATGCAACAAGTGCATGCGCATGGGCGCCGTGTGCGGCGTGGCGTCACGGGCCAGAGCGCCCGGACGCCGCAGAAGCGCTCACCATGCCCATCGTGCGACACGCCCATCGCTTCGGCGTCCGGTCGCTTCGACCGTGACGCCCCGCCGCACACGGCGCCCATGCGCATGCACTTGTTGCATGCGCATGAGTGTGCCGATCGCGTTCTCCGCGGATTTACCCTCGCAGAACTTGGGTAACGATGAGCCCCTTGGCTCCAGACCGTCTGCTGCGCTGTTGCCGGGCCCCTCGATCGCCTGCTTGCCATGTTGGCCCCGCCGCACCCGCGGTCCGCTACGCTCTCTTCAATCGCTCGCCGCCGCGAGCCCGACCGCCGCGAGCGTCCTCTCGACGCCCTCTTCGAGCGTCGTCGTCGCGCGCCACTCGAGCCATCGCTCGGCGCGCTCGGTCGAGAAGCGCATCTCCGCGACGTCGCCTGCGCGCGACGACGCTGGGCCCAGCACGAGCCGTCCCCTCCGCGCGCGCTGCAAGATGCGCTCTGCCATCGATCGCACGCTGGTCGCCTCGCCTGAGGCGACGTTGACGCACTGACCGACGATCGCGTCGTGTCGCTCGAGCGCCCGCGCGAACGCCTCGCCCACGTCGTCGACGAACACGTGATCTCGCAGCTGCTCGCCGCCGTTGAGCGTCACCGCCGCGTCTTCGAGCGCCGCGCGCACGCAGCTCGCCACGAACATCATCGACGGCTGCCCGGGGCCGTACACCGTGCTCGGCCGCAGCACTGCGGCGCGCGCTCCGCGTGTCGTCAGCGCGAGGTCTGTCGCATCGCGCTTGGCTCGCCCGTACTCCGAGCGCGGCGCACGAGGGCCGTCTTCTCGGTACGGAACAGGCGCCGCGGGCCCGTACTCTTCTGCGGACCCGGCGCACACGACGGGAACGTCTCGAGCGGCTGCGGCGCAAAGCACGTTGCGCGTCCCCTCGATGATCACCTGCGTCGCGCGCTCGATCGACGATCGCTCGCCGTACGCTCGGATGGCGGCGAGGTGGATCACCGCGTCGTGCGCAGCGATCGCGTCGCTCACCGCGGCGGGGTCGAGCACGTCGAGCGCGGCCACTCCTTCGCGGGCGCGCGCCGCCGTCGGCGACACACGAAATCGACGGCGCTCGAGCGCGCGGCGCACGGCGTCCCCCACGAACGCAGAGCATCCCGTCACGAGCACGCGCACGGTCAGCGACCTTCTCGGGCGCGGTACCACTCGATCGTGCGGCGAAGCCCTTCTTCCAGCGAAAACACAGGCTCCCAGCGCAATACCGCGCGCGCCTTCTTCGCTGACAGGTACTGCCGCGCGATCTCGTTGCTCGCCTCGTTGCGCACGTCGGGGGCGAGGTCCTCGCGCCCCATCGCGCGCTGGATGATCGCGACGAGGTCCAGCACCGACACCTGTCGCTCGAGCGAGAAGTTGAACGCCTCTCCCTTGTGCGCGCGCCCCTCCATCGCCTCGGCGAGCCGCGCGTATGCGGAAACCGCGTCTTGCACGTAGAAGTAGTCGCGGATCGGGCTGCCGTCGGAGCGTACGACGGGCCGCTCGCCGCGAAGCAAGCTGCGGATCGTCCCAGGGATGATCCGGTTGAAATTCAGGTCGCCCTCGCCGAAGAGGTTGCCGCAGCGGGTGATCGAGACGGGGACGCCGTAGCTCTTGGCGTAGCTCTGAGCGATGAGATCCGCCGCGGATTTGCTCACGTCGTACGGGTGCTCTCCGCGCAGCGGCGCGGCCTCGTCGTACGGCAAGACCTCGTGCGAGCCGTAGGCTTTGTCGCTGGACGCGAAGATCACACGGGTGACCGTGCGCGAGGAGCGTGCGGCCTCGAGGACGTTCCACGTTCCGCGGACGTTGGCCTCGAAGGTGCTGCGGGGGCTTCGGTTGGCGGTCCCGACGATCGTCTGGGCCCCGCAGTGAAACACCGTGTCGATCGCGTACTCGTTGACGGTGCGCTCGAGGGTCGCGTCGTCCTCGAGCGCGCCGCGCACGACGGTGACCTCTCGCTCGAGCGACAGCTCCGCGAAGCGCGTCTTGGGAACGCCGTCTCGCACCAACGCCACCACCTCGGCGCGCGCGTCGACGAGGGCGGCACACAAATTCGAGCCGAGCAGCCCAGTCGCGCCCGTCACGAACACCGGTCGATCACGCCAGAAGCGAGCGTCCAGCGCGACCACGCTCCGACGATTCACCAGGTCTTCCACGGCGCTGCCCCCTTTTGCCAAAGCGCTTCGAGCATTTGCAGATCGCGCATCGTGTCCATGCACTGCCAGAACCCGTCGTGTCGATGCACCGAGAGCTCGCCGTCTCTCGCAGCGCGCTCGAGGGGCTCTCGCTCGAGCGTGCAGCCGTCGTCCTCGCGCAGGTAGTCGACGAAGCGCGGCTCGCACAGAAAGAACCCGCCGTTGATCCGCGACTCGTGCGTCTGGGGCTTCTCGCTGAACTCGCGCACGAGGTCGCCCTCGCAGATGAGCTCGCCGAACCGCGCTGGAGGTCGCACTCCCGTCACGGTGATCGCCGTCTTGGTGCGCTCGTGAAGAGCGCTCAGCGCGCCGAGGTCCACGTCGCTCACGCCGTCGCCGTAGGTGAGAAAGAAGCGCTGTCCCTGGAGGTACTTGCGCGCCGCGCGCGCGACGCGGGCCCCGGTCAGCGCGTGCTCGCCGGTGTCCACGAGGGTGACCTGCCACCCTTCGGCGTCGTGAGAGTCCTGGTGAACGGTCACTGCGCGGCGGCTGCCGAGCGTCACGGTGACGTCTCGCGAGCGCTCGTCGTAGCGAAGAAACCAGTCCTTGATTTGCTCGCCCTTGTATCCGAGGCAGAGCACGAAGCGTCGCGCGCCGTGCTGCGCGAAGTGCTTCATGATGTGCCAGAGGATCGGGCGTCCGCCGACCTCGATCATGGGCTTGGGGCGAAACTCGGTCTCTTCGCGCAGGCGCGTCCCCTTGCCGCCGCAGAGGATCACGACCGCGGGTGTCTCAGCGCTCACGCCATCGCCTCGGTGAAATTCGACCCGGCGGAGTCCCACGGCTGCTCTTCACCGGGCACGGCGTCGATCCAGTTCTTGCGCGGGTGCGGGCGCTTGCCGACGATGTGGCGCGCGAGGGACACCGGCGCGTAGACGGCGGCCTTGGCGAGCTCGCTCCACTTGTTGACCGATCGGCCCGCGGCGAGCTCGTAGCCCGCGATCGCCGAAAACAGCACAAACGACGGCACAAACAGCGGAAGGAGCCCGTAGATCCGCTCGGGGTTCTCTCGCCCGACGACCCAGACGAAGTACCGCGACAGCTCGTCGACGCGCGACCTGACCTCGGCGCTGAAGCGATAGTCGAGCCCGCCGGGGACGTCCTTGCGGATCTGCATCTTCGCCTCGGGGTCGTACACGAGGTACTCGCCTTCTTTCATGCGCCTCGCCAGCCGCAGAAAGAGCGAGTGTTCGTTGTGGTACGAGAGCCCCTCGTCCCAGCCGCCGGCGCGGATCGCGGCAGACTTTCGGATGCTCGCGTTGCCGCCCATGAGGTAGTCGATCCCCACTTTGCGCTCGGGCATGTACGCGTAGCAGCGCGGCTGCTTGAACAACCCGTGCGAGAGCATGCGCCACTGCCTGATCCGCGGAAACCACGGGTCGGGCGCGCGGTGCTCGGGGTCGTACACCATGAAGCCGTTGACGCCGAGGCAGTTGGGGTCTCGGTAGTTCTTCACGTGCTCGTAGAGCCATCGATCGCCGATCGGAACATCGTCGTCGTCGATGAAGGCCACGATCTCGCCGCGCGCGCGCCGAACGCCCTCGTTGGCCGCCGCGGGGCAGCCGCGGGCGGGCGTGTGCACCACGCGCACGCGAGCGTCGCTCGTCGCCAGCGCTACGTGCACGTCCCTGGCGCTCATCCCCTTGGACGAGTCGATCACCAGGACCTCGAACTGCACGCCGCGCTGCGCGAGCACCTTGTGGACGAGCGAGCGCAGCTCGTCGATGCGGTTGAACGAGCGGAGCACCACCGTCACGAACGG
>LNFM01005479.1_pt1 | contig 21928 bp, 19 predicted proteins | sample 596031 | NCBI WGS metagenome assembly LNFM01 (sample SAMN04254537, study PRJNA301005) | activated carbon metagenome | isolation source: dual media filters at the Ann Arbor, Michigan drinking water treatment plant | place: USA: Ann Arbor
GCCACCCATCTTTTCATTGGGTCCGCTGCTTCGCCACTGACAACGCTGCTACTTCGACGCAGGTGATGAATGATGAGAGCTCGCTGCCGCGCCGAGGCTGACGTCGCTCGCTGTCGCGGCCGTGATCGCTCACACCGAGCAATCGCAATCGATGAACGTCACGTTCGGATAGAACGGCGGCTCGTAGTCCGCGGGGTTGCCTGGGTCCCAGCTGCCCGGCGGGCTGCCGCTCTTGAAGACGTACTGGGTGGTGACGTTGGTGTTCGTCGAGCTCGGCCACGTGTAGGGCTGGAATCCCGCCTTCGCTTTGTTGCAGAGGTACCAGTACTCGCGATGGGCGTTGTTGCCGTGGTTGTAGACGATGACCTCGCCGACGGGTGAGCCGTTTTGCTTCATCTCGAAGTACCCGAAGTCGATCTGAAAGCTGGCGAGCTTTGTTTTCGCGCGAGCTGCGGTCTTGCCGCTCTTCTTGGCGCCCCCGCCGGCAGCCTTCGCTGCGGGCTTCGCTGCGGGCTTCGCTGCGGGCTTCGCAGCGGGCTTCGCTGCGGGCTTCGCAGCGGGCTTCGCTGCAGCCTTCGCAGCGGGCTTCGCAGCAGGCTTCGCCGCTGACTTCGCAGCCGGTTTCGCCGCGGGTTTTGCTGGGCTCTTCGTCTTCGCCGCAACCTTCGTCGCCTTTGCCTTCGCCATCGAATCGTCTACTCCTCGTCGCGTCTCTGGACGCGCGCGCATTGTAGAGGTGATCGGGCGAGCATCGACAAGCGGAAAGGGCGGGTGATCGCGGGCGATTCGTCGCTCGCCGCTCAGACCTTCGTGCGCTTGAGATAGCGTCCGGCTCCGCGCTCGACGCGCAGGTCGCCGTCCTTGAACTGGAGCCTGCCGTTGACGACCGTGTGCGTCACCCGGCCCTTCTGCTCGAAGCCCTCGAAGATGTTGCGATCGACGTTTTGTCGGTGCGTCTTGGCGGAGATGGTGCTGGTGCCAGTGGGGTCGTAGACGACCACGTCCGCGTCGGCTCCGACGGCGATGGCGCCCTTGCGGGGATAGAGCCCGAAGATCTTCGCGGGCTGCGTGCAGCACACGTCGACGAACTGCTGCGGCGTGATGCGGCCCGCGGCGACGCCGTAGGTCCACATGAGCGACATGCGGTTCTCGATGCCCGCGGCGCCGTTGGGGATCTTTCGAAAGTCGTCGCGCCCCATGATCTTTTGGTCGCTCTGGCGAAAGGGGCAGTGGTCCGTCGCGACGTGCTGGATGCTGCCGGTGGCCAGGGCGTTCCACAGGTAGTCCTGGTGACCCTTGGGGCGGATGGGCGGAGACATCACGTACGCCGCCCCCTCGAAGTCGGGCTTCTCGTAGACGCTGTCATCGAGCAACAGGTACTGCGGGCACGTCTCGACGAGCACCTTCTGTCCCTCTTGCCTCGCGCGATACACGGCGTCCATCGACTCTTTGCAGGTGAGGTGGACGATGTAGACGGGCTGTGCCTCGTGCGCGCCGGCCATGTGCCCGTTGCGCCCGTCGCTCGCCGCGCGAGCGAGCTGAATGACTCGGTTGGTGGCCTCTCCCTCGAGGTACGCGGGGCGAGACGCCGCGTGCCACTTCGGCTCTGTGAGCCCGCGCTCGGCGAGGCGCGTCTGCAGCGCGACGACCGCGTCGCCGTGCTCGCAGTGCGACGTCACGAGGGCGCCGAGCTTGTACGCGGTGTCGAGCACGCCCACCAATTCAACGTCGTCGACGCCGATCGCGCCTCGGTACGCCATGAAGATCTTGAACGACTGGATCCCGTCGTTGTGAAACACGTGCTCCATCTCGCTTCGGACCTGGTCTCCGAACCACGTGACGGCCATGTGAAACGCGTAGTCGCTGACGGCCTTCTTCGCGTTGTTCATCCAGAAGTCCCGCGCTTCGAGCAGGGACTGGTTTCGGCTGGGGATGATGAAATCAATGATCGTGGTGGTCCCGCCGGCGACGCCCGCGGCGGTGCCCGTATAGAAATCATCGGCGCTCACGGTGCCCATGAAGGGCAGCTCCATGTGCGTGTGCGCGTCGATTCCGCCGGGAAGCACGAACTGCCCCCGCGCGTCGATGACCTCGGCCCCAGCGGGCGCGTCGAGGTCTTTGCCCACGGCTTTGATCTGTCCGTCCTCACAGACGACGTCGGCCACGAATTGATCGACCGCGGTGAGCACGGTCCCGCCTTTGATGACGATTGCCATGGGAGCCCTCTTTCTAAACTGCCCCTCCGTCGAGCGTCGTACGTTGCTCGATCGGTTTCGGGGGGGGGTGGGGTGATTCGACTTGGTTTCTACAGCGCCCGTCGAAAGGTCGGGCGAGGCACCGAGCGTACAGAGCCCAGGCGCCAGCGCTCAACGGTCATCGGCATTGTTCGAGTTGACCGCCGTTGAGCAAGACCCTGACGCCGAGGAGCGCTCGCTCGCTGCAGCACGAGTCGAGGTGCGTCACGACGACGCGGTTGGTGCCAACGGTGAGATAGCGCTCGAGGCGCGCGGTCGTCCCGCCGGGAATGAACGCGAACGCGCCCGGATCGACGACGCCCATCGGGTTGGCGGCGTTGAAGATCGTGACCTTCGCCCCGTCGTCCACCGAGCGGATCGACACGGCGAACGACTGCACGCGAAAGCCGTCTGGGATCGAAAAGACCGTCTGAAAGTGCGTGAAGTCGCCGCCGTCGAGGCAGGTGCACGGCCGGTCGCAGAGCGTCGAGCGCTCGGCGAAATCAATGGAGAGCGCGGGGACGGCGGACCAGCCTGGCGCGTCTTCGGCGGGGATGCCCTCGAACGCGTACATCTCGCGGTCGCCGTTGAAGAAGAACCGTCGCCCGAAGCACAGCGGCGGGCCGCCTCGGTGGACCTGCCACGGCGACGCGCCTGCGCGAATGCAGACGGGGCAGCCTTCGTCGATGGCGCCGTCGCCGTTGTCGTCGACGCCGTTGTTGCAGACTTCGCGGGCGAGCGGATCGGTCACGACGTCTCTCATCGACGGCCGATCGTCTTCGGCGCCGCTGTCTCCGACGCGCAGGGGCGTCTTGGCGCCGCACGCGGCGAGGCACCCGACGATCGTGACGCACTGCAAAATCGAGGGACGTTCGAAGCGCATCAACGACGTTGATCGTAGTTGGTTTTCGCGGTCGATGCCGCTCGATCGAGGCCTGGACGTGCGCTTCGTAGAGGGGCCGCTCGATGAATGTCGTTGACACCATCGCGAGCGCCTCTCGATACTCACCCATCGCCCTTTCGCTGGGATTTCAGCGGACTCCATCGCTGTCTCGAACGAAGCGAAGGGCGAGGAGGGACCTCTCGCGATGCGATCTCTTCCTGTGCTCCCCCAACTGCCCGACGGACGGCTCGAGCAGGGTTTTCACGAATCGAAGCCCGCGTACAACGAAGCCGAGGCGGTCACCGAAGCCAACCGCTGCCTGTATTGCGTGGACGCGCCGTGCGTAAAGTCGTGCCCGACGGGCATCGATATCCCGAATTTCATCCGCAAGATCGCGACCGGCAACGTCAAGGGCGCGGCGCGGACGATCCTCGCCGAGAACATCCTCGGCTACTCGTGCGCGCGGGTCTGTCCCGTCGAGGTCTTGTGCGCGGGCGGCTGCGTCTACAACGCCTGGGGACGGCAGCCCATCGCGATCGGGAGACTCCAGCGCTTCGCGACGGAGACGACCCTCTCGGACGGCGGTCTTCGCAAGCTGTACGCCTCGAAGATCAAGCCTCGTACCGGCAAGCGCGTGGCGCTCGTCGGCGCAGGGCCGGCGAGCCTCGCGGCCGCGGCGCTCTTGGCGATGGAGGGTCACGAGAGCGTGATCTTCGAGCGAAAGCGCTACGCGGGCGGGCTCAACACGCTCGGCATCGCGCCGTACAAGCTCAAGGCCAACGACGCGATGAAGGAGATCGCCTGGATCTTCGAGCTCGGCGCGATCGAGCTGCGCGAGGGCGTCGAGGTCGTCTCGGGCGAGGCGGGCGAGGGGCAGGTGTCGTCCGCGGCGCTGTTGCGCGAGTTCGACGCGGTGTTCTTGGGGCTGGGGCTCGGGCCCGACAGCAAGCTCCACGCGAAGAACGAGGACGGCCCCGGCGTGTACGGCGCGGTCGACCTGATCGAGAAGATCAAGAGCGACCCGGCGCTGTCCCTGGCGGGCGTCACTCACGCCCTCGTGATCGGCGGCGGAAACACGGCGATCGACATCGCGCACGAGCTGGCGCTCTTGAATGTGGGTGACGTCGCGATGGTGTACCGCCGCGGGCGCGACGGGATGTCGGCGTACGCACACGAAATCGAGTACGGGATGAAGCACGGGGTTCGCGTGCTCACCGACCGCGTGCTGACCGAGGTGGTTCGCGACGGCGCGTCGAAGGTGACCCACGCGAAGCTCGCCCGCGCAGAGGGCGGCAAGGCCGTCGCCGGGACCGAAGAGACCGTTGCGTGCCAGCTGATCGCGATGGCGATCGGTCAGAGCCGGGCGACGGACGTGGCCAAGGCGTTCGACGGAGTCGCGCTCGACGCACAGGGCAGGGTCGTGGTCGACCCCGGGACGCATCGCACGGGCAACGCGAAGGTGTGGGCCGGCGGCGACTGCGTAAACGGCGGAACCGAAGTGGTCAACGCAGCGCAAGAGGCGAAGCTCGCCGTGCGCGACATGCTCCGCGCGCTCGCGGGTTGAGAGAAGGAGTCGAGCAATGGCAGACCTCGAGATCACGTTCTGCGGCGTCAAGTCGCCCAACCCCTTCTGGCTCGCTTCGGCGCCGCCGGCGAACACGGGCGGACAGGTCATGCGCGCGTTCGACGCGGGCTGGGGCGGCGCCGTGTGGAAGACGCTCGGCGATCCCATCACCAACGTCTCTTCGCGCTTCGGCGGGATCGACTACGCCAACGCCAGGATGATGGGCCTGAACAACATCGAGCTCATCACCGACCGGCCGCTCGAGGTGAACCTCAAAGAGATGTACGAGGTGAAGAAGCGCTACCCCAAGCACACGCTGGTGGCGTCGCTGATGGTCGAGACCCGCGAGAACTGGCGCGAGATCATCAAGAAGGTCGAAGACGTGGGCTCGGACCTGCTCGAGCTCAACTTCGGCTGTCCGCACGGGATGTGCGAGCGCGGGATGGGCTCGGCGGTCGGGCAAGAGCCCAAGGTCCTCGAGGAGATCACGCGGTGGGTGGTCGAAGAGGCCAAGGTTCCGGTGATCGTGAAGCTCACGCCCAACACCGGTGACATCAACGAGCCGGCCGAGGCCGCGGCGAAGGGCGGCGCCCACGCGATCTCGCTGATCAACACGATCAAGTCGCTGATCGGCGTGGACCTCGAGAAGATGGTCCCGACCCCACGGGTGGCCACAAAATCAACCAACGGCGGCTATTGCGGGCCTGCGGTCAAGCCCATCGCGCTCTTCATGGTGAGCCAGGTCGCCAAGAACGAGCTCTCGGGCAAGCTGCCCATCTCGGGCATCGGCGGGATCTCGAACTGGCGCGACGCCGCGGAGTTCATCGCGCTCGGCGCGACGTCGGTGCAGGTGTGCACCGCGGTGATGCACTACGGCTATCGCATCGTCGAGGACATGATCGAAGGGCTCAGTGACTTCCTCGACTCGCGGGGGATGAAGTCCGTCGAAGAGCTGCGCGGAAAGGCGCTCGGCTCCTACGTCGAGTGGGGCGAGCTCGACCTCGACTACAACATCAAGGCCGAGATCAACGCGGACACGTGCATCGGCTGCAACCTTTGTTACACCGCGTGCATGGACGGGGCGCACCAGTGCATTCACATCCCCGGACGCACGAAGGAGCAGTCGGTCGCCGCGGGGCACTATCACATTCCGGACGTCGTTGCGCTGACGCCGGTGAAGGTGGCGGGGGTGCCGGCGGGTCGGTTTGTTCCCGTGGTGGACGAGCACGAGTGCATCGGCTGCAACCTGTGCGCCCTCGTGTGCCCGGTGCCCGGGACCATCTCGATGGTCGAGCGCCCCGGCTCGCTCGGCAAGACCGAGACGTGGAACGATCGCGTCGCCCAGGGCCGCGACCTCAACCCCGGCTCGCTCGACAGCACCGTCGCCAAGCGCGCCGGTCGCTGACCCCGATGCCCGCGACCGACGTCGTGATCGAGCTCCCCAAGGGGCCCGTGCGCGTGCGCATCCACGGCGACCAAGGGCCCGCGCTCTTTTGGACGCACGGGGTGTTTCATCCCATCGACGTCGACGATCGCTCGCCGCTCGGCCCGGTGTTCGACGCGCTGCCCGAGTGGCGAGTGATTCGCTACGACACGCGCGGGCAAGGGCGGACGCCGCCGCTTTCGACAGACGCAGAGCATCGATGGGACGCGCTGGCCGAGGAGCTCTTGGCCCTCGCGGACGCGCTCGAAATCGACCGGTTTTTCGCTGGTGGAATCTCGATGGGCGCCGCGATCACCCTGCACGCCGCGCTCAGGGCTCCCCAGCGCATCCGCGGGCTCGTGCTGCTCGCGCCGCCGACGGCCTGGGAGACGCGGCCCGCTGCGCGAGAGAGCTACCGCGCGCTCGCCTCCCTCGACGGTCCGCGGATGGTCGCCGCGCAGGTCGCGAGCGACCTCGAGCGAGACTTCGCGGGCGCAGCGATCCCAGAGGCGCTTCGGTTCATGGTCGATCAGATCGCCCAGTGCGACGCGACGGCGCTCGGTCGCGTGCTGCGCGCCGCCGCCGAGAGCGATCTGCCTGCAAAACAAGCGCTCGCGTCGCTCGGTGTGCCCGCCTTGTTGCTCCCGTGGGTCGGAGACGCCGGGCATCCGCTCTCCACCGCCGAGGCGCTGCAAGAGACGCTGCCCGAAGCGCAGACCGTGGTGCTCGACGGCGTCAGCGACACCGAGAAGCTCGTGACGGCGCTGCGCGCGTTTTTGCGAAGCGCCCTCAGGACGTAGCGCGCGATCGCACTTCTTCTGCCAGCCGCTCGGCGCTCTCTTGATTTTCTGCGATGCAAATCAAGACGCCGAAGCCCTGCAGGTGGTTCCACCCCCACGGCAGCACGGCGCGGCCGTCGCGACGGAGGTTCTCTGGGTCCGCGAGGGGCCCGAGCTTCTCGACGAACCGCTCGTAGGTGAAGTTCTCGATCCCGCTGCGCAGGTGCAACAGCGCGGCGGTCGTGTCCTTGCCTGTGATCGATCGACCCAGGTGCGTCGCCATCGCCGTCGCGGTGTTGCCCGTCGGTCGAATCCCCGGATCGAACGCGACCACGCCGCTGTCGGTCTCGAAGTAGTCGCACATCAAGAAGCCGAACGCCTCGGGGTACCGCGCCCGGACGCGCTCGACCATGTCGACGATCATCGGGCCCGCGTGGCGAACGGTCTCCGCGGTGATCGGGTGGTTGATCGAGGCCTTGTAGGTCTTTCCGTCGGCCTCGACGAGCTGATCGGTGATCGCCACGACCGAGATGTGCGCTCTGTCGTCGGGGTCGAGAAACACCTGAAAGCTACGGTTGCGCCCCTTGACCTCGGGCTGGATCACCAGCGTGCGATTGAGCCCGTATCGCGCCTGCTTCTCGCGCAGCTCGCCGAGCAAGCGATGATAGTCCTCTTCGGTGTTGGCGATGAACACGCCCGCCCCCGCGGACTCGGTGTTGCACGTCTTCAAGAAGACGCGCCCGTCGCCCTTCTTCGCCTCGCGAAACTGCGCGGCGGTCGCGTCGTACATGTCGACCACCACCTCGGTGGGAGCAAAGCGCGTGATCGTCGGCAGGTCGTCCTTCGAGTTGAGCCACTTGCCCATGGGCGTGGTGACCAGCGAGTGCGCGTCGAAGTCCCCGAGGTCGTCGATCGAGTAGACCTTCTTCTTCGACGCGATCACCGTGTCCTTGATGGACTGAAGATCGCCCACGTATTCAACATGGCCGAGGAGCCCCACGCGCTGCGCGTAGGCGACGAGCGTGCGATCGACGCCCGACGGCAAGAGAATCGTGTTGGACCGCGGGTCGCCGCCGGGCCCGGTCGACAGCCACGAGGCCACGAACGGCATCACGTAGGTGCTGCCGGGGCCGTACAGCTTGTCGTAGGACACACGAAATCCCTCGCGCGTCGGGTCGAGGTCCGAGTCGACCCAGATCGTGCTCACGACGCAGCCCGCCATCGCTCGACGGATCGTGTCGAACGTCGGACGGACCAGGGATTTCAGCGATGGATCGTCGGCAAACAGCGGCTCGACGGTGTCTGTGCTCTCGAGCGAAGACCTTCGCATGGCGCGCCTCCGTGCGGGTGTTGCAGTGTCTCGCGGCTCACCGAAGCGCCGGGAGCTCGTAGTGGGGCATCGACGTCGCGAAGTCTCGCGCGAACCTCGGCGCGTACGAGCGCAGCAGCTCTTCGACCCGCTCGAACGTCGGCGCCCTCACGATGAGCCCGGCGTGGTGCTTGTCGTCGGTGCGGTAGACGACCTCGGGGTCGTTGTACGCAGACAGGTCGGGGCGCTCTTGTTTGGCGAGCGTCTGCAAGAGCCCCGCGTAGTCCTTGCGCGCAGGCGGCAGGTTGTACGGAACCTCGCCGCGATCGAGCTCGATGTCCGCCCACTCGCTCCAGAGGTTGATGCCCGTCGCCGCTTCGACCACGTCCGCGACGTGCGCTCCGCCCACGCGCGCGCCGGCTTCGAGGAAGTAGAACTTGCCGTCGCGGCCCTTGATGTACTCGATGTGCGCGACGCCGCGGAGCAAGCCGAACTTCGTGATGATCTTCTCGTTCATCGCGAGCAGCTCGCGCTCGTCGTCGCCGCCGCGGGGGATCGTCAGCGTGCTGAACATCCCGCCGCCGTGGGAGATGTCCCAGGGGGGCGTTCCGTTGCGGTGACACTCGGCGAAGACGACCTTGCCCTCGCTCACGATGCTGTCGACGTGGTGAACGTCCCCGGGCAGATACTGCTCGAGCAAGAAGAAGCTCTGCCGGTCCCCGAGCGTGTTGATCGCGTCCCAGAGCTGCTTCTTGTCAGCGATCTTTTGAATCCCTGTGGCGGAGGCCTCGGTGCGAGGTTTCAGCATCCACGGCGCCGGGACGCGGTCGCAAAACGCGTTGATCTCGTCGTAGTGCTGCACGTGCACGAAGTCCGGGACGTTGATCCCGTCTTCTTTGGCCTTCACGCGCATCGCGAGCTTGTCGCGAAAGAGCCTCGAGCGCGTCTCGCCCATGCCAGGCAGGCGAAAGTGCTCTCTTAGCATCGCGGCCACTTCGACCTCGACGTCGTCGAAGGGCACGAACCGATCGAATTTTCGCTGCCGCGACAGGTAGCTCACGGTGAAGATCGTGTGCCTCAGCGTCGCGTCGTCGGGCTCGGCGAACACGTCTTCGAGATACTCTCTGGGCCAGCGTTTGTTGAGAAACTTGGCCTTGGTGAGCAGCCACACCTTCGCGCCGCGCTCTTTGCAGCGCTGCGCGAAGCGGTCGCCCGTGTTGAAATTCGCGAGGACGAGGACGTTCAACGGCCGGTCTGGATTCATCGCGCTGTGCTCTCCCTCTCGGGCGCACTCGGGCGCCGCGAGCCCGCGAACGGTCGCACGGACCGGCGGTCGTTCGCACGGGTAAAGCACGAGAACACCTTGACGGACACCCGTGCGGGGACCGACACGTACGACCCTCTGACATGGCAGCAAATCCTGGCCCCCCGACGGACGTGGCCTCCGTCCTCGCGAGAGTCGACCGCCCCCGCCGGGCCGTCGTCACCGCGGGAATGCCCTACGCCAACGGCCCCCTCCACCTCGGTCACCTGGCGGGCGCTCACCTCCCGGCGGACATCCACGCCCGGTACTACGGGCTCTTGATCGGACGAGAGAACGTCATGTTCGTCTGCGGCAGCGACGAGCACGGCTCGACCAGCGAGCTGTCCGCGCTCAAGGCTGGCAAGCCGATCCGGGAGTTCATCGACGAGATGCACGACCGGCAGCAGGTCACCCTGGACCGCTTCGAGATCGGCCTGGACGTGTACTCCGGGACGTCGCGGCCCGATTGCTTTCCCACTCATGCAGCGCTGTCGCAGGACTTTCTGCGCAAGCTGCACGCGAACGGCCTGCTCGAGAAGCGCACGAGCAAGCAGTGGTACGACCCCGAGGTGGGGCGCTTTCTGCCCGATCGCTTCGTCGTGGGGACGTGCCCCAAGTGCGGCAACGACCGCGCCTACAGCGACGAGTGCGACCGCTGCGGCGCGCAGTACGAGCCCGAGGCGCTGCTCAGCCCCAAGAGCACGGTCTCCGACGCGACGCCGGAGATGCGCGACACCGTGCACTGGTACTTGAATATGTGGGCGGTGTCCGAGACGATGCGCCTCTGGATCCAGGGCAAGTCGAAGACCTGGCGAAACTCAGTGATGACGCTCGTGCTCGACAAGGTGCTGCCGGCGCTGCGCATCCAGCGCGCGGTCGAAGAGCAGTACAAGTTGGTCAAGGCCGAGCTGCCTGCGCACAAATTCAAGTACACTGCGGACAAGCAGCTGGTGCTTCAGTTCGCGACGAAGCCCGAGCTCGAGGCCGGGCGCGAGAAGCTCACCGCGGCGGGCATCGCCAGCGAGTACGCCGACGAGTGGGGCCACCGCTCGATCACGCGCGACATCGCCTGGGGGATCCCGGTCCCCGACATCGACCCGGACCTCGCGGGAAAGACCCTGTACGTCTGGCCCGACTCGCTGATCGCGCCCATCTCGTTTACGAAGGTGGCGCTCGCGAAGAAGGGCAGAGACCCCGAGGAGTACGCGAAGTTCTGGCGCGACCCCGAGGCGAAGGTCTTTCAGTTCTTGGGGCAGGACAACGTCTTCTTCTACGTGCTCATGCAGGGCGCGATGTGGCTCGGGACGCAGAGCGACCCGCACCGCTTGCCCGTCGCCGGCGACCTGACGCTCACCGAGATCTTCGGCTGCTACCACCTGCTCGTAAACGGCCAGAAGATGAGCAAGTCGCTGGGAAACTTCTTCACGGGCGATCAGCTCCTCGACGAGAAGGGCTACTCGGTCGATCAGCTCCGGTACTACATCGCGATCCTGGGCTTGAGCGAGAAGCAGTCGGACTTCGAGTTCAAGAAGCTCGAGGAGCGAAACAAGTTTCTCGCGGGCCCGATGAACGCATCCTTCGAGAAGCCTATGTCCGCGGCGCACTCGAAGTTCGGCGGGCGCGTGCCCGAGGGCGTGCTCGACCCCAAGGTCGTCGCCGACACGATCAAGCTCGTCGGCGGCTACGTGAAGAAGATGGAGCGCGCGGATTACCCGCACCTGCTCGGCGAGCTCGAGAACTACGCGCGCACGATCAACAGCTTGTTCACGCAGCACAAGCCGCACGACGACCGGCACGCCGAAGAGCCCCGGCGCAACGCGCTGTACACGTGCTTCTACGTGCTGAAGAACCTGATGATCATGCTGTACCCGTTTGTTCCGGGGACCATGGAGCGCGTTCGCGAGTCGCTCAGGCTGCCGCCGTCGGTGTGGTCCATCGACGAGCTGGGTAAGCCCATCGCAGCGGGGCACGAGCTCGGGCCGAAGGGCGAGTACTTTCCTGCGGTGACGGCGACCGAAGAGTCACCCACGTAATCAAGCGTAGCGTTCGTCCGTGTTGGCGAGCACCCACACAGTCACCGCGAACGCCACCGTCGCGTGCGTGAGGTCCTCGCGCGAGACGTTGTCGATCACGTCGTTGGCCGTGTGGTGAAAGTCGAAGTACCGCGTCGCGTCCTGGCGAAGGTCGACGAACGGGACGCCCAGCTGTTTGAGCGGCGAGATGTCCACTCCGCCTCGGGAGTGACCCTCGTCCAGCGCGATCTCGAGCGGCGAGAGCGCCTCGTGCAGCCGCTTGCTCAGCGCGCTCTCTCGATGCCCCAGCGGAACCCTCAGCGACCACGGCCGCCCGTCCCCCTGGTCCGCCTCGATCGCCGCCGCGTGCAGCTTCGCCTCTGCGCTGTGCGCGGACGCGTACGCGAGCCCGCCGCCGATGCCGAGCTCCTCGTTGGCGAAGAGCCCCACGCGGATCGTGCGCTTGGGAGCGATCCCGAGCGATCCCAACAGCCGCGCCGCTTCGATCGCGATCACGCAGCCGGCGCCGTCGTCGAGCGCGCCCGTCCCCAGCTCCCACGAGTCGAGGTGCGCTCCCAGAAGTACGATCTCTTCCGTTGTTCCAGGCAGCTCTGCCAATACGTTGGCCGACGTGCCAACCGGTAGCGGTCGGCACCCGAGCTTCAATTCTGCGCGGACACGCCCGCCTTTGGCGAGCTGACGTCGAAGCTGATCGCCGTCGGGGATCGCGAGCGCTGCCGAAGGGATCTGCGCGACGCCAGGCTCGTAGAAGAGCGCGCCTGTGTGCGGAGAGCGCACCTTCTCGGTCCCGATCGAGCGCACGAGAAAGCCCACCGCGCCCTTCTTTGCAGCGCGCGAAGGGCCCGCGGTGCGGGCGAGCGAGCCGGCGTTGTAGCCCGTTCCGTCGCGGAGCTTGGGCATGACGTGGTGGAGATAGACGATGCGCCCCTCGACCTCCGCCGCCGGCGCCGCGTCGAGCGCTTCGAGAGAGTCGAACGCCACGACGTCCGCGGACAGACCGCCGTCGGGCGTCGCGACGCTTCCGCCCAGCGACGTGAGCGCGAGCGGCTGAGCGCGAGGGAGGAACACGGTGCACGACTCGTGGCCGCGCTCCCACAGCGTCGCGGGGGCTGCTTCTGCCCGCACGTTGCTCAGACCCGCGCGAGTCATGGCCTCTTTCGCCCACGCGATCGCCGCGACGTCCCCCGCGGTGCACGGAAACCTCGGCCCGACATCGTCGCACAACGATTGAAGCAGCTCGAAGCCTCGCGCGTGCTCGCGGCGCGCGGACGTGACGAGCGAAGGCAAACGGTCGAGCGCAGAGAGGTTGCTCACGATTGGGCCGATGAGGGTGCCGCAATTCGACGCGCACAGCGAGCGTCGTCCTCGCGCAGCCCCGCTGAGCAAACCTCGCGCAACGAACCTTCGCGCGAGGCGGTGCGACGACTTTACATGGCTGGAGCGCGGCGGGACACTGCCGCGGTCGCGATGAAGAAATGGCTGATCGTTGCGGCGCTCTCGAGCGCGCACTGCGGCTCGGCCTCGTTGCTCGGGACGAGCGACGCAGGGACGCCCGACCCGTTCGACGCAACGACGCCAGCCATGGACGCGTCGCTCGATCAGTCGAGCGACGGCAGACCGGACAGCACGGCAGACGTCGCGCCCGTGGACGCGCCCTCGTGCCCCGCAGGGACCATCCTGTGCGGCGCGGCGTGCGTCGACCCGAGCTCGGACCCGAGCCACTGCGGTTCGTGCGGGAGGCTCTGCTCGCTCGCCGCGGCGGTCGCGGCTTGCTCTCGCGGCGCCTGCACCGTCAACGGATGCGTCGCCGGCTTCGGAGACTGTGATCGTATCGCCGACAACGGCTGCGAGGTCCCGCTGGGCACCGCGGCGAATTGCGGCGCGTGCGGTGTCGCGTGCAGCGGGGCAGCACCGCTTTGCGACGCCGCGATGGGGCGATGCGTGTCGGGGTGTCCCGCGGGCACCACGCTCTGTTCGAGCGCGTGCGTCGACACGAGCTCTAGCGCTTCGCACTGCGGGATGTGCGGCAACGCGTGCTCGCTGCCCAACGCCACGTCGTCTTGCTCCGGCGGGAGCTGCTCGGTGCTTCGATGCAACCCCGGCTTCGCCGACTGCGACGGGCTCGCGCGCAACGGGTGCGAAGTGGACACGCGGTCCAACGTGATGAACTGCGGCAGCTGTGGCGCTGTTTGTCGCGTCGCCAACGGCACTCCGTCGTGCGCGGCGTCTGCGTGTCGCGTCGCCTCGTGCGCTGCGGGCTTCGCGGACTGCGATCGAAGCGTCCTGAACGGCTGCGAGACCGCGACCGCGACCGACTCTGCCAATTGTGGCGGTTGTGGGGTGAGCTGCAGCTCGAGCAACGCGACGAGCGCGTGCGCGAGCGGGGCGTGCGAAATCGTCTCTTGCGATCCCGGCTTTGGAGACTGCGATCGAGTCGTGCTCAACGGCTGCGAGGCTCCCCTCGTTACGGCGAGCAACTGCGGTGCGTGCGGGGTTCGGTGTTTGGGCGCGACCCCTCGATGCAACGCGATGACCGGGCGCTGCGAGCCCACGTGCGTCGCGCCGCTCGTCGATTGCGGCGGGACGTGCGTCGACCTGAACACCGACCGATCGAACTGCGGCCGTTGCGGAACGCTGTGCGGCGGAGCTCCCTTCACCACGGGCACGTGCGTCGGCGGCGTGTGCGGATGTCAAACCGGGTACGGCGACTGCACGACCGCGGCGGGCTGCGAGACCCGGCTCAACACCAACGCAAACTGTGGTGGTTGTGGGGTGGCGTGCGCGCTTCCCAACGCGGCGACCACCTCGTGCGCGTCCGGTACATGCGCGATCGTCACGTGTGCGGCGGACTTCGCCGACTGCGACGGAATGGCCGCCAATGGTTGCGAGGCGCGGCTCGACGCCGTCGCGTCCTGCGGCCAGTGTCGCGCGTGTCCGACGGGCACGACGGTCACGTGCTTGCCTCGCGTCGGAGGCAGTTTTCGCTGTGTGAACAACCGCTGCAGTCCGGGATGGCGAGGCGACTGCAACGGGGTCTCGGGCGACGGCTACGAGGTCGATCTGCTCAATGACACACAGAACTGCGGCGTGTGCGGCCGCGTTTGCGCGCCGTACACCGCGGGAGACGGCGCCGTTCGCCCGGCGCAGTGCTCTTCGGGCGAGTGCCTGCCGAGAAGCCCCATCTGCTGATCGGTCCAACGGCACGGAGCCCAGGTGGCGATCCGCGCTGACCGCTCGACGGGCGGTGCTCGCCGCAACGGATTGCCGTCCGCGGTTTCGAAGTGCAGTGCGACACTTGCTCGTGATGCGCTGGGTCTCTCTGATCGCTCTTTGCGCTCTCTCTTGCGACCGACGAGGACCTGGTCCGGTCGCGCCGAACGTCACGACGCGCCCCGATGTGTCTCCTGGGGAGCAAGACGTCGCCGTGTCGTTGCTCGATGACGTCCGAGCGTCGGCTTCGGAAGACGCCACGGCGAGGGCCGTTCTCGCGCTTGCGCGTCCGTTCGCCACGCCGAGCGCGAGCCGACCGGCCGACATCGTTCAGCGCCCCGAGGGGGCAGAGCTTCGCGTCGCGAGCGGCTTTCGCGCGCGCGTGTGGGCGTCGGTCCCAGGTCGGGTACGGCAGGTCGCGGTCGCGTCCAACGGGGATGTCCTCGCGACGGACAGCGCTGTCGGCGCGGTGCTCTTGCTGCGCGACGCCAACGGCGACGGTCGCGCGGACGTGCCTGTCGTGCTCGCTCGCCGCCTCGAGCTTCCGTTTGGCATTGCGATTCATCCCGAGGGTTGGTTGTACGTCGCCAACACCAACGGGGTGGTTCGCTGGCGATACCGCGCTGGAGACAGCGCGCTCAGCGGCTCGCCCGAGCGCGTCGTGCCGCTGCCGGGGCGCGGGTACAACCAGCACTGGACGCGGTCGATCGCGTTCTCTCGGGACGGTCGACAGTTGTTCGTGTCGGTCGGGTCCGAGACCAACGTCGAGGCCGAGTCGGACCCGCGCCGCGCGGCGATCACTGTGTGCGCGATCGACGGGTCGAATTGCAGGGTGTTCGCGAGCGGGCTGCGCAACGCGATCGGGCTCGCGATCGAGCCAGCGACGGGCGCGCTCGTCGCTGCGGTCAACGAGCGCGACGAGCTGGGAGACGACCTGCCGCCGGACTACCTCACGCGCGTGAGCGATGGAGCGTTCTATGGGTGGCCGTACGCGTACTGGGGACCCAACGAAGACCCTCGGCGCGCAGGAGAGCGGCGGGATCTGGTGGCGCGGTCGGTCGTTCCTGACCTGTCGCTGGGGGCGCACGCGGCGCCGATCTCCGTCGTGTTTCCGAGGGCGCTCGGCGGCGACGCGCTCGTGTCGCTGCACGGCTCGTGGAACCGCAGCACGCTCCACGGCTACGAGGTGTGGCGGGTGCGCTTCGTGCGCGGTGTCCCTACGGACACCTCGGTGTTCGTCAGCGGCTGGAAGTTCGCCGAAGACAAAGTGTGGGGCCGCCCCGCGGGAATGGCCGAGACGCCCCGAGGCACCATCCTCCTGGTCGACGATGGGTCCCACGCCATCTACGAGATCGAGCGGACTTCGTAGCAGGAGAGCACACTGGAGTTCATCGAGGCTCGATGGCACCGAAGCCCTTTGACCGCGGCGGTCAGGGAGTGTTTGTGTGAGCTGCTCGCGTCGCGAGCGAGGCGCTGCGATGTTCAACCTTCGACGATTCTGCTTTGCTGAGCGTGGGCTGTTTCTTGTTCCTGCGGAGCACCTCGGTGCTGACGGGTGCTCGGCGGAGTACGTCGATGCGCACGCGAGCGCGCGCCCCGAGCGCGCAGCGAACGAGCGAGCGATGCTCGACGCGACGCTCCAGCGGTATTTCGCGAGGACGAGCGCGCTGACATCGCGCGCGCCGGACTCGTGGATGCCGCCGCGTCGCGCCAACCTCGCGGTGATCACCGACCCGGCTCGCGTGCGTCCCTACACGCCGCCCTTCTTGGGGACGAGCTGGATCCTGTACGAGAGCGACCTCGATCCCGAGCGATCGCACCCCGAGTTCGCCACGTTTCAGCTCGTGTACTTCGAGCGCCTCGCGCTGCTCGGCTCGGTGCGCGCGGCGCTGCTCATGTCGCTCAGCTACTGGCTCGATCGCTCGGACGACGAAGCGCAGTCGTTTGCCCGGGCCGCCTCGCGCGCGACGCGCCCAGACGCTCGGGCCTTCGTCGCGCTCGCCCGCGCGCTCCCGTGGATCCGCGAGGTCTTTCACAGCCCTCTGCGCGAGCCCGGCTCGGTGCCCCCCGAGACGCTGTTGCACGTCGAGGGCGCCAACCTGCTCGTCCCTCGCGCGCTGCAGCCCGAGCTCGTCGCGTTGATCCGCGAGTTCGACGCCGCGTCTCGCGAGGCCGACGCGGCGTTCGTCGGTCGAAGCAAAACCGCGCCGTCCGCTTCCAGCGCTTCCAACGCTGCGATCGACTCGTTGTGCCAGTGGCTGGCCGACAGCGCCCCGTCCGTCGTCCTCGCCGAAAAGGGCGGCGCGGCGCTCTGGAGTCCGGACGCGCCGAAGGACGCAGCGCGCCTTCGTGCTGCGCTGGCGGGGCTCGAGCCCGACGCGGCCGAGAGCCTCCGCGAAGACCTGGCGACGGTCTCGCGCGTGACACACAAAATCGAGAAGGCCCTCGGCGACCAGCCGCTCGTGGAGGTGTCGCACGAGGTCGAAGAGGGCGGGGCCGTATACGTTCGACCCGATCTGCGCCGCGTCGTGTACGAGCTCGAGCAGAGCGCGTTCGACGCCAGGCTCGACGTGGCGCCGCCGTTTCATCGCGCGCTGCTCGCAGCCAGGGTCGCGCACGAGTGGGGGCACCTCTCGCACGAGAGCGGGATCGTCTGCGTCCCGAACGCTCGACGAGACGAGCACGACGCCGCGGTCTCGGTCCTGATCGATCGCTACGTCGACGTCGTGCGAGCGCTTCCGGCCCGAGTCGAAGAGGAGGCTCGTCGTGAGCTCGACGCGATGGGCGCACACCGGGGGCGGCCGCGGTCGTGGGGAGAGGCGCTGGCGAGCACGACGTTGGCTCGCATCGGCGATTACGCTGCAAACGCCTTCGCCCGCCGCTTCTGCGAACCCGAAGAGCTCGAGGCGTACGTGCGCGTCAACGTGCGGCACCACCTCAACGAGGGGGTCGGACCGCTCGGGCAGCTCGTGCGGCACGCGATCGAGGTGCAGTACCTCGCGATCGGATCGGACCAACGGAGACTCGAGTACTTCTTCTCCACGTCGTGGTTCGTGCCGGTGTTCGTGGAGTCCGGCGTCTTCGCTGCGCCGCTCGTCGAGGCGGTGTTCGCCGCGACCGCGGCGGTGTGCGACTGCTACGAGGTGCGGGCGTCTGTTGACCCGCCGGATCCAATCGGGGTGAAATGATCACTATGAGCAACGATCGACCCCGCTCGTCGGTAGACCCGCTGGCGCAGACACTCGCGCGGTTGCCGATGCCGAGCGGCTCGCCGTCGGTTGGATCGACGCTCGGCAAAGTGCTCTTGCAGGACGTGCTCGCGGTGTCCGGCGCAAACGTGCTCTATCGCGGAGAGCAACGCCTGGCGACCTTCTCGCGCCCCGTGCTGGTCCACGCGTTGGTGGGCGGCGATGCTGCGCAAATCGCAGCGTTTCACCGCAATACGACGAACGCCATCGAGGCGGACCCATCGCCCGCGAGCCCCGTCGTGCCGTACGAGTTCGACGGCGAGGGGCGACTCTTGTGGGTCATCTGGGGGCTGCGCGGCGATCCTGCGGCGATCATCAAGGGGTTTCCCGAGAGCTTGATTGTCACGTGAAGGCTCGCGCTGGCTACGGGGTCTCGCCGTACCAGCGCTGAAGGTCACCGGCGGATTCTTGGTCTCCGAGCGCGTGCGCTCGCCGCAGCAGCGGTTTGGCCTCGTCGTGTTGGCCAAGCGCGTGGAGCGCTGCGGCAAAGGTGTGCAGCACGTTCTTGTCGTTGCTGCGCAGCGGCATCGCTCGCCCGCACAGATCGGCGCAGCGGGCGTGCTCGCCGAGCTCGAAGAGGTTCCACACGAGGATCGGGAAGACCGTGGGGTTGTCGGGCGTGAGCTCCATCGCACGGTCGAACGCTCGCGCCGCGGCTGGCTTGTCATCGAGGCTCCGCTCGCACAACCCCAGCAGGTAGAACATCCACCAGTCGTCGCGCCACGCGCTCTCGACGTCCGTGAGCCACCACTCGATCACTGCCTTGGCTCCCGCGCGATCGCCGCTGTTCACCTTCGCCGTGGCCAGGAGCCTGGCCAGCTCCGACCCTGATGGAACCTCCCGCGGCAACCCATCGATCAACGCCACGATCGCCGCCCAATCGCTGGCAGACTGCAGGTGTTTCGCGAGCGTCGTCACCGCATCGTAGGCTCTCGCCGGCGCGGCCTCGATGTGCTTTCTCCACCACGCGAACGCCTGCTCCTTTCGCCCTGCTCGCTCGTGAATCATCGGAACGGCCTTCCACGCCAGGTCCATCGACGACGGATCGAGCCCTGCCCAAGCTCGCGCCTGCGAGAGCTCGAGCGCTCGCTCGAGGATCGGCAGCGCTTCGTCCGAGCGATCGATGGACTCCAGCGCCAACCCTCGCTCGAGCAGCACCCGCGCGTCCTCTTCGGGCGCAGGCCCGAGGAGCTCGAGCGACTGCGTAACGAGCGGGGCTCCCTCTTTCGCCCAACGCTTTGTGTATCGCGCAGAAGTCGCCGCCAGCCGCAGGCACATCGCGGCCATGACCCGCGCAGAGAGGTCAGCGGCGTCCTTCGCCAGCACCGCTCGGTAGCGTTCGACCGCGGCGAGATAGCACTTTCTGCCGTTGTGCGAGGCTCGCGCGAGCACCGCGTCCGCGTGCGCCCGCCACCGAAGGTGCTCGATGCCCGTGTCGCTCATCGCTTCCAGCGCTGCGGTCGCGTTCGTGTGAGCTTTGCTCGGGCTGCGTGTCTGCAATTGCGTGACGTCGAGCCACGCGCGCGCTGCGACGATGCGCCATCGATCGTCTTGCCGTGACGAGGCGTGCTTCGCTAGCGCCTCCAGCCTCGCGACGCGATCGTCGTCGAGCGGCGACCACTGCGCGAGTGGGCAGAACGCGTCGGTCCTGCCGTCGATCGCGAGCATGGCCTCCGCTGATTCGATCGAGATCTCCGCCTGCGGTTTCGCGGTCTTCTTCGATGCCATCTCGCCGCCGTCGTCATCGCACCGTGCTCGCCGGAGCGCAAGGCGCTCTCGCGCGCGACGACAGGGCGCGCTCGATCATCCGACGCGATCTGGTCGGCGTGGTTCAGTGCCTCTCGTCAGAGACGCTCACCCGAGGCGGCTACTTGAGCACGCCGACTCTGATCGTGAACAACCAGTACGACTTCAACCAGACCGCGCGGCTCGGGATCAACATCAACCAGACGACCGGGCGGGTCGCGGACAGCTCGCAAGCGGCGTTCGTCCGTCGATTCGCGGCTCGGATGCGAGCGCAGCTAGCGCTGGCAGACTCGCAGCACGCGATCTACGCCAACTACGACGTGTTTCATGTGACGTCGCACAACGACCGATCGCAGTCAGTCACGATCGGCGGAACGCTACAGCGGGACGCGATCGCTGAGTGGCATCGAGATCCTTGCGCTCCATCGCGGAGGATCGAGGCGGAGATCGCGGGGCAGCCGTCGTTCTGAGCGCGAGCGAACATAGTCAGAGCGCGGCGCTTGCGAGACACTGTCACGGTCGTGAAAGACCTGCGTCCGTCGAACGGTGGCCGTTCGTGTCTCGCTCTCGTGGCGTTGCTCGCCCTCGTCGCGCTGGCGACCGCTGCCTGCGGAAAGCGCGAGGACCTCGGACGGACCCGCGTCGACACGATGGATCACCGGCCCGCGCCGCCGATGGACGACCCGAACAGCGCGTCTCGGATCGCTCCGAGCCGCGAACCCCGAGACAAGAGCCTGGCGCTCTACGTGCTGGCGCTTTTCGGCGCTGGATCGTTCGTGGCGATGACGGCGCTCTCCGCCGCTCGCCATCGCAAGGTCGCGATGCTCGAGCGTTCGTTCGACGTCACGAAGCCTCTTGCGAACGGACCCGCGATGGTCTTCGGAAAGGTGGAGGCCGCTGGGGGCGAGGTTGCTCTCTTGGTCCGCATTTTTCAGCGCGGGACGGAGGGCTACAACAAGAAGTGGCGCCACCAATGGACCGAGCGCGATCGCGAGGTGCAGGTCAGCGACTTCATCGTTCGTACTTCGCGCGGAGAGCGCGTTCGCGTCGAAGTGACGAAGGACGTCGAGCTGCGCGATCCGCTCACGAAGTTCGAGAGCACCTCCCGGACAGAGCGAATTGGCATCGCCGATGTTCGCGCGGGCGACGAGGTGTTCGTCGTGGGCGAGCTCTCGGGGGTCCGTTCGGCGAGCAACCCGTATCGCGAGGGCGAGTCGCTGCCGGTGCTTCGCGCGTCGCGCGGCTCGAAGCTGATCATCTCGAGCGAAGTGCCGGGCGCCGCGGACAGCACCGTGGCCCGTGGCGAATCTCGCTGGGCGATCGGGGCTGCGGGCTGGTTGGTCCTCTGGGTGTTGGCGTTCTCGCCGAGCTACTCGACGCTCCTGACTGGGTACAGGTCGATCGAGACTGTTCCAGTGGACGTTGGTCAGTGGCGCGTGTGGATCAAGATGAAGGGGCGTCCGGGCGGGTGGCAATACCACTATGACGTCCGCGCTCGCGCGAGCGACGGACGCGTGCTCCAGGACGAGATCAGCCGAACGCTCTATGACGAAGTGCTGGTGGGGTCGGTGACGCGACTACCTTTTATCGTGTCCGTGCTTCGACCGAGCGTCGCGCAGTACGGAACAGCGCCCATGGCGCGCCAAGGCTCGGGCGCAATCGGCGCACTCGGAGCGATCATGCTGTGGCTTTCCTACCTGACCATCCGCTCGTTGAATCTGCCCTGGTATCGCCAGCGCAAAGTGACCCACGAGGGGAGCGGGAAACTGCGCGAGACCAACACCTGAACGCCTCCGAGCGTCGGACGCCGCAACTCAGCGATCGCGCGCAAACAATCGGCCGAGAGGGTGACGTGGGTGTGATTCCCATCCTGCTCACGAGCGCAGTGGGTGCACGGATCTCCGAGAGGCGCCGAAGACTGCACGGCAGAGACGGAACGTATCGCCGGAGAATCGAGAGAGGCAACGACGTTTGGCCTCGAGCGAGGAGAACGACGATTTGCATCGAGCCGCGCGGCGGCCCCCACCCGCGCTGCCGCGCGAGCGAGTGCAACGACAGTGGGCGCAGTGCTGAAGCCCCCACCCGCGCTGCCGCGCGCCCAGTGAGCAGAACGACAGTGGGCGCAGTGCTGAAGCCCCCACCCGCGCTGCCGCGCGCCCCGCCCCCGCCTGGAACGGCAGGGGCGGCGGCTTCGCA
>LNFM01005481.1_pt1 | contig 21928 bp, 21 predicted proteins | sample 596031 | NCBI WGS metagenome assembly LNFM01 (sample SAMN04254537, study PRJNA301005) | activated carbon metagenome | isolation source: dual media filters at the Ann Arbor, Michigan drinking water treatment plant | place: USA: Ann Arbor
TGTAGGCGGGGTGCCCTCACCCCGCGAGGCATGGCGGACGAGGGCGTCCGCCCTCCAGATGGGTTCTTCACTCCGTTCAGAATGACAATCGGCTAAAGTCTATAAGCCAAGGGACGTTGGCATAAAACCCCTCTATCAAGAAGGGTGGCGCGACTTGTCAGCCGTAGGCTTGGCGAAGGCTGAAGCGCCGTTCCAGTTGGCCGGCGGTCCTAGACCGCCGCTACAGTTTCACCGCGCGAACTCGAATTCCGCCGACAGGGCGTGATGGTCCGAGGACATCGTGGGGGTCACCCACCAGCCGGTGGGGCGCAGCCAGTCGTTATGGAAGATGTGGTCCAGCACGTAGGGCCGGCGACGCCACGTGATCTCCTTTGATTGCACGGTCTGGTAGCCGGCGTCGGCGAACTGCTGGATGAGCGACTGGTGCTTGCTCACGTTGAAGTCGCCGGTGAGCAGCGTGGGCATCCCGGCCGACCGCCGCAATTGCTCCTCGACCAGCCTCCGCTGGTTCAGGTGCACCTCGCTGCTGGACTTGAGCATGAAAAACGCCAGCAAGTGCGTGTTGAAGAGCCGCACGTCACGCCCGGCGATGGTCGTGGTGGCGCCGATGAGCACCCGGTCGGTCGGGGTTTTCTTCTCGCCAAAAAAATCGAATTCCACCGGCGGCGACGGCAGGTTCAGGCAGATGTGCTCCCGCAACGGGGTTTTGGAGAATATCGCCAGCCCGATGCCGAAGGGCAGCTCGCGCTGGTCTGGCCGGGGGTAGCAGAAGAAACTGTCCTGGCCGGGAAATTCCTGCTTCAGGCGCGTGTAGTGCGGCGGCGGCTCGGCCTGCGCGCCGCCCGGCAGGGTGCGCTCGACCTCCTGCAGCATGACAATATCGGCCTCGTGCGCGCGAATTTCGTCGATGGTCAGCTGGAGATTGATCGGCGCATGGTCGGGGTAGGCATCGTCCCACGGCTGGCCAAACTGCATGTTGAATTGCAGCAGTTTGAATCGACCACTCGCCGTCATTGGCCTCCTCCCGCTTTCTTGACCGCTTGCGGTGTGATGGTGGCGTCACCGGCCTTGGTGAAGGTCACGCCGCTCAATTCGACCCGGACCAGCGCCTTGGTCCCGGGGGTGATTTTTTGCCCATGGGCTCCCGCCCAGTGCTTGGTTTGAATCGTGGCTTCGGTGGGTCGCCAGACCGCCGGTTTCGCGAAACGGGATTTGCCGCCCGGCTGGAAGGCCGCGTTCCGCTGCTCCGGATTGAGGAGTGCGCCCGAGGCCGTCAGGGCGCCGACGAGGGTTAAAAGGACGCTGATTTTCGCTCGGCAAAACATACGCGGCAAGCTGCCAAGATGTTCGCGGACGGGGATATAGCGGCAAGCCTATTCTGGCTCGGCCGTGCCTTCTACGACCCAGTCTTTCGCCTCTGGCACTTGCCGGGAAAATTCCCGCAGCGCCGCACTCAGGTGCTCGGCATAGCGGTAATGCGCTCCCATGCCCGTGCGCAACTCGGCCTCATAAATGAACTTGTCGGCCTGGGTGCTGTGCTCAAACGGCGTCTGCGCGCCCAGCAGCAGCGAATAGACGTAGGCCGCGGAGCCGCGCGTCATCAGCTCGCGGGTCAGCGCCGCCTGTTCGTCCAGCAGGGCCTGATATGCCCCAGGGGTGATCTCCGTTGGCAGGTAAAAGCCGGCCTGGATCAGCGGCGTGTAACGATGACCCGTGCGGTGGCGGTTGAGGTCGCGGAGCTCGGCGATCGCCAGGTTGTTCCAGGCAAAACTCACGCGCATCCGGCGCGTGGCCTTGCCCTGGTAGCCATAACGGTTGGCGCGGTGCTTCAGCGCCTCGGCCACCGGCTGAGTCTCGACCAGCCAGGGCGGTGTCTCGCGGTCCACCTTCACCCACACCTCGTCGGCCAAGGGCTTGGTCGAGAGCCGGGCGAGTCCGAGCGACAGGCTGGCGGCAAGCTCCTGCTGCGCCTGGGCCTGGTAGGATTTCTCCGCCGAGCTGTGCCGCATCAGCCGGGGCGATTGCTTCAGCAGTTCGTCGCGAATCAGTTTCGCCGCCAGCGACGCCTCGGGCATGCCGAGCGAATCGAGGTGTTTGACCGTCGCGGCCCACATGCGCGAGCTTTGCACGAGGCCAAGGTTGGTCCGCGTGGCCAGCGGGATGAAGTAGCGCGCGCGGTCCAGCGCGTAGTTCTTGCGGAGCCGGGTGACCACGGCGGGCCTGGCGTCTTTCGGCAGCCGCACGAGGCCGGGTTGCGCCAACGCCAGCTGGTCGAGCCGCGTGTATTCGGCGTGGTAGGCGGCGAACGCCTTCGCCATCACCGCCGACCAACGGGGTGCGAGGTCGGCCGGGATGCCGATCGCCTCCGGTGCCGGCAGGTTGGTCGCGTCCATGGTGATGTAGCGCGTGCTCGACTCCTGTCCGTCCGCCATCTGGGCGAGCTCGAAGATTTTATACGCCAGCCACATCGACACATCGTCGAGGGCGATGGCGAGCCCGCCGGTCAGACCCCCAATCGAGGCGTGGCCGTAGTCGACAAACTTGAGGATGCGGTCGATGGATTCATCGGGGTTGGCGATATCCACCTTCTCCAATATTTTCGCCAGGCCGTCATTGCTGCGCGAGTAGCGGGCGAGGACGGAGGCGAGCAACTCGGGAGTTACTTTGGGGAGACTGGCGGCCGCGGGCGGCGGCACAATGGCGAGACCGGTGACCTTCATACGCGGCCCACACGAAACAGTTTCACGGGCCAGTGCGAAGGAAATTCGCAAATTCATCAAACCCGTGCGATGAGCTTATTGATGAATTCCGGGTCAATGGCTTCACAAACCTGCTGGGTCCGCTTGATGATGCCATCCCCCTCGACAGTGAAGTCTTTGGCGGATTCCCATGGCACTGGGATCGTTTCGAGGCCAACCGACCCACTTCCCCATTCCGGATATCTCTTGGAACCATAACTTTTCACACCCACCGCAAAGCAGCTTTTTATCTTCTCCTCGACCGCCACTCCACCACGACACCAGACCCAAGGGGTAAGCCCGTTGTCGTCAACGGTGATCCCTATCCATGTCATTTTGAACTCCTTCTTCGGCTTGCGAGGCTGCACATCGAACCGACTTTCCCAATTCTTCTCTACGGTCGCGTCCCTTGAAGCGATTAGTTCCACAACATTCGCAGCCAGCAGACGATCTCGTAAATCCGAAATACATAATTTCAGAAGGCGTCGCACCTCTACACCTGCAGCGTGACCAACGTCTTCGATCTTTTTTCTCAGCTCCGGATCTTCACGTGGATTGATTCCAAGAACGGTTCCACGTTCCTCATACAACCGCTGCATCTCCGCGAAGTATTTCAAGTAGAAAACTAATGATTTTCCAATCTCGGCCATAATTATTTTCCTCCTGTAGTTTCGAGAGAGAGATATTCACAGATTCGATAAATCTCGTTCGTATCCGGCACCTTCTTGCTAAAGTTTCCACAGTTCAGACGATAGAGATCCTTCAGCACTCCGGTCATATAGTGACGCAAGTATCCGAACTCCGGCTGTTCACTTAGTTTGGGCAACCGCTGTCGAAACTGGGCCATGAGCTTGATGAATGAAAGGGGAGTCCATTTTGGCCCCCCGCCTTTGGAATCCGTTGTCGGTTCGCGGCCATCTGGAGTCAGAAAGACAAGGGCATGATAATCAGAAGATGCAATTTTCTCATAGAGCTGATCCTCGTATCTCGCGAGCTGATCTTCCGCTTCATCAGCATCGATCTTTGCTTCCACAATCACCATCCATGTCTCAACCTTGCCGGCAGAAAGAGCACATCTCCCACTCATAAAGATATCGAGCCGATCCCGGCTCTCGCCGCTTCGCAGTTCACTGTTAATTTGCACATCGGTGAGCTGCCGTTCATCATCCCAACCGAATATCTGTTTCAGAAAAGCACGAAGGAGGATATCGCCGAAACCGTGGTCTTCATCACGATTCATCAGATACGCTAATGCGCGAGTATGAGCCGTTTCACGAAGCCCCAGATCGAGCGTTCCAAAGAGACTGACCCGACAACACAAGGGATCGTATGTTGGCAGATTTTCCAACCACTGTGATCCGCCGAGTTTCTCGAATGCACAGGACCTTATCGCATCAAATTGGTGTGCTAATCCAGAAAGGTCATAGTCGAGCGCAAGAAGGAAGGGTTCTTGATCGGCAGCGGTTTGGCGGTGAACCCTGTCCAAGTCAGTGAGAAAGCCATCGACTTTAGGTGTCGGAGCGAGTGTTGCACTAACCCTATCCAAGTCGCGAATGAACTGTTCCGGTTTGGCGAGAATGGCGCTCATATTTTCAGCTTACGCCACTTAAAGTGCTTCGGCCGTGCCTCAGTTCGCAAGAACGCCAAGAAGCACTGCACCACATCTTCCGTGTTGAGGAGGTCGCATTCAAGTCCTCGACTGACGAATTTGTCACTCTTGCGTAGCAGACGCTTACGATTTGACCCAATCATATTGGCCGCACGGTAGTGACGATACGATCCGTTGCCGCGAGGATCGATCTCCCTCCACTCTAGATGCCAGCCATTGAGGCCGCGCAGAGCCTGAACGTAGTTGCTGCCTGATGCTTCGAGGCAACAGAAACTGTTGCCATTCCCGGTGTCCAACTCATTGAGAACCCTAAGAACGAGCCCGGCGGACGGGTGTTTGTGTTCGCGTCCTCCTTCCGTGGTCAACCTCATCGGTGGTATCTTTTTGCTGGGCTTCTTTTTCGAACTTTCAACAAACTCAATATCACCGTCATCCCAGTCAAATCGGCTCCTGCTGCGCTTATCGCTGCGATGTATGCGACCCTCGGACACGGGTGCATTTAACTGTTGCAACATCACAGGAGCAACCGGAAACCGTGGACCCAATTGAGGGTTTGCTAGCACTGGTCCAAGTTATTTCCCCCTAAGTTTATTTCAGCAGCCAGCCCGACAGCGGCTGGGGGTAGAAGCCCAGCAGCACGGTCAACAGCGCCAACGCCGCCAGCGTGGCCATGCCCACCCACGATGGCTCGGCCGGCACCGGGCAGTGGTCGCAAGGGCATCCATCGGCCTCTGATTTTTTGCGCCACAAAATAAGCCATAAAGCGGCGCAAGCTGGCACTTTGCGCCGCTTAAACGGTTTTATATGGCGCAAAGTCGTGTTTTGCGCCACATCTCACGCCAATGCCAAAGCAAATACCAGATGAAGAGCTGGCCGCCATCCTCGCGGCCATGGCTGGTTTTTCAGAACCGGTTTCGATCGAGCAGATCACGAGGCGTTTATCCGCAGGCTTCCCGCGGCGATCACTCCAGCGCCGGCTGGCACTGCTGGTCAAGCAGGAGCGGCTGGTTCCCGTCAGCGAGCGGGGCGGACGGCGCTATTTATTGCGCGAGACCAAATCCGACCTGACTGAAAAGAGCCGGCTTGAAACGGGCGATCGCGATGGAATTCCACTCTCGCCTGCCGCAAAGGAAATTCGCCGGAGCGTCACCCGGCCGTTATCGGCCCGTCGGCCGGTAGGTTATGAGGTTGCCTTCCTTGAGAATTACCAGCCGAACGTATCTGCCTATCTTCCTCCCGCTGCTCGCCGCAAATTGGCGGAGGCCGGGCGGGTGATCGGAAATTCCCAACCCGCCGGGACTTACTTTGGCAAAGTGCTCGACCGCCTGCTGATTGACCTGTCGTGGAATTCGAGCCGGCTCGAAGGCAACACCTACTCGCTGCTGGAGACCCAGCGGCTCCTGGAACTCGGAGAAAGCGCGGACGGCAAGGACGCGAAGGAGGCTCAGATGATTCTGAATCACAAAGCAGCGATCCAACTGCTCGCCGAGCAGGCGGCGGAGATCGGCTTCAATCGCTACACTCTGTGCAATCTGCACGCCTTGCTGGCCGATAATCTGCTGGCCGATCCACAGGCGGGCGGGCGGTTGCGCGACAAGCCAGTGGGAATTACCGGCACAGTCTATCACCCATTGGAGGTGCCGCAATCAATCGAGCAACGGTTTGAGCAGCTTCTCGAAAAAGCTGGAGCGATCAAGGACGCTTTCGAACAGGCCTTCTTTGTCATGGTCCACATTCCCTACCTCCAGCCGTTCGAGGACGTGAACAAGCGTGTTTCGCGTCTGGCCGCCAACATACCGTTGGTGCAGCGCAATCTCTGTCCTCTCTCGTTTGTCGATGTGCCGCAAGCGGACTACGTGAACGGCATTCTCGGAGTGTATGAGTTGAACCAGGTGGATTATTTGCGCGATGTATTCATTTGGGCCTACGATCGCTCCTGTGCCCGTTACTCGGCGGTCCGTCAGTCCCTCGGCGAACCGGATACGTTCCGGCTGAAGCATCGGGTGCAGATCGGCAACTTGGTTGCCGAGGTGGTCCGTAGCAGGAAGGACAAGAAGGCGGCCGTGAAGTGGATAGCCGCCCAAGCAAAAGCAGCCATTCCGGCGTCCGAGCGAATGCGGTTTGTTGAGGCGGTGGAGACTGAGTTGAGCAGCTTGCACGAGGGCAATATCGCCCGCTACCGCCTGCGTCCGTCAGAATTCAAAGCCTGGAGAGAAAACTGGCGATAGGAACCGCCGCCGCGTTTACTCCAGCAGCCAGCTGGTCAGCGGCTGTTGGTAGAAGCCCAGCAACACCGTGGCCAACGTCAGGGCGGCCAGCGTGATCACTCCAATAAAGGTCGGGCCGGCAGGCAGCGGCCGGGGGGCCGGCACCGCGCCGGGTGCGGGCGGCGACCACGACTCAAACCACGCCGCGCGGATCCAGCCGAAATAATAGAAAATCGAGATCACCACGCCAATGACGGCCACGACCAGCAGGCCGTAAAGGTGCGCCTGGAAGGCCGCGACAAAGAGCAGCAGTTTGCCCATGAAACCGGCCAGCGGCGGGATGCCCGCGAGCGAACCGACGCCGACCGCCAGCACCGCGCCGAGGAAAGGCCGTTCGCGCGCCAACCGTCCGTAGTGGTCGAGTTCCTCGCCGCTGTCGTCGGGACCGGCCACATAGGCCATGACGCCAAACACCGCCATCGAAGCCAGCAGGTAGGTGAACAGATAGAACCACACCGCGCCGGCGGCCCACGGCACGGTCAGCGAGGCCACCACGCCGATGAGCAGGTAGCCGGCGTGCGAGACCCCGGAGAGACCCATCAGGCGCTTGGTGTTGTGCTGCTTGAGCGCCGCAAGGTTGCCGAAAATGATCGTCGTCGCCGCCAGCAACGACAGCACCGGCACCAGCACGGCCTGCAACGGGCTGAAGACCCGGTGCACCAGCGTGAGCAGCACGGCGAAGCCGGCGGCCTTGGACGAGACGGCAAGGAAGGCGGTCACGGGCGTCGGCGCCCCTTGGTAGACGTCGGGCACCCAGATCTGGAACGGGAACGCGCCGATCTTGAAAGCCACGCCGCCGATGACCAGCAGCGCACCGGCCGTGGCCAGGAAGTTGTCGGGATTTTCCCGCAGGAAATTGAGCACGGTGCCGTATTCAAAACCGGTATGCACGATGCCACCCTGCTCCACCCGGCCGACCGCGCCGTAGAGCAGCACGATGCCGAAAAGCAAAATGGCCGAGCTGAGCGCGCCCAGCACCAGGTATTTCAGACCGGCCTCAAGTGACAGCACCCGCTCGCGGTAGTAGCTCACAAGGATGTAGAACCCGATCGTCACCGTCTCCAGCGCGACGAAGAACATCACAAAGTGGTTGCTCTGCGCAAGGAGCATCAGCGCGGCGGTCACCACCAGCACGATGTGGTAGAACTCCACCCGCGGCGCCCGCGCCCGGGGCAGGCAGATCGTGGCGAGAAAGCAGACCAACAGGGACGAGAGCAGGAAAAAGATGCGCGCGATCTGGCCCGGGACGCTGAGCCGCACCAACCCGCCAAATAACTCCTCCTCCCCCCACGTCTTGCCGAAATTCATCACCACGCCCACAAGCACCACCCCCAGCGCCATGCTGGCCAGATGCGGAATGAAGCGGTGCTGCTCCTTCGGCGAGATGAGTTCGATCACCAGCAGGGCGAGCGCCCCGCAGGCCAGGGTCAGTTCCGGCCCGAGGGCCCACCATTCGTTGGAGGCGGCGATGGCTTGGAGAAGTTCCGTGGACATGGCGGGTGATCAGCGGGTCTTCAAGGGGGTGAACAAGGCCTTGGGGGTGGCCGAGTAGCCCAGGGCCTGGTCCACCGGCTGCGAGATGGCCTTGGGGTAGAAGCCGAAGAACAGGAGCGCGGCGAGCAGGATGAGCGCGGGCAGCTTCTCGCGCCAGTCGAGGTCGGCCGGAGGATGCTGCGCCTGCACGCGCTGGTGCTGCTCGCTCACCGGGCCGAAGAAAACCCGGGCGGCGGCGCGCAAGCCGTAGATGGCTGAGATGACCACGCCGGCGATGGCCACCGCGGTCAGACCGGGCGAGAATTTCCACAGCGCGACGAAGACCGTCAGTTCGCCCCAGAAGTTGGCGAAGCCGGGCAGACCGATGCTCGCCATGGTGGCGGCGACGAAGAATGCCGCCAACACGGGGGTCTTTTGCGCCAGGCCGCCCATCTCGGACAGATCGAAGCTGTGCGTGCGGTGGTGGATGCTCGTCGCGAGCAGGAACAGCAGCGCGACGGACAGGCCGTGCGCCACCATCAGCAGCACCACGCCGCCGGTGCCGATGGTCGAGAGGCAGGCGAGACCGAGGAAACAATAGCCCATGTGCATGACCGAGCTGTAGCCGATCATCTGCTTGAGGTCGCGCTGCGCCAGGGTGACAAAGCCGACGACGAGCACATTGCCCAAGCCGGCCAGCAGGGCGAGTTTCCACGCCCAGTGCTGCATGCCCAGCGGCAGCAACGGCAGGGCGATCTGGATGAGGCCGTAGAGGCCGAACTTCTTGAGCACGCCGGCATGCAGCATGGCGGCCGAGCTGGGCGCGGCGCCGTAGCCGAGCGGCGCCCAGGTGTGCAATGGCCAGAGCGAGACGAGGGTGCCGAAACCAAGCAGCAACAGCCCGCCGATCCAGTTTTGCGTTGAACCGCGCAGGCCCCCGGCGGCGATGGCGTCCTTCAGCTCGATCAGGTCGAAGGAGTTGGCGCCGCTCTTCACGTAGAGGGCGATCAGGCCGAGCAGCGAGAGCAGCGCGCCGGCCGTCAGGTAGATGGTCAGTTTCATCGCCGCGTAGTGGCGGTCGCGGCCGCCCCACACGCCGACCATGATGAAGGTCGGGATCAGCGCCAGCTCGTGGAAGAAATAGAAAAAGAAGATGTCCACCGAGGCGAACACGCCCAGCAGACCGCCGTGCATGACGAGCAGGAGCAGCAGATAGAGCTTCAGCCGCTCGGCCCCGGAGCGAAGCGCGTAGTATCCTGCCGCGAGACCGACAATGGCCGCGAGCAGGAACATCGGCAGCGCGATGCCGTTGAGGCCCAGTTTCAGGCTGATGCCGAAGTCCGCCAGGCCGGTGTAGGTCGTGCTGAGGAAGGCGTATTGGTGCGCGTTTTCCGCCGGGAACTGCGACCACAGCCAGAGCGCGATGAGCGCCGGCAGCGTGAAGGCCGCGGCCGCCAGCTTGGTGGAGAACCGCTTGGGCAGCCCGCACGCGATGATGAGCGCGGCCCCGAGTGGCGTGGCGATGGCGAGCTGCAGAAGTTGGGCGTTGTCAGGCATGAATCAGCGGAAAGAGGAAAAACAACCACAGATGAACACAGATACACACAGATACGGCAGATCCGTCATCCTGAACGACCTGTCCTCCGAAGCCTTGGCGAAGGAGGAAGTGAAGGATCCAGAATCACACACGCCAGCGGCCATCCTGCTGGATTCTTCGCTGCGCTCAGAATGACAGGTTGTGCGGGATTTTTTCCGGTTCGGGATCATCTGTGTATATCTGTGTTAATCTGTGGTTGAAATAGCAGTGGTTAAAAAACCCCGGCGGCGAAGGCCCAGAGGAGCGCGGCGCCAAACAGAAACCAGAAAACATAGGCGTGCAGGCTGCCGGTGTGGAGCGCCCGGGCGCCGTAACCGATCATGCCGACAATTCCCGCGAAGCCGCGGATGATAAGTCCGGCCAGGAAGATTTGCTCCAGGAAGTTCAGCAGCATGGCGAAACGCTGCTGCACCTTGGCCACGTAGTAATCGTAGAGCCGGTCGAACGACTCCTTGAGCCAGGTCAGCCCGGCGAAGAGCACGCGGGCCTGCTCCTCGAGGGTGTCGGTCGCGGCCGTCTTGTAGAAAAGCAGCGCCGAGCCGGCGCCGACCGTCATGACGGCGAGCGAGACCATCAGGATGATCGTGTGGGCCGAACCGTGGGCTTCGGGCACGAGTTCCGCCACCGAGCCGGCCAGCTGGCCGAACACGCCCGAGTAGCCGCCGGCAACCGAGAGCACCGCAAGCATGATCAACGGCAGCGTCATGGTGAGGCCGCTTTCGTGGGCGCGCTTGGCCGCGTCGGAACGGGCTTCGCCCAGGAAGGTGATCTTCCACAGGCGGACCATGTAGAACGAGGTCAGCACGGCGGTGAAGGCGAGGATGGCGAACACCGCGGTGTTCTTCTCCATCGCGAGGTAGAGGATGGCGTCCTTCGAGAAGAAGCCCGCGAGACCCGGCAGGCCGATGATCGCCAGCACGCCGATCGTGAAGGTGATGAAGGTCACGGGCATCTTTGTGCGCAGCCCGCCCAGCTTGAAGATGTCCTGCTCGTGGTGGCAGCCCATGATGACCGAACCGGCGCCCAGGAAGAGCAGCGCCTTGAAGAAGGCGTGGGTCGTCAGGTGGAACATCGCGGCCGCCCCACCCGCGGCCAGCACCGCAGTCCCGCCGCCATCATGCCCGGGAAGATTCGAGCCCAGGCCGAACGCCGCGACCATGCAGCCGAGCTGGGAAAGCGTCGAGTAGGCCAGCACCTTCTTGATGTCGCGCTGCACGACGGCGCAGAGCGCGGCGTAGAGCGCGGTGGCCGTGCCGACCCACATGATCAGCGTGAGCACATCGGGGACCATGAGGACACTGATGCGGCAAAGCATGTAGATGCCGGCCGCGACCATGGTGGCCGCGTGGATGAGGGCGGAGACGGGTGTCGGGCCCTCCATCGCGTCGGGCAGCCACACTTGCAGCGGCATCTGGGCGGACTTGCCGACCGCGCCGCAGAACAGCAGCAGCGGGAGGGCGAGGCTGAACACCAGCGCGTGGGTGTCGCCGAGCCGGGCCAGCTCGCTGAGATTGACGGTGCCGTTCAGCCAGTAGCACATGATGATGCCGAGCAGGAAGCCGAAGTCACCGACGCGGTTGACGATGAAGGCCTTCTTCGCGGCGTCGGCCGCCGACTGCTTGTGGTGATAGTGGTTGATCAGCAGCCAGGAACTGAAACCGACCAGCTCCCAGAAGATGAAAATCATGAACAGGTTGTCGGCGAGCACGATGCCGATCATTGAGAACATGAAGATGGACAGGCCGCCGAAGAACCGCGCCCGCGCCGCGTCGTCGTGCATGTAGCCCAGCGAGAAGACATGGATCAGGAAGCCGACGCAACCGACGATAAAGAGCATCAGCGCCGCGAGGTCGTCGAACTTGATGCCCAGCGACACGGCGAAGTCGCCGAAGCGCAGCCACTCGATCGAGTTTTCGAAGCGTTCGCCATGCAGCAGGAGGATGATCGAGATCGCCGCGATGGCGCCGGCCGTGGCGGTGGAGAGCCACGAGGCGACCGCGCCCTGCCGACGCAGGAACAGGGCGATCACCACCGCCGAGGCCAGCGGCAGCAGGAGAACCAAAATGGCGTGTTGCAACATCGTCATGGGCCGAATTGCGGAGTGCGGAATGCGGAGTGCGGAATGCCAAGTCGTTTATTCCAGAATGTCATTCTGAGCGAAGCGAAGAATCCAGTGTCATGGCCACAAACGAATATCCTGCTGGATCCTTCGCTCCGCTCAGGATGACAGGCATCGGGGGATTGTTTGGTATCCGTGAACATCCGTGAAATTCGTGGTTAATGTTTGAGTTGGTTCAATTCCTCGACCTGGACGGTGTGGCGCTGGCGGAACAGCGCGACAATGATGGCGAGGCCGACGGCGACCTCGGCCGCCGCAATGGTGAGCACGAAGAACACAAAGACGTTGCCGTCGAGCGTGCCGTTGAACTTCGAGAAGGCCACGAGCGCGAGCGTCGAGGCCAGCAGCATCAGCTCGAGGCACATGTAGATCACCAGGGTGTTCTTGCGCAGCAGCACGCCGAAAAAGCCGATGGCGAACAGCAGCGCGCTGACCAGCAGGTAGGACGGGAGGCCGTAGACCGGGGCGGCGGCGAGGAAGGGGGTCATCATACGCAGTAGTGAGTAGTGGGTAGCGGGTAGCGGGTAGCCGGGAAAGCCGCGAACAACGAATGCTCACTACCCGCTACTCGATGTTCGCTACTTGCAGGTTTCATTTCGCGTCCTCCGGCGCGGTGTATTTCTTGCTGAGCACGATGACGCCCAGCATGGCGATCAGGAGCAGGAAGCCGACGACCTGCACCGGCAGCAGGTAGGTGGTGAAGAGCATCTCGGCGTGGTGTTTCATGGTCGGGACCGGCACGGACGCCGGCGCGTCGGGCAGCACGGCGCGACCGAACAGCGACCAGATGCCGAGGCCCAGCAACGCGGCGCCGAGCACGGCGGCGGCGATGGTCAGCGGCTTGAACGGCTTGAAGCTGCCGGGCGTGGTGTCGAGCAGCATGATGATGAAGAGGAACAGCGCGACGACCGCGCCCGCATAGACCAAAATGAGCACGAAGGCCAGCAACGGGGCGTCAAGCAGCACGAACAGGCCGGCCAGGCCGGCGAGCGAGAGCAGCAGGCACATGGCGGCGTTGACGGCGTTCTTGTTCAGCACGACGAGCAGCGCCATGGCGACGGTCAGGACCGAGAGGATGAGGAAGAGCGTGTCAGACATCGAAAGGCGGAAAGACTGAAGAGCTGAAGGGCTGAAATACCGAGCCGGAAATGCCTTGAGACCAAAGGGGCGGCAGGCCCGGAACTCCGGCTCGCTTCATGGGCGGGCAGGAACGGGAAGCAAGGTGGTTGATAAACATGACGTGGGTTCGGTGCTTCAGCTTTTCAGTCCTTCGGTTTTTCAGTGCGCGGCATGGCCGCGCGCTTCGGCGGCGGATTTTTTCTTGTCCCACTTGAAATGCCGGTCGGGCAGCGTGCCGCCCAGCTCGTAGAGCCGGGCCTTGTCGTTGACCATCTCGGCGCGGGTGTAGCCGGTCAGGGAATACTGGTTCTGCAGGAAGATGGCCTCCTCGGGGCAGACCTCCTGGCACAGGCCGCAGTAGATGCAGCGGAGCATGTCGATCTCGAATTCCTTGGGGGCCTTTTCGACATGGGCGCGGTCGGCCTGGTCGGCGGGGATCTCGCCGGGCGTGATGCGGATGGCCTTGGGCGGGCAGACGAACTCGCAGAGCTGGCACGAGACACATTTCTCGCGGCCATGCGGATCCTTCACCAGTGTCGGCACGCCGCGGTAGCCGACCGGGATGGCCGGACGCTGCTCGGGATACTCCATCGTGACGTTCGGCGCAAACAGGTGCTTCAGCGTGACCCGCATGCCCGCGAGGATCTGCGGGAAATAGAGCCGCTCCGAGAGCGTCAGGGGTTTGCGTTCGACGACGTAGGGCATGGGAAATCAGTTTTTAGCCACGGATGGCACGGATGGACACGGATGTGTAGGTTGCCCGCTCGCGGGCAACGTGGCGCGCAAGCGCGCCACCTACAAGACGGTCCGTAAGATTGGTGGTTCTATCCGTGATCATCAGTGAAATCAGTGGCTAAACTTCGGCTGTAGCCACGCGATAAGGATCGCGTAGAAAATGAGGTTGCCGAGGGCGAGCGGCAGCAGCTTCTGCCAGCCGAGCTTCATCACCTGGTCGTAACGGAAGCGCGGCACCGTCCAGCGCACCCACATGAAGAGAAAGATGAAAAACAGCGTCTTGCCGAGGAAAATGCCGATGGAGAGCAGGCCGAGCAGCAGCGGCTGGTCCGCGAGGTGCAGCCACGCGGCCACGTCGGACAGCGGCACCCACGGCAGCGGGTTCCAGCCGCCGAGGAACAGCAGCACGAACACGCCGGAACCGATGAGCATGTGCGAATACTCGGCGACAAAGAACAGGCCCCACTTCATCGCGCCGTATTCGGTGTGGAAGCCGCCGACGAGATCGGCCTCGCCCTCGGCCATGTCGAACGGCAGGCGGTTCGTCTCGGCAAACAGCGCGACAAGGAAGATGATCGCGCACAGCGGCATCCAGAGGCCGAACCACGCGCCGTCCTGGGCCCCGACCACATGGAAAAGGCTCAGGGTGCCTTCGCCGCCGGGCGCGTTGACCCAGAGGAAGACCGGCAGCACGGAGAGCGTCATCGACAGCTCGTAGGAGATGAGCTGCGCCGAGGCGCGGATGCCGCCGAGAAACGGATACTTCGAGTTCGACGACCAGCCGGCGAGGATCAGCGAGTAAACGCCGAGGGACGACACGGCGAACACCGCAAGGATGCCGACATCGAGGTTGGCCAGCACGAGCGGGACGAGCTGGCCGGCCTCGTTCAGGTAGGCGCCGAACGGCACCACCGTCACGGTTGTGAGCGCGGGAATCATGCCGACGACCGGCGCGAGGTAGAAATAGAACTTGTTCACGTGACCCGGCACCGGGTCCTCCTTGAAAAACATCTTGCCGCCGTCGGCCATGAGGTGGAACACGCCCAGCCGCTGGAGGAACGGGCCGATGACCGGCACCCACGCGAACCAGAACGGGATCGCGCGGTTCGGGCCCGGGCGGCCCTGCATCGCGGCCGAGATTTTGCGCTCGATCAGCGAGCAGGCCCCGCCGAACGGGAACATGACGCCGATCACCGCGAGGCCCTTGATGACGGCCTGCAGCAGCGGATGGAGACTGTTCCAGAATTCGATCATGCGGGTTTACACCAAGATTGCAAAGGGAGCGAAGAAAACGGAAAACTGACTGTTTCTTGTCATCCTGAGCGAAGCGAAGGATCCAGCACGAAGTCCGTCGGCAGGCGTGCTCCTGGATTCTTCACTGCGTTCAGAATGACAGTCGAAAGTGTGTTGCATGGTTCTTAGCGTTTCTTTGCGAGCTTGGTGTAGAAAATCAGGCATTCGCGGCTGCGGCGGGTTTGAAGTGGAGGGTCTCACCTTCGCAGAAGGGCAGCGCGGCCCACGGCGTGGCGTCGAGCAGCAGGCCGGTGGCGGGGAGACTGGCGTAGGTGACCAGCGCAAGCGGCTTCACCTCGGCGGCGATGGCCGCCCAGAGCGCGCCGAGCTCGAACGGAATGATGCCGCCGCCCGCCGCGGCCACGAGTTCGGCCAGCGTGATCAGGTCGTCGTTGACGCCCGCCGGGCCGGGGACGGCCTTCGCAAATTTCTGGAGGCGGAACTGCTGGTTCACGAAGGTGCCGGACTTCTCGAACACGGTGAGCGTCGGGATGACGACCTTGGCCGCGTCGCTCGTGGCATTGCGGTGCGTGCCGAGATAGACGACCGAAACCTTCGCCAACTGCGCGGCGCTCAAACCAGCGGCGGTCAGGTCCTCGCCCACGGAGACGACGGTCTTCACCTTGCCCGCATCGATGTCGGCCGCGAGCGAAGTGAGCTGTTGCGCCGGCAGCTTGGAGATAAGACCGGTGACAAGCGCACCGCGGACGTTCGGGTTGCGGTCGGCGGAGACGAGGATTCTGTCGCCCGGCCCCACCCGGCTGACGAGGTGCGCGGAGGTCTTGAGCGCGTCGGCGAGCTTCTTCGTGAGGAACTGCTCCTCGACCGAGCTGCGGCCGGAACCGACGAGCGCGACGGATCCTTGGTAGGGCGCACCGGCCCGGTGCGCCGGGGACGCGGCATCGTCATCGCGGCGGACCGGGCCGGTCCGCCCCACCAACAGATTGGCGACGGCCTTGAGCGCCATCTCGTTGGCGGTGGTGGCGCCGTCGAGCGAAGGGGCGAGCAGGCGGTCGGCCGCCTTCACCTGTTTGTAGAGCGCGCGGCCGGAATCGGCCATCCAGGTGTCATTCACGGCGTCGTTCTGCCGCGGAGTGATGCGGTAAATGGCGCCTTCGCGGCTCCAGATCTCGGTGTTGGCGCCGACGGAGGATTCGGGGTCGATGCCGGGCGTCTGCTTGAGGAACCAGACGCGCATCTTGAAGCGGAAATCGGTGCTGGTGAGCGCGCCGACGGGGCAGATGTCCACCGTGTTGAGCGAGTAATTGTTCTTGAGCTGTTTGCCCGGGTAGCAGGTCAGCGTGCTGTAGCTGCCGCGGTCGACGAAGCCGAGCACGTCGTCCTTCGCGACCTCCTTGCTGAAGCGCACGCAGCGGGAGCAGAGGATGCAGCGCTCGTCGTCGAGCGTGACGCGCGGGCCGAGCACGGTGCGCTTGGGTTTCACGTTCTTCTGCTCGACGAAGCGCGAGTAGCCGCGGCCGTAGGCGGTGGAGTGCTCCTGGAGCTTGCACTCGCCGGCCTGGTCGCAGATCGGGCAGTCGAGCGGATGGTTGATGAGCAGAAACTCGGTGACGCCCTCGCGGCATTCGCGGGCCAGGGGCGAGTCGGTGCGGACGTGCAGGCCGGGCGAGACGTTGGTGGCGCAGCCGATCTGCGGGCGCGGGATCCAGTTGATCTTCGGCCTGCCCGTCGCCGCGTCCATGATCGGCGCCCTGGTGGCCGGATCCATGATTGGGGTGCCCATTTCGATGAGGCACATGCGGCAGTTGCCCGAGACGGTGAGCTTCGGATGATAACAGTAGTGCGGGATCTCGATCCCAAGCTGCCGGGCGGCCTCGATCACGTTCGTGCCCTTCGGCACGGCGATGTCCTGGCCGTCGATGTTGACGGTCACGAGGTCGGGTTTGGGTGGGGCGATCATTACGGAGATTTTTTAACCACGAAACACACGAAAGACACGAAAGACACGAAAAGGTCTGGAGAGAGGGTCGGGTGAGAGTCTGTCTGCATTTCGTGTATTTGGTGTATTTCGTGGTGACCAATCAGATCAGGGGCGCAGCCGCGGCGGATTTCGCGGCTTTCTTCGTCTCGTGATAGTTTCTGAACTCGTCCCCAAATTTCGCGAGGAAGCTCTGGGTCGGCCACGAGCAGGCCTCGCCAAAGGCGCAGATGGTGCGGCCGGGGATCTGGTCGGCCACGCCCTTGAGCAGCGCGGCGTCCTCGGGGCGCGCGGTGCCGTGCACCATGCGGGTGGTGATCTTCTTCATCCAGAGCGAGCCCTCGCGACAGGGCGTGCACTGGCCGCAGCTCTCGTGCGAGTAGAACGCGTTGATGTTGGCCAGCGCCTCGACCATGTTGACCGAATCGTCCATCACGATGACGCCGCCGGAGCCGCCCATCGTGCCGATCAGGCCGAGCGAATCGAAATCCATCGGGACATCCTCGACGCCCCAATCGTAATCGACCATGTCCGCGCCGACCTTGCGCCTGCCCTTGTAGCGCTCGCCAAAGCGCATGACCTTGGCGGAGGAACCGCCGGGAATGACGGCCTTGAACGTGCGGCCGGGCCGCGGGCCGCCGCAGACCTCGTTGAGCAGCTGGCCCATGGTGATCTTGCCGCACTCAAATTCGTAATAGCCGGGCCGCTGCACGTGGCCCGAGACGCAGAAGATGCGCGTGCCGGTGTTGTTGGGCGTGCCGATCCTCGTGTAGGCCTCGCCGCCCATGTCGGCGATGTGCTTCACGTGGCAGAGCGTCTCGACGTTGTTGACGATGGTCGGGCACTGGTAGAGGCCGAGCACGGCGGGGAAATACGGCGGCTTGATGCGCGGGTTGGCGCGCTTGCCCTCGAGCGACTCGATCAGGCCGGTTTCCTCGCCGCAGATGTAGGCGCCAGCACCGCGGTGGACGAAGATGTCGCAACTATAGTTCGTCCCGAGGATGTTCCGGCCGACGAGATTCGCCGCGCGCGCCTCGGCGATGGCCTTTTCCAGAATGCGGGCGCCCTGCGGCATCTCGCCGCGGATGTAGATGTAGGCCTGCTTCACGTTGTTCGCGAAACAGGAGATCATCGTGCCCTCGAGCAGCTGGTGCGGGTCCTGGTGGATGATGTAGCGGTCCTTGAAGGTGCCGGGCTCGGACTCGTCGGCGTTGACGATGAGATAGACCGGTTTGCCGCTCTTGCGGTCGACCAGCGTCCACTTCAAGCCGCAGGAGAAGCCGGCGCCGCCGCGGCCGCGCAGGCCGGATTTCTTCACCTCGTCGATCAGTTCCTCGGGTTTGCGGGCGAACGCCTTCCGCATGACCGCGTAGCCGCCGTGCTTCAGGTAGCACGGAAGGTCAGGGGTGTAGCCCGGCTCATCGATGTGAGCGAAGATCAGCCGGCGTTGGGGCGGGGCGGGCATTTCAGAAGTGAAAGTGAGAGTGAAGGGGCCGGAAGCCAGGTTCAGGATTTGTCGTCGAGCACGATCTCGATGCCGCCGGTCCAGCGGGCGGCGAAGTTGTAGACCATGGCGAGCAGGACGCCGACCACGAAGCCGCCGACGGCGTGGATGAAGGGCATGAACAGCGCCCCGACGCCGGCGAACAGCCAGGGAATGCCCAGCAGCTTGGGCGCGACCATGAGGTCGGCCGCGGTGGCGGCGGCGCCGAGCGTGAGCAGCAGGACGGGCGCGACGAGCATGCCGACGACGCCGTTGATCAGTCCGAGGACGATGCCGAACCGGATCGGCGGAACCTGGAGGATGCGGTATTTTTTCATGAAGCCGGGCGGCGCGAGGCCGCCGTTCTGATTTGGTCGCTCAAGGCCTTCACCTTGGCGGCGTCGACGCGTTCGTGGAGGTCGTCATCAATCATGACCACCGGGCCGGTGCCGCAGCTCGCCAGGCACTCGACAAAATCAACGGTCACCTCGCCGTCGGCGGAGACCTCGCCGGGGTGGCAGCCAAATTCCTTCTGAAACTGGTCGCAGACCCTGTAGCCGCCGGTCAGCGCGCAGGAGAGCGTGCGGCAGACCTTGATGTGGCGGCGGCCGATCGGCTTTTGCCGGAACATCGGATAAAAAGTGACCAGCTCGTAAACGTTGATCGGTTGCAGCTCGAGCTTGACCGCGATCCACTCGATGGCCTCGGGGGAAATCCAGCCGGCGTCCTCCTGCACGAGGTGCAGCAGCGGCAACACGGCGCTGCGCTTCACCGGGTAATGGGTGATCACCTCGTCGATTTGCGTGAGCGTGGTGGGTTTGAGATTCATTAACTCAGAGAAGTCCGGTCACCACGAAATACACCAAACACACGAAAGAAATCCGTTGTTCTGGTTGGTTCTTCATTTGATGTATTTCGTGTTTTTCGTGGTTAAAAATCCGCCTCACCGGTCGCACTCGCCCATGACGAAGTCGAGCGAGCCGAGGATGGAGACGACGTCGGAGACCATGTTGCCGACGCAGAGCTTGGGGAGGATGGACAAATTGCAGAACGAGGGGCTGCGGATCTTTAGGCGATACGGCACGCCGCCGCCCTTGCTCACGATGAAGAAACCAAGCACGCCCTTGGGGTTCTCGGCCTCGAAATAGACCTCGCCGGCCGGCATCTGCGGGCCCTCGGTCACGATCATGAAGTTGTTGATGAGCTCCTCCATCGAGGTGAGCACCTTGTCCTTGGGCGGGGCGAAGATCTTGCGCGCGTCCCGGGCATACCAGTCGCCCCCGGGGAAATTCTTCACGACCTGCCGGATGATGCGGATGGACTGCTTCATCTCCTCGCCGCGGCAGAGGTAGCGGTCGTAGCAATCGCCCTTCGAGCCGACCGGCACGTCGAACTCATACTGCCCGTAACCCGAGTAAGGCCGGTCTTTGCGCAGATCGTTGGCCACGCCGGAGCCGCGGAGGTTCGGGCCGGTGAGACCGTAGGCGATGGCGTCGGCCTTCGCGATGACGCCGATGTCCACCGTGCGGTCGAGGAAGATCTTGTTGCGCGAAAGCAGGCCGAGGATCTCCTCGAGGATCGGCAGGAACTGGTCGCAGAACTTGTCGACCTTGTCGGTCCAGCCGACGGGCACGTCGCGCTGGAGGCCGCCGATGCGGGTGTAGCTGGTGGTGAACCGGGCGCCGGTCAGTTCCTCGAAGAGCTGGTAGAGTTTCTCGCGCTCCTCGAAGCAATACATGAACACCGTCCACGCGCCGACATCGATGCCGTAGGCGCCGAGGCCCATCAGGTGCGACGACACGCGCGCCATTTCGGCGGTGAGGACGCGGATCGCCTGGCAGCGGGCCGGCACTTCGAGGCCGGCCAGGCGCTCGACCGCGATGGCGTAGGCCATGTTGTTGGCCAGCGGGGCGAGGTAGTCCAGGCGGTCCGTGTAGGGCACGAACTGGTTGTAGGTCATGTTCTCGGCGATCTTTTCGTCCCCGCGGTGCAGGTAGCCGATGACCGGGTTGGCCTTGGTCACGATCTCGCCGTCGAGCTCGAACTGGATGCGGAGCACGCCGTGGGTGGACGGGTGCGACGGACCCATCGAGAGGGACATTTTCCCCGAGTCGAACTCCTTGGACGGCCCATCGGCAGGCTCAGGTCGGGCGGTCGCGGTTTTCGCGGCGGTGTCCGGGAATGAGTAATCGGTGGCCATGTTACTCGGGTTTCTCGCGCTGTTCGTTCCAGGTCTCGTCCTTGGCCCGGGGCTCGGCCTCGCTCATCGGCTCGCCCGGCGTGGCCACGAAGGGGCCGCCGGCCATCGGCGCGGCAATGACGCCGACCCCGGTCTCGGCGTTGATGTCCGCGTCGGACATCTCGGTGGGCAGGCCGGCCAGCGGGAATTCCTTGCGGAGCGGAAAATACGGATAGGCGTCCCACATCAAAATGCGGCGCAGGTCGGGGTGGCCGGTGAACTTGATGCCGAACATGTCATAGACTTCGCGCTCGTGCCAGTCGGCGCCAGCCCAGAGACCTGTGGCGGTCGGCATTGCCGGCTCGGCGTCGGTGGCGCAGTGGGCCGCGATGCGCACGTAGGTGTGCTTGGTGCTGGAATAGAGATGCCAGACCACGGTGAAGCGCGGGGATTGCCCGGCGCTCCAGTCAATCGCCGTCAGGTCCATCAGGAAGTCGTAGCCTAGCGTGTCGCGCAGGTGCTTCAGCAAAGCCCGCGCGTCGCCGGCGGGGATGTTGAAGGCCGGGCAATCGAGGCTGGTCCGCGGCGTGGCCGAGGGAAATTGCTGGCTGACGGCAGTCGGGAGGGCGACGTCGGTGGTCATGCGCGGCAGCGGAATCAGGCGGCGCTGAAATTTTTCTTCCAAGAGCGTTCCGTGCGCACCTTGGTCTGGAGCTTCATCAGGGCATCGAGCAGGGCCTCGGGGCGTGGCGGACAGCCGCTGACATAGACGTCCACCGGCAGGATGCGATCGACGCCCTGGAGGGTGGCGTAGCTCCGATACATGCCGCCCGAACTGGCGCAGGCGCCCATGGCGATGACCCATTTCGGGGCGGCCATCTGGTCATAGATGCGCCGGACCACCGGGGCCATCTTGTAGGTGACGGTGCCGGCCACGATCATGCAGTCGGACTGGCGGGGCGAGAAGCGCATGACCTCGGCCCCGAAACGGGCGATGTCGAACCGGCTGGCGGCCGAAGCCATCAGCTCGATGGCGCAGCAGGCCAGGCCCATGGGCATCGGCCACATGGAGTTCGTCCGCAGCCAATTGATCGCGGCATCGGCCCGGGTGACGGTGACGTCACCCTCGATTTTACTATTATAGGCGAGCTCCGGATTGGCGGTGACCATGGGTGTGTAAAAATCGACCCAAGCTACCACCCCACCCCATCCAAGCAAGGCGGTTTTGTTCACCGGACCAGCTTTAAGACTCGTAGTGTCGCTGAAATATTTTATCGCGCGCCACTGGCGGAGGGGGGGGGATTCGAACCCCCGATAGCCTTGCGGCTATACGTGCTTTCCAAGCACGCGCATTCGACCACTCTGCCACCCCTCCGT
>LNFM01005482.1_pt1 | contig 21928 bp, 18 predicted proteins | sample 596031 | NCBI WGS metagenome assembly LNFM01 (sample SAMN04254537, study PRJNA301005) | activated carbon metagenome | isolation source: dual media filters at the Ann Arbor, Michigan drinking water treatment plant | place: USA: Ann Arbor
AACCTCGTGAGGACGCCCCACGGCGACGCGTACTTCTACAGCGGCCGCGACGCGACGCGATGGACTCCCACCGGTTGGCAGCGGCAGTTCAGCGGCGGTACTGGCTCGAGCTACTCGACGCAGTTCGATCTTCTGCCCGACGGATCCGCGGGGTGGATGGCTCTCGGGTCGCCGTACCTCTCGTCGTGGAGCGGCGGCGTGTGGCGCGCTGACCCACAGGCGGTCACTTCACGACTGTCGGTGTTCGTCAGCCCGTCCAACGCCACGGGCACAGCCGATCCCGTCGCGATCATTGGGAGCGGAGCGTGGGCCTCTCGAACCGCGTCGCGCTGGCAAATCTCGCCGACGCCGGTCATCGCGAACGGAATGGTGCTCGACGCCCGCGCAGCGTGGGGCGCTGACCCGAACCAGGTGTGGATCGTCGGCGGCGCGGGCGCGCTCGCGAAGTACGACGATCGAACGAAGCAGATCACTCCCGCCACGATCAGCACCGACATCGTCGCGGCCGAGTTGCTCGACGTGCACGGCAGCGACGCGAGCACCGTGTGGGCCGTCGGAACAAACGCGACTGTTCTTCGCCTCGACGGAGATCGCTGGGTCGCGCCGCCGGTTGCGGTTCCGACGATGGTCGACGGCGTTCGACTGACGACCCTTACGCTCAGCGCCGTGCACGTCGCGAGCGCAAACGACGTGCTCATCATGGGCGACGACCCAGCGGGCGGCCGCTTCCTCACCGTCCTGTTTCGATGGAACGGAACCGCGTGGACTGCTGAGTCCAACTTCGGCGGTGAAACCAGAGCGAGCCTCGCTCGCGACCGCAGCGGGACCGTGTACTCGTTGGTGCGCGGCCGCGTGAGCCGACGCGCGGTCGGCGGATCGTGGGTCGAAATCAACGCGATGCCCGAACTCCCGATCCGCAACGTTCGCGTGAGCCCATCGGGCACCATCGAAGTGCTCGCCGGGACGGATCGTCGCTCGGCCCTCTACGAGCTTGATTCCATGGGTCGCTTCAACCTCGTCGGCACTGCGCTCGATCTCGAAGGCGTCAGCGACATCGTCCGCGGCGCAAACGGCTCGCTCTGGGCCGCTGGGGCGTTCGGGTCCATCCTCCGCTATCAACCCGCTCGCTGAGCGCGCTCAGCGAGAGGCGATCGCGCCGTTGTTGCTCGCGGCGGGTCTCCGCTCGAAGAGCCTTCGATCGCCGGACACCACGCGCTCTTCGTCGCACGTCCACTCGATCGCGCCTGGGCTCCACCGGGTCTCGACCACGGTCTCGCGCTGCTCGACTTCGTCGATGAAGCTCCAAGTGTACCGCGCTCGAACGATGGTCCTTCCGTTGCGGCTCCTCGGGGCCTCGACGTCGAGGTCCGCGATCCTGATGCGTTCTGCCCACTGGGCGTGTCGCGCGTTGAAGTCCGCACGAAGCGAAGCGACCATCGCTCGCTCGGCCCACTCGGGCCGCCCCCAGCGCAAATCGTCGTGAAACGCAGCGAGCGTGTCGTCGAGCTTGTGCGGGTTGAGCGACGCGCAGCCCGAGAGGCACAGCAGCGCGCTGAGTGTTGCGAATGCAGCGAGGGCGGTCGTCGTGCGCGGCGCGGTGCTCATCGCCGTCGCCGTTGCCACAACAGGGACCCAGCGAGCCAGTTTTCGACAACTCTCTGCGGATGGCGACGGCGTCGCGGGCTGCATGTTTTTGGACGACCCGCCGCTCGTTGTTCTAACGGCTGTTGAACCATGGACACGATGGACGAGAGCAACGCCGCCGATCGACGCCGCGAAGAGCGCGTCGTGATCGACCTCTGGGTCGAAGAACACACCGACGACGCGCTGTACTTCCAGCGCGCCACCAACCTGTCGACCGGAGGGCTCTTTCTCGAGCGCACCCTCCCACACGCCCCAGGAACGCTGGTCGAGATCGACCTGCGCCTCCCCGGCGACGCGTCTCCCCTTCGCGTCAAGGGCGAAGTCGTCGCGGCCAGGTCGCGCGAGCTCGGGATGGGCCTGCGCTTCGTGGGCCTCGAGGACGCGGCGAAAGCGCGGATCGCGGACTATCTCCGCACGGCGCCCTATCGCGTCGTCGCGAAGGCCTGACGCACCAGCGACGAGCGATCGCAGGACGAGCGGGCCTTCGAACCGCTACTCTCGCCCAGCTTCGCCGTGCGCTCGCTTTCTTCTCGTCGATTCTGCTCGTGCGCGCTGCTCGCGACGGCGCTGTCGATGAGCGCGCCCGCGAGCGCGCAGCAAAACGACCCGACCCTCGAGTGGCGAACGCTCGAGAGCGAGCACTTTCGAGTGCACTATCACCAGGGGCTGCGCGAAGCGGCGCAGCGCGTGGCCAACGTCGGCGAGGCTGTCTTCAACCGCCTGGGCGACTACATGGGCCGGCGGCCCGTTCAGGTCACCGAGGTCGTGCTCACGGACATCACCGACGACGCGAACGGATTGGCGTCCTCGATCCCGTACAACCGCATGATCTTGTACGTGACGGCGCCCGAGGACCTCTCGACGCTGTCGGACTTCGACGACTGGCTGCAGACGCTCGTCACCCACGAGTTCACGCACGTCGCGCACGCGGACAACATCGGCGGCCTTCCGGCGATCATCAACGCCGTCTTCGGAAAGATCTATCCCCCGAACCTCGTTCAGCCTCGATGGCTCCTCGAGGGGATCGCCACGTACTACGAATCGAGGCTCACCTCGGGCGGCCGACTCCACTCGACGGTGTGGGACATGTACCTGCGCGCCGACGCCCTCGAGAACAACTTTGTCACGATCGATCAGCTCTCGACCGGGCCGAATCGATGGCCGCACGGCACGCTCTGGTACCTCTACGGCAGCACGTTCGTCGGCTATGTCGTCGATCGGTTCGGGCGCGACTCGTTCGCGCGGCTCGCGACGGACTACGGCGCGCAGGTCATCCCGTACGGCGTCAATCGATCGCTCCAGCGCGCGACCGGGCGAACGTGGGAAGAGCTCTTTCCCGAGTACCTCGCGCACACGCGCGCGCACTATCTCGCTGAGAAAGCTGCGATCGAAGCGCGCGGGCGCATCGAGGGAGAGCGCATCACGTTTCAGGGTGAAGAGGTCGCGTACCCGCGGTTTCTCGACGATCGAACGGTGGTGTTTCAGTCGAGCGACGGGCACTCGCACGCGATGTTTCGCGCGATCGACGTGAGCGCGGGGCGACCGTCTCCGGTCGATCAAGCGTGGATCGGCCTCGCGTCGGGCTGGGCGCCTTCTCCCGATCGCACGAGGTTCGTCCGCGCAGACGCTGGGTTCTTTCGCGGGCTCTACGCGTATCGAGACCTCTTCTTCGGCTCGATCGAGCGGGACGCGCGCGGTCGGCTCGCGCGCGTGGGCGAGGCGACGCAGCTCACGCACGGCGCGCGAACGCTGTACCCCGATTGGTCTCCGGACGGCGATCACATCGCGTACTCGGTCAATCACCGAGGAACGCAGCAGCTCTGGGAGTACTCGCTCGCCGAGCGTCGCGCGCGTCCGCTCGTCACGCCGCGACGGTTCGAGCAGGTCTACACGCCGAGATACTCGCCGGACGGCGCGCACATCGCGATTTCGCACTGGCAGCGCGGCGGTTATCGGGACATTCGCGTGCTCGATCGACAGACGGGGCAGCTTCGCGACGTCACCCACAACCGCGCCGTGGACATGCACCCGGTCTTCAGCCCCGACGGTCGCTACGTCGTGTACTCCTCGGATCGAACAGGCGTCGCCAACCTGTACGCGTACGAGCTCGCCACGGGACGAACGCGACAGATCACCAACGTCGTCAACGGCGCGTACATGCCCGACCTCTCGCCGGACGGACGCTGGATCGTGTACGTGGGCTACACGCACCGCGGCTACGATCTGTTTCGATTGCGTTGGGACCCGTCGCGCTGGATCGAGCCGGGCCCCGAGGCCGAACGCCACGACCATCGCGTCGCGACCACCGACGTGCCCACCCACGATCGGCCGTACACGCCGTGGAACACGGTGCGACCCCGCAGCTGGTTCGCCGAAGTGTCCGACGACGGCTTCGGCCCGACCGCCGCCATCACCACGCTCGGCGAAGACGTGCTCGGGCGGCACTCATGGGCCCTTCGCGCTGGCGTCGGCTTCGTCGGATGGAACCCGTTCTTCGACCTGTCCTACGCCTATCGCGGCCTTCGACCGACGATCACCGCGCGCGTGGGACGCTCGGTCACGCGCGCGACCATCGCGCTCGGCGACAGCGAAATCGCGTACCCGGTCGAGCGCTGGGTCGCCGACGTGGGCGCGTCGCTCTCGTTTCCCGCGCTGTTTCAGAGCTCGGCGCTCGCGATCGGCTACACGTTCTCCTACGCCCAGCCCGTCGGTCCAGTGCCCGGCGTCACCGAGCTCGACCCAGCGGAGATCCCTCCGCCTCTGCCTCGACGCGGCGCAGACGGGCGAATTCGCGCGTCGTTCAGCTTCTCGCGAACGCAGCGGTACACCTATGACATCTCCGCGCACGAGGGCTACGAGGGCTCGGTGAGCACCCACGTCGCGGATCGAGCGCTCGGAGCGCAGACTGGTTCGTTCGACGTGAGCGCGGCGTTCGCCGCATACATTCCCATGCCGTTTCGGCTCGCGCGCTACCACCACGTGCTCGCGCTGCGCGCCGCCGGCGGCGTCGGTACGCTCTCGCGCGGCGAAGCGAGCTTCTTCTCGGTCGGCGGCTACCCCATGTTCGACCCAGTGACCTTCGTCACGTCGTTGCCGTCGCTCGCGTACTCGTCGTCCACGCCGCTGCGGGGCTACGCGCCGCAGGCGCGCTTCGGCAGCGCGTTCTACCAGGCAAACGTCGAGTATCGCTTTCCCATCGTGCAGGTCGATCGCGGCGTCACGACGCTGCCGGTGTACTTCGCGCGACTGTGGGGCGGCGTGTTCTTCGACGTCGGCGACGCGTGGTTCGGACGGATGCAGCCGCAGAACATCGCGATGGGCGCAGGCGCCGAGCTCTTCGCCGACATCGTCTGGGGCTACTTCATCACCACCACGCTGCGCGTCGGCTTCGGCCAGGGGCTGGTCGGAAAGGACGCCATGTCCCAGGTCTACGGGCTGCTCGGCACGCCCTTCTGACAACTCGGCGCGTCTTCACTTCGGCGCTGAAAAACCGCGTATTGCTGCTACGATCACGACAGTCGAGGCCCGCTATGTCCGTTCCGCTCCCCGCCATCTTGCTCGCGTTGCTCGTGCTCTTCGTGCTCTTCGCGACGACCGCCGGCGTCGAAGCGATCGTGCTCAAGCTGTTTCGCTGGGGCCCGAGCAACCGTTGTCTCCGCGACGCCACGGTGGCGACCGCGAGCGCGTTCATGCCCGGGCGGTTCGAGCTCTTGCAGCTGTCCTTCACGGACCCGCTGCCGTTGCTCGAGCTGTTCGCTTGGGGAGCGGTGGTGCTCGCGACGGAGATCGGCGTGTACATCTCGCTCTCTCGCCTCGGCAACGGTGACCAGCTCCGCGCCGAGCCGAGCCAGAAGCTCTCGGCCCGCGTGATCGCAACGGCGATCGCCGCCAACGTCGCGAGCCACATGGTGCTCATCGCGTTCGTCTACTTCGTCACGCGCCTCGTCGGTCGCTGAGCGCGATGGACGCGATCGCCGCGAGCGCCGCGCCCGACTCGAGCCGCGTTCGAGGACGGCTCTCGGCCATCATGCGCGACGACCGCATCGAAGTGCTCGATGTGCACGACGAGTCCATGCGTCGCGTCCGCATCGAAACGTCGGTCGAGTTTCGCTCGCTCTCTCGCGTGCTCGCGGAGGATCCGGGCGTTCCCATCGATCAGCCGCGCGACCTCGAGCGGGTGTTCTGGGACGTCGCGCTCGAGCCCGTCGACGCCTTTCTCGACGAGCCTCGCGCGCAGCTCGACGAGCCCAAGAGCGGCGCCATCACCGAATGCCCGACGTGCCTCGGAAATGGTGAAGCCCCCTGCGACAAGTGCGGCGGCACCACTCGCGTCAACTGCGAGTCTTGTCGCGGTCACGGGGCCATCCCGGACAAGCGCGGAAGCAGCTCGATCTGCAAGTTTTGTCAGGGGCAGAAGTTTCAGCCGTGCCGCGCCTGCAAGGTCGGAACGCTCCCCTGCAAGCCCTGCAACAAAACCGGTCGCGCCTACACGGTCCAGCGCCTCATCGTGAAATGGCACACGCGCAAGGAGTCGCGCGTCGTCGCCGAAGCGCCGCCCGAAGTCTCGGTCCAAGGCGTCGGCGTCGTGGCCGAGCGCGTCGTACGCAACGAGCAAGGCGCGCTCGCCAGCGAACATCTCGCGGAGCTCGACGCTCCCCTTCGCGCCGCCGTCGACGCCCTCCTCGCAGAGCACCCCGCGCCCGAGCAGAGCAAGATCAAGACGCAGACGTTGATCGTCGAAAGGGCGCCGGTGATCGCCGTCCGCTTTCGTAGCCGAGGCAAAGAGCAGCGCGCCTGGCTCGTCGGCGACGCGCTCGAGCCCGTCGGACTCGAGCCGTCGGTTCCGATGAGCACGTACGCGCTCATCGCCGCGGTGCTGCTCATCGGCGCTGCCGCGGCGCTGCTGGCTTCGATGCGGCACGGCGCGGGCTGAGTCGCCCATATTTTCAAGAAGTCCGCTGATTCGCCGCGGATCACGCTGCTCGCCGTCGCGCTCCGACTCCCGCGCGCTTCACTTTCGGCGCCGCACGAGCTCTTTGACCTCGGCGAGGACCTCGGTGCCTTCGAGCACCATCAGGACCAGCACATACCCGATCACCGCGCTCAGCGCGCACGCGATCGGGTGCGCCAGAAGCCCTGTCTCGTACTTCGACTGCGCGATCGCGAGCGCGAGCCCCGCGCCCCCTGCGATCGCCGGTCCGCGCACGGCGCTGAACAGACTTCGCCCGAGGATCCTTCCCGTCCACGAGAACATCCCCGCGACGACCACCAGCGTCACGACGCTGTAGCACCACGCGATCTTGCCCAGATCCCCAGGAAACAGCCGGATGCTCGCGATCGACAGCGCCCACGTCGACGTCGTCCACGCCGCGAAGATCCCGATCGCGAGGCCCGCTCGGTTCTGCCCCTGCATCAGCCCGAACAGCGGCGAAGCGGCGAGTCCTGCGACCATGTTTCCCAAGAGCCCCCAGATCACGGGGTACGACGGCGCCCACTGCGGCGAGTAGAACGTCGGCACCGCCCACGGCGACACGATCGCGAGCCCGATCAACGCGGGAACCCCCACGATCGCGCCCGCTCGAAGCGCTCCGCGCAGCGCAGCGTAGAGCGTCGGGTCCTTGCGATCGAGCTGCGCGAACACCGGCAGCTGCACCCGTGCTAGCGAGTTGACCGCCAACACTGGAAGCTGGATGTAGTTCAGCCCGAAGTCGAAGAGGCCCACCGCCGAAGGGCCCAACGCGTTGCCGAGCAGCGCGCGCGACACGTTGTCCTTGATGTACGCGAGGATGCCCAGCGCCTCGACCTTCGCGCCGAAGCCGAGGATCGGACGAAGCACCCGCCAGCTCCAGCCGACGCCCGGCCAGCCTGGCGACGCGCGGTACGCGAGCACGCACTGGAGCACAGAGCCCGCGATGTTCGACAACACCAGCGCCCACACGCCGCCGCCGCGCACCGCGGCGACGATCGCGAGCACGTGCCGCGCGAGCGACGCAAAGAGCTCGATCCGCGCGATCGCGCTGAACTTCAGCGATCGCTCGAGGCGCACGTACGGGATCATTCGCACCGCGCTCACGAGGTAGAGCGGCGCCATCACCCGCAAGACCACGGTCTCGGTCGGCGTGAGGTGATACTGCGCGCCGATCCACGGAGCGAAGCCGAACAGCGCTGCGGTCAGCATCACTGCGACGCCGATCGCAAACGCCGCCGCCGCGCGCAGCGTCTCTCTCGTGAGGGGATACTCCTTGCGCAACAGGGCGATCGCGAGACCCCCGTCGCCGATCAGCGCGCCGACGCCCAAGAAGAACGAGCAGATCCCGTAGACGCCGAAATCTCGCTTGTCGAGCAGGCGCGCGAGCAGGAGGTTGGTGCTCCACGCGAGGATCGACGAGACCACGCTGAGCGCGGCGAACAGCGTCGTTTCGCTCACGATTCGCTGAAGGAGCTTCTTGCTCTCGTGCGGATCGCTCGGCGCTCGGTACGGCGCTCCGTCCTGGCGATCTCCGTCGTCGCGATCGTCGCTCACGAGCGGCCCTCGCCGCGCGTCGCGGTCGCGACCCACGCGAGCGCCATCTCTTCGGTCGCCCCGCGGCGGTCCAGCCACGACGCGCACACATTCACGATCGGAACGAGGTCCCTCGCGAACCTGCCGCGCTGAATCTCGAGGTTGACCATCTGCCCCACCGACGCCCAGAAGCCCCCGGCGGCTTCGATCACCACGTCGACGAACCCCGCGTCCGCGAGCGCGCGCTCGACGCCGTACTTCGTAAACCGCCAGTAATCGTGCGGTGCTTCGTGCGCCGGCCACACGCCAGGCACCGTCAACACGATCCTTCCCCGCTCGCGCAGCACCCGCGCGCACTCGCGCAGCGCCGCGACGGGATCGCCGACGTGCTCGAACACCTGCGTCGACAACAACCCATCGAACGAGGAGCCCTCGAAGGGCAGCGCGTCCACCGTCCCCACGACGTCAGGACGCGCGAGCGGCCCTTCTCGATCCAGCCCCGTGTACGCGACGTGATCGCCCATCCAACGGCGGTAGGGCTGCATTCCGCACCCCACGTCCAGCACCGCGCCGCGCAGCGACCGCACGTGCGGCTCGAGCACCCGCAGCAGAGGCCCGTAGTGAAGAAACAGCGGCTGTCTCCACGACGGCCGATGCGGCACAAACGGCGAGGGCGACGGCGAGAACAACAGCGGCACGACGGCCCTTTCTCTACCACCGATCGCCGTGCGCTGCCTTCTGGTACAGCCTGTCGTACGCGTCACCGGTCTCGGCGCGCGGATCCGAGGGAAGCGCCTGCTGCTCTCGCGCCAACAGCGCTCGACGCGGCGGGTCACTCTCGATCAGCCTGCAGAGAGCGCGCGGCCACTCGCGCTCGTCGACGGGGAGCATCGCTCCCTCGCACTTCGCAAACAGCTCCCGATGCGCGTCGATCGTCGATACCACCGCGGGCCTGCCCGCTTCGACCGCCTCCATCGGAACGAGCGGATACCCCTCGCTTCGGCTCGGACACAGCACGAGGTCTGCCGTCGGATACAAGCTCGCCGCGCGCCTCGATCGATCGATCGTGACGCGCTCTGCGATCCCGCGCTCGCGCGCGCGCTCCGCGAGCCGCTCGGCCTCTGGGCCGTCGCCCGCGATCAACCAGTGCCACGACGCGCTCTTCGCGAGGTCCGTCGCCAACGCGTCGATCATTCGATCGAAGCCTTTCTGCTCGACGAGCCTGCCCACGCTCAGCAAGCGCGCTCGTCCCTCCGGCCACTCGAACGGCGGCGACGGCGAGCGCTCGCGCGCGCGGGGCAGGGGAGGGCAGTTGGGCACTCGAACCACCGGCGAGTTCGCCGGCAGGATGGCTCGCAATCGCGCGGCGTCCGCCTCGCTCGGAGCGACGAAGATCACCCGTGACAGAAAATGTCCCATGCGTCGGAGCAGGGTGTCGCTGCGAAATCCGAACACCTCGTCGGGGCTGAAGTACCGCCCCGGCTCGGGCAGGAGCTGAAAGCTCGCCACCATCGGTCGCCCTGCGCTCGCCACGATCGCCGCGCCGAAGCGATCGGGGTACGCAAGGTGCGCGTGCACGACGCTCGGCTGCAGCACCGAGACGCGTTCGCGCGTCGCCATGGCCCACGCTCGCAACATCCGCGATCGCTCGAGAGCGGTCTGCGGCGCACCCGAGAGCTGCCTCGTTCGATGCGCGTCGAGCGCGGCGTCCTCCCAGGCGCCGTGCGCGACCGACTCGATCGCGGGCACCTCGAGGGTCGAGCGCCATCCGCGCGCGCTGGAGAGGCGATGAAGCGTACACGCGAGGCGCTCGGCGCCGCCCCACCCGACGCTCGGCACGAGGTGCACGAGCCCCCTTCCCGGAGCCCGTCCCGCCGATGCGACGACCGCGCGCGCGGCCTCGATCGCTCGCTCGACGGCGCGCGAGGCGTGCTCGAGTCGATCGATGAGGGCGCTCAACGGACAGCCTTTCGTCGCGCGATCAAGAGCACCGAGTCCTCGATGCTGTGCTGCGCCAGGATCCCCGCGCGCACGAGCGTCCTGGTGATCGCGGCCTCCAAGCGCTGCGCGGCGTTGCGTCGACCCCACACCGCGTCGGTCACGCGCGCGGCGCGCTCCCACGCGCACTCGATCGAGAGGACCTCTGCGTCGAGGGTCTGCTCGATGAGCTTCGCGATGCTCTTTCGCGAGTAGAACCACAGGTGCTCGGGCGGCTTGTACTGATCCCAGCTCGTCGGCCACGCCCGCGCGTTGACGTTGTCGATGACCGGAACCACCACCGCGATCAGCGCCCTCTCGCTCAGCCGCTCGCGCACCTTCGCGAGCTCTTCGAGCGGCGATCGCCAGTGCTCGATCACGTCGAACGCCGCGAACACATCGAAGCGTCGCGACGAGTCTCTTTGGCCGCCGTCGGCGTCTTCGAGCGACGCGAAGATCCTCTCTCTCACCAACTCGTCCGAAGCCTCGCGGGCCTCGCGCGACCACTCGACGCCCGTCGCGTCGAAGCCCCGCCGCGCCGCTTCGAGTAGAAATCGCCCGTCCGCCGCGCCCACCTCCAAGACGCGCGCAGGTCGCTCGAGCCCCGCGCGCTCGAGGGCGTCCATGCGGACGCGCGCCTTCTCGTCGGCGATCGCCCGCTCGCGACCGAAGTAGTCCTGATAGCCATGCCCTTCGCCGCTGAAATACCCGGCGGCGTACAGCGCCGAGAGCTCTTGCTCCGTCGGCATCGGCGCGGCTCGCTCGAGGTCACACCCATCGCAGCGCAGCACGTTGAATGTGCGCACACGAAAACGATCGCGCATGGGTCCGGCGCACAGCGGGCAGCGCTCGATCACCGCGCGGCCCTCGCCCTGGCCCTGTCGTCGATGGCCTCGGCGACCACCGCGCAAAACCTCGCTCCGAGCGTCGTCCAGTCGTATCGCTCGGCCAGCGCCCGCGCGCGGGTCGCGCGTTGATCTTCCTCTGGCGTGCCCCGCGCCTCCATCGCCTCGAGGATCGCCTTCGCGAAGGTGGGCCCGTCGTCGGCCTCGCGGTGGGTCTCTCTCTGGCTCGTTCCGGCGATCCCTCGGACGCCCACCGCCGTGCTCACCACGGCCGCGCCCGAAGCGAGCGCCTCGACCGCCTTGAGCGACGAGCCCGCGCCGCGCGCGAGCGGAACCGTCACCACCGCCGCGCGGTCGAGATACACGCCCACGTTTTCAACGGTCCCTGTCACCGCCACCCGCGGCCCAGCCAGGGCGCGCACCCGCTCGCTCGGCTGTCGACCGCAGAGGACCAGCCGCGCCTCGGGTCGCCGCTGCCAGACCATCGGCATCACCTCTCGCGCGAGAAAATCCGCCCCGTCCTCGTTGGGACCGTGGCTCATCAGACCGACGAAGAGCACGTCGGTCGCGCTCGTCCTCGCGCTCGGCGCGAGAAAGCTCACCCGCTCGAGCGCGACGCCGTTCTCGACGACCCGCGCCGGCGAGAGCCCCGCGCGCTCATCGGCGATCGCCGCGCGATCGTCGTCGCTCACGCACGTGACCGCGTCGGCGCGCCGCCAGCACGCGCGCTCCCACGAAGCGAGCCTCGCCCCCTCGACGTCCACCTCGGCGCTCGTCGAGCCCGCGGTCGACCGCGCGTAGTCGCTCTCGACGTTGTGCTCGTCCAGCACGATCGCCGCGCCGCGCGCAGTCCGCTCGTCGGCCAGCCCCATCGCGTACGAGTGCGAGACGACCACGGCGTCGAAGGGCCGCGCGCCATGCGAGCGCGCGATGGCCCACGCGAGCGAGAGCGGCGCCGCGCTCTTGGCGCGCTCAGGAGCCCGCGACGCAAACAGCATCGAGGGCTTTCTTCCGCGAACCGTCACGCGCTCGTACAACGACAGCGCCTCGCGAGACCGTTCGCTCGACGCCTCGACCCGCCCTCCGCACGCGAACAGCTCGACGCTCGCGCCCGAAGCGACCAGCGCTCGCGCCAGACGCGCCATACGAATTCTGCCGCCCGTGTCCTCGGGCGCGGGAAGATACGGAGCCACGAACGCGACGCGACGCCCCGACAACACGCCCCTCGCTGCTCCACTCGTGCTCGTCGTCTTCATCGCTCGCGTCGCCGGCTCGGCCGGATTCCACCTTCGCTGTGCCCTGGAAAAGCGCGCTGGACGAACCCTGACCCTTACGTTAGAGTTTGGGACAACGCGCGATTCGAGAATTGTCGTGCGTGCGAATACCGCATTCCGCGAAGGAGTCGACGATCATGACGATGTCCCCCACGACCGAGCCCACCACCCCAACCACTGCGCCGGCGGCTGACGACAGCCCGGTCGCGCTCACCGAGGTCGCCGCGGCCAAGGTGAGGGAGATCGCCAAGGAAGAGGGCCTCGATGGCCAGGGCCTGCGCGTGCAGGTCAAGGGCGGCGGCTGCTCGGGCTTTCAATACGACCTCTACTTCGACGAGAAGCCGACGGACATGGACCAGGTGGTCGAGAGCCGCGGCATCAAGATCTTCATCGACCCGCTCTCGGCCCAGTACCTCGACGGCACCGAGATCGACTACGTCGAAGGGTTGAGCGGCGCCGGATTCAAGTTCGGCAACCCCAACGTCAAGGGCACCTGCGGCTGCGGAAGCAGCTTCTCGGTCTGAATCGCGACGTTTCCGCGACGGTCACTGCGCCATGTGCGCGCGCGCCGCTTCGAACAACGTCACGAAGCGATAGCCCCGCGCGTGTAGTTGTTCGACGACTGCCTTCAGCGTCGCGCGCTTGACCTCGACGCTCACCGCCAGGTCTCGCTGGTGCTTTGCGAGCGATCCGAGGCCGTCTTCACTGGCGCCCAACAGATCGACGCCGTGCAGCTCGAGGTTGACCAGCGGTCGGCCCTCGATCATCGCGGTCAGCGCTCGCGCGACCGTGGGGCCGCCCGCCATCACGCTCGTGCCGATGTACGGGAGCCTCGCGCCGCGCGTGACGCCGATGGGAAGCTCGACCATCGAGCCTTCGCGCGTCGCGCGCTTCCAGTACGGCTCGCCGATTCGGTACGGGTCCGCCGGCGCCGTCAGCACTGCGGGCGTGTCCACGATCGAGTGGCTCCTGCGTCCGCGCGCGCGGATCCAGCCGATCATCGCTGTCTTCGCGCTCCAATACGCCGGGCACGGAAACACGCTCGAGTCGTAGGCGACGCCGCACTCTGCCAGGACCTCGAACAGCTCGTCCGTGATCGTATAGCCCGGCGCTCGAAAGCCCGGCGGCGCTCGGCCAAACGCCTTGGCGACGCTCTCGATCCCCTCGAGCACCTCGCGCTTCATCTCCGCGCGTGGGATCCGCGTGAGGTCGTAGCGATGATTCTGTGTGTGGTTGCCGAGCTCGTGCCCCGCGGCCGCAAGGCGCCGCGCTTCACCGAGCGCGCGCTCGTCCGCCATGTCCTGACCGATCACAAAGAACGTGCACGGAACCCCGAGCTCCGCGAACAGCTCACGAAACCTCGGCACCGCCCTCGCGTACACCGCCCGCGTGCGCTCGTCGTCCGCCTCGACCGCGAGCCCGTGGATCGCGTAGTAGTTGGGAATCTCGTCTAGGTCGACGGACAAAGCAGCGAGTCGCTCAGCCATGATTTCGCGGGATTTACCACACGTTTATCGCGCGTGGGTCTTCGCTCTGGCCGAACGGTCACGGCGCGACGCCGAGCGGACGCATCTTCCGTTGATCGCAGTCGAGCGCGAGTGGCATCCTCGTTTGCGCCGTGAGCACGAGCGAGCGCGATGCGAGCGACGTCCTCCTCTCGCTCTCGCGCGAGAGAGAGAGGACCCGCGCGCTTCGAGAGGTGGGGTTGCTCATCGACTCGTCGCTCCCTCCCGACGAGCTGCTCGAGCGCATCCTCGCAGCGACCAAGCGCGTCGCCGAAGCCGAGCGCGCGACGCTGTATCTCTTGCAGCCCGACGGACGCACGCTTCAGTCCCACGCGACGCAGGGCGGCACGCCGACCATCATCGTGCTCCCTGTCGACAAGGGGATCGCCGGCGCCTGCGCCACCGAGCGCGCGACCATCAACATCCCCGACGCCTACGACGATCCGCGCTTCGATCGCGGCTGGGACACGCGCACCGGGTTTCGAACGCGCGCCGTGCTCGCCGTGCCCATGGTCGCGCCGGACGGAAGGCTCGTCGGGGTCATTCAGGTGCTCAACCGCGCGGACAACGGCGCGTTCGACGGCGATGACGTCGCGACGCTCGAGGCCCTCGCCGCGCAGGCCACCGTCGCGCTCGAGGCCGCGCGCACCATGGCGACGCTCGTCGAGCGCAATCGATCGCTCGAAGACCTCAAGGCGCGGCTCGAACGATCGCTGCGAGAGCGCGAGCTCCTGCTCGAAATCGAGCAGCTCCTCTCGCGCGTCGACACGCTCGATGAGTTTCTCGACGGCACGCTCAGCGAGCTGCTCCGCGAGTGCGGCGCCAACGCCGGCTGCGTCGCGCTCACCGATCCGGTCACGGGTCTCTCGACGATTCGCGCGGTGCGAGGCGTGCCCGATGCCAGCTCTCTCATCGGCCGCGCCGTGCCCGAATCGTCCGCGGTGGTCGCCGCCGTCACCCGAGGAGGAGTCGTGTTGCGCGGCGACGACTCGTCCCCCGTGCTCAGCGCGCTGCCGGGCGCGGAGCCGCGGACGCTCCTGGTCGTTCCGTTGCCGGGCGAGGGCGGGATGCCGCGCGGCGCGATCGAGCTGCGCGACTCGAACGAGCGCGGATTTTCAGCGGCGGATCGCTCGCTCGTCGAGCTCGTCGCCGCCAACGTCTCGACCGGAATCGAGCTCGCCCAGGCCCGCCTCGAGCGCGAGCGCGCCACGCGCCTCGCCGCCCTCGGAAAGACCCTCGGCAACGTCGTGCACGACATCCGCACGCCCATGAGCGTGATCTCTGGCTACGCGCAGCTGATGCCCGACGTCGAATCCAAAGACGAGCGCCGCAAGTACGCGCAGTCCATCGTTCGGCAGTTCGGGCTCGTTCAGGCGATGATCGCCGAGCTGCTCGCGTTCGTTCGCGGCGAGAGCTCGGTGCTGTTTCAGCGCGTCCCGCTCGAGTCTTTCTTCACAGAGATCGCTGACGTGCTCCGCCGAGACCTCGCCGCGCGCAACGTGCGCGTCGAGCTCGAGCTGCGCGAGCGCGGCGCGGCGCGCATCGACCCCGCCAAGATCACCCGCCTCGTTCACAACCTCGCGCGCAACGCGGCCGACGCCCTGGCGCAGCGCCCCAACGGCGGAACGTTCACCATCCGCGTCTCGCGCGCAGGCGAGCAGCTCGTGCTCGAGTTCGAAGACGACGGACCGGGCATCCCCGAGTCGGTGCGCCAGCGCCTCTTCGAATCGTTTGTCACCGAGGGAAAACGCGACGGAACCGGCCTCGGCCTCGCGATCGTCAAGAAGGTCGTCGACGACCACAACGGAACCGTCGACGTCACGACGTCCCCCGAGGGGACGCGCTTCATCGTGAAGCTCCCCCTCACATCCACGGCGACGCTCCCCCGATCGGCGAATCAGCCGTAGTCCTTCTCGGCCTTCTCTTGCTCTTCTTTGCACTTGATGCAGAGCGTGGTCTCGGGGCGCGCCTCGAGTCGCTTGAGGCCGATCTCTTCGCCGCACTCCTCGCAGGTCCCGAAGGTCCCGTCCTCGATCTTCACCATCGCGTGGTCGATCTTGTCGAGAAACACCTTCTCGCGGCCGCGGAGGCGAAAGGTGAACGACTGCAGGTACTCACTGGACGCCTGGTCCATCTCGTCCGGAAGGTCGTTGGCGTCGAGCGCCATGTCTTCGGCCAAGGTTTCCTTCGCGTTTTCAATGATCTGCTTGCGCTTCTCATCGAGGATGTCCTTGAAGCGCTTCAGATCGGCCTTTTTCAATGCCATTCGCAGCCCCTTTGGGGATTCGGACAATTGGGTTGCCATGGAGCCGCTCCCGTCCTCCGGTGTTGCTCCAATTGAGGGCCGGGGAGGATAAAGAGACCCCTCCCTGTGTCAAGCAGCGCGAGCGCGTCGCGGTGGCGTCGCGAAATCAATGGATGTTTTCGCGGCGCGAGGGCCGTTTCGTCTGCGCTTCGACCGCGCGGCTCACAAAAATACCAGCGTGCTCCGCTCCCACGCTCGCGCGAGCACGATCGCGCCGCTCGCGAGCGCAAACACGATCGACTCCGGGGCCAGCGAGCGTCGGCTCGATTCGACTTTCGGGTCTGTGCTGATTTGCCGAACGCTGAGGCTCTGTGCGGCGTGAGGTTGGACGTCATCAGGACCGTCCCCGACCTCGAGTCCACCGGCCTCGCCCGCGAGCCCGACCAACAACGCGAGCGGTCCGATCGTCGCGCCCCTCGTCGCCCACACCGCCGCCCCGATCGCCGCCACCAGCGCGAGCGCAGGGAGCCTCGACGCTCCGACGGCGCGCGCGCACTGCGCGACCATCCGCGCGAGGGTCAGCAGCCAGAGCGCCGACCACGCCGCTGCGCTGGCGCCCAGCGCATACGCCAGCGCGACCGATCCGACGGCGAGCGACGAAAACACCACGCTCGAGCCGCGTCGCGCGCCGAGCAGCGCGGCGAGTCCAACGGCTAGAACCGCGAAGACCGCGCGAACCGAGGCCCCACGATCCGTAAACGACTCGGCCTCGAACACGCGAACCACGACCAGCCCCACGAGGTACGCCGCGAGCGGAAGCCCGACGTCTTCTCGTCGCCCGTCGCCGGCCCTCGATCGAGCGACGAGCGCGAGCGCGTAGCCCGCCGCGGCTCCAACAACAGACGCCAGCACCTCCAGCCGAAGCGCCGTCCGGAGCAACAACCATGAAACGACGCACGCCGCTGCGGCGACGGCCAGGTCCGATGAACGCAACTTTCCCTTCACGCGGGCGACCGTGAGAGTATCTCCGACAAGCCCCTGATGGCTGAGCGCCGCGCACCCTGGCTCTGGATCCCTTTCGCGCTGGCGATCTTCGCCTCGTGGGCCGCCCTCGATTTGCCCGCGCACGGTCAGTCGCGTCCTCGTCCTCGAGTCGGGGTAGGCCAGGACGCGGCGATCGCGGACGCCGGGCCGGACGCGAGCGCGACCTTCTCGTCGGACGGCGCGGTGCTCTCGGTGCCCACCCTGCCGACGCCCGACGCCGCCCTGCCCGAGGACCCCGAGGCGCGCCGCGAGCGAGCGGCCAGCGAGTTCACCGCCGGGATGAACGACTACCGTCGCGGCGATTTCGCCTCGGCCGCGACGCACTTTCAAGCGGCGTACGATGCGCTGCCAGACCCGGCACCACTATTCAACCTGGCGCGCTCGTGGGAGGGCGCCAACGAGATCACCCGCGCCCTCGACGCCTATCAGCGCTACCTCGCCGCCGCGCCCGGCGCGCAGGATCGAGACGAGGTCGTCGCGCGCATCGCGCTGCTCAGGCAGCGGCCCGTCGAGGTCTTCGTCGCGACGCAGCCTCCGGGCGCCTTTGTCTTCATCGACGGCTCGTCGGACCCCGTCTGGGGAACAACCCCCGTCGTCCTCCGCCTTCAACCCGGCCGTCACACTGTCGCCCTCGTCCGCGACGGCTACTCGCGCCTCGAGCGGCCCGTCGAAGTCCGCGCGGGAGAGCGCCAGACCCTCACGTTCGCGCTGCTCGCCGATGACCCGAACAGCACGCCAACGGCAGGGCGTTGGCAGGACCCGGTCATCCTCGATCGCCGCGTCGCTGTGCAGTGGGCCACGCGCTTCGCAGGGCTGTTCGGCGCGGCGCGGACCTTCGAGAACAACCCGTTCTGGTTCTCGTTTGGGGCGGATTTCACGCTGTTCTACCGACGTAACTTCATGGCCAACGCGCGGTTTCTGCGCGTCGAGCCCGACGGAGCCTGGACGCTCGCGACCCTGGGAGCTGGTTACGTGTTGCCGATTGAAGACCTGGACCTGGCCTTCGTCGGACATCTTGGTGTCGCGCACGGCTATCATCAGCCCGATGGGGCTCGGCTCGGACTCGTTCGCTCGTGGGACGCGGTCGTGGGCGCGGAGGCACGACTGGACTGGTACTTTCACCGACGTCTGTCGCTGGGTCTCTTCGTACGAGGCGACCTGCTGACGGATTTCACGCCGGTGGTACGGTTTCAGACCAACCTCGGCGTCGCGATCGGCCTGACCCCATGAGCGAACGAACGCAACCTCTGTCGGCCACCGAAGCGCTCGAGCGCACGGCAGAGGTTCGTTCGGATCGCCAGGGCGCCGCAGACGGGTCCGACGTCGCGCGAGACGCGCACAACGCCGTGACGGCGCGGGCCGACGGCGCCTCGCGCGAAGACACAGACAACTCGGAGAAAGCCGACGAAGCGCTCGTCGGTCGCATCCTCGCCGGGCGCTATCAGCTCGAGTCCGTCCTCGGCCGCGGAGGAATGGGCGTGGTGTTCAGCGGTCGACACATCGCCATCAACCGCCCGATCGCCGTCAAAGTGCTCCGACGCAACCTCGCGTCGAGCGGCGACGCCGTCACACGATTTCATCGCGAGGCCCGCGCGGCGGCTTCCATCGGCAACCCGCACATCGTCGAGGTGTTCGACTTCGGGTTCACCGACGAGGGCGACGCGTTCATCGCGATGGAGCGCCTCGACGGCTCGGACCTCCGCAAGCTCGTGCGCGACTCGGGCCCGCTCCCTCCCGCGCGCGCGCTCACGATCGCTAGACAAATCGCCCGCGGACTCGCCGCGGCTCACTCGCGACGGATCGTCCACCGCGACCTGAAGAGCGAAAACGTCTTCGTCTGTCACCGCGACGGCGGAGACCACATCAAGCTCCTCGACTTCGGGATCTCGAAGGTCACCGAGCTCGACGACGCCCGCGGACCGCTCACGTCCGAAGGCGTCGTGATGGGCACGCCGCACTATATGGCGCCCGAGCTCTTGCACGGCGCGACCGCCGCCGACGCGCGGGCAGACATCTACGCGCTCGGGTGCGTGCTCTACGAAATGCTCACGGGCGCCGTCCCCTTCAGCGGGCGAACGCCGATGGAGGTCGCATACAAGCACGTCCACGAGGCGGTCGAGCCTCCGTCCAAGCGCCGAGCGGGCCTGTCGCCAGCGCTCGACGCGCTCGTCCTGCGCGCCCTCGAGAAGCACCCCGATCAACGGTACGAGAGCTCCGAAGCGTTCGTCGCCGCGCTCGATGCGCTCGAGCGCGCGCCTTCGAGCACGGTTCCTCCGCCCGTCCCGGCGGAGCCCGAGCCGGTCGCCGCGCCTCGGCGCCGATCGATCGTGTTGGTCACGATCGCTGCGGTCGCCGCAGTGGGGGCGGTCGCGCTCGCGCTGCGTAGCCCCGTCTCGCCCGACCCTGGCAGGATCAACGCCAATCGCGCGGACGCGGCATCGCTGTCGGTCGACGACGCCAACGCGAACACCGGCGATGCCCCCGAGCCGCGAGACTCCTTCGCGACTACGCCGCTGATCGAAGATGCCGCGTCGGAAGACGTCGACCCCCGATCGACCCTCGACGCGGTGGCGCTCGAGCCGAACCCCGCGTCACAAGACACCGGAACGCGGCGCGGCGATCGATCTCCCACCGTCGTTCGTCCCAATCCAACGGAGAGCGACGCCGCTGCGGTCCCCGCGAGCACCACGGATGTGGCGTTGGCTCCCCTCGTCCCCGACGCGGCGCCACGAGGGCCCGACGACGGGCTGAAGCACTCTCCCTACGGAGCTGCCGCGCGCCGAGGCCGCTGATCGAGACGCCCGCGGATGTCCCGGATGAGCGCGTCGAGCCCCTCGCGAAGCGAGACCTTCGGCTCGAACCCGAGCAGCTGCCTGGCCCTGGTGATGTCGGGCTTTCGCTGCTTGGGGTCGTCCGAAGGAAGCGGCTTGTAGACCACCTCGCCGCCGAGCAGCTCGGAGACCAGCTCGGCCAGCTGCTTGATCGTGAACTCGTTGGGGTTGCCGAGGTTGACCGGGCCGTCGACAGACGCAAGGCGCGTCATCGAGACGATGCCGTCGACGAGATCGCTGGCGAAGCAGAAGGACCTCGTCTGCGAGCCGTCGCCATAGATCGTCAGGGGGGTCTTCTCGAGCGCTTGCACGACGAAGTTCGACACGACGCGCCCGTCGTCGAGGGCCATGCGCGGACCGTACGTGTTGAAGATCCTGACGACCCTGGCGTCGACGCCCCAGCGCCTGCGCGCGTCGAAGAGAAGCGTCTCGGCGCAGCGTTTTCCCTCGTCGTAGCAGGCTCGCTCGCCGATGGGATTGACGTGGCCCCAGTACGACTCGGGCTGCGGGTGCACGAGCGGATCGCCGTACACCTCCGAGGTGGACGCCTGCACGATGATGCACTTGCGGCCGCGCGCCGCTTCGATCACCCGTTGAATACCTGTGACGCTCGTGGTGAGCGTGAAGTACGGGTCCGCTTGATAGTGCACAGGCGAGGCGGGGCAGGCGAAGTTGAAGATCTGCTCGGCGTACACGCCGATCGTCTCGCGCACGTCGCCGAGCTCGAAGTGAAACCGCGGGCTCTTCATGGCGTCCGCGAGGTTCTCGAGCGTGCCGGTGACGAGGTTGTCGAGGCCGATGACTTCGTTGCCCTCTGCCAGGAGCCTGTCGACCAGGTGCGAGCCGAGAAATCCCGCCGCGCCCGTGACCAGTACCGTTCGTCTCGCTGCTCCGAGGCCCATTCGTTTGCTCTGTCCTTTCGTGCGCGGCGTCTGTTTTCGCGCGAGGCGCGTCCGATCGATAGAGTCGATGACGCGATGGCGTGGCTCTATCACGCGGCGATCGCGCGCAGAAGGCGCGGTGCACAGTAGCGTCGGGCGCGCGTCGTTGTAGGGTACGCCCGCTCGAATGACGACCGAGAGTCACGTTGCGCGGCGGCTGCCCCTGATCGACGCGCGCCCACGCCGCGCCCCGAGCTGGCGCGACGAGGCGCGGGCCGCGATCAGCTCGCTCGAGGCGCTCGAAGCGCGGCTCGAGCTCACCGACTCGGAGCGAGAAGGAACGCGCGCCGCGATCGCCGCGGGTCTGCCGCTCTCGATCACGCCGTACTACCTGTCGCTCATCGACCCGAAGGACCCCGAGGATCCCATTCGGCGCCAGTGTGTTCCGCGCGTCGAAGAGCTACGCGAAGGCGACGGAGAGCTCAGGGATCCGCTCGGCGAGGAGGCGTATTCACCGGTGCCCAACCTGGTGCAGCGCTATCCCGACCGGGCGCTTCTTCTCGTAACCGACCGCTGCTCGGTGTACTGCCGGTTCTGCACGCGTGCTCGGATGGTGGGGCGCGACGGCGGGGCTCGCAGCGAAGAGCGGCTGCGTCCAGCGATCGACTACCTGCGCGATCACCCCGAGGTCCGCGAGGTGATCTTGTCGGGCGGCGATCCGCTGGTGATGTCGACGCCGAGGCTGCAGCGCGTGCTCGAGCTGGTGAAGTCGGTCCCGCACATCGAGCTGCTCCGCGTCGGAACGCGGGCCCCGGTCGTGTTGCCGTCACGCATCACGCCGTCGCTCTGCCGCGCGCTCCGGTCCTTTGCGCCTCTGTGGGTGATGACGCACTTCAATCACCCGCGCGAGCTCACGGCGAAATCACGGGCGGCGTGCGAGCGGCTCGCGGACCACGGGATTCCCGTGATGAACCAGTCTGTGCTCTTGCGCGGGATCAACGACGACGCGGCGACGCTCGACGCGCTGTTTCGCGGCCTCGTTCGCGCGCGCGTGCGGCCGTACTATCTGCTGCAGTCCGACGTGATGCGGGGGACGTCGCACTTGCGGACGCCGCTCGCGACGGGGCTGTCACTGATGGCGCAGCTCCAAGGGCGCTTGTCGGGGATCGCGCTGCCCAAA
>LNFM01005483.1_pt1 | contig 21927 bp, 16 predicted proteins | sample 596031 | NCBI WGS metagenome assembly LNFM01 (sample SAMN04254537, study PRJNA301005) | activated carbon metagenome | isolation source: dual media filters at the Ann Arbor, Michigan drinking water treatment plant | place: USA: Ann Arbor
TCGAGGCGATCAACGGCTCAAGCGCGGTGCTGCAGGCGCTGTCGTCGGGCCAGGCGCAATTCGGTCGCCCCGGCCCCGGCCCGGTGCTGGCAGCGCGCGGACGGGATGTGGACGTGGTCTTCATCTACAACTTCGCGGCCAAATCGAACTTCGGCGTCGTCGTTCCTGCCGACAGCCCGATCCAGGCTCCGGCCGATCTGAAGGGCAAGGTCATCGGCACCGGCACCGCCGACGGCGCAGAAGTGGGCTTTGCCCGCAACGTGATGTCCGGCTCGGGCCTGACGGACGGCACTGACTACACCTTCCTGACGGTCGGTGACGGCGGCCCGGCGACTGCGGCCTTCTCGTCGGGCGAGATCGATGCCTACTCGGCCTCGACTGCTGATGCCGCGATTCTGAACCAGCGTGGCGTGGCGGTGCGCGAAATCACTCCGCCGGAATACTCGCGCTTCTTCGGCAACGGCTTTGTGACGACGGGCGAGCTCATACGCACCAACCCGGAATTGGTCGAGAAGTTCGTGCGTGCGATCTACCGTGGCCACGTCTTCGCACTGGATCCGGCCAACCGCGACAAGGTCCTCGCGCATATGGCGACAGGCAACCCGCAGGAAAGCGAAGACGCGGCGTTTGCGGCAGCCCTGTTCGATGCGGTCAAGGAAAAGACGATCCCGGTCGATATGACCAACGGCTACGGCTATCAGCCGCCAGAGGTATGGGAAGAGTGGCAGGCCGTCCAGATTGCCGGCGGTGAATTGACCGGCCCGCTGCCGGACCTGACTGCCGCCTACACCAACGACTTCACGCTCAAGGTCAACGGGAGCGCGAACTGATGCAGGCTGCCGCAGCCCGGACCCAGCCGGAGGCCTCGCAAGGGGCACCCGTCTACCAGCTGAGCAACGTGGGCAAGACCTATGCCCGCAATGCGATCAAGGCGCTTGAAGGGGTCAATCTGACCCTGACCAAGGGCAGCTTCTCGGCTGTCATCGGGTCAAGCGGCTGCGGCAAGTCCACCTTGCTGAAGATCATGTCGGGATTGATCCCGCCCTCCACAGGGCGGGTCGTCCTGCAAGGCAAGCCGGTGCGCGGCCCACGTCGCGATATCGGAATGATGTTCCAGCAGGCCACGCTGTTTCCCTGGCGCACAACGCTGGAAAACATCGTCCTGCCCATCGAAATCCGCGACGGAAAGGCAGCTGCCAAAGCGGCGCGGGACCAGGCCCGTGCACTTCTGGAACTGGTCGGTCTGAAAGGTTTCGAAGACAGCTATCCTGGCGATCTGTCCGGCGGCATGGCGCAGCGAGCGTCGATCTGCCGAATGCTGATCACTGAACCGGCGGTGCTTCTGTTGGACGAACCGTTCAGCGCGCTGGACGAATTGACCCGCGATTTCATGAACATGGAATTGCAGCGTATCTGCACGGCGCGCGATGCGACCGCCTTCCTGGTCACACATTCGATTCCCGAGGCGGTGATCTTGTCTGATGTCGTCTATGTCATGAAGCCGCGCCCCGGACGGATTGCCGAGGTCGTGACCATTGACCTGCCGCGTCCCCGCACGCTCGACATGATGACGACCCCCAAGTTCGGCGAGATCGTCGAACATATCCGCGGACGGCTCGACAAGGAGGCCTTCATATGAGCAACCTCGAATCGATTGCCGACACGGTCAATGACGACGGCGAGACGGTCTGGGCCGAGCAGTCGAGTTGGATGGACCGGGTCCCGCGTTCCGTCAAGATGGCCTTCGTCTTCGTGGTCTTCGTCCTGTTGTGGGACATGGTCACCCGGTTCGGCTTTGTCAGTCCGATCATCCTGCCGACCCCGATCGAGACCCTCTTCGACCTTATCTTCGTGGGTCAGAACCTGCTCAGTGGCGGCTACATGCTGGGCGCGCTCTGGATAACGATGCTCGAAGTTTTCTACGGCTTTCTTCTGGCCATCGCGATCGGCTTTTCGCTCGGTGTGATAGTGGGCGAGACGGCTTTCGGAGAAGAGGCGATCATGCCTTACCTCGTAGCCATCGACACCATGCCGAAGGTCGCCTTTGCGCCCTTGTTCGTGGCCTGGCTTGGATTCGACATCGACAGCAAGGTGGCGCTTGCCGCCTTCATCGCGACTTTCCCGATTGTGGTCGGCACAGCGGCGGGCCTTCATGCTGCCGACACCAACAGCCGCAATCTCTTCAAGACGATGGGCGCAACCCGTTGGCAAACACTGATGAAGATGAAGCTGCCGATGGCGCTGCCGCAGATCTTCACCGGCCTGAAGATTGCCTCGGTCGGCGTCATGGCCGGGGCCATCACAGGCGAGTTTCTCGGCGGCGGCAAAGGATTTGGCGAGCTGATCCGCACTGCCGCCTCGCAGCTCAACACGCCCCGGGTGTTCTCGCTGATCCTTTATCTCTCGCTGGTCGGAATCGGCCTTTTCTCGTTCGTCTCATGGATGCAGCGCCGCGTTGTGTTCTGGCAGAAGGATCGCGTCTCGTCGGGGGTCGAATAACGCATGCGCGGCCTCGTCGCGTCGGATCGCCTGACCGATTTTGCCTCGCTGGCATTCCGCAGCCTTGGTGTTCCCGAACCGGATGCGAGGATCGTGGCTGGCCTGATGGTCGAGGCTGATCTTCTGGGCTACGAGACGCATGGCCTGTTCCGCCTGCGCCAATATGTAAATCGGCTGCGCGGAGGGGGCTGCAATCCAGCGGCAAATCCACGGCTGATCCGCCAGACCGCTGCGACCGCCCTTGTCGATGGCGACAACGGGCTGGGACATCTCGCGATGACCATGGCGCGCGATCTGGCGATGACCAAGGCGAGGGATGCGGGGATCGGCTGGGTCGGCGTGCGGGGCGGCAATCATGCCGGCCCAGCGGCGCTCTATGTCCGGCCACAGGCGGCGGCGGGGATGATCGGCATCTGTGCCGCCGTGGGCAGCGCCAACCATGTTGCGCCCTTCGGCGGCACGGACATTCTTCTTGGCACCAACCCCATCGCCATCGCCGCCCCCGGCGGGGCTGAGCCGTTCGTGCTGGACATGGCGACCACAGTCGCCGCGGTCGGCAAGATCAAGACTCTCGCCCAGCGGGGCGAGCCGATGCCCGAGGGCTGGATGGTCGGGCGCGACGGCAAGCCCTTGACCGACCCGCGCCGTCTGGCAGAAGGCTTCCTTCTTCCGATCGGCGGGGCCAAAGGCTACGGGTTGGCGATGGCTATCGGCCTTCTCGCCGGCACGCTGAACGGCGCGGCCTTCGGCTCGGATGTGGTGGATTTCACCACCGACACCACCAGTCCCACCAACACCGGCCAGTTCGTGGCCGCCATCGACATCGCGGCCTTCGGCGACACCGCCATCTTCGCCGCAACCGCAATGCGCGTGTTCGACGAAATGCGCGCCTCGCCGCCGTTGCCCGGCCATGATCCGGTCCGCGTGCCAGGCGACGGACGCGAAGCGCAGCGCGCGCGACGGTTGACCGAGGGTATTGCGCTGCACCCTTCGCTCCGCGCCGAACTTGACCGGATCGCAAACGATCTTGCCATCGCCCCCCTTTAAGCCCGACTGTCCAGCATCCCAAGGCAGGTAACCGACATGACCGACACGCTTCTTTCGCTTTTGGCCCGTGCCGCCCCCGATGCTCCTGCTATCGGCGCACCGGACCGGCCGTGGCTGACCTATGCCGGTCTCGCCACCCAGACCGACCGTACCCTTGCAGCCTTGCACGGCGCAGGTGTCGGGCGCGGCGACCGTGTGGCCATCGTCCTGCCGAACGGGCCCGAAATGGCCTCGGCCTTCGTGACCGTGGCGCAGGGGGCGGTGACCGCCCCCTTGAACCCCGCCTACAAGCTGGAGGAATTCGACTTCTACCTCTCCGACCTCAAGGCCCGCGCGATCATCCTGCCCGCCGGGTATGCCGGGCCGGCATTGGAAGCCGCCGCCAAGCATGGCCTCGTCGTCCTGCGACTGAGCTTTGAGCCGACCGACGCCGCCGGCGCTTTCACCCTGACCGCTGAAGGCTCGACCGGCGCCAGCCCGGACACAGGCCATGCCGGGCCGGACGATATCGCGCTGATCCTGCACACCTCGGGCACGACCTCGCGGCCAAAGATCGTCCCGCTTCTGCAGCGCAACGTCGCCGCCTCGGCGCTCCATATCCAGACCTCACTGGCCCTGACACCTGCCGACCGCTGCCTGAACATGATGCCGCTGTTCCATATCCACGGCCTGATCGCCGCCGTGTCGGCCAGCCTTGCCGCCGGCGCTTCGGTCTGGTGCGCCCCAGGCTTCGATGCGGTGCGCTTCTTCGGCTGGCTCGATACCGCGCGACCCAGCTGGTATACGGCGGTGCCGACGATGCACCAGACCATCCTGCAACGCGCCCCCCGCAACGCCGAGATCATCGCCCGCGCCCCCTTGCGGTTCCTCCGCTCGTCCTCGGCCTCGCTTCCCGCGCAGGTGATGCTGGAGCTTGCCGCCACCTTCAACGCCCCAGTGATCGAAGCCTACGGCATGACCGAGGCGGCGCATCAGATGGCCTCCAACCCCCTGCCGCCCCGTGCGCAGAAGCCCGGCGCCGTGGGCATCGCCGCTGGCCCCCAGATGCGCATCGCACATGAAGTGGATAACCGCCTACTTGACGGCGGTATCGGCGAGGTCGTGATCTCTGGCCCGAACGTCACCCCCGGCTATGAGGGCAACGCCGACGCCAATGCGAAAAGCTTCTTCATCGCAAAGGGCCAGCGCTGGTTCCGCACCGGCGACCAGGGCTCGATCGACGACGAAGGCTACCTGACCCTGACCGGGCGACTGAAGGAAATCATCAACCGCGGCGGCGAAAAGATCAGCCCGCTTGAGGTGGACGGTGTGCTGATGGACCATCCGGCCGTGCAGCAGGTTGTGACCTTCGCCATGCCGCATGACAAGCTGGGCGAAGAGGTCGCCGCTGCTGTGGTCCTGCGCGACGGGATGGAGGCGGACGAGGCCGCGATCCGCACCTTTGCCGCGACCCGGCTCGCTGCCTTCAAGGTGCCGCGCAGGGTTATCGTCCTGGCCGAGATTCCCAAAGGCGCCACCGGCAAACTGCAGCGCATTGGACTTGCCCAGAAACTCGGACTGTCTTCCTGACCATTCACCTGTTCGAAAATATCCCCGCCGGAGGCTCCGCCGCCCATCAAAGGCGCGGCTTTCCGGCACCAGGCGGCACGGAGGCCCCATGAAAATCTGCATCTTCGGCGCTGGTGCCATCGGCGGCTACATGGGCGCGAAACTGGCCGCTGTCGGGGCCGACGTGTCGCTTGTGGCGCGTGGCCCGCATCTCGCGGCGCTTCAGTCCAAGGGTCTGACGCTGATCGAAGAAGGGCAGGCCACGACCCACAAGGTCCGCGCCACCGATGATGCCCGCACGCTCGGCCCGCAGGATTATGTGATCCTCACGCTCAAGGCCCATTCCGTCCCGGCGGTCGTAGGGCAGATCACCCCGCTCCTCGGCCCCGAGAGCACGCTCGTCAGTGGCGTGAACGGCGTGCCCTGGTGGTATTTCCACAAGCTTGGCGGCCCACTGGAAGGCACGCGGCTGCAATCGGTCGACCCCGGCAATCTGCAATGGGACGGCTTTGGGCCCGACCGTGTGCTTGGCTGCGTCGTCTATCCAGCGGCCGAGGTAAGCGAGCCCGGCACTATCACCCATGTCGAGGGCAATCGCTTTTCCCTTGGCGAACCTTCGGGCGAGAAATCCGCCCGGGCCGAAGCCCTGTCGAAGGCGCTGATCGCGGCGGGCCTCAAGGCCCCGGTCCGCCCGCGCCTGCGCGATGAGATCTGGGTCAAGCTTTGGGGCAACCTGTCGTTCAACCCGATCTCGGCCCTGACCCATGCCACGCTCGATGTCCTTTGCACCGATCCCGGCACCCGTGCCGTGGCCCGCGCGATGATGGTCGAAGCGCAAATCATCGCCGAAAAGCTCGGTGTGACCTTTCCGATCGATGTAGACCGCCGGATCGACGGCGGTGCTGCCGTGGGCGCACACCGGACCTCAATGCTGCAAGACCTTCTCGCCAGCCGCCCAATGGAGATCGAAGCGCTGGTCGGCTCGGTCGCCGAACTGGGGCGCCTGACCGATACGCCGACGCCGACCATCGACACGGTCCTTGCACTTGTACGGCTGCGCGCACGGACAGCGGCAGGCCACTGACCTGTCAGGCCGCAGCGGACAGGATATCGTCGGCAATTGCCGAGCCGCTTGTCCAGGCGGCCTCAACGCGCGGGCCAATGCACCAGTCGCCGCCCAGGTGCAGCGTCGCATCGTCGTTGCGCAGGAACGGCTGACCAAGAGGCGCCGTCACGGCGGCATAGCGCCAGCGGTGGGCGACGGCTTGCGACATCTGCTCCGGCGCCAGCCCGAGCCGGTCGCACAGCAGCGGCAGCATCAAATCTGCGACCTGCTCCATGTCCCGCTCAAGATGCGCTTCGCTGAACTGTGGTCCGGCCTGAGCCACCCAGGCTGTGCCACCTTCGGCGGGGCGGCCGGGCTTGCTGCTGTCCTGCGCGATCCATGCCAGCGCATCAGCCGGATCACGGCGGGTCACGAACGGGGCCGCCCCCGCCCCGACGGCCATCAGCGTCAGGCAAGGCGCATACCGCACCGCCGCAAGCGGGGCGATCAGCGCATGTTCGCTGCCGATCAGCGCTGCCACTTGCGGGGCGGGCACCGTCACGACCACGCGACCGGCACGCTCCACCGTTTCGCCAATCTGTAAAAGCCAGCCTGGCCCATTGCGCTTGATCGAAGTGACAGGCGTGCCCGTCCGCACATAAAGCCCCACCGCGAGGGCCTTCGCCAATGCCGACATACCGGGGTTTCCCACCGCAACAGAGCGGCCCGAGCCATCATCCCAGTCAACGACGGCGCCGTCCCGCGCCAGACCCTCAAGCACTGCGGCAAACTCCGTCCCTTGCGCCGTGATGAACTGCGCGCCGTGGTCGAACTGGAACTGCCCCGCGCGCCGCGTCGCGACCCGGCCGCCTATCCCCCTCCCCTTGTCAAAGACGACGACAGTCCTGCCCGCACGGACAAGCCTTGTGGCACAGGCGAGACCGGCAATTCCGGCGCCTATGATGACAATTGGGATCATTCTCGAACCATACTCTACGGCTGGAAATCCACTACCCTCAATCATAGTGGCCAGGACAGGGCTTTCAGGATTTCGGAAAGCACACAGCTTAGACAACCGGACCTTATTCAGCCGGGCCGATGGCCGGTAGGTGAAAGTTGCCCGTCTGCACCGCGAGCGCAACCGGCGGAATGGCAGAGGCGGTCGGTGTCATGGCAGGGGCCATCACCGGCGAATTTCTGGGCGGCGGGCAAGGCTTCGGTGCGCTGATCAGACAGTCGGCAAGCCAGATGGACACACCGCGCGTAATTCCACTCAAGCTTGCTGCGCCGTGAGGGGGCAGCAGCAGTGCATTAAGCTTTTGTGCGAGCGGTGATCGACCGGGTCGCCGACCGTGGCTGCAAGTTGCTTGCCGACCACAACACGACAACCCTTGAAGGTCAGCGTGGGGTGGTTCGGGAGCCGCCCGCCTGGCCGATCAAATCAACGCAAAGACTCGACCTGCTTGGTCGTCAGGACGCCGAAATCATTGCCCCAGCTGTTACGAACATACGTGCCGACCTCGGCGATGTCATTGTCGCTAAGGCGCTGTCTAAAGGCAGGCATATAGCCGAAGCCGTGCAGGATCGACTTTGCGACGAAGTCTCCATCGCTCAGCTTTTCGTTACCGGCCAGAACGGCTGCGTTGTCGCTACGGCCAGCGGGGCCATGACACACAGCGCAGGTCTCGGCATACTTTGGCGAAGCGAGCGCTGCCACGACAGAGACGTTCGCCCCTTCGGTCACGGAATCGGTTTGTTTAGTTGCGCCTTCCGCTTTGGCGGGATCGTTCCATTCTTGCGTCCCTGCGCTTGCAGGATCATTGACGTTGCGAGCTTCTTCCAGCGTTTTTGCGGGGCGGGGTGCGGCAAATCCACCACCGGCTTCGCCATAGGTGAACATCAAGATCGCACCGGGATTGTGCAGAACCGAAGTGTTCAACCCTTCGCCGAACTTTTGCGCCGCCGAACCGAACGCGTCGGTTGCGATGAACACGGTTCGATTGTCGGGGGCCACAAGCACGTCGCGGTAGCGGTTCTGGGTGGAGAGCCAGGCGACCGGCTTTCCGTCGGCCTGAGTGCCATCCCCTGACAGCGCCTGAACGTAAAGCGTCCCATGCTTCAGGGTCGGGATCAGCAGGGAGTTGTCCCATTCGGCAATGCCGCTTTCGCCTGCGTCGTAATACAGAAGCGAAGCGGGTGCGATCGTTGGATCACATATGTATCCGCAGATTTCACCAATCGGATAGTCGTTCTCAACCGTCCAGTAGGTTGCAATCGGATCGATCATCTCGCCTTCGAATTCGCTTTCGTCGAACTGCGGTATGCTGTCTGGAACGGGATTGGCCGACAGGTCCGCATCGGCGGGGGCTTCGCTCCAGTTGAAGTAGCGATAGGCTTTATCGTCAATTCGTCCAGCAACGCGCGGCCAGCCGTAATTGCCGCCGGGCTGGATGATATTCAGCTCGTCGTCGGTCGCCGGCCCGTGCTCGGCCTCGTAAAGCCGGCCGTCCGGACCAAACGCCAGACCCTGTGGATTGCGATGGCCATAGCTGTAGACATGGCTGCGCACCCCTTCGATCACTGGGTTGTCCGCGGGGATCGAACCGTCCGGGTCCAGCCGCAGGATCTTGCCTGAATAGCTCCGCCAATCGCCAGCATCGACTTCTGCTTGGGTAGGAAGCACCAAAGCAAGGTTCGGGCGGCGCTGATTTCGGCCGAAGTTTGCGCCCTGCTCTCCGATGGAATAGTAAATCTTGTCATCCGGTCCGATCACGATACGACCGGCGTTATGGTCGTTCCAGGCGGGCAAGCCGTCGATCACGATGGTCGGGTCGACAAGCTGCTCGGATGCCTGATCGTAGGTAAAGCGCACGATCCGAGCGGCAGGATTAGGGGCTTCGTCGGTTCCATTGTTGGTGGTGTAGCTAACATATATGTAATCGTTCCCCGTGCGCTGCAGAAGGTCTGGATGTAGGGCCAGACCAAGCAGACCCTCATGCTGCGGCCCGGAATACACGTCCTCAATTGCGACCAGAACCTGCGCCGCGCCGCTTTCCGGGTCAATTCGAGTCACTTCGCCACTGGTACGCTCGGTCAGCCATATCATGTCGTCCGGGCCCCAGCGCATCGCCCACGGATTGCTGAGCCCGGCTGTCAGAACACGCGAGCCGAACTTGGATTGGTCCCCGCTCTCGATCCTTTCCGGGGTAATCTGCGCGGCAGCCACCCCGGCGCCAACAGCCAGCATTGCGGCGGTTTGACCGATCCCTGACGCGAACTTGAGAGCGGCCTTGCTGGCCTTCCATTTTGTCATGATCATATTGAATCCGTCCGTGCTTTCTGGGCTGGACCTGCCGGACGGCAAGCCCTTCCCGGTCTTTGGGGGGTGCAAGGTTAACCGATCGGGCTCTGCTTGGTTCCCTCAGAGGTAACCTGCCCAATCTTGCGCGGAGGGTTTGGCAAGTGGCCTGATCGGGTGCGGGCCGGCATTTGCGCGCCTGCCTGTTGGCCAAGCCGCGGCTTGGGAGTGCAAGCTGGTCAGGAATAAAAGAAAGCCGGGCAGTAAGAAAAACTGAGCCCGGCTTTCGAAAAGGATTGGTTTTAAAGATTTCTCACGTCGTCACCATTCCGAAACGAAGGTTCCCTCATTTCGCGAGGCCTTGTCCTGAAGCATTGCGTCAGCCGCTGGGGAAGTGAGGCCGGCTGACCTTTGCGTGCACCAGTCAAGACCTCATGGCGATCCCGTACCTATTTCTCCTGAAACTCGAATTCCGAATGTGATGACATCAAGCAGCCGCATGCGAGGCGGTTGGTGCGGGCAAAATTGCCCGGTGGACCCGTCCGATGGCGTTGCGGCGTTGTGGTGCGGCGGCGAATACTCTCTCCGACCGGCGATCCTTGCGTTTGCGGATCTCCGTGGCAGGGACTTCGACCAGGACCGGTTGGATTTCGAAGCCGCCCGCCAGGGTATCGGCGCCTGTTTTCACAGCCTCATCGGCAAGACCGATGTCGTCCAGAAGGTGAGGCGACAGCGCCGCGAGTCGCTGCACTTCGCTTTCAAGTGCTGCGATCTGGCGGTTCGCCTCCAGCGCGGCCAACCAGCGGTGCACAAATCCGAAGATTGTCTTGCCCTGCTTTTTGGAACTGAGGCGGTCTGCCGCGCCCGCGCCCTCAGGTGCGATGCGGCCGGTTTCCACCAAGCCTACCATCATGTGAGCAACACTCATGCTGATCATTTCGCGAACCTCCCGTTGCCTTGCCGATGCAAGGCTGCTGAGGCTCACTCTGGCTTGGCGCCGGCTTTGGCGCTGTTCCCTGGGGAACGCTGCGAGAATTTTATCGATCAGCTTTCCACAGCGCCGGAATCTTCTGCGATGCGCAGCAACAGTTCGGTGTCACAAATCAGGACGTCACCGTCACGCCGCAAAGCGCCAAGATCAAATAGATCGTGCAGGGCACGGTTCAGCTTGGGGCGGCTCGCTCCAAGCATCGCCGACAACTCTGCCTGGTTGAGGCGAACGCGCAGATCGCAAACCGGCGGAAGGGTGTCCCCATGTGCATGCCTGAGACCGAGCAGCACGAAACGCACAAGGCGCGAGCGCAGATCATGCAGTGCGATCGATTCCATCTGGAAATTGGTTGCCCGCAACAGCGAACACAAATAGCGCGCCATGACGAGGCCAAGCCGGGGTTCTTCGTCCATCGCTGCCAGGAAGGCATCCCGCCAGATCACGAGGCCGACAGTCGGTTCCATCGCTGTTGCATCGGCCGACCTTGGCTGCCCATCAATCAGCGCCACTTCACCGACGACGCCACCGGGCTCAATGGTTCCCAACAGGATTTCGCGTCCGGCAGCACTGACCAACGACAATCGCAGCCTGCCGGAGATGACGAGGATCATGTGGCTGCCGGCATCGCCCCGCAAAAACACGGTCGATCCAGAAGGCCACTCGCGCCAGACTGACAGTTTCGACAGGGTTGCAAGCGAAGCCGGGTCGAGACTGGCGAACACATTCGACTTCTGCAACGACGCCATTGCCTGTTGGATGCTCGTGCCGGCCTTCTGGTCGTTCATTCCGCATTTCCCCGCCGACAAGAGAAAAGCGCCCAGCTGGCATTGCTTGCATCGAAAGCGCGGACCTTAGTTCCGCCGGCAGCGGTAGGCATCGGAACCTCCATGATCGGTCGGCTGTTTCGCGGAACTGAAGGCTTACCGGCTACATGGCACGGCTGCAGTTCTAGCGCAGATCGGGGTCCAAAGCCAAGCCTTGCACGTCTCCAAACGCCCGTGCAGGGGATCGACTTTACTCTTCAGAAAGCTGACCTGCGGTGTGCCCCATAGAACGGCTCTTTCGGGCGCAGGTGATCGGGCACCTGCACAAGTTGGTCGCCATGCTTTTCCTTCGCGGCGGCCAACCTGTCGGCCAGGTCGGTTGCCGTAGGCACATTCCAGGCAGGCATGGTGTCGATGAAACCGTGGTCGACAAGCTCCCGGCCAAGATGTGCGAAATCCGTTGTCACAAGGGCTCCGAACCACGAAGCCGAGCGGCCCAGCCCGCGGGAAAACACATAGATATCCCGATGAGCTTCAATCACCGTGGCAGCACAGCCCGAAAAGGCGTGGATCTGGTCTGCCAGCGCCCAAGCATAGAACTCGCGTCGCGATATCACGGCGACCTTGGCGTCAGCCGGCACCGCCGTGGCCGCGACATGCAGCGCCGATCCGTCAACTGCTATCAGTCGGCGCGCCGAGCGGTAGGTAGCGATCTGCTCGGTCAGGGTGGCTTGCTGCGGGTGAAAGACATGATAGCCGGCTGCGGCAAGGCCAAGCTCGATTTCGTTCTCGAAAAGATGGTTTCCCTTCCAACCGATCCGCGTCCGCGAGACATAGATATCCCGCGGTGCAGCATTGGGGGCGATCCGTTCACAGCTTTCGCGCAGGAAGCGGCGCTGTTCGGGCAAGCCGATGAACAGGTTGGGATGCGTGGAAATGCCCTGCTGTGGGACGTAGAGGGTTTCGACGCTCTCGGTGGTCGTCGCTGCGGCGATAGGTATGCCGGGCTGGAAGACGTCGAAGATCTGGCGAAGATTGCGCGGTAGCGCATCATCAGGCTTCGGTTCGACCGAATGGCGTTGGTGGAACAGGATGCCCTTGAGCGGCACTCCTTCGTCAAGCAACCGTCGGATTGCCCAGAGCCGCGATGATGAATAGATCAGCCCGTGGCCGAAATGATGAAACAGGAGGCCGCCGAACACCCAGGCTCCCTCGCGCCGGTGTGCCGGGTCCGACGGCAGCGGTGGTGTCGGCGCAAGATTGCCACCGATCGACACAGTCTGGGACAGATCGACAAATGTTCGGTCTGGCCGGAACACGCCGCACACCTGACGCAGGCCACCCATGTCGCCGTCTCCCGGAGGGCGCATGATCGCATCGTCGACCCTTTCGATCCGCGCCTGCGGCAGATCGTTCGGCAGAACTCCGCTCCAGGCTTGCATGTCGGCTCCAGAAAGGTCGCGTTAGGATCACAGACACATGCCTGTATGGTCAGCGTCTTTCAAGCGCGAGAGCCGCGTGATTTCCCCGTGCGGCGGAATTGTTGCGCCGTTCGCGCATTTCTGCGACGTCTCAAGCCGAGCAGTTTCAAGCCGCGCGAAGCAGTCGGAGAGAATGAAATGGAGATCTACGGCCATTGCCGGTTTTCCTGGTTTGGGATTTCCGACACCGGGCGCGAGCTTGTCGATATCGAAGATGCTCGCCTGCGACTATGGCATCCGCTTCGCATGGCGATCCGGTTTCATCTGTTCGAGCAGCTGATGCTGCCCAGCCTTGCCGCGCAGACCGACCAGGATTTCACGCTACTTCTTACCGTGTCAGAGGACATGCCCGCGCCATTTCAAATGCGTTTGGACCGGATTGTCGCGGCATACCCCTTTGTGCGAATGAACCGAACCATGTCGCGGGACTATGCCCGAATGATCACGCCGTTCATGCGCGAAACGACGGCGGATGGCACGATCCGGTCAGCGCATTTCCGGCTCGACGACGATGACGCAGTTCCGTCAAGTTACATCTCGCGGCTGCGGAGAGACGCAGACCGTGTCGATACCGGTGCGCTGGTTTGCTACCCCTCGGGGGTTGTCGGGTTTTTGGACGGCCCACAGGCCAAGCACGGCTTTCGTTCAATTTCCTATCATGCACAGGGGCTTGCCCGTGTTGCAGGGCCAGGGGTCGTGCGCTCGCCCCTGCACATGCAGCACCGGGACATGGGCAACCGGGTGCCAAGTTACGTTGACCCAACGTTCATCGGGTTTCATTTCACGCAACACGGCGTCAACAATACACTGGGCTACGGCGAAGTGGTCCATGCTGGCAGCGATCGGCGTCTTGTCGACCGAATGGTCCGCAACAACCCGGAACTTTCCACCGGCGTGGTGTCGCCATCCCGCTGCGACGCCGAGATTGCGTCAGGCTTTCCATTCGCCGACGGGCCTGCCATCCGAGCGGTTCTGGAGGCGACAACCAATCCGGCAGCGCTTTGCGAGGCAATGGGGTTTGCAGGCCTGTGAAACTGGAGGCCAGCCTTGAGCGATAGGTCGGACGATCACGCCCTCGCGCCCGTGTCGGGACTGATGCCGGTGACGCTGCCGGGTGGTCGCGCCGCAGTGCGACGTGACGAGGGGCGCACGGTCCGGATCGGTTGGCCCGAGTTCGGGCCACCCATGTTTTATCCGACCCGCGCCGTCGACCTTTCAGACAACATACTTCGTGTGGCTCATGATCTTGGCCAAGAGGAAGAGGTCATAGAAGAGGTCGATCTGCGCTTCCGTTGGACGATGGCGGAAGGCGTCCAGCAGATCCTTCCTTATGTCATGTATGGCCAGTCGCTGGCGCTTTGCATCGGTCACGACAAATCCCTGACGGCCGAACCGGTTGCGCCGGGGCGGGCACTTACCTACGCCAACTCCGGTGCGGGGGCGCAATTGTCCGTGTCCGAGCGGCCCGGGAAGGATCAGCACGACTTTGGGCCTTGTCACTTTCCGCAAAGCGATCTTGATCGGCTGGAAGACCTGCGGGAAAGCCGGGGCGAAAGCCCGGTCTCTGCTGCAGTAAGAGGCTTCCTTCCGGGTTTGGCGCAAGACGTTGGCGTGATCGCCACCAACCACGCACGGGGCGGCGTTGCGATGCGGAAGTTGCTGCCGCGGCGGATTAGCCAGTCAAGCGGCATCCAGTACGCCGGTATTCTGCGCGCAGCGGTAAGAACGCTTCAGTTCTGCGATATTCACGGTTGCCAGATGCTGCAGCCGATCCTGTCCTTCATTCACGGCGAAGCGTTCCAGCCGGACGACTGGCGCCACTATGGCGAACGGCTGGTCCAGTTGCAGTCCGCGCTCAGCGAAGATTTCCGCCTGCTCACAACTCGGGATGATCCGGTCCTCATGTTTACCGATCAGGCGAGGGTGACGTTCCGTCCCGAAGACCGCCTGCACCCCAACGCCATTCCGGCTGCGATCGCACAATTGCGTACCGCACAAGCCAATCCGGGTCGCATCTTTTGCGTCGGGCCCAAGTACTTTCTGCCGCGCAGATCGACGGTGAAGGGCAGGGGAGATCCGGTTCACCTCACGGCGTCGTCGTCCCGGCTTTTGGGCGATTATCACGGCCGCGCCATTCGCCAGACCCTCTTGGGGGAGCCCTGGTTGCCGCTGCATGTGGCGCATTTTGTGCGCGATGGAAACCGGATCACTCTGACGGTCGCCGGTGGGGATGGAAGCCCCTTGATGATCGACACCGAAAGGGTGGCTCGCACGGCCAACAGCGAGCTTGGCTTTCACTGGACCCAGGAAGGCGGCACGATCCCGAAAGTGGCCGAGGTCGCCGTTAAGGGGCGGCAGATCATCGTTACCCTCACTGCAGATCCGGGGCAGGCTGGAACGACGTTCAAGCGGGCGGCGCTGAGCATCGGACTTTTCGCCGACGCACCTGTGCGTGACGACGGCCCCGCAACCGGAGGGCGCACCAATATCCGCGACTGTGCGACTGACGTCGGGAGTGGTGGCGAACCGATGTTCAACTGGCTATGCCATGACTGGTTTTGGGAAACGGAGGGCGGCTCAGCCAGGTGAGCCGGATGTAAACGGATGGCATGGGAATTCTGGATCGACCGCGGCGGCACTTTCACCGACATCGTCGCGCGCGCGCCGGACGGTCGTCTGACGACGCGCAAGCTTTTGTCCGAGAACCCCGAACGCTATGCCGACGCCGCTGTCGCTGGTATTCGCGACTGTCTGGGCTTGGCCGACAACGAGGCGATCCCCGACGAAGCCATCGATGCGGTCAAAATGGGCACGACGGTCGCGACCAATGCCTTGCTGGAACGCAAGGGCGAGCGGGTCCTGCTGTTGATCACCGAAGGCTTCGCCGACCTTCTGCGCATCGGGACACAGGCGCGTCCCGCGCTCTTTGACCTCCATATCCGACGCCCCGACCTTTTGTACGAGACGGTGGCGGAAGTGCCGGGCCGGCTTGATCCGGACGGGCATGAGGTCCGCCCGCTGGATGAAGTGGCGGTGCGTCAAGCGTTGGTTGCGGCGCACGAACGCGGGATTCGGGCCGTTGCCGTTGCGCTGATGCACGGTCACGTCGAACCCGCGCATGAACTTCGGGTCGGTCAGATCGCAGCCGATGTCGGGTTTTCGCAGGTGTCGCTTTCGCATCAGGTCAGCCGCCTGGCAAAGCTTGTGCCGCGCGGCGATACCACGGTTGTCGATGCATACCTCTCGCCGTTGCTTGCCCGGTATGTGGCGCAGGTGGAAGCAGCGTTGGACATGGGGCGGGCGACGGCGCGGCTTTTGTTCATGCAGTCGAATGGCGGATTGACCGAGGCTGGGCGCTTTCGCGGCAAGGACGCGATTCTGTCCGGCCCGGCGGGCGGCATCGTCGGTATGGTGCGGGTTGGCGAAGCTGCAGGACATCAACGCCTGATCGGCTTTGACATGGGCGGCACGTCAACCGACGTGAGCCATTATGCGGGTGTTTATGAACGGTCGTTCGAGACTGAAGTCGCTGGCGTCAGGATGCGTGCGCCGATGATGGACATTCACACCGTGGCGGCGGGTGGCGGATCGATCTGCGTGTTTCGCGACGGGCGCTATCAGGTCGGGCCGGAAAGCGCAGGGGCTGACCCCGGTCCGGCAAGCTATCGGCGCGGCGGGCCTTTGACGATTACCGATTGCAACGTGATGCTTGGCAGGCTGTCGGCCACGCATTTCCCAGCGGTCTTCGGGCCCGGCGGAGATCAGCCCCTAGACGCAGATATCGTCCGTCAGAAATTCTCTGAAATGGCTGCCGAAATCGCTGCCGAGACTGGTCGCCTCGACCAACCCGAGATCGTGGCCGAGGGGTTTCTCAGGATCGCTATCGACAATATGGCCAATGCCATCAAGAAGATCAGCGTTCAGCGGGGCCACGATGTGACCGGCTATACGCTGAACTGTTTCGGTGGTGCGGGCGGGCAACATGCCTGCGGGGTGGCCGATGCGCTTGGGATGCGGACCGTGTTCATTCACCCGTTCGCAGGGGTGTTGTCTGCCTTCGGCATGGGTCTCGCCGATATCCGCGCCATGCGTCAGATGCAGTTCGACCAACCGCTCAACGAGGTCGACGCCGCCGCGCAGTGTCTGGCCGGTCTGGCCGAGGAGGCACGTCTGGAAGTTTCGGCCCAAGGCGTCGGTGGCGCAGACATCACCATGCAGGCGCATTTGCGATACGAGGGATCACATCAGGCGCTGGAAGTCCCGTTCGGCGCGATCGACGCCATGGCGCACGCCTTTGCCGCGGCCCACCTTGCCCGGTTTGGCTTTGTCTCGCCGGAACGTGCGCTTCTGTTCGAGTCGCTGTCGGTCGAGGCGGTTGGAGGTGGTTCGATCCTGCCCGAACTTCCGGTGGGTCGCGTGGCTGGGGGGGCAATCGACCACCTGCCGGTCTGGGCAGGAGGGGCCTGGGCCAATGTGCCGCTTTTCGACCGGCAAGATTGCGGTACGTTGACCCGGATTGCCGGGCCAGCCGTGATCCGTGAAACGACAGGAACCGTGGTCGTCGAGGCTGGCTGGGAAGCGCGTGTCGATGCGCTTGGCAACCTGATCCTGACCCGAACCGAAGCGATGGTCCGCCCGCCGGCCGCCGGCACGACTGCTGACCCTGTGCTGCTTGAAGTATTCAACAACCTTTTCATGTCGGTGGCCGACCAGATGGGCGCAACCCTCGCCAACACGGCGTGGTCGGTCAACATCAAGGAACGGCTCGATTTTTCCTGTGCGATCTTTGATGCGCAGGGCGACCTGGTGGCCAACGCGCCACACGTTCCCGTTCACCTCGGCTCGATGAGCCACGCGGTGAAGGTGGTCATGGCGGCGATGGCGAAAACGGCGCGACCGGGCGATGCCTGGATGCTGAACTCGCCGTACAACGGCGGTACGCATCTGCCGGATGTCACCGTGATCACGCCGGTGTTCGTCGACGGAAAACCTGCCTTCTGGCTTGGGTCGCGCGGACACCACGCCGATATTGGCGGGCGCACGCCTGGCTCTTCGCCCCCTGATAGCCGCCATATCGACGAAGAAGGCGTGCTGATCGACGTGTTCTCGCTTGTCGCTGAGGGGCGTCTGCGCGAAACGGAAGCCCGCGCGTTGCTGGCTTCTGGCCGCTATCCCTGTCGCGCGGTGAACCAAAACATCGCCGACCTCAAGGCGCAGGTAGCCGCCAACGAGACCGGGCGGCGAGAGTTGCTTCGGGTGGTGGACGCCTATGGCGCCGAGGTGGTGGCGGCCTATATGGGCCATGTCCAGCGCAACGCCGAGGACTGCGTCCGTGCAGTGATCGACACGCTTCATGATGGATCGTTCACCTACCCGATGGATATCGGGTCAGAGATCCGTGTCCGTGTTTCTGTAGACCACGCGGCGCGTCGGGCAGTGGTCGATTTCACCGGCACCAGCGCGCAACACGAAGGCAACTACAACGCTCCGAAAGCGGTGACGAGGGCGGTGGTGCTCTATGTCTTCCGCACCCTTGTCGGCAAGGCGATCCCCTTGAACGAAGGCTGCCTTGCACCGCTGAATATCATCGTGCCGGACGGGTCAATGCTGAACCCGCGCGCCCCGGCAGCGGTGATTGCTGGCAATACCGAGGTCAGCCAAGCCGCCTGTAACGCGCTTTATGGGGCGCTGGGCGCGATGGCGGGCAGCCAAGGCACGATGAACAACTTTGTCTGGGGCAATGCCGCGTTCCAGAATTACGAAACGATCGCCGGGGGAACGGGTGCGGGGCCGGGCTTTCCGGGTTGCGATGCGGTGCAAAGCCACATGACGAATACGCGGATGACCGATCCCGAGATTCTGGAAAAACGCTTCCCGGTTCGGCTGGAAGCCTTCGGGATTCGCGCCGGATCGGGTGGTTATGGGCGCTGGCGTGGCGGCAATGGCGCCATCCGTCGGCTGCGGTTTCTGGAGCCGGTGACAGTGACGACCCTGTGCGGCAGCCGGACAATCCCGCCGTTCGGCGGTGATGGCAGCGGACCGGGGGCGGTCGGCGAGAACCGCGTGATCTGGCCGGACGGGCGGGTCGAGGTGCTGCGCGGCAACGACGAGCGTGACCTTCCCGCCGGAGCCGAGTTCGAGATGTTTACGCCAGGTGGTGGAGGCTGGGGACGTTAGGGCCGGCTGCCGCCCGTGGCTTCGGTCACCAGATCGGCCGTGGCTCGGACCAGCGCGCCGATCCGGGTGGCGTCCGACAGGCCCATGCGGAACGCCGGGCCTGAAACCGACAGGCCCGCCACCGGCTCGCCATAAGCGTTGAAGACAGGCGCTGCGACACAGCGCATTCCTTCTGCGCGCTCCTGGTCATCGATGGCAAAGCCGCGTTCTCGGGTGCGGACGAGGTCGCGCAGCAAGGCAGTTTCGGTGGTCAGCGTGAGCGTGGTAAACTTGGGCAAGCCCTGGCGGGCGATGATGTCGCGCGCACGATCTTCGGGATACCAGGCCAGCAGCGCCTTGCCGATGCCAGAGGAATGCATCGGCCCCTTGGTGCCGGGCGGAAAGAAGGCACGGATCGCTTCGTGGGTTTCGACCTGTGCCAGAAACAGCACCTCGCCACGGACCTCGACACCGAGGTTGGCGGTTTCTCCGGTATCGCGCATCAGCGTGTCCATCGGCTGGCGGGCACGTTCGACAACCTTGGTGCGGCGCAGGAAGGCGGTTCCCACCCGGAACGCCCCGGCGCCGATATGCCAGACCTGACCCGGCTCTTCGACCTCGACCATCCCGTGGCCTTGCAGGGTGACGAGGGCGCGGAACACGGTGGCGACGGCCTGGCCGGTTTCTTCTGCCAGCTCGCTCAGGGTGCGCCCCGGCCCTTGGGCGAGATGTTCCAGAAGCCCAAGCGCGCGGTCCAGCGCCTGCACGGTGTTCTGGTCGGTCTTGTCGTTGAACGCCTTGGGCCGACCGCGTGGTTTGACCGACATTTTCCGCCTCGCCGTTTTTGGGTGAGGTTGCCTGAAAAACCGCTAACCTCTGTTATCGTTTGACAATATCATGGGCTTTCACAAATGAAAAACTTTTTCGAAAAAATAGGAGATGTGCGATCAGTGCCTTAGACATGGGGTGTCCCGAAGCGGAGAAAACGCCATGTCCTATCAAAATCCGGTCTTTATCCCAGGCCCGACGAACATTCCCGAGAGTGTCCGCAAGGCTTGCGACATGCCGACGATTGACCACCGTTCGCCGGCCTTTGCGCGCGTATTCAAGCCGGCGGTCGCTGGTGTGAAGAAGGTGCTTGGCATGGAGGAGGGCGAGGTGATCATCCTGCCGTCAACTGGCACGGGCGGGTGGGAAGCGGCGATCTCAAACACACTGTCGCCGGGCGATACGGTGCTTGCTGCCCGGTTCGGGATGTTCTCGCATCGCTGGATCGACATGTGCCAGCGCCATGGGTTAAACGTTCAGATCATCGAGACGCCGTGGGGGCAGGGTGCACCGCTGGGCGATATTGCGGCGGCCTTGAAGGCCGACACGGGCCACAAGATCAAGGCGGTGCTGGCAACCCATAACGAGACCGCGACGGGCGTGAAGTCGGACATTGGCGGCATTCGCCGCGCGATGGGCGATCATCCGGCGTTGTTCTTCGTGGATGGAGTGTCGTCGATCGGATCGATGCCGTTCGACATGTCCGGGTGGGGCGTGGATATTGCGGTGGCGGGTAGCCAGAAGGGCTTCATGCTGCCGGCGGGGCTTGCGATCCTTGGGGTCAGTCCGAGAGCCATCGCAGCGATGGAGACGGCCAAGCTGCCGAGAACTTTCTTTGATTTCAGGGACATGCTGAAATCCTACTCGACGGGCGGCTTTCCTTACACACCGCCGGTCGGCCTGATCAACGGTCTGGCGCATTCCCTGCAGCTGTTGGAGGACGAAGGGCTGGAGGCGGTATTTGCCCGCCATGCCCGCATCGCCGAAGGCGTGCGCCGCGCGATAAAGGCCTGGGGCATGACGCCCTGTGCCGCCTCGCCTGATCTTTATTCCGACACCGTGACCGCAGTCGTGGTGCCGCCGGGCTGCAACGGGACGGACCTCGTGCAACTGGCCGCATCGAAGTATGGCGTCGCGTTTGGCGTGGGTCTGGGAGAGGTCGCTGGCAAGGTGTTCCGCATCGGCCACCTTGGCAGCTTGACGGATGTGATGATGCTTTCGGGTCTGGCCACCGCCGAGATGTGTATGGCCGATCTGGGCTGGCCGATCACGCTAGGTTCAGGTGTGGCCGCAGCGCAGGACTATTACCGCAACGGGGCGAAGGAGGCGGCGCAGGCCGCAGCGTAAGATGAACGATATGGCACCCTTGGTTATTCCAACCTTTGACGACGTGATCGCGGCACATGATCGCATTCGTCCCCACATTCATCGCACCCCAGTGTTAACGTCGACTTACTTCAACGACCTGACCGGGGCGGAGCTGTTCTTCAAGTGCGAGAACTTCCAGAAGGCGGGCGCATTCAAGGTGCGCGGCGCGTCGAATGCGGTGTTCGGCTTGCGCGACGATCAGCTGGCAAAAGGCGTGGCGACGCATTCCAGCGGCAACCATGCGCTGAGCCTGTCATACGCAGCGGGGCGGCGGGGGATTCCGTGCAACGTGGTGATGCCGCGCACCGCGCCGCAAGCCAAGAAAGACGCCGTTCGTGGCTATGGCGGGGTGATCGTGGAATGCGAACCCTCGACCTCGAGCCGTGAGGCGGTATTTGCCGAGGTGCAGGCGCGCACGGGGGCGGATTTCGTGCATCCCTACAACGATCCGCGCGTGATCGCGGGGCAGGCGACCTGCTCACGAGAACTCATGGAGCAAGTGCCGGGGCTGGATGCCATCGTCGCGCCAATCGGCGGCGGTGGCATGATTTCGGGCACTTGCCTGACGATTTCCTCGACCGCGCCAGGGGTTGATGTCTACGCGGCGGAGCCGAAGAATGCAGATGACGCTTTCCGCAGTTTCAAGGCCGGCCGGATCATCGCCGATGACGCGCCGGACACGGTGGCGGATGGGCTGAAAGTGCCGCTGAAGGACCTGACCTGGCACTTTGTCAGCCATTACGTGAAAGACGTTTTCACCGCGACCGAGGACGAGATCATCGATGCGATGAAGCTGACCTGGAAGCGAATGAAGATCGTGATCGAGGCCAGCTGCTCGGTGCCGCTGGCGACAATTCTGGCCAACCCGGAGGTCTTCAGGGGCCGTCGCGTGGGGGTCATCA
>LNFM01005484.1_pt1 | contig 21927 bp, 16 predicted proteins | sample 596031 | NCBI WGS metagenome assembly LNFM01 (sample SAMN04254537, study PRJNA301005) | activated carbon metagenome | isolation source: dual media filters at the Ann Arbor, Michigan drinking water treatment plant | place: USA: Ann Arbor
CTACCAAGCAATGGGAAGGGACGGCCGTGCGCCAGGAGAAGTCTGGCTGGAGAGGAGGGAGTAGCGCCTGAAACTTCAGTGAGCAACCCGGGGTGAGAGTCCCTACCGCCCGGTTGAAGGTCGCTGGTCGGAAGCGAGTCTTGCCGGTCACCCCGCGAGGGGTGGTCGCGAAGCGTAGACAGCGGGTGTGCGGGCCGTGGATGCAGCCCCGAAATCTTCGCGTTGTGAAGGCCGACGCGGTGGTCGTCGCGGAAGGCAACACTGATGAGTCGAACGCAGGGCCGAAGGCCCGGGACCTTGACTCGTTGGCTTCACCGGGGTCGGAGGACGCGGCACGTACACAAGGGTTGCCCAGGAACCTGGGAGATCTCGTCGTCTCCGGTGCGAGCCGGGAACGATCGCGTGAGGGAAAACGAACGCAATCGGGGCGACGAGAAGTCGGAGCGCCGCAGTAGGAGCGATGACGTGGGGGAACCGGCCCGACGGGACCCTGCCGAGCGAAGGGCGGCGCCGGGAATCGGAACCGTGCGGAGGAACGATGGGAGAGACATCGAGCTCACCAACCGTCTCAACGAAACTCGAACGGATAGCGAAGCTGGCCAAGGAGCTGCAGGGTGCGCCTCTGCAGACGCTGGCCCATCACGTCGACATCGACTGGCTGCGCGAGGCCCATCGCCGAACGCGGAAGAGCGGCGCACCGGGGGTCGACGGCAAGACCGCGGCAGAGTACGCGGAGCGTCTGGAGGAAAACCTCCATGCGCTCCTCGACCGCGTGAAGGCCGGCACCTACCGTGCGCCGCCGGTACGGCGGGTTCACATCCCGAAGGGGGACGGGTCGCAAACGCGACCCATCGGCATACCGACCTTCGAGGACAAGATCCTGCAACGTGCCGTGGTCATGGTGCTGGAGGCCGTCTACGAGCAGGAGTTTCACGACTTCTCGTACGGCTTCCGGCCAGGCCGCTCTGCGCTCCAAGCCTGTGAAGTGCTCAGCAACACGATGATGCGAATGGGCGGCGGCTGGGTCCTCGAAGTCGACATCAGGAAGTTCTTCGACACCGTGGACCACGAGCACCTCCGGCAGATCCTTGGCCTACGGATACGTGACGGCGCGCTGTTGCGCCTCATCGGCAAGTGGCTGAACGCGGGCGTGATGGAAGGGCTCGAGCTCTCGCACCCCGACGCGGGCACACCACAGGGCGGGGTTATCTCGCCGCTGTTGGCGAACATCTATCTGCATGAAGTCCTCGACGAGTGGTTCGTACGCGAGGTTCGACCGCGGCTGCGAGGCCGTGCCGAGCTCGTGCGGTATGCGGACGACTTGCTCTTTGTCTTCGCGCACAAGGATGACGCCGAGCGTGTGCTCGCCGTGCTGCCGAAGAGATTCGGCAAGTATGGGTTGGCGCTGCACCCGGACAAGACGCGTCTCGTGTCGTTCCATCGACCCGATCGCAACAACGGGGGCGGCGACGGTCCGGGCACGTTCGATCTGCTGGGTTTCACGCATCACTGGGGCTTGTCGCGCAAGGGCAAGTGGGTGTTGAAGAAGCGCACGGCCAAGGATCGGATCAGCCGCACGCTACGCCGCATCGCCCAGTGGTGCCGTCTGCACCGCCATGACGATGTCGAGGTCCAGCAGCGCGCGCTCGCGCGCAGACTCAACGGGCACTACGCGTACTTCGGCGTTACGTCGAACTACCGCGCACTCGCGCGCGTCTGCCACGAGACGCTGACCATCTGGCGGAAGTGGCTCAGCCGCAGATCCCAGACGGGTCGGGTGAACTGGGTCGCGATGCGCATGCTGCTGGAGCGCTTCCCGCTTCCCAAGCCGCGCATCGTCCACCGGTACGGCACGTAGCGAAGCCGACTCTCGAAGAGCCGGATGCGGGAAATCTGCACGTCCGGATCTGTGGGGGCCCCGTCGGGCAACCGGCGGGGCTACCCGACCGTCCCTTCCCTCCGTCGGGCAAAGCCCGCCGGAGCCTCCTATCCCTCCATCGCTTCGCTCCTTGCCTCGTCGCGGGTGAACGCTCCGCGTTCATCCGCAACTCAGAGCCCGCGCGCCGCGAGATCGAACGCGAGGTTGCGGAAGAACCGCCGGTAGTCGAAGCCGGTCTGCGCGATCGGTGCGACGTCGTCGATCTGCCCGACGGCGTCGAGGTGATCGGCGGGGAAGCAGCCGCGGAACTCGCCCCACTTGCTGCTCGCGACCGTCGACACGCCGTCGTTGGGGCGCAGCTCGGTGCCATGGGCGACGAACGCGGCGGCGCCGACGAGCAGCGGATCCATGCGGTCACTCGTTCCGGGGTTGCGCAGCATCCGAACCACGCCCGCGGCGTCGGTGCACGCGCGGTCCTCGGCCTTCCTGTCGGGGTGCGGAAGCCCGCCGACGCTGCTGAAGCCGGCCCACGACTGGTAGAGCACGCCGTCGGCGTCGACGATCTCGGCGTTGAAGTCGACCATCGCCGCCTCGGACATCGAGGTCAGCGCGGCGACGATGTGGCTGTCGTCCGCGACCTCGCTGAAGGTCCGGCCGAACATCGTCGCGAGCGCGTCGATCGCCCCCGACCGATCGGTGCCCGGGAGCACTGCGGTCGCGACGTCCGCGACGAACGTGCCGCGGTGCGGGCTCGAGATCGTCGTCACCGACGCGACCTCGTCGGCGTAGCCGAGCCCCGCGGGGCTCACCAGGTAGCGACAGTCGAGCCCGCCCATCGAGAAGCAGACCAGGTTGACCTTGTCCGCGCCCGTCTCCGCGAGCAACGCGTCGATCTGATCGGCGAGGAACTCGGCGCGCACCTGTGGGGTGTCGAACGGCGGGACGCTGCCGAGCCGCGCCACATGGCCGTCGGCCGCGAGCGCCGTATCGACGTCGTTGAACCGCCAGAAGTTGGTGGTGCTGGTGTTGAAGCCGTGGGCCAGGATGATCGGGAATCGCGTGGGCGACCCGCTCGGCGTCGGGCCGAGCAGCGGCGCGGGTGGCTTGCACCACCCGAGCGGGTCCCACAACAGGGCCCTGCAGAGCAGCGAGTCCTCCTTGCCCTCGGGGAGGTTCTCGCAGCCGGCGTCGCGCAGGCCGTCGATGACCTCGGCGGCGACCTGCTGCTCGTCCGCGCCGCACGACAAGAGGGGCTCGGCCGGCGGCGCGCCGAGGCACGATTCAACCGCGGCGTTGGCCTCCGCGCAGATCGATCCGTCGAGATCCGTGTCGGCCTCGTCGGCGCAGGCGGCGAGCGAGGCGAGTAGGGCGAGGGGACGCAGGCGCGCAGACGGCATGCCCGTGGAGTGACACGAACAGGTCGCGAGTTCGACGACCGGGCGCGCCACAACCGGGGACCGAACGCGCCAGCCGCCCGTCCCGTCACCCCGGAGGGTTGTTGTTCGCGCACTCGCTCGCGACGTCGGCGAGCAGCGCGGCGAAGTACGGCCCGTAGTCGGCGGCACACACGTCGCCGACGACCCCGTGCCCGAAGCGCTCGGTGAACTCTGCCAGGCGCGGGGCGTACTCGGCCCCGGTCGCGCCGTCCCACGGGCCTGCGCACGCGTTGGGCTCGTCGAGGCCGATGAGCGACAGCATCATCACGCGCGACGCGTCGCCGTCCTTGGCCGCCACCACGGCGTCGTGCCAGTCGGCGGGATCGCGATCGGAATCGCCGTCGTCTTCTTCGTCGGTGATGAGCACGATCACGAGGACGGCGTCGTCGCGCACGAAGTCCGCGTTGCACGGCGAGCCGTGGCGGGCGAGCAGGGTCGTCAGCGCCTCCATCGGCTTCTCGTCGCTCGCGCCCGAGATCCCGACCGCCGCCGCGCACGAGAACGACGCCGCGAGATCATCGGCGTCGGTCATGAACGGCTGGCCCTCGGCGAAGGGGCCGCAGCTCGCGGCGCTCGACGCCTCGCCGCCGGTCTGCGTGACCAGGTCGCCCAGGCGCGTGCAGCCGGGCGCGTTGAACACGTAGTCGTCCGTGGTGATGACGCCGACGCGGTAGTCGGTCGTCGCCCCGAGCAGCTCGGTGATCCCAGCGATGAACGCCGGGAAGCTCGCGACGAGGTTCGCCTGCTCGTCGGCCATGCTGTACGAGTCGTCGATCACGAACAGCAGATCGACCGCCTCGCAGTGCGTCGAAGGGGGCGGCAGCTCGCCGAGGTCGGGCACACCGCCGAGGTCGAACTGCACCGGCGAGGGCCCGGGGTCACCTCCCTCGGCATCGTGGGCTGCGCCCGTGTCGGTCGTGTCGCGGGCCTCCGTGTCCTGCGACGCGGCCGAGGAGCTCGACGCGTCGTCGTCGATGCCTCCCGTCGCCGCGATGAGGTCGCCCACGGCGCGGCGATCGTCGCCGCAGGCCGCGAGCCCCCAGACCACCGCGAGGCCCGCCACCGCGAGGTGTCGCAACCCGCCTCGTCCCGCCGCCAGTCTGCTGCACCGTCTCGACACCCGACCCACCCATTGCCAACGTACACCGGCTCTGTGACAGACACCGACGCGACGATTTCGATCACGTTCGTCGGTCGCATCCATGGTCGGCGGCGGGTTTGCCATCGCCGCGTCGGCTTTTTCGTGGGGTGCAGCACAGCGGCATGTCGCGGCATAGTGTCCCCCGTGACGGATCGCGCCGAGACCTCGCCGATGCGGACGCCCCTGCCGCGCCTGGTCGTCCAGCGGCTCGAGGCGGCCGGTCACGACGCCCGCGCGCTGTGTGGGCGCTTCGACCTGCCGTGGGACGCGCTGGGCGAGCCGACCCTGGTGGCACCGCTCGACGCGCTCGAAGGGTTCTACGACGCGGCCGCGATCGCGCTGGGCGAGCCGGACCTCGGCCTCGGGTTGGTGGCCGATGTGCCGCGGGGTGCGTACGGCCTGTTCGAGTTCGGGGTGCGGGCGTCATCGACGCTGCGCGACGCCCTCGACCGGCTCGGCCGAACGATGGCCCTCTTCAACCGGGTCGCGCGGCTCGAGTGGTCCGTCGCGCACCGGTCGGCCCGGGTCGAGATGACGGTGCCCGGCCGCGCTGCCGCGCTGGGTCGCCACGCCAACGAGTTCTTCCTCGCGCTGCTCGTCGCGTCGGCGCGGGGCCTCATCGAACGTGACTTCGTCGTCACGAGGGTGTGGTTCGCGCATGCACCGCCACGGTCTCGCGCGGCGCTGCACCGCGTGCTCGCGTGCGAGGCGATCGAGTTCGGGGCGAGCACCAACGGCTTCGAGTTCGACGTCGCGTGGCTCGACGAGCCGTTGCTCGAGGCCGATGTCGCGCTGCGCCACGCCATCGACGCCCACGCACGGACCCTCGTGGTGGCGACCGAGCCCGCGCTGGTGTTCGAGCTGCGCCGCACCCTCCGCTCGCTCGAGCGCCTCGACGACGCCGCGCTCCGTCCGGTCGCGCGGCGACTCGGCCACAGTCCGCGCAGCCTCCAGCGACACCTGCAGCAGCAGTCGACGACCTTCCGCGACGTCGTCGACGAGGTCCGGGCCGAGCGCCTGCGCGCGCTCGAGGCCGAGGGCGTGGGCCCCGATGCGATCGCGACCCGGCTCGGCTACCGTGACGTCACGGCCCTGCGCCGGGCCCAACGCCGGTGGCGTCGCGCGACCCCGCAGCTCCGCTGATCACCACCGCTGCAGATCCAGCGCGACGCGCGGTCCGCTGGCGCCCTACGATGCCCCCACATGCCTCCCCTCGGCCTCGACGCGCGCTACCTCTTTTTCACCGGCAAGGGCGGCGTCGGCAAGACCACGCTGGCGTGCGCGACGGCGCTCGCGCTCGCGGACGCGGGGCGGCGCGTGCTCTTGGTCAGCACGGATCCCGCGTCGAACCTCGGCGAGATGCTCGGCGTCGAGCTCGGCGCGACCCCGCGGGCGATCCCCGGCGCCGCCGGCCTCCAGGCGATCGACATCGATCCCGAGCAGGCGGCGGAGGACTACCGGCAGCGGGTGATCGCGCCCTACCTCGGCAAGGTCGACGACGCCGAGATCGGCCGCATCCGCGAGTCGCTGTCGGGGGCGTGCACCGTGGAGATCGCGGCGTTCGATCGCTTCGCCGGGCTCCTCGCCGGCGACGACGCGGCGTACGACCACATCGTGTTCGACACCGCACCCACGGGGCACACGCTGCGCCTGCTCGATCTCCCGCGCGCGTGGAGCGACTTCCTCGCCGACAACACCCGCGGCGCGTCGTGCCTGGGCCCGCACAGCGCCCTGACCACGCGGCGCGATCGCTTCGCGCGGGCGCGCGCCGCCCTCGAGGATCCCGCCCGCACGACGGTGGTCCTCGTGACGCGCCCCGATGTCGCCGCGCTGCGCGAGGCGGCGCGCACCTCGGCCGAGCTGCGCGCGCTCGGGCTGAAGGGCCAGCGCCTCGTCGTCAACGGCGTGTTCGAGGCCAGCTCGCCCGACGACGCGGTCGCGGTCGCGCTCGCGCGGCGCGGACGCGAGGCCCTCGCGCAGCTCCCCGAGGACCTGCGCGGGCTCCCGCGCACCGACGTGCCGCTGCGTGGCTGGGACATGCTCGGGCTCGACACGCTGCGTCGCGTCGTCGACGGGACGCCGCCGTCCGCTGCCTCCTTGGCCGCCGCGCCGCCGCTGCCGGAGCTCCCGCACCTAGGGGATCTCGTCGACGCGCTCGCGGCCACGCGCAATGGCCTGGTGATGGTGATGGGCAAGGGTGGCGTCGGCAAGACGACGATCGCCGCGGCCATCGCCGTCGAGCTCGCGTCGCGCGGCATCGACGTGCACCTGTCGACGACCGACCCCGCGGCGCACGTGGCCGCGGCCCTCGACGGCGCGCTGCCCCACCTGGAGGTCGGTCGCATCGATCCCGCGGTCGAGACCCAGCGCTACATCGATCACGTGCTGGCGACCAAGGGCAAGGATCTCGACGCCGATGGGCGCGCGCTGATGCTCGAGGATCTGCGCTCGCCGTGCACCGAGGAGGTCGCGGTCTTCCACGCGTTCTCGCGGATCGTCGCCGAGGCCCGCGGCCGCGTCGTGGTCCTCGACACGGCGCCGACCGGGCACACGCTGCTGCTGCTCGACGCGACCGGGGCGTATCACCGCGACGTCATGCGCGGCATCGACGAGGCGTCGTCGGCCCGCGTGAAGACCCCGCTGACGCGCCTGCGCGACCCGGCGTACACCCACATCGTGCTGGTGACGCTGGCCGAGACCACGCCGGTCTCCGAGGCCGCGCGCCTGCAGGACGACCTGCGCCGGGCGCAGATCGAGCCGTGGGCGTGGGTCGTCAACGCCACGCTCGTCGGCAGCGGGACCACGGATCCGCTGCTGCGCCAGCGCGTCGCCGGCGAGCTGCGACAGATCGCCCGCGTGCGCGACGGACTGGCCTCGCGCATCGCGGTGGTGCCGTGGCGCGCCGAGGCCCCGCGGGGGGTCGCGGCCCTCCGCGCGCTCATGGGCTGAAGGCCGCGGGTCGCGGGCGTCGGGCAATCGTCCGTCTGCCCAACAATCTCGATCGTCGGCGGCCAAGGCACTCCCGATGCCGACCCCACGCGCTTCGTTCGGGATCTGTGTGCTGGCGTCCGCGCTCGGCTGCGGCGGCGGCGGTCGTGGTGACGAGGGCCTGTTCGGCGATGGCGGCGGCACCGACCCCGCGGGCGGGGACACGCCGACCGATGGCGCGGGGCCCAGCGACGGCGGCGGCGGATCGGCCGACGCGAGCGACGACGGAGCCGACGACGCGGACGACGGGGCCAAGTTCGACACGCCCGACGGCGTGACGGCCGGTGACGACGGCGGCCCGGTGGACTGCGAGTGCGGCAACACCGACTGGAGCTACGTGTGGATCGCCAACAGCAGCCAGGGCACGGTGTCGAAGATCGACACGCGCTCGTTGGTCGAGGAGGGCCGGTACCTCACGCGCTCCGATGGCGCGGGTAATCCCTCGCGCACGTCGGTGAGCGTCGATGGTCGGGCGGTCGCGATCGCCAACCGCCACGTCGGCATCGTGAAGATCTGGGCGCGCGAGGAGTTCTGCAGCGACACGAACGGCACGCCGGGGATCCAGACCTCGCTGGGCGGCGACGACGTGCTGCCGTGGTCGCAGGACGACTGCGTCGCGTGGTTCACCGACTTCCCCGACATGACCGTGCAGCGGCCGGTGCAGTGGACCCCGGGGCAGGGCGCCTGCCACACCGATCAGAAGATCTGGACCACCACCGGGTCGATGGGCGCCGGCCCCGGTCAGTGCGGGCAATCGGGCGTGTGGATCCACCGGCTCGACGGTGACACCGGCGTCGTCGAGGACACGGTGCACCTGCCGGAGAACCAGTTCAACTGCGACCACACCAACACGACGCTCGGGCTCGGGCTCGGGCCCTACGGCGGCGCGGTCGACTTCGAGGGTAACTTCTGGTTCCACGGCTTCGGCAACGGCAAGCTCGTGCGCGTGGACTTCGACACCCTCGACGTCGAGATCTTCCCCGGGGGCGGCTACGGCATCACCGTCGACACGACGGGGCGCGTGTGGACCAGCTCGAGCATCCAGCGCTTCGACTACGCGACCGGTCAGAGCGCGAGCCAGAACGTGTCGACCAGCGGCGGCATCACCCAGGACCTCCAGCAGCGGATCTGGGCGGCGGGCGACAACGGCGTGGTCTGGGTCGACATGGAGTCGCTCGCCGTCGGCGACGTGATCGACCTCCCCGGTGAGGGCCAGGTCAAGGGTGTGAGCGCCGACATCGACGGCTACATCTGGGCGATCCGCCAGGGGGATCCGACCGCGTACAAGATCGATCCGGACACGTACGCGATCGAGACGTTCACGGGCCTCGACGGGCCGTACACCTACTCGGACATGGCGGGCGGCTCGCTCAGCAACGTCACGTGCAACCCGCCCGAGGGCTGAGAATCGTCCCAGGGATGTACGGGCGGATGATCGTCCCGGCCCGCGCCGGCACTACCGCGGCGTGGGACCCGATCCATCCGATCTCCGCCTCTATCGCTTCCGTCTGCGTCTCTTCGTCGCCGCAGGGATCGCCCTCGGCTCGGGCCGCTTCTCGCCGGTCGCGCGCGCCGGCTCGACCGGAGGCAGCTCGAGTGACAGCAGCACGGGCGACGCGAGCTCGAGCGACGGCACCACGGAGGCCAGCACCTCGAGCGACGGCGGTTCGAGCGATGGCGGTTCGAGCGACGGCACCTCCGAGGGCGGCACCGCGGCGGATGGAGGATCGAGTAGCTCGGGGGTCACGTCCGTCCCCGGCACCGAGGGCACCGGCGGCGGCACGTCCACGGGCCCGGAGGACTCCGGCGAGCTCCCCTGCGGAGGCTGCTACGGCCGCCCTTATGTCGTCGAGCAGCGGGCGTGCGTCGCCGAGGTCTCCGACGACCCGACGTGGTCGGACGCGGCGCCGCTCGAGGGTCTCGATCGTCTCGCGCCCGAGCAACGCGCCGCGCTCGCGGCGTTCTGGACCGAGGCGGGGCTGTCCGAGCACTCCTCGGTCGCGGGGTTCCATCGGTTCGCGCTCGACCTGCTCGCCCACGGTGCGCCCGCGGAGCTCGTCGCCCGGGCGCAGCGCGCCGCGGTCCAGGAGCTGGAGCACGCCCGCGCGTGCTTCGGTCTCGCGACCGCCTACGCTGGGCGCGCCGTCGGTCCGGGTCGGATCCCGCTCGGCCCCGGCGCCCCGATCGCGGCTAGCCTCGTCGAGCTGGCGGTGTGGACCGTGCACGAGGGGTGCGTCGGCGAGACGGTGGCGGCGTGGTTGGCCGACGAGATCCACGCCCACGCGACGGATCCCACGGTGCGCGCGACGATGGCGAAGATCGCCGCCGAGGAGGCCGAGCACGCCGCGCTGTCGTGGTCGACGGTCCGCTGGGCCATCGCGGTCGGCGGCGCGACGGTGGCGCGCGCCGTCGAGGAGTCGTTCGCGTCGGCGCGGGTCGACCCGCGTCTGCCGTCGCGCGCCGAGTGCGTCGCGCATGGCCTGATGCGGAGCGATGCCGTCGTCGCGACGATGCGCCGAGCGTTCGAGGAGGTGGTCCAGCCCTGCGCGCGGCGGCTGGTCGCATGAGCGCCGCGAAATTCCACCCGCCGATCGCCAACAACTTCGTCCACCTGCTCGCGCCCGAGCACCGCACCGCTCACAGCAGCTGGGACAGGAACGTTCGAGCCGGGACCACGATCGGTCGGCGTTCGGTGAAGCAATCGCGGTCGACGTAGTCGAGGTCCAGCACGACCTGGAACGCGTGGGCGGCCGAGACCTGCTGTTGGAAGTGGGCGAGGTTCGGCGAGAGCTTGGTGTCGCTCGACTTCACCTCGACCAAGAACCACGGCTTGCGGTCGCGGACGATCAGGAAGTCGACCTCGCGCTTGTCCTTGTCGCGGAGATAGCGGAGCTCGAAGGTGCCCAGTCCGAGGTCGTTCCAGCCGTGCACGGCCTTGAGGAGGTGGCACGCGACGAACGTCTCCGCGCGTGCGCCAGGGTCCTCGATCTCGGACCAGTCCGTGGCGTACCACTTCGGCTCCTTGCGGAGGGCCTTGGCCACGTTCGTCGCCCACGGCCGCACGCGGAAGCCGGCGTGGAAGCTCTCGAGCGTGTCGATCCATCGACGGATCGTCTCGACGGCGACGCGGATCTGCTCCGCGAGCCCGGTGTAGATCAGCTGTCCACCGCTGCGCTCGCGCAGCAGCGTCAGCAGCGACTCGATCTGTCCGAGTTCCTGGATCCGAGTCGCGTCGCGGATGTCCTCGCGTACGAGCTGCTGCTGGCGAAGGGTCTTCCACCGCACATGGAACCTTGCCTCCCGCTGCGCGAAGGGCTCGGGGTAGCCCCCGAATCGCCACAGCGCCGCGAAGTCGGCCTCGGGGATCGCCCTCGGGGGCCGGGTCGGCTGCTCGGGGAGTCGTTGACGCGCGATTTCCCCGACCGAGAACGGGTGCATCCGGAACGAGAAGTACCGGCCCATCAGACTGTCGCCGCCGCGTCGGTAGACGTCGAGCCGGGAACTCCCGGTGACGATGATCCGGGCACGGTCCTCGAAGGTGTCGAAGATCCCCTTGATCAGGGTCTTCCATCGCCGGTACTTGTGCAGCTCGTCGAACACGACGACGGGCGGCGCTCGACGCAGGCGCGAGAGGTCGAGCCGATCGGCGAGGGCCTCGGGTCCACGCTCGATGATCCGGCGGTCGTCGTCGTTGTCCCAGTTGAGGTAGCCTCGCGCGCTCGCGACGCCGCGGCAGCTCGTCGTCCTGCCGACCTGCCGTGGACCCGAGACGAACGCCATCTGTCGGTGTCGACGCAGGTGATCACGCAGCATGGCCTCGTAGATCCGCGGTAGGCCATCGACCATGGGGACCATTCTCTCATATGTGAGAGAATGGTCCAGACCATTCTCTCACATGCGAGAGAATGGTCCGACGCGCCCGGCTATCGCCCCTGCCGCCCGCGGACCCTCGCCGCGGTGTCCTGGCGGTAGAAGTCCCGCAGCACCTCGTACATCGCGGCGTGGTCGCGCTGCATCTCGAGCGGTTGCTCGAAGAAGTGCTCGGTGGCGACCGCGAAGAACTCGGCGCCGTTGGTCAGGGCATAGCTGCCGAGGTACGTGCGGCGGCCCGCGGCGGTCTCGGCCTCGAGCGCTCGGTACTCGCGGGTGAAGACGTCGACCCACCGATCGTAGGTCGCGGTGTCGTGCAGCGGCGGCACGCCGTCGGCGTGGCCGCCGAGCATGTCGAGCTTGTGGGCGAACTCGTGGAAGACCACGTTGTGGCCGTCCTTCGGGTTGGCGGCGCCCTGGCGCACGGCGTCCCAGACCAGGATGACGGGGCCCTGCGTGAAAGCCTGGCCGAGCACCGGCATGCCGCCCTCGTGGATCCGCAGCGCGGTCGAGAAGAACCCCGGCTGCGGCGGCGGTGCGACGACGGTGTGGGGATAGACGATGATGCTGTCGACGCGTCGGTACAGCGCGTGCTCGAGCCCGAGGATCAGCAGGCACGCCTGCGACGCGATCGTCACGCGGATGTCGTCGTCGAGCTCGAGGCCGCCGGCGCCCTCCCAGTGCTTCTCGGCGACGAAGACCTGCGTCAGGTCGCGCAGGTGCTGCTGCTCGGCGTCGTCGAGCCAGGCGTAGTGCGGCACGCGGCGGCGCAGGATGTCGGTCCACGCCGCCGGCCACGGGGTCTCGAGGATCTTCTTGCGCCGGCGATCCGCGAGCCAGGAGAACAGCATCGCCGCCAGTGTAGCGCCCGGACGCTCACGGCGCGTTCGGGACCACCACCACCTCGTGCTCGCCGGCGGGCACGCCGATCCACAGCGTGCCGCCGCGCTCGTCGGCGTGCACCCAGCCCGGCGCGTCGGCGAGCGCGTCGACGTCGGTCGCCGCGGCCAGCGGCGCGCCGTCGAGCGTGATCGTCTCCGGCGCCGCGGGCACCGCGAGGATCTCGAGCACCGCGCCGCCGGCGAACACCTCGCCCGAGCGCCACTGCAGCGTCGCCGCGCCGTCGTCCGCCTGCTGCTGCGCGATCAGGCTGCCGTCGTAGAGCGTCGCGCTCGACGTGGGACCGAACGCGAGCCGCGGGTACAGCACGCCCGCGTCGGTCGCGAGGGAGTCGACGCGATCGGGCTGACCGGTCGGGGCGATCGCATCGATGCCCGGACGCAACATCGGCACGATCGCGCCAGCGCGCAGCCACAGCGGCAGCTTGCCCAGCGGCGCGTCGACGGTGACCTCGACGCCGCCATCGACGCCAACGTCGATGCCACCGTCGACGATGGTGCCGTCGAACCAGTCGATCCACGTGCCCGGGGGGACCACCAGCGTCCGAGTCGTCGCGCCGGGATCCACGACCGGCGCGACGAGCAGCTCGTCGCCGAGCAGGTAGACGTCGGCGGGGTGCGAGCCGAGCTCGGGGTAGGCCAGCCCCAGCGGCCGCACGATCGGCCGCCCGCCGTCCGCGATCGCCCGCAGGTGGGTCCAGAAGAAGGGGAACAGCCGCAGGTGCAGCCGCGTGTAGTCGCGGTACCAGCCGAGCATCTCGTCGTCGAAGTCGGTGCCCGCGTACTCCCACGCGACCGTGCTCGAGCCGGTGCCGATCTGCATCACCGGCATCAACGCGGTGTGCTCGAACCACCGCGTGAAGGTCTCCTTCGTCGGCGGGCCGTCGCGGTAGCCCCCCGTGTCCGAGGCGAACAACGGATAGCCCGACGGCGACAGCGACAGGCCGGCCGCCACCGCGGACGGCAGGCCACCGACGCGGCCGTCGACGCCGAAGCGCGAGAGATCGGCGTCGAGATCGCCGGGCCAGATCACGCTCGCCTGGGTCTGCTCGCCCCACGCGCCCGCGCGCGCGAGGATGAACCCGCCGTCCTGCGGCATCGCGTCGGCGTAGGACCCGTGATAGCCGGTGTGGTAGCGGACGTGCATCGTGCGCTCGTCGCTGCCGTCCGCGAAGGCCCACGGCGTGCGCTGGCCGCCGAGGCCGGCGAGCACGTCCTCGCCGTAGTCGAGCTTGTAGCCCTCGATGCCGAGCGCGGTGTACTGCGCGAGCAGGCCGGCCCACCAGTCGTAGGCCGCCGGGTTGGTGAAGTCGATCGGCGCGGCGCCCCACTTGTTGAGCAGCAGGCCGTGCGTGGGCGGGAAGTAGCCCGCCGCGGTCGCCTCGTCGTTCAACGCGGCGGCCGGCTCGTCCATCGTGCTGACGTACGGCGTGTGCCACAGCGCGACGCGCAGGCCGAGGTCGTGCAGCTCGTCGATCATCGCGGCCGGATCGGGGAAGCGCGTCGGCTCGAAGTCGAAGGTGTTCACGCCGGTCGCGTAGGGCCGATCGATCCACAACGCGGTGTGGGCCAGGTCGAGGTCGCGCAGCGCGTTGGCGTCGGCGAGGACCTGCGCGGCGTCGGTGTTCTCGTTGCGCCACAGCCACGGGCCCAGGGCCCACGGCGCCGGGATCGCGGGCGCGCCGGTGCTCGCCCAGTAGTGCGCGGTGATGTCGAGCGGGTGCTCGGCGCCGTAGAGCTCGAAGCGCAGGCCGTCGCCGCCGTGGGGCCCGACGCCGTAGGTGATCTGCACGAGGTCGTCGGCCTCGGTGCCGAGCTCGAACAACCCCGGGTGATCGTCGCGCACGAACACACCCCAGCCGCGCGTGCCGATGAGCAGCGGCACCGGCACGTGGATCTCGTTGCTGCCGCCCTCGAGCGTGAGGTCGGCCTCGAGCTGCATCGCGCGGGCGCGGCCGCGGTGCTCGGGCGTGTCGAACACCTCGCCGAGCCCGTAGAACCCTTCGCTCGGATCGCAGCCGAGTCGCACGCGGAACGCCGCGGTCGGCGAGGCGTCGGCGTCGGGCGCCACGTGCCCGGAGAACCGGCCCGGCGCGAGCTCCTCGAAGCGCACGGTCGCGGCGCTACCGTCGGGGTAGCCGAGCTCGAGCGTGAACAGGCCACCCTCGGCCAGGGTGATCGTGCTGGGCGACGCGAACGCCACCGCGAGCGGGTGAACGGGATCGTAGCTGGCCGCGTCGTCGACGCTCGCCACCTGCCCGAGGGCGAACGCGTCGGGCGGCAGGCGCAGCAGCGCCTCGTCGTCGCGCCACAGGGTCGTGGTGTCGGTCGCGTCGTCGAACTCGAGGCGATAGGCAGCGGGCACGTCTTCGCCGGTCGTGGTGTCGTCGCCCCCGGAGGTGGTCGACGATGCGCCGCCGCCGGCCTCGGTCGAGCACGCCGCGATCACGCCACACGCCACGACGATCGCGACCCGGTAGTGTCCATGGCTCATCGCGCGCGCATCGTACCGCGGGCGTCGGCCGTGGGGAGCCCGAGGCGTCAGCTAGGGCGGCGCGAAGCGGTCGCGGACCCTGCGGGCGATGAGATCGGCGAGGTCGGCCAGGCGTCGGCTCGATCGCGACGCGCCGACGACCGCCTGCCCGTTCATCGTCGCCGCGGTGGCGTCCCCCGGGCCCGCGGTCACGATGGCGCGGCCGTCGAGGGTGCCGAGCAGCAGCGCGACGAACTCGGCGGGGCGGATGTCGCCCGAGAACCCGCGCGTGCGCCAGACGATCGGTCGGTCGCGGAGGCGCTCGGCCCGGAACACGTCGAGCGTGCGGCCGTCCTCGACCTGCAGGCGCACCACGGGGACGTCGCGCTCGACCTCGACCGCGAGCGCCTCGAGCAGCGCGCCGATCTCGTCCATCGTGGGGCCTGGCGCGGTCGCGTCGGTCATCGCGGCACTGTAGCGCGTCCAGACCCGGCGTGGGCCCGGCGTGGACCATCAGCCGGCGGGCGGGATCTGCATGCACGTCTCGCCGACGATCTGCGCGAGCGCGTCACCGACGACGTTGGTGTAGTTCGCAGAGTCGTCGATGTCGCCCCAGATCGGCGCCTCGCCGAAGGTGCTGAGGAACTGCCACACCGTCTGGTCGGTGGCCTCGACGCACGGGTCGAGCAGGCCCGCGGTGAGGATGCACTCGTCACCGCCGCACTCGGTCTTCGCCGCCGCGAGCATGTCGTGGTAGACGGCGATGTCCTCGGGCGACTTGTCGGGCTCGTCGGTGAGGACGAAGACCATCAGCACCGCGCCGGCGTCGCGGAAGAACCCGCTGTTGGCGGCGGCGTTGGCGGGGTGCGCGGCGTAGGCCGCCCCGGCCGACGACATCTCGAACGAGCAGCCGTCCTCGCCGGCCGCGGTGGCGGCGGCGGTGAACCACTGCTTGAGCGGCGCGGGATCCGAGTCGGTCGTGGTCGCGAAGTAGGTCATGCCGCCCGACTCGAACAGCCGGCCCTGGCCGCCGTTCGTGCCGGTGTTCTCGACGTCGGGCGTGATGTAGTGATCCGAGATCGCCCCGGCGCTCGCCTGGCTCTCGCAGTTGAACACGAACTCGCTGCACGAGCAGCCGTCGGGCCCGCAGTAGAAGTCGGTGGTGGTGATGCCGACGTGGAGGTCGGTCGCCGGCGGGAGCTGGGCGTACATCTCGTCGACGAACGCCGGGAACGCGGCCGCGAGCGCCGCCTGGTACTCGGACATCGACAGCGAGTTGTCGACGACGAACAGCAGGTCGACGAAGGTGCAGCCCTCGGCGGGCTCCGTGGTGCCGGTGTCGGGCGAGCCGACGTCGAGCTTGGGCCCCGCGCCGGACGAGCCGGAGGAGCTGGTGTCGGCGGGCGTGACCGTGGTCGTGTCCGCGTTGCCCGACGAGCTCGAGCCCGGCGTCGTGCTGGTGGTCGTCACGTCGGTCGCGGACGCGTCGCCGAAGCTCGTGCCCTGATCACCGCCGCCACCGCACGCGCAAGCCAGGGACACCAGGAGCAATTTCGTAGGGCGCATGATCACGATCGTTGCCGCAATGTCGCCGCGTCGCAAGTCGGGCCGTCGAGTCGCGCCGTCGGCTCGCCATCGCCGCGGGCCGGCATGGGGCACGATGCCTCGATGGGGTCGACGGGCGAATTCCCGGAGCTGCGACGCAGGACCCGAGGTGGCCTTGCGGGGCGTCCCGAACCGGACTACTAGCCGTTCGCCGTGACGTCGCGCGCCCCTGGGCACTCCTCGATCCTCGCCCTGTGCGTCGCGCTCGCGTGCGACGCTGCGCCGGAGTCCGTCGCCGATCGATCGGGCGACGCGACGCCGCAGCCGACGCCGGTCGATCCGGTCGCGCCCATCGAGGTCGCCGAGGCGCCGCCGACCGTGGGCCCCACGCCGGTCGTCGAGCCGCCGGGCGAGCCCGTCGCGGCCGAGCTGCCGATGGTGCGACCCGAGGGCTTCGGTCGGCTGCGCCCGCCCGTCGCCCCGCCTGCGCCCGAGACCCTCACGACGCACGGGCTCGCGGGCTTCGAGGTCGTCGCGATCCATGCGCGCCCCGATCTCGCGTCGCCGCGCCTCGGCTACCTGCGCTTCGGCCAGCGCGTGATGGTCACGCCGAAGATCGCGGACGCGGGCGAGGGCTGCGAGAAGGGCTTCCATGCCCTGGGCGTCGGCGGCTTCGCGTGCGCGAGCAAGGGCCTCATCGTCGATGATGCCGCGCCGCCGTACATGTACCTGCCTCCGCCGGCGCCACGGCTCGACGATCCGATCCCGTACGACTACGGCGTCATCGCGCAGGACGGCACGCCGCTGTGGTGGAAGATGGCCGACGCCGAGGAGATCATGCTCGCGGCGCAGCGCTACGAACAGATCGCGGCGGCGGCCGCTGCTGCGGCGGAGGCTGCCGCTGCCGAGGCGCCCGAGGACGCGAAGGCGAAGCCCAAGGCGAAGTCGGAGCCCGACGCCGCCCCCGACGACGACGCGGCCGTCGAGCCCGATGCCGCCGTCGAGCCCGACGCGACGGCCGAGCCTCGCGAGCTCCCCGATGTCGACGCCGATGTCGACGCCGAGCCGCCGGTCGAGCTCACGCCCGAGGAGCGCGCCGAGCAGCGCCGACGCGAGGCCGCCGCGAAGAAGCGCGCGGCCGAGAAGGCCGAGGAGGACCGCGAGCGCGCGCGGGCGCTCGCGCGCAAGGCGGCCCGCCTCCCGCTCAACTCCAAGTCGCCGTTCCTCGAGGCCGGGTTCGTGATCACCCTCGGCGAGAAGGTGAAGGACGACGGCCGATCGTGGTGGCGGACCACCCGCGGCGGCTTCGTGCAGAGCGGCCGCGCGTGGCGCAAGGCCACCAGCGACTTCCACGGCGGTGAGATCCCGGCGGGTGCCGGTTCGCTGTTCGGCTTCGTGATGGAGGAGCACGCCTCGGGCTCGATGATGTCCGCGCGCGGCAAGCTCGAGTGGAAGCGCAAGCTGGGCTTCCGCGAGTTGCTGGTGTTCGCCGAGCGCGTCGAGATCGGCGGCCGGCCCTACCTCGTCACCGCCGATGGCCTCCACGTGCGCGAGGCCGATCTCCGCCTGGCCCAGCCCGCGACGCGGCCGGCCGAGCTCCGCGACTACGAGCGCTGGATCGACGTCGACCTCGAGCGCCAGCTCCTGGTCGCCTACGAGGGCGAGACGCCGGTCTACGCGACGCTCGTGTCGACCGGGAAGAAGGGCACCGAGGAGGAATCGTTCCTCACGCCGACGGGCAAGTTCCGCATCGCGACCAAGCACGTGTCGTCGTCGATGGACGGCAACACCGCCTCGGACGGCGCGTACTCGATCCAGGACGTGCCGTGGGCGATGTTCTTCCACGGCAACTTCGCGCTGCACGGCGCGTTCTGGCACAGCAAGTTCGGCAGCCGTCGCAGCCATGGCTGCGTCAACCTCGGCCCGACCGACGCGCGGTGGTTGTTCTTCTGGACCACGCCGCTCTTGCCCGAGGGCTGGCACGGGGTGAGCGCCCACGACGGCGCGCCCGGCTCGATGGTCGTGGTCCACTGAGTTGCCGCCATCGGGTGGCCCGCGACGCGGTCGTCGTGCGAACGTCGTGGCCATGCGCCTGTGCCTCGCCGCGATCCTGACGCTCGCCGCGCTCCCGACCCTCGCCGCCTGCTCGCCCCGCCCGCGGACCACCCCCACGGCCGCCCCCGAGGCGCCGGAGCTCCCGGCGAGCTTCGACGCGGCGCAGGTCGACGCGTGGGTCGCCGCCGCGCTGCGGCGCCACGCGATCGTCGGCGCGCAGCTCGTCGTGGCGAAGGACGGCAACATCGTCCTGTCGCGCAGCTATGGGGAGGTTGCGCGCGGCGGCCCGGCGGTCACCGCCGACACCGCGTTCGCGATCGGCTCGATCACCAAGCAGTTCGTCTGCGCCGCCGCCCTGGTGCTCGAGCACGAGGGCAAGCTCGCGATGACCGACACGGTCGCCGCCCACTGGCCCGAGCTCACGCGCGCGGCCAACATCACGCTCGACGATCTCGGCAGCCACCTGTCGGGCTACTCCGACTACTACCCCCTCGACTTCCTCGATCGCCGCATGCAGGCGCCGATCGAGCCCGACGCGCTCATCGCCCGCTACGCCGGCATGCCGCTCGACTTCGAGCCGCGCACGCGGTGGTCGTACAGCAACACCGGCTTCATCATGCTCGGTCGGTTGATCGAGCGCCGTGCCGGCGAGCCGCTCGGAGCGTGGCTCGGCGCGCACTTCTTCGGGCCCGCGGGCATGCGCCACGCGTCGCTCGATCCGCCGAGCGGTACGCCCGGGCTCGCGACCGGTCACACCCGCTTCGTCCTCGGCGAGCCCGAGGTCGCGCCGCGCGAGGCCCCGGGCTGGATCTTCGCCGCGGGGGGCATCTATGCCAGCGCCGAGGATCTGATGCGTTGGAACCTCGCGCTCGCCGGTGACGCGTTGGTGCCCGCGGAGGCGCGGCGCAAGCTGACGACGCCGCGCGTGCTCGCGGACGGCCGCAGCACGGACTACGGCTGCGGCCTCGGCGTGCGGCAGCTGGCGGGCGAGACGGTGTGGACCCACTCCGGGGCGGTGAGCGGCTTCCTCGCCCATGCGGCGTTCGTGCCGCGTACCAAGTCCGGCGTCGTGCTGCTCACCAACACGGACGGCGCGCCGGTCGGCGATCTGCAGCAGGCGCTGCTCGGGGTCCTGCTCGCGCCGCCGCAGAACGTCCCGACGGTGGCGGGCCCGGGCGCGAAGCAGGTCGCCGGCGAGCTGTTCGCCGCGCTGCAGGCCGGCCGCATCGATCGCGCCCGCGTCAGCGAGGAGCTCGCGTTCTACTACGACGAGGACCGGCTCCGCGCCGCCCGCGAGCGCCTCTCGCCCCTGGGCGCACCCGAGCGCATCGAGGTCGATCGCCCGCGCGAGCGCGGCGGCATGGAGGTCACGGTGCTGCGCTTCGTCTTCGCCGATCGCACGATCCGCGCGTCGATGTACCGGGCGCCCAGCGGCGAAGTGCAGCAGTTCCTCCTGCTGCCCGAGTGAGCTAGCCTCGACGTCGAGTGGACGACGCGACCCACTACGTCGAGTTCGCCCGCGCGTTCGTGCGCGGTCGCCTGGGGCTCGACCACGATCTCGACGACGATGCGCTGTGGCGCGCAGCGGCGGCCGCCGAGCTTCGTCTGCACAAGTTCAAGCGCACGGGGCCCCTGCCGCGGGTCGTCCACGTGCTCGGGGCGCTGCGCGGGCTCGAGCCGACCAGCATCCTCGATGTCGGCAGCGGGCGCGGCGTGTTCCTCTGGCCGCTGCTCGACACGATCCGCAACGTCGCGGTGACCGCCGTCGACCGCGAGCCGCACCGGGCGGTCGACCTGCAGGCCGTCGCCGCCGGCGGCATCACGCGACTGGCCGCGCACCAGGCCGACGCCGTAGCCCTGCCGTTCCCGAGCGCGAGCTTCGACGTCGTCACGGTCCTCGAGGTGCTCGAGCACGTCGATGCGCCCGAGCGGGTCGCGCGCGAGATCCTCCGCGTCGCGCGGCGCTTCGTCGTCGCCTCGGTCCCGAGTCACCCCGACGACAACCCCGAGCACCTGCGCCTGTTCGACGCCGACGGCCTGACGCGCCTGTTTCGGGACGCCGGTGCGGCGCGCGTGCAGGTGGATTTCGTGCACAATCACATGCTCGCCACCATCAGCGTCGATGTCCCTGGTCAAGTATCCCCGCACGCGGCACGTCGAGGGCTCACGGCTCCAACCCGGTGATCACGATCTCGAGGCCGTGCCCCTGGCCGAGCTCGCCGGTCGAACGCTCGTGATCGAAGAGAAGCTCGACGGCGCCAACGCGGGGATCAGCTTCACGGCCGAGGGCGAGCTGCGGCTGCAGAGCCGTGGGCACTTCCTCACCGGGGGCTACCGCGAGCGGCACTTCGATCTCTTCAAGACCTGGGCAGCCCGCCACGCGCAGGTGCTCCACGCGACCCTGGGCGATCGCTACGTGCTCTACGGCGAGTGGCTGTTCGCCAAGCACACCGTGTTCTACGACGCGCTGCCCCACTACTTCCTCGAGTTCGACGTCCTCGACCGCACGACCGGCGGCTTCCTCGACACGCCGAGCCGCCGGGCGCTGCTGCGCGACACGCCGGTGGTCTCGGTGCCGGTGGTGCACGTGGGCGAGATCCGCCGCACCGAAGCCCTGCGCGAGCTGGTGACGGCGTCGCTGTACAAGTCGGCGACCTGGCGCGAGCGACTCGCTGCGGCCGCGGTGGCCGGCGGCGCGGACGTCGAGCGCGCCGTGCTCGAGACCGACGGCAGCGGCGACGCCGAGGGCCTCTACATCAAGGACGAGGCCGACGGCGTCGTCCGCGGGCGCTACAAGTTCGTGCGCGCGTCGTTCCTCACCGCGGTGGTCGACTCGGGCTCGCACTGGCTCGATCGCCCCATCGTCGCCAACGGCCTGCGCGACGGGGTCGATCTGTTCGCGGAGGTCCCGTGAGCCGATCGCCGGGGCCGCCGCCGCTCGAGTCCTTCGTGCCCGCGATCGGCCGCGAGGTCGACTGGCCGGCGATCGACGCGGCGTACCCGTGGATCGCCGCGATGCGCGGCGTGCCTCAGGATCCGATCCACCACGCCGAGGGCGACGTCTGGATCCACACCCGCATGGTCTGCGATGCCTTGGTCGCCCTGCCCGAGTGGGCCGCGCTCGACGACGCCGCGCGGTTGCGGCTGTTCGCGGCGGCGCTGCTCCACGACGTGGGCAAGCCCCACAGCACCGTCGTCCAGCCCGATGGTCGCGTGCGATCGCCGGGGCACTCGCCGCGGGGCTCGCTGCTGGCGCGGCGGATCCTGTGGTCGATGGGCTGGCCGGCGTCGCGGCGCGAGCCGATCACCGCGCTCGTGCGCTTCCACCAGGTGCCGTACCACTTGATGGATCGCAACGACGCCCAGCGCGTCGCGATCCGCCTGTCGCAGATGACGTGCGCCCGCGAGCTCGCGCTCTTGTGCGAGGCGGACGTGCGAGGGCGGACCTGCGCCCAGCTGCCGGCGCAGCTCGACAACATCGCCCTGTTCCGCGAGTTCTGCACGGAGCTGGGGTGCCTCGAGCAGCCCTACGCGTTCGCGTCCGATCACGCCCGCGCGATGTACTTCCACCGCTCGGATCGCGATCCCACGTGGGCCGCCTTCGACGACACGCGCGGGCGGGTGACGTTGATGTCGGGTCT
>LNFM01005486.1_pt1 | contig 21926 bp, 21 predicted proteins | sample 596031 | NCBI WGS metagenome assembly LNFM01 (sample SAMN04254537, study PRJNA301005) | activated carbon metagenome | isolation source: dual media filters at the Ann Arbor, Michigan drinking water treatment plant | place: USA: Ann Arbor
CGGCTTGGAAGGATTTGCTGACCTCCCTAACGTCGATTGATGCTGCGCGCACTGGGGTTCCTCGCGAGTTTGCTGAGGCCCCAGTACCAAGCAGATGTGACAGTCATCGAAAGGAATTGTGACAATCCCGAACGACGACCAGGAGTTCTAGGTGTTGTCGGAGAGCCAACCGTCGGCAGGCGGCTCTTTGACGGCTTGTGTCCTAGGCAATGATGATCGGCACACTTGCACGCGTGAATGATGCGCGTATTGAAAGTACTGAGCGAATTTTCCGCTTCTGGCCCTGCACTGAACTCGGCACCGTGCTCGCGGACGGCGGCTGTCGAGAGTGAAGCGGACGAGCACCGCAGCACGGCCACTCGACGCAATTGACCCGAAGCGGACTTCAAACGTCTCGGTCCGCGCTACTCTGTTCACCGCCGAGGTGCAGAGTTAGCAGACTTCGCGCCGCGATCATTTGCAAGACCTATGTATCTGGACGGGTTGTCCGTTCCGGTTTCAGAAGCGGACGCGGTCGGTCCTTCAGCTTTGGGCCACATAGCCGACTTGCGGAAACTCTTCCTTCCGGCCGGCCCAGCACCCGCAAGCATACAAAATAAAAATCCGCAGAAGGCTCCCGCCACACTCACCGAACTAGCAGAACGAGCTTCCCGCGCAAATGCCTGGACTCGCTGATTCCATGCGCCTTGGCAGCATCCTGCAATGGAAACGAGACGATTTCCGGCACGCGTACGGCTCTGGCTGTGACCAGCTCAACGATCCGCTGCAGGTGCTTACGATCACGTTGAACATCCGGGCGCAAAGACGCCAGATCGGGGCGGGGGGGAGGGCGGAATTTGCGGCCCGTAGGCAATAAAGGCGGCACGACCGCCAGGCTTCAACACTGAGAATGAGCGCAATCCAACCTCCCCGCCCACTGTGTCGAAAACGGCATCCATATCAGATACCAAGCTTGTGAAAACGTCCTCACGGTAGTCGATGGCTTGATCAGCACCAAGGGAGCGTACGTAGCTCAAATTACCGGCGCTGGTCGTGGTGATCACGCGCGCACCGATGTGTTTGGCAAGTTGGATCGCAAATCCACCAACGCCCCCCGCTCCGCCGTGAATGAGAATCTGTTCGTTTGGCCTCAGTCGCAGCGTGTCGTCTATCGCAACGATCGCCGTTAGGCCTGTGAGCGCGAGGGCCGCGGTTTGACCGTGGTCAGGCCGGCGGGCTTTATCGTCACCAGCCGGCTGGAGATCGCAAGCTTTTCAGCATAGCTGCCTTCCTGGCCAACGTCGCACACGCCGAATACCTGATCGCCTTCTCTCAAGTCGGCGACGGCGGAACCCTTCGCGCTAACGACTCCCGAAAAATCACGCCCCAAGACATGCGGCAACTTCACGCTGCCAATAAGGCCAGCGCCCACTTTCCAATCTGCGCCATTTATACTGGCGGCATGGATGTCGATTACGACTTCACCGGGGTCCGCGACCGGGTCGGGCCTATCACCGTAGCGAAGCACTTCAGGACCGCCATGACTCTCGAAATAGACCGCCTTCATTACCGTCCTCCGTCCAATTTCCTGAACTTCTTCGCGATCGCAGAACCTCGCTCATAGCCAGAATTCAAGTGCCTTGGTTGCTTCTCAAGCGAGTCTGAGAACGGCCTTACCCACGAAAGCCCCTTCGATTAGCTGGCTAGCGACGGCGCCAACATTCGATCAGTCTGACTGCAACGTCACAAGTGTTTTGAGTCTGCCCTCTGCGAGCAAAGGCAGCAGGCGCTCTAGTCCTCAGCAGGTTGATGGCACCAACCGTTCGAAGAATGCGGAACTAGAAGACATACGCGAGCGCCGTCGATAGTGCAGCGACACCGACAAGAGCGAACATTGCGGCCATGCCGGGAACTGCCAGTTTCCATGGTTCATCGACAGACATCATCACAGGCAAGAGCAGCACGCTAGATGCGGTCAAGTGACCGGCAGCGGTTTGTAGCGGCGTTACCCCATCGTTTCGAAACGTCGCCCGTACACGCCGGCAAATGCGTACGAGACTGCCGCCGCAAGGCACGCCAACTGGGCAGCGACGTCAACGCCGAGGTAAGAGAGAGCCGCACCCCCGATCATGTAGCCGACCCCGATCGCCCCGATCACCACGCCGAATAAGCGCGCGCCCGTCATTCTCTCATCGGAGGTCAGCACGTGCGCCACGATCACTGTGAACAACGGCGTCGCGGCCAGGTCCTGATCGAGCACTGGCAACGCCAAGATAGTGCGATCGAACTCCACTCATCGTTGGGTTGCCGGACGCCGGCACTCGAGACGATCTTGCCGCCAGCATCTAGCCCGACAATGCGGCGCTTCGGCAAACTCAGATACTGGCGACCGTAGACCAGATTCTAGATTATTCGCTGGTATCGAGAAAGCGGCAGGCCAACCGGCCCGAGAATTTGGAGCTACATCGCCTATAAGGTGGACGGATGCTCTATCCGTGCCGTTCGAGGCGAATGTCGACTTCGCGCTCCACATACTGCCACTCCGGTGTGGACCGGAGCTTCTCGATGAGTTCCTCAAACGCGTCGGCGGATTCTGGCGCGTACTCGAACCACGTCAAAAAATCGAATGGCTGCGCCAGATCCCGGCAGTGGTAAAGCTGCCGAGCGACGGCGGGCAAATACTTGAGACCGATCTCTGTATGATGGGATTGATCTTCAAAAATCGCACGCCGTTCGTCCTGAGCGAGTTCCCACCACGCACCCGTTTTCTTGATCGGTATTAGGGCAGCCCTTCGGGCTCTAACGCGTCCGAGCGACTCTTGGCGCAATCTCAGTGAGGTCAATTCAGCACGGGTCGCATAGCGCAGATTGCTAATTTGACCCTGTAAACACCAGGGGTTGCCATTGGATTGCACGTCGCCAGAGGCCGGCCGGACATCAATGTGATCAACGTGATCGAGCGGAGCCCCTAGCACCTTTGATATTCTCAGCACCCGCCATGTGCCTACCTCGCCGCCAACAAAGGCATAGACATTGTGCATCACCGTAGCCTCGAGATGAGTTGAAAGTACCATAGTCGTCCATGCAAGGATTGTTCCGCGTTGCCTGCGTCAAAGGCGAGGCAATAGCCCTGCGCTGGCCAACGGCGTTGGTCGATCGACTGTACCCCCACAGCGCATTAGGAGCGATCAGCTGATCTCTTTCGGACCGAATGGACAACCTCCTGAAAGTTCACCCCCGAGGGCGTCGATCCAATTAGGTGTGAAGAGCATAGAGCCTTGCGAGCGCTCGGTACTAACCGCCCACCCAGATCCAATAGGTCGCTCCATCGCGAAAAATCTCGAGGCGGAACCGATCCATCCTCGACGAAGCCGTATCGAAAACGTCTGAAGGACTGCGCACAGTCGTCATGTCTACCTTGGTGATAGCGTCGTCCGCCTTCAACCCGGTCTTCTCAAGATCGGCGCCGATCGCCAGGACACGTGCGCCCTGCACCAATCCGAATGCCTTGAATCCGGGTAGTATGGCGCCGAGGGTCAATCCTGTCAGCGACGTCAACTGCATCGGAGCGCTTTGCGGTGTGGGCTGTACCGGGAGATCGGTCACCGCGATCGTCTTTTCCAAGCGCTCGCTGCCGCGCACAATGGCGACCCGCAATTGCATTCCGATGGGCGTCGTTGCTACGCGCGACACATAGTCGGCATGGCCGCGAATAGGTTGACCATTGATCGCGACGATAACATCGCCCTTCATAGTGCCCGCCATTGCCGCAGGCGAATTCGGCAAAACAGCCGTAACTTCCGCGCCACGAGTCAGCGACAAATTCATGGCTCGCGCCATTTCGTAGCCGATCTTCTGCGTGAATAACCCAAGCGTGCCACGCTTGAAGATACCGGTTTCGATCAACTCGGTTGCGACGACCCGCGCCAAGTTGATCGGAATGGCAAAGGAGATGCCTTGCGTGCGCAGCTTTGCACTGCCTGTCGCAGTATTGATTCCGACCAGTCGTCCCTCGAGGCCGACCAGCGCACCACCGGTGTTTCCGGGATTGACGGCCGCATCGATCTGAATGAAATTCTCGAATATTCCGTAGCCAATTTCAGTGCGCATGAGCGCGCTTACGATGCCCTGCGACGCGCTTCCCTCGAGTCCAAATGAGCTGCCGACAGCGCAGATGAAATCCCCGATGCGCAGTCGATCAGAGTCTCCGTAAGGGACCGATACTAGGTCGCGGATGTCGGTTTGAATGACTGCAACATCGGTGGCGACATCATCGCCGACAAGTCGGGCCCGGCCAGTCCCGCCATCTGCCAGCGAGATCTCGATGCTCTTGGCATCGACGATCACGTGGTGATTGGTGAGTATGATCCCTTTAGCCGCGTCGACGATGACACCAGAGACACCGAAAGCCTCGAGCCAGGAGCAGCCATTAGTCCAACCGACGTCACGCTGGTCGAGAGCGTCGTTCGATCCCAATCATCTGAGCCTTAGGGGGAGAAGCCCAGCTTTCTAGGGATTGTCATTGTCACAACGCTGTCACGTAACTGTCAGAATTTGGCGGCAGGGACGGAGAATGACAACGATGTTTTTGGGCGCCGCCACAGACATTCGCGACCAAATCGAAGAGAAAGATCGATATCGCGACGGCGAAAGACACGTCGCGATAAGGATCGATTCATTGCATTGGAAGATGTTCATCCTAGGTGGCGCGATCGCGTGCGTGGCAGCGTTGCATCCGACCGTGCTGATCTTTGATCCTAGCACCGTCCGGAGCATGGTGTTTGTAGGCGGGCTCTGCGCGATAGTCGGCGGGACGAGGCTCCGCCGCCGTTACAATCGCAGCATTGCTCGCACCGTCCATGCCATCGTTGAGCGACACCAGCGTACGACGCGCCGCGACGAGCCTCGCTGATCTCGCGCGAGAGAACTGCAATACCTGATCGCCCTCGCGAACCGGATCGCCGTTTCCAGGCTTGGAAACTGTCACATGGCTGCGATGTCCGCGGGTTACTGCTGCCGCCTGTGAACGCCGCGTGACGCCCGAATCGGAAAAGCTGATTCCTTTGTCTCGTACTGCCGATCCGCACAACCGCGGCCGCTGGGTCCGCGGGGGCGAAAATTCCTTAGCCCGACGAGGTCGGAAATGATCGTGCTCGTTGCCACGGACGCTTGGCATCCACAGATCAATGGCGTCGTGCGCACACTCGAGGCGCTCTGCCGTAACGTGATAGCTCAGGGTGCCGTCATCCGGCTCCTGACGCCCGAAGGATTTCCGTCGCTCAAGGTTCCGACCTACCCCGGATTGCGGTGCGCGATCCCGAATCAGCGCGAGATTGCACGGCGAATTGCGCGCGCCGACCCCGATGCCATTCACATCGCGACCGAAGGACCGATCGGCATCGCGGTGCGCCGCTATTGCCTGCGCCATGGCCTCCCATTCACGACAAGTCTCACTACGCGATTTGCAGAGTACGTATCGGCGAGATTCCCGGTGCCGGTCTCCTGGGGGTACGCGGCGCTCAGGTACTTCCATGCACCGGCTACCGCGACGATGGTCTCCACGCCTTCGCTCAGGATAGAGCTTGAGGGACGCGGATTCTCCAATCTCCGCATGTGGTCGCGGGGCGTCGATACCTCATTATTTCATCCTGATCGTGTCGCGCACCTCGATCTACCGCGGCCGATATTCATGAACATCGGCCGCGTCGCCGTCGAGAAAAACCTCGACGCATTCCTGTCGCTCGATCTCCCTGGAACCAAGGTCGTGATCGGGCATGGCCCGCAGGAGGCTTTACTCGCTACGCGCTACCCTGAGGCCGTGTTTCTCGGCGCCATGAGCGGCGAGCGATTGGCAGCCCATCTCGCCGCCGCCGATGTATTCGTGTTCCCGAGCTTGACCGACACCTTCGGCATCGCTCAGCTCGAGGCGCTGGCGTGCGGCGTCCCGATTGCTGCTTTCCCGGTGACAGGGCCATTGGACGTAGTCGGCGACGCGCCGGTCGGCGCGCTCGGCAACGATCTACGTCAAGCCTGCCTTAGTGCGCTGACACTGTCCCGTGCCGCCTGCCGCGGACACGCACTCGGCTTTTCTTGGGGCCGCAGCGCCAGTCAATTCCTCTCGAACCTGCAACCGATCCGAGCCAGAGTGGATGAGCCGACGTTGGTCGGCGTCGGGGTTTGCGGCGCTCACCAAGACGCAGGGGCCAAGTCCGCATGAGGTCGCGCAACGGTCAAACGATCGTCTGGCGGAGATGTGACGACAATTTTATGGAGCTGGTGGGGATGACGCGAGCAATGAACCGAGACGCTGTGGTCAAGACCTATGACCGCTGGGCGCCGGTATACGATTTCGTTTTCGGATCGGTGTTCGAGAAGGCCCGACGCGCGGCAATCGCCGCGTGCGAAGAGGTCGGCGGACGCGTCCTGGAAGTTGGCGTCGGCACGGGAATCGCGCTGCCCTACTATTCGCATCGCTGCCGGATCGTCGGCGTCGACATCTCGGAAGCAATGCTGGACGTCGCCCGCCAACGCGTTGCTGACCGGCGCATGACGAACGTCGAGCGGCTCGCGATCATGGACGTTCAAGCTCTCGAATTCGACAACGCCTCGTTCGACGTCGTGACGGCGCAATACGTCGTCAACACCGTGCCCGATCCGGAAGCGGCGCTCGACGAATTCATGCGTGTGCTGCGTCCCGGCGGCGAGTTGATCGTCGTGAACCGGGTCGGTGCCGAAGCGGGGGCGCGGCTCAAGGTGGAGAAGCTGCTCGAGCCCGTCGTCGAGCGCCTGGGTTGGCGTTCGGATTTCCCTTGGGCCCGATTCGAGCGCTGGATGGCACAGAATGGCGGCGTGACGCTTGGTGAGCGCCGTCCTCTGCCGCCGCTCGGCCACTTCGCGCTGTTGCGTTTCCGCAAGACCGCGACGGAGCAAAAGCCCAAAGTCGAACTCGTCTCCGCCGCCTGAAGGTTGCGTCGCGTCGCCCGCTCAACATCTCGACACCTCGGATCATCCAGCGAAGGAATTGCGAACATGGCCGGCTTCATGGAGACACTACGCGAGCAGCGATGGGACGATCACCGCTACTATCACCACAGCCGCATCAATCAAGCACTGCACTTCGTCAGCGCGGTCAGCTTTGTCATCGCTTATGGGATGCTGTTCTACGATCCGCCGATGGCAGCACTGATCGCATGGATCATCGGGATGTGCACGCGCCAGAGTGGGCACTTTTTCTTCGAGCCGCACGATTACGACCACGTCAACCAAGCCACGCACGAGCACAAGGAAGAGATCAAGGTCGGCTACAATCTCTTTCGCAAGGCGGTGCTGATGGCGATCTGGGCAGTGCTGCCGCTCATCGTGCTTCTCGATCCAACGGTCGGTGGACTGCTCGCACCTTATGAAGGCTGGATAGGATTCGCGCGGCAGGTCGGCACCATTTGGTTGGCACTTGGCATCTCGGGTGTGCTGTTCCGCGTCGTGCAGCTCTTCTTCATCCAGGACGTCAAGGCGGGACTGGTGTGGGCATTCAAAATCCTGACCGACCCGTTCCACGACATCAAACTCTATCATAAGGCGCCGCTGGCGCTTTTGCGCGGCGAACTGATCGATCCGGAGATCGCGTCGCATCGCCCGCATTGATTTGGTCGATGATGAATTTCCCTCTCTCCGCGCAAGCGGGGAGAGGGGGCCGGCCAAGACTAAGCCGCTTTCCGCTTCATCACGCCGAGCTTCCACATCTCCCGAAGCACCTGCCGCTTGATGTTCACGGGGCTACCATTCGCATCTCGCCACCACCAGCCGTCGCGCTGCATTGCCTCTGCAGCGGCAATGAACTGGTCGGCGACGGCGGCGAAATCCTGAGCGGTGTAGTTGAGGCTGAAGATGAAGCGCCCGCTGCCGACCCAACTCAAGGCCAGGCCATGCTTGCGCAAGTAGTACTGGAACATCCAGTTGTACCGGGACGGCTGCGTGTAGAGGACTGTCCAAATCGTCGACATGTTGGCGACCGCAACCGGGATGCCGGCGGCTGCGAGGCGCGCGTTGAGAGCCTCGGCGCGCGCGTTCCAGGTTGCATCGAGATCTTTGTAAAGCGCTTTGCACTCGGGCATGGCAAGGCGGCGCAAGAAGGCATTCATCGCACCCATGACGTAGGGATTGGCGCTGAACGTGCCGCGCGCGAAGCACACGTCGGCCGGCCGATCGTCGCGGTAGCGCTTCATCAGGGCGCGGCGCCCGCACAGAACGCCGATCGGCAATCCGCCGCCAAGTGTCTTGCCGTAGGTGACCATATCGGCGCGAACGCCGAAATACTCCTGCGCGCCGCCGTTCGCCAATCGGAAGCCGACAAAAACTTCGTCGAAGATGAGAACGATGCCGCGGGCGCTGCACACCTCGCGCAGCTTGTACAGCCATTCAGCGTAGGCGGCGCGATCGAAGGCGGCACGGCGCGAGCTGTCGATCAGGGCCGAATCACCGGGTGGGCCCTCGTTCGGATGAAGCGCCTGGATCGGGTTGACCAGCACGCAGGCGATATCGCGCCGGCGGCGCAGCACGTTGAGCGTCGCGTCCGACATTTCCGCGAGCGTGTACGTCGACCGTGCCGGTTCGGGATTGCCGACACCCGGCTGCACGTCGCCCCACCAGCCGTGATAGGCGCCACTGAAGCGCACGAGATGCGACCGTCCCGTGTGGTAGCGGGCGAGGCGCACCGCTTGCATCACAGCCTCCGTACCCGACATGTGGAACGAAACTTCGTCGAGCCCCGAGATATCGAGAATGCGGGCGACGTTGTCGGCGACGACAGGATGGTAGGTGCCGAGGACGGGGCCAAGCAGGTCGACGCGCGACGCGCCCTCCGCCAGGCACGCCTTGTAGAAGTCGTAGCCGAATACGTTGACGCCGTAGGAGCCCGCCAGATCATAGTAGAGGTTGCCGTCGACGTCGGTCAGGGTGACGCCGGTCGAGGCTTCGAGGAAAGGGCTGGCGCCGAGGTTCTCACGCACCAGTCGACTGAATGGGAACGGCACGCGGTAGGCGTCGGTGAACTGCATGTCCGAGATCGAGCCCTTGACCTCCGACTTGAGCGCGATGGTGCGCGCGTAGCGCGCCCGATAGTCATCCGCCAATGCGTAAAATGCGTGTCGCCGCTGCGCGGCGATCCCAGCCGGCGCGTCGTCACAGTCGAAGAAACGATCATCGCCGAATTCGTAGTAGGGGATCAGCCCCGCGATCCGCTTCGACCAACGGACGTGGCCGACGAGCGAAGGGTGCTTGGCTCGAGACAGCTCGAGGCGCGTTTTGGTCTTGGCCGCGGCCGTAGTGAGGGCAGCAGCGCCGAGACCGGCGAGGGCGAGTGTCGAGAGACTCAGTTCCATAAACACGAACCGAATCTCAGAAAGGATACAGGACTATGACAGTTCGCACGCTGCTCGCGCGGATCGCCGGCCACGACGGGCTGAACTACCTGGCCACCAACAGGATTCCGCGCCGCTCACTCACTCGCTTCGTCGGCTGGCTCGCAAAAATCGAGCAGCCGCTGGTGCGCGATATCTCCATCGCCGTGTGGCGACAGTTCTCTGATCTCGATCTTTCTGACGCCCGTAAGACGACCTTCCGCAGCCTTCACGATTGTTTCATCCGCGAGTTGAAGCCGGGCGCGCGCCAGATCGATACTCGGTCAGATATCCTGACAAGTCCCAGTGATGCGATCGTCGGCTCCAGCGGCCGGATCGTCGATGGCGTGATGCTGCAGGTGAAAGGCTCCACCTATGCCTTGGGCGAGTTGGTGCGAGACGAGGCCTTAGTCGCGCGCTTTCGCCATGGCATCTACGTTACGTTGCGGCTGACGGCGAGCATGTACCACCGCTTCCACGCGCCGCACGACTGCCGTGTCGAAGAAGTCCGCCACATCGCCGGCGATACCTTCAACGTCAATCCGCCGGCCCTGCAGCGGATCGACCGTCTGTTCTGCCGCAACGAGCGAGCGGTGCTGCGTTTGCGTCTCGACGGGAGCGGGCAGACGATCGCCCTGGTGCCGGTCGCAGCGATCCTCGTTGCCGGCTTGAAGCTTCGTTTCATGGAGATGCCTGGGGATCGCCGCCACGTCGCGCCGTGGGTGCGTGCGTGCACCGTGGCACTGGCGAAGGGCGACGAGATGGGTTGGTTCGAGCACGGCTCGACAATCATTGTGCTGGCACCCTCCGGGTTCGCACTCGCGGACGACGTCGTCGAGGGCCGCACCATCCGCATGGGCACGCCGCTAATGCGGCTGTCTGGCTAGCGAAGCAAGCTCGTCGCGATGTCCCGCCTCCGCAAACTCCGAATTTTAGGATTGGACTCGATCAGCGCTGCACGGACCTCCCGCTCGCCGGCAATCGAATATGATCTATGCCCTTGGCGCGTTCTGAAGAGAAGACGGTTCGAAGCCCCGCCGTACATCACACCGTGCAATCATGTGCTGATGCTCATGACAGTTTGGGATCGAAGCGCTGATAAAGCTCGAGTCAATCGTGTCTCCTGCGCAGCCTAGTGGCCATGAGGCGCATTACGTTGAGTGCAAAGTACGGAGCCTCGTCGACCATCAGTAAGAACATCCGCTGATCGATCGGTGCTACCTCGCATGCCACCTTTGCTATAGCTGTTGCACTTCGGTTTCCGCCGTCGAGAAGGGCCAGCTCGCCAAAAATACCATTCGGGCCCACCGTCTCGACCACTCGATCATTGATCACAATATCAACCGTGCCTGATCGCACTACGTAAGCGTGTATACCGTGGGTTCCCGCTGCGAAGATCGTCTGTCCGGCGTCAAAATGGATTGGATTGCCGCCCACTGAGCGAGCCCATAGCTCGAAGTTATTCTCATCCATGCTGCACCCCGTGGCGTTCGATCGGCTACAGAATGCGACGGTTGTGCGACGGGTTTGTGACAACGAGGGGCGGTGCTGCACGAAGGTCACTCATTCTCCCTCGTCATCGCTATTTCGCGACCTTCTGGCGCTGGCTCCGGAAGTGCGTGGCCAGCGTCGGTTAGTGCTTCCACTCGAGAACTGTCCGCTTTCCATGGAACAAGACCGTCCAATGGAGCGCCGTATAGCCCGAGCGCTCTCCGTGCTCCCCTGCATTCTGACGCGCGCCAACAGCATCTTGGTCGTACAGTTGCTGAGAACAACCGACGCTGGCGCTTCGGCATCGTATCGGCATCGAGCCGTCAGGCATGATTTCGTAAAAGGGGTCGGGGTCCCAACCCGATAGACAGTGCGGTTGCGCAATAGTGGGCCGCGCGTGCTACGTAGCCCCAAAAAAATCGGCAAAGAGGGGTGCGACATGCCTGCCGTCGGTATGCCCGTTCGGGCACTGCAGCTCGGCGAGAGCCTCGACATCAAGGGCCTCGAGAGAGACGACGCGTTCTCAACCAATCCGCTTGCCTTCCGCACGGCAAACGGTGGCTACGCTGCCCTATTTAAGACGGGCGCAGTCGTGTTCTTCAACATGACGCCGGTCGAAGAAGAAGAGCTTGTCCGTGGCCTGTCGGCGCGCGTCGCCGGACCATTGACCAATCGAGAAGTCGAGACGGTCGTCGTTGTTGTCAAGCCGACCGAGGAGGAGCTGGTCAGCACCGCGGGCATTCTCCAAGTCAAGGCCGCCGATACTCATCGCCTACTACTGATTGCAGAGGCGCTGGCCGTTTCGGTGGCGCTCGCCTACGACGAGCGACGCATCGCCAAGGCATTCGAGCGCATCGAGCCGGTTGCGGCGAGTCTCATCAAGCGACGGCTTCCGGCCGGGCCGCAATCGGCGCTGCTCGAGCAGATCGGCGAAGCGCTTCTCGTTCAGCAGCGGCTTGCCGAAAGGGTCGATCTCGACGAGAAGCCAGACGTTCTATGGGATCATCCTGAGCTCGATCGATTCTGGGCCAAGCTGGTCGACGAGTATGATCTACCTGCGCGCGCCCGCTCGATCGAGCGCAAGTTGGTCGTCATCCGCGAGACCGCCGATACGATCACCGACCTCATTTCGACGCGAACTAGTCACCGTCTCGAGTGGTACATCATTGTGCTGATCGCCATTGAGATCGGCCTCGGTCTCTACGATCGATTCGTCAAATAGTGTCAGTGAGCTGCTGATAGCGGCAGGGGCCGGCGTCATGGCGCTGTCATGAAGTCTGGGAAACGATAGTCGCATTTCACTCTATGGACCTCCAACATGTCGCGAACGCCGCACAAATCCACTCGATCGAAACCTCAGCCCGGCAAGCAGCAGAAATCGCTCCGCGAACGCGTCGAAGCCGAAATTTCCGACAGCTTTGACGAAGAGTTCGAGTTGGAGATTGATGATGATCGCCTCGCCCGGGTCGTCGACGGGCTCGCCGATACGTCGTTGCCAAGCGATAGCGATCGGGCAACGTACTTCAAGGAACTGTTTCGGTTGCAGAAAGAGCTGGTGAAGCTCCAGGACTGGGTGGTGCACAAAAAACTCAAGGTCGTGATCCTGTTCGAAGGTCGCGATGCGGCAGGCAAGGGAGGCGCCATTAAGCGCGTGGCGCAGCGCCTCAACCCACGCGTCTGCAGGATCGTCGCGTTGCCTGCCCCCAGTGAGCGCGAGAAGTCACAATGGTATTTCCAGCGCTACGTTCCGCATCTGCCGGCGGGCGGGGAGATCGTGCTGTTCGACCGCAGCTGGTACAACAGGGCGGGCGTTGAGCGTGTCATGGGTTTTTGCTCGGCGGACGACGTCGAGGAGTTCTTTCGCTCCGTCCCAGAGTTCGAGCGCATGCTGGTCCGGTCGGGGACGATCCTGGTCAAATACTGGTTTTCCATCACCGATGATGAGCAGCATCTGCGCTTCCAAATGCGGATCGAGGACCCCCTCAAGCAATGGAAGCTCAGCCCGATGGATCTCGAATCCCGCAAACGATGGGAAGCCTACACGAGAGCCAAGGAGGATATGATCGAGCGCACGCACATACCAGAAGCGCCGTGGTGGATTGTTGAGGCTGACAACAAGAAGCAGGCCCGTCTCAATTGTATTCACCATCTGCTGGGGCAGATCGCGTATGAGGAGGTGCCGCACGCGTCGGTCATCCTGCCCGCGCGTATTCGCAATCCTGACTACAGCCGGGAGCCGCTGCCGGCCACCATGTACGTCCCGAGAAAATACCTGGAGTGAGAACGTTTGGGCGGCAGCACTTGGGCTGCACTGGATCGGATCTGCCAAGGCCGTGCGTCCGGCAAGTGGACCCCTTTTTGCGCCGAGGCGAACACGAGATTTAGCGCCACATGACCGCGTCATCGCACGCTCGCGTCACGACCTAGCCAGGGATCGATCGGCGTAACCATCAATGAACAGCTGGGCGAGTCGCTCGAGCCGCAGCAGCGTTTTGACTTCGCCAAATCTATTTTTCGATTGCCCGCCATTTCCCTTAGATCGTGGTCTCGGCCACGCAGTTGTCATTCTGCGGCCTTTTTGCGGATCAATCGCCGGATCGGACATCACGTCAGTGCGCGCCCTCAGGCCGAGTTCCGCCCTCGCGACAGTGCTTGCGCAATTTGCTGATTGATCCCCTCTTGCGGCATCCACCGATCGCAAACATATGCCTCGCCCGCAGTAACACTTCGTGTCACTATTGCGACGCTTCAATGACAGCACCACTAAATTCGGATTTCTCAATGAAATTGCTGTGGCAGACGCGCTCAAATCCTGTCGCATGGTGGTGGGCTCTACTCACGCTCGCCGCCTGTGTTAACATTGCTCTGTGGTTCATTGTGCAGAGGCAGGTTCGGACTTACTCGACCGCCGACAGCACCGCCCATATCGAGCTAATGCTATTCCTTTGCGGTGCGTATGTATTTGGCTGCGCCTTTAGGTCGTTTCTGCCGCGGGCTGATGTTCAACGAATCTGCTTGTTCGACACTTGGCTATCGAGCGTTGTCATAGGCCGGTCCGTTGCCACCGTGGCGGAGGTTTGCTTCGCAATTCAGTGGGCGATCGTCTTGTACCAGCTCGGCGGCATCGCGCGCGTCGACACCACCTTGAACATCGCCCTGCTGATCGTGCCGCTGATTGTCATTGCTCAGTGCTGCTCCTGGTATGGGGTGCTGACCAAGAACTATTTGGCCAACGCCATCGAGAACTCCATCTGGGCAGTCGCTTTCCTCGCGGTAGCCATCGGCCTTGTCTGCTTGCTGCCAGAGTTCGATGGTTTTGTTCATCTGGCCATCGCCGTCGCGATCATCGGCATCGCGGGCTATCTTGCTTTTCTAGTCTCTATCGACGTTCCAATGTACGTGAACCGATGGCGGCAGGGGATCGCTCGCCGCAGCAATTTGCTGAGTCCGCTGGAGGGGCTGCGGGACGCAAGCACGCGCTGGATCGTCACGCACGACTATGAGCAGTGGAAGAATGAAATCGCCTGGATGTCACTCTATTTCACGGCAGCCGTCTGGGCGAGTCTAGCGCTTTGCCTTGTTTATTCGCTCGGCGATCAACTTCCGCGATAGGCAAAAAACACTGTCATATGACTGACGTGCACCGCTCGTAGCGGTTGGCTCTGCAGAGCCCGGGCTCGGGCAAATACTGCGCGCGGTTGCATTCCGCCATTGCTTGATGAACCACGAGGGAGCCAATGACGATGAGACGCTTCGCCCAGACGATCCTAGCATTTTCCACGCTTGCCGTCGGATCGACAACGGGCCCACATCACGCGACCGCCCAGAACAGCGCCATCTGCTACAACTGCCCGCCGCAGTGGGCCGATTGGGGATCTCAGCTCAAGGCGATCAAGTCGACGATCGGCATTGACGTTCCGCCCGACAACAAGAACTCCGGCCAAGCCATCGCGGCGCTAATCGCCGAGAAGGCGAATCCTGTCGCCGACGTGACCTATCTCGGCGGCATTGCGGCCGATCCCGCTAAAGATGCCGGCGTTCTCACGCCCTACAAGCCGTCCGGCTGGGACAAGATCCCCGCCGACCTCAAGGATCCCGACGGCAACTGGTTCACGATCCACTCCGGCACGCTCGGCCTGTTCATCAACACAACCGCGCTCGGCAAAGTGCCGGTGCCGCAAAGCTGGGCCGATCTGCTGAAGCCGGAGTACAAAGGTCTGGTCGGCTATCTCGATCCGACCTCGGCCGCCGTCGGTCAGCTCGGCGTCATGGCGGTCAACCTCGCGCTCGGCGGCACTTACGACAATCTCGACCCAGGGATCAAGTTCTTCAAGGAACTGGCCAAGAATCAGCCCATCGTTCCCAAGCAGACCTCCTACGCCCGTGTCATCTCGGGCGAGATTCCTATCCTATTCGACTACGACTTCAACGCCTATCGCGGCCAGTACGGCGACAAGGCGCCGGTGCGCTTTGTCATCCCCAAGGAAGGCTCGCTCGTGTTTCCATACGTGATGGGCCTCGTCAACGGTGCCCCCAACGCGGCCAATGGCAAGAAGGTGCTCGACTACGTGCTTTCGGATGCCAGCCAGGTGATGTGGGGCAACGCTTACCTGCGCCCTGTGTTCGCCGACAAGCTGTCGGCGGAGGCCAAGTCCAAATTCCTTGCTGACGCCGACTACGCACGCGCGAAGCCGGTCGACCTCAAAAAGCTCGCCGCCGCGCAGAAGGCGATCATCGAGCGCTACAAAAACGAAGTGAACTAAGCCAGCCAGGACAGCAGGCGAGGTAGCCGCGGCTGCCTCGCCTCCGACGATCGATGTCGCGAGAACGCCTCAGGCACTTCACACTCCTGCTTCCAGCGGGCATTTTTTTTGCCGCGTTCTTTCTGTTGCCGCTGGGGCGTCTGCTCCTTGTCGGCGGCAGCGGGCCAACGGGCTTTGCAGCCTATGCGTTGATCGTAACGGACGCGGGCTATTTCTCCTCGCTCATGGCAACACTGGCGCTGGCCGCCGCCACGACCGCCATCACGCTGATCGTCAGCGGCATTGCCGGCGTCTTCCTGCAGCGCAATTCCTTTCCTGGCCGCCCGGTGCTCGTCGCCATGCTGACGCTGCCGCTCGCCTTTCCCGGCGTCGTCATCGGCTTCATGGTAATCGTGCTGGCCGGCCGGCACGGTCTGGTCGGCAGCCTCACCATGGCGCTGATGGATGAGCGTATCGTCTTCGCCTACTCGATGGCAGGCCTGTTGATGGGTTATGTCTACTTCTCTATCCCTCGAACCATACTGACCGTTATGGCGACGGCCGAGAAGCTCGATCCGCGGCTCGAGGAGGCCGCTCGCTCGCTCGGTGCCACATCTTGGCAGGTCGTGCGCGATGTGATCATTCCGGCGCTCAAGCCGGCGCTGATCTCCGCCGGCGCGATCTCCTTCGCGACGGCGATGGGCGCTTTCGGCACCGCGTTCACACTCGCAACGCGCATCAACGTGCTGCCGATGGTGATCTACACCGAGTTTACGCTGCAGGCGAACATCGCGACCGCTGCCGCACTTTCGTTTGTGCTAGGCGCGGTGACTTGGCTAGCATTGGCACTGGCGCGCACCGCCGCCGGCGCCAGCGTCGCGGCAGCCGGATAAGGAGCGACGCGATGGCCCGGCGCGGCACGCTCTTTTATGTCCAGCTGGCGTTCGCACTGGTCGTCTGCGCATTCCTGATCGTGCCTATCGGACTGTCGATCGTCGCAGGCCTGACGGTCAACTATCAAACGGGGATCGCGAGCGGCCTGACGTTGCGATGGGTGATCGAGGTATGGAGCGGCTATCGCGACACGATGTTCCTGTCGGTCGGTCTTGCCCTCGCGTGTCTCGTCGCCACTCTCCTGCTCGGCGTGCCGGCCGCATACGTGCTCGCCAAGCGACAATCCCGGCTGACGAGGTTCATTGAAGAGCTGCTGGTGATGCCCGTGGCGATTCCCGGCCTTGCAACTGCGCTGGCGCTGATCGTGACCTACGGTAGCGTACCCGGGTTCCGCACGTCCTGGCTATTCATTCTGGTCGGCCACATACTCTTCACGTTGCCCTTCATGGTGCGTTCCGTGCTCGCCGTGATGCTGGCAATCGACCTGAAGACGCTGGAGGAAGGCGCGGCTTCGCTCGGCGCCGGATTCCGACGCCGCTTCTTCGATATCGTCCTCCCGAACTGCCGCAGCGGTATAGTCGCGGGATCGCTGATGGTACTCACGCTGTCGATCGGCGAGTTCAACATGACGTGGCTGCTGCATACGCCGCTCAACAAGACACTGCCAGTCGGCCTCGCCGACGCCTATGCCTCATTGCGGTTCGAAGTCGGCAGCGCATACACACTGATATTTTTCATCATGATCGTGCCGCTCTTACTGGCATTGCAGCGCGCTGCGCGCCCCCGCACGTCGAAACTCGGCACGATGAAGGACGACGAATGATGATGCCCCGCGCCGAGCCGGTCTGCATTACGCTCGCGAGTTGCCAGAAGACGTTTGCCGACGGGACCCGGGCGCTGGAGCCGCTGGACCTCGCGATTGTTGCCGGCGAGACCCTGGTACTGCTCGGACCCTCGGGCTGCGGCAAGACGACGACGCTGCGCATGATCGCGGGCCTCGAGCAACCCGACGCGGGCGGTCGCGTGTTGTTCGACGGTATCGACGTGACAGAGCTGCCGATCGAGAAGCGCAACGTCGGCATGGTGTTTCAGTCCTACGCGCTGTTCCCGAACATGACGGTTGCCGAGAACATCGGCTACGGCTTGAAGATTAGGCGGCGTGCGCGCCCCGAGATCGACGGCCGCGTCCGCGAGATGCTCTCGCTGATGCGCATCGAGAGACTGGCAGACCGCCAGATCGATCAGCTTTCCGGCGGCCAGCGGCAACGAGTGGCGCTCGCCCGCGCGCTCGCCGTCGAGCCACGCGCGCTGTTGCTCGACGAGCCCCTGACGGCGCTCGACGCGAAGCTGCGCGAGGAGCTGCGCCTCGAAATCGACGAGCTGCTCCGCGGCCTCGGCATCACCACCGTCTACGTCACGCACGACCAAGCGGAGGCGATGGCGTTGGGAGACCGCATCGTTGTGATGAGCGAAGGACGCGTCGCACAAATCGGCCGGCCACGAGATATCTACCGACGTCCGGCGACGAGCTTCGTTGCGGAATTCATCGGCACCATGAACGTGGTGCAAGGCGCCGTGCGGGACGGCGCGTTCGTGACCGTCGCCGGGTCGATTCCCTGGCAGGGCGCCCCGGCCGTCGCCACGGAGATTCGATTTCGTCCAGAGGACGTCCGGCTCGAAGAGAATGACCCGCATTTGCGCGGCAAGATCGCCGCCACTGTCTTCCGCGGCGACCGAACGCGCCTTTTCGTCGACGTCGGCAGCTCGCAACCGCTCGTTCTCGAAACCAGCGCGCGGCGCGATTTCACGCGCGGTGAGTCCGTCGGCGTCTGCGTAGATCCCTTGGGGCTCATTGTCGTGCCGGAGACCAACTGATGTTGATCGCTCAAATCTCCGATACGCACATCCGGTTGCCGGGGCGGCTCGCTTACAGGAAGGTCGATACCGCCGCCATGCTGAGGACGTGCGTGCATGAGCTACTGAAGCTCGATCCACGACCCGACCTGATCGTGCACACGGGTGACCTCGTCGACTTCGGCGAGGACGCGGAGTACGCGCACCTGCGCGAGATCCTGGCTCCGCTTAAAACCGAGATGATCGCGATACCCGGCAATCACGACGAACGCGATCCGATGCGGCGTGCGTTCCTCGACCACGCCCATTTGCCGTCCGGTGAGTTTTTGCAGTTCGCCGTGCAGCGTGGGCCGCTCAGGATTGTCGGTTTGGACACCCTCGAACCTGGTGCCGGCGGAGGCACCTTGTGTTCTGATCGCCTGGCTTGGCTTGCGGCGACACTCGGTGCCGAACGTAATGTGCCAACCTTGATCCTCATGCACCATCCGCCGTTTCTCACGGGGATCGCGCACATGGATCGGATCGGGTTGGTAGGTTGCGACGAATTTGCGGCAATCGTCGCGCGTCATCCGCAGATCCAGGCCATCCTTTGCGGCCACGTTCATCGCTCGATCCACGCCCGCGTCGGCGGTCGCGCGGCAATGATCTGCCCGAGCCCTGCCCATCAGGTCGCACTCGATCTCACCGCGGACGGACCAAGCGCATTCCGCCTCGAGCCGCCGGGATACATGCTGCACCGTTGGCAGGACGACCAACTCGTCTCGCATGTAGCTGTCCTTGGCGACTGGCCGGGACCCTTCCCTTTCTTCGACGCCAGGGGCCAGCTCATCGATTGAGCTGATCGGTAGCATTTCGTCACAAAAGCTTTCAATAGCTATAATTTACGCCTGGAAGAGGGGGCTATGGCAACCGCGGGGAGCCTCTAAGAACGCTTGCATCTGCGCAACCTGAGTGATGGCAACGTGATGAAACTCGGCATTGCACCGGTGATCAACGCCTCCGCGAATGTTCGCGATTGCCAACTCGGCCGCTATACGCAAGTCGGGCCACGTACCTCGATGATCGAGAGTACTCTTGGCGACTACTGTCACGTCGTGAACGACGCCGAAATTATCTACACCGCTATCGGAAAGTTCTGCTCGATCGCTGTCATGGTGCGCATCAATCCCGGCAGCCATCCGATGTGTCGCTCCTCGCAAAGCCATTTTACCTATCGCGCCGGTCACAAGGTTGTACAAGCCCACGGTCTGCTTTGGGTCATGAAGGACGGTTCGGGGCCCCGCCGGTTCTCCTCCTCTGCCCTCGATAGCTGCCGTTGTCGGCACGAACAGGGAACGTAAGGACGCCCTGAGACCGGCTCTGAGACTTGCTTCGATGAGCAACGACCTCGGCTCCAAGTTCAACAGAGTCCGGCAAATTCCCTCTGATACGCACTAGGGGGCGACAGAAGCCTGCACCTCAAACCCCAAACCTCAATCACACACGCGGTCAGCACGAACGCTCATCGCAATCGCTCCCTCTCATTCACCCCGCAAGCACCTGGCTCATGGTCTGCAGCGCCCTCATAGCAGGCGTGTCCATTGGCGCCTCAATGTGGGCTGTAGCAGGGCCACGTCCAGCATCCCCGCCCTCAGGGCAAGGCGCCCCCGTACCACACTCATCGACGGCCACGCGTACAACACACACGCGCTGGACTGGCTCGGGGATCATCCCCTCAGCATCCCACTCACCAGCGGGGGTCGGCGGGGTCGTTCCACACGCGAGGGTAGGGGGGGGGCACAAGGTACCTTCCAGGCGGGTCGGGTCAGGGCGGGCGCGCGGCGGCCCGTAAGCCTGCTAGGTATCGGGCTTTATACGAGTGCAACTTCTTGCTGCTCTTCCTCACGCTGCAAAGATACTGACTTGCAAATTTCCAATTCCGCGCTCGCGAAGCGGAGAAACATTTGCGGCTTGGACAAGAGACCTGTTGAGACGTACAGCCTACAAATACGCTTCGATCCTGGCGGCCGCGATTATTTGCCCATATTGCAAATTCGTCTCGGCGAGCCCGTTCACTGCGATAGCACTTAGCCACACTAAGTCCGGAATTAGTCCCGTATTGCAAATGTGCAATCCGAAAACACGGCTGTACTTCGAGCGTTTGCTGGTGCGAACAATGGATATGCTCGGATTTGACAATCATCTTCAATCGCTGCACGACGAATCATGATCATGGCAGTCGTCTGCGTGAACCTCAGACGGATGCAGCGAAGGTGAATTTCGCATAATTTCCACTCTCGGGTGCGACTGCCTCGCGCAAGCCATATTACGACCGGTCTGATTTGTTTATCTGGCGCCGGCACGACAGATTGGTGCGATCGTGAGGACGCGCCACGGCAGACTGAAGCTAACAATGCAAATGTGCAATAGCCGCGGGTTTCGACGCGCGGCAAGAGCCACGACCGCATCACTTCTCGACCAGAGCCAACCGCCAAACGATCATCGTTGACCGAGTGCACAGGTATTAGAAGGGGAGCTTTGGAAGTTGCTGATTTAACAGCTCTGCGATCTCCCTCTTAAAATCGTCAGCGATATCGGCATACCATTGCCGGCCCTCATCGTGCCATCGGCGTATCACTAGATCTGCGGCAAACGTCAGGTCGGTCTCGGCTGCCTCCAGTGTTAGAAGGATTCTGAGCGGCAAACGCACTTCATTGTTTCCCAGGCGAAAGGAGAAATTCTGACCGTTGATTGTGAAGGCATGCACATCTGGAGCCGCCGTTAGCACGTCTCGCAACGCAGCGGCAGACCTGCGCGATGCAATCGCGTACTTGGCTCCTTGCGGGCTGCTCACGAAGATGCTCACGCGCTCCTGCCACGATTTTTTCGACTTGCCGTTCTCTTGTCGATCCCAACAACAGAATGCATCTACGCCATCCGCCGTCAGCTGCCGGCCCAGTCTGGATCGCTTTCGATCGTCAGCAACTGACAGCCCCCTGACGAATTGACCCCAAACAGGGGTAGGTGCGGTCCGAACAAACCTCCTATAGTCCTGCTCAATCTCACGCGCGGTCACGGCAGAAGTCAGCACAAGCGCCTCTCGACACCGCTCGGGAGATATTTCTTTTTCGGTAAGACGTGCTGTTCCGTTTAGCTCTGGGTTTAGTTGTCCCCAGTTCGGCGAAGGCTTCGATTCAATTGGATCTGCTGGCACGTTGCCGGGCTGACGACGGCCGCTAGGTCCGTCGAACAGCGAGGCGGCCCCCCTGTTATTAGTAGTAGTAGGTATTCTAAAGGGCGATGTCTCGTTGGCATGATCGACGATCCAGTTTGATGTGTGTTCCACATCACCGCAAGAACGGAAGAAGCCAACATCGGCGGAGCCGTGCGGTCGCCCATCCGGAGTGTCCCTGCTCGCGGCAAGTTTCATCGCACGCCTATGCGGAAACGCAACGCCGGCCAAACCGATCAGCCGCCGCACTCGTTTGAGCTCCTCGGCCTGACCTGCTCCCCGTAAGTTGGACCGTCTGAAGCTGGAATTTTCCACTTATGATGCCCTGGGCTCATGAGGAGGAAGTCCGATGAAGCGGTC
>LNFM01005487.1_pt1 | contig 21918 bp, 15 predicted proteins | sample 596031 | NCBI WGS metagenome assembly LNFM01 (sample SAMN04254537, study PRJNA301005) | activated carbon metagenome | isolation source: dual media filters at the Ann Arbor, Michigan drinking water treatment plant | place: USA: Ann Arbor
GGACCACGCGGGTGGCCAACGGTGCGGTGTTGACGCTGAACGGAGCGGGGCCGGGGACGAACCTGGGTAACCGGACGCTGGACATCGCGGCGGGGGGCACGGCGAACTTCAGCAACGAGATCGAGCTGGAGGGCACGAGCACGATCACGAACGCGGGGACACTGAACCTGACGGCGCTGGGGACGGCGAACGCGGCACGCATCAGCAACATCTACAACAACAACGGGACGCTGACGCTCACCAACACGGGCGCGATCAACATCGGCGGCTCCGGTACGTACCTGGTCGGCGCCGACATCTCGAACAATGCAGGCGGCGTGATCAACGGCGATGTCACGCTGAACCTGGCCGGCCGAACCCTGACCAATTCCGGCACGATCCGGCCCGGCGGCGCGGGCACCATCGGATCCTTCGACTTGGTGGGCGACTTCGCGCAGACCGGCGCGGGCAGGCTCGAGATCGAAACCGAGGGTACCGGCCCGGGAGCCACCGACGTATTTGCGGTGTCGGGCAGTGCGGCGCTCGGCGGCATCCTCGAACTGGTCGCCATCAACGGGTATCAGCCTTCGACCAATGTCACATACACCGACGTCCTGATCTACGGGTCGCGTACCGGTGCGTTCGAATCAGTGCTCGGCAGCGGCTTCCCGCTGCTCACGCTTACCTATGGTGCCAACGGCCTTGTCGTCGCCGGCGGTACCGGCGGCACACCGGGAGCGTGCCCGCCGGGCTTCGACGTCTGCTGGATCGGGACCGCCAGTGGCAGCTGGAACGATACCGCCCAGTGGAACACCGGTGTCGTGCCGACGGCTGTCGACAATGTCTACATCGCGGCGCCCGGCTCCATCACCATCACCGCCGCGAACGGCGGCAACGTGAACCGGTTGGTCAGCGAAGAGAGCTTCCTGCTGAGCGGCGGCGCCTTCGTCCTCACCGGCGATTCTTCCATTGCCGATGTGCTGACCATCACGGGCGGGACATTCCAGGCGAATGCTGCTCTCGACGCAGGGTCGATAGTCCTGAATGGCGGGGCACTCGCCCTGGGCGCCAACGCCATCGTGACCGTCGCGAACCAGTTCGCGTGGTCGAACGGAAGCCTCTTCGGCAACGGCGCATCGTCACTGGTGCAGATCAACGCCCCGGCGAGCCTCAACGTGACCGGCGGATCGAAGGCGCTGGTGAACGTGGCGCTGAGCAACGCAGGGCAGGTGAATCTGGGGATGAACAGTGGCAGCACGCTGCTCGTGAACGACGGGGCCGTCTTCACCAACAGCGGGACCCTCAGTTTCACGCAGAGCAACATCATCGGCACCAGTTCGGGCGGCGGCACGCTGAATAACACCGGCACGATTGGCGTGGCTTCGGGTCAGACGGCAGTCGTGCAACCGACGACGTTCAGCAACGCCGGCGGCACGCTCCAGGCGAACGGCGGCACGCTGCATCTGCGCGCCAACGCGAGCAGCTACAGCGGCACGACCACCATTGCCGGTACCGGGGTGCAGTTCGACGGGGGCACGCACGTATTCGCCGACGGCACGGTAATCGATGGACAGTTCAACCAGTCGACCAACGTCAACTTCAATGCCACCACCATCGCCGGCACGTGGAACCAGTCCGGCGGGACGAGCAGCATCGCCGCGGGCGACATCGTCCACTTGAACGGTACGGCGAACTGGTCCAATGGCAACATCGTGGGTGGCGCCGGGGCGGCGCTGGCGCTGACGTCGGGCGATACGCTCAACGTGACGGGCGGTTCGAAGACGTTGGTCAACGTGGCGCTGAACAATGCGGGCCAGGTGAACCTCAACATGACCGACGGCAGCAGCCTGTTGGTGAACGACTCGGCCGGCATTGCCAACAGCGGCACGCTCACCTTCGCGCAGAGCAATATCATCGGCACCAGCTCCGGCGGCGGCAGCCTTGCCAACACCGGGACCATTGCTGTGGCTGCCGGCCGGACCGGAGTCGTCCAGCCCACGGCGTTCGCAAACGTCGGCGGGACTCTCGCGGCGGACGGCGGGACACTGCAACTGCGCTCCGGCACAAGCAGCTACAGCGGCGTCACGACGCTGACCGGCGCTGGCGTGCAGTTCGACGGAGGAACCCACACCTTTGCCGACGGCTCGCGCATCCAGGGGCAGTTCAACCAGGCCGCCAATGTCACGTTCAACACCGCGACCGTTGCCGGAACGTGGAATCAATCCGGCAGCACCTCCACCGTCGCAAGCGGTGCCACGGTCAACCTCGATGGGACGGCCAATTGGTCCGGCGGCAACATCGTGGGTGGCGCCGGGGCGGCGCTGGCGCTGACGTCGGGCGATACGCTCAACGTGACCGGCGGATCGAAGACGCTGGTGGGCGTGGTGCTGGACAACGCGGGTCAGGTGAACCTGGGGATGAACAGTGGCAGCACGCTGCTCGTGAACGACGGGGCCGTCTTCACCAACAGCGGGACCCTCAGTTTCACGCAGAGCAACAGCATCGGCACCAGTTCGGGCGGCGGCACGCTGAACAACACCGGCACGATTGGCGTGGCCTCGGGTCAGACCGCAGTCGTGCAACCGACGACGTTCAGCAACGCCGGCGGCACGCTCCAGGCGAACGGCGGCACGCTGCACCTGCGCTCCAACGCGAGCAACTACAGCGGAACGACGACCATTGCCGGGGCCGGCGTGCAGTTCGACGGCGGCAACCACGGCTTCGCCGACGGCGCGACGGTGGCGGGTCAGCTCAACCAGTCGACCATCCTGAACTTCGGCACCATGGCGTTGAACGGCGAGTGGAACCAGGTCGGGGGCAGCACCACGATCGGAGCCAATGACACACTGACTCTCAACGGGACGGCGAACTGGTCGGGCGGCAACATTGCAGGCGGCGGCGGTTCCTCACTCGCGCTGACGGCCGGCGACGTCTTGAACGTGACCGGCGGATCGAAGGCGCTGGTGAATGTGGCGCTGGACAACGCAGGTCAGGTGAACCTGGGGATGAACAGTGGCAGCACGCTGCTCGTGAACGACGGGGCCGCTATCACCAACAGCGGGACTCTCACCTTCACGCAGAGCAACATCGTCAACACCAGTTCCGGCGCGGGCCGCTTCGACAATGCCGGCATTCTCTCGAGCGCATCCGGTGTCGGCGCAACCGTGGCTCCCACGTTCTTCACCAACGATGGTCTGGTGGCCGCGGGCAGCAACTCGACGTTGCAACTGCTATCGGGCGGCACGCACACCGGTGCGTTCGAGGCGGCGTCGGGCGGCGCGATTGTGTTCGCCGGTGGTGCCCACAACCTGGGCGACGGCAGCCGCCTCACCAATGGTCTGCTGCAGGTGGCCGGCGGCAGCGTGAATCTCGTCGGGTCCGGAGCGGGGACGATCATCCCGGTTGGTGCCATAGTCACGCTGAGCGGGCAGACCCTGAACGGCGCCGGCCGGCTCGACAACCAGGGCACGTTGAACCTCGCCAGCAGCACCATCGCCGGCAGCGTCGTGAACTCCGGCAGCCTCAACGTCACCGGCGCGAGCGCCATCAACGGCGCCCGCTTCGACCTGGATGCCGGCGCATTGACGCTGGCCGGCGGATCCACGCTGACCAAGAACGGTGGCGTGTTCGCGTGGAACGGCGGCACGCTCGGCGGCACCGGTGCATTTGCCATGGCGGGCGGTGCCCAGTTCGACATCGTGGGCAGCGGCGCGCGCGTGCTCGACGGCCAGACGCTGAACACCGGGGTGCTCAACCTGACGGCCGGATCGCTGGAACTGCGATCGGGCAACCTCACGACCGCGGGCGTCTCGACCATCGGGAGTGGCGCGACGCTGGTGCTCAATGGTGGCCAGCTCAACACCTCGGCACCGGTGACAGTCGACGGAACTCTCGACCTGCGTGCCGGCACCCTAGCCATGAACGGCAATGCCGCGCATGCCGGCACGTTCCTGCTGGCAAGCGGGACGACGCTCGACTTCGCGTCCGGTGCGCAGACTCTCGCAGGTTCGATCTCGGGCCCTGGAAGCGTCATCGTAAGCGGCGCCGACCTCACAATCGCAGCCACCGGCGGGTTGAACGCCGGCACCTTCACGCAAGCCGCGGGGACCACTGCGGTCCTGGGTAACCTCGGTGTCGCGAACTTCGTCCAATCGGGTGGGGCGATAGCAGGCTCCGGCAATCTGTCGGTCAGCAACAGTTACGCGGTGACCGGCGGGACCATGGGCACCGGATGGAACTCGCTGTCGATCACCCACGCGGTCGGTGACCTGGTGTTGAACCGCGTCCATGCGGCCAATACCGCGACCGTCCGCGTCACCAATGGCGCGTTGCGCATCGCCGCGATCGGCAACACGAACGGACTGATCGGTCGCTCGGGCGTGACGGTGCAGACGAGCGGCGATCTGGTGTTGCAAGCGAGCGTCGGCGAGGGCGGCGCTGCCGCCTTCATCGAATCGACCGGTGGGCCCTGCTCCATCGACGTGGGTGGGACGACGCGCCTCACCGCCGTCGGTCAGGGTGCCAACGCCTACATTCGGGGGATGCCCGATGTGGGCAGTTCGCAGACCCCGTATCGCGCCGTGGGGCCGATCGAGTTCGTCGACACCAACGGCGGATCGGCGCGCATCGAGTCCACGCTCGCGACCAGCGTATACGTCAACTACCCGACGCTTCCATCTGGCGGATACAGCGTGAACGGAGCCCCCGTGACGTCCGCGGGATCGTCGGGCTTCTTCGCCGCCGGTGCGCCCGCCGTTCTGGATCAGAATCTCTTCATCACCTACGGTCTTGTGCCTGCGCCACCCCCATCGTCGGAGAATCCACCTGTACAAGTGACCCAGACCGCTGCAGTGGACTTCGAGGTGAAGCTATCGGCCGCAGACACCCCGGGCAACGCCGTCGTGATCCCTCTGAACCAGCCGGAATGGGTGCCACCGTCCCCACCCTCCGTTCAGGCGAGCGGCAAAGGTGGCGTGAGCACGGAACGCCGACCGATCAGCCAATGCCGATGACCCGTTTCCTCGCAGCGATCCTGTCCCTGGCGGCGCTCATTTCGGCCGGGCCTGCCGCCGCGGCGGATCCCGCTGCGAAAACCACTGGCCTCTCCGGCGTGGTGATCATCGAACGCGCGGCCGGCGGCGTGCGCTTCGCCGCCGAAGGGTCGGCACTCGAAGTGGGCGACACGCTGCGCACCGAAGCGGCGAGCCAGACACGCCTCGATTTCTCCGACGGCAGCCAGGTGCTGGTGCGGCCGCAGTCCGCGTTCAGAATCGAGAAGTATCGCTACAACGAAGCGAGGCCCCAGGACGACGGCGCGCTGCTGCGATTGTTGAAAGGCGGCATGCGTGCCGTCACCGGATTGATCGGCAAGCGGCGGCCCGACGCACTGCAGTTCGGCGCGGGTGTTTCGACCATCGGCATTCGCGGCACCGATTTCATCGCTCGCGTCTGTGCGGACGACTGTGCGGCGGAAACGGCCGCAGCGGCGAAATCGGAACTGCCGCCGTCACCGGGTTTCGCCGGACGCGTAATTGCCGTGCAGGGCCAGCTCAAGGTGGACCGTGGTGCCGGACCGAAGGTGCTTGCCGCCGGCGAGACGTTCTATGCCGGCGACACGCTGATCTCCGGACCGGCCACCGTCGCGACGCTGTTCTTCCGCGACGGCATGCGCATCGTGCTCAAGGCCGACACGCGGTTCTTCGTCGACACGTACCGTTACGAGGCGGCGGCACCCGAGCGTGGCAGTGCGATCCTGCGATTGCTGAAAGGCAGCCTGCGTGCGGTGACGGGACTCGTGGCCAAGCGCAATCCTTCGCAGGTGCAGTTCGGCACCGCCGTGGCCACGGTCGGTATCCGCGGCACCGGATTGGACATGCGGTGCTCCGGCCCCTGCGCGAGCGAAGCGCCGGCGCCGGCCGACGAGCTTGACGGCCTTGCCGTCTACACGTGGAATGGCTGTACCGTGATGGTCAACGACCAGGGCAACGTCGACCTGTGCGAAGGTCAGGCCGGGCAGGTGTCGGCGGCGGGCAAGGCCCCGCGCAAGTACGACTCGGTGCCGCGCTACTTCCTCGACGACAAGACGCCGCGGCCCGATACGATCGATGCGAACGCCGACAAGGTTTTCGGTTCGCAGCAGGCGGACTTCGCCTCGGCCGGCACGTACGTCTATGTCCGCGACGGTGCGGTGGTGTTGCGGGGTCCGGGCGGTGCTGACCAGGGGATTGCGCGCGGCGAGGTGGGCTACCTCGATCAGAACGGACGCTTCTCGCGGCTCGCGGCGCCGCCGCTGTTCATCGATCGCGACCCGGTGCTGCGCTTCCTTGACCCGGATGCGAGCATGAGCTGCAGCGTGCCGTGACGCTGCAGCTTGGGCGGCTTACTGCGCTCGGGTCACAGCCTCGCGGATCCTGAGAGCGGCTTGCAGCATCGACTCGCCGCTGCGCCGCTCGATCTGCTCGGCGCGCAGGAAACGCGCGCTGTTGTGTTCCGGATCGACGTCGGCGGATTGTGCCCGGCGCTGCAGATGGAACTGCATCAGGCGTTCGGCGCGATCGGGATGGCGTTGCGCCAGGTACAGACCCATGTAGATGTCGGCAAGCAATTCGCCGCGCAGGGTCTGCTGTTGCGCGGCACGGGTGCTATCGACGCCGGCCGCCGCAGCCTGCGCCTTGATGACGCCGTGACCGGCGTTCGCGTGGTGCTCGGCGCAATGTCCGAGTTCATGAGCCATCAGGCCTTCTAGATAGGGCCCTTGGTCCTGCGGTTCCAGCTGGGCGAGTGACGCGCGGATGAATCCGGAATTCTTGAGCGCTGCGACGTCGCAGCGTCCTGGTTCGACGAACGCGACGAGCGCGGGTGTGATCGCAGGGTCGGCGACAAAGCGCAGGCGCGCATTCCAGGCCGGCTCGGCGGCAATCGTCACCGCGGCATCGAAGGCCTGGTTGAGGTCCACCGCGGCGTCCGCGGGCGCGGGCAGGAACGCGGCGCACAAGGCGGCCACGACCGGGATTGCAGGGGTTTGCCAGTGCCACATGATGCTCGTCGCTCCACAGGTTCATTGATCGAACCGATGACTACCGGGCGACGACACACGGCCTGCAGGGTAGGTAACGGCCCCCTGGACCGGCAGCCCCGCTGGCATCCGGAAGCGGTAGCGCTTCCGATTAGCCCGGTGGCTTTGCGTCCCCGTCTTTCGACGGGTTTGCCCTTGTAGCTCGTCTTGCTGCCGGCGGGGCCTCGCGGGCCACCACCGACACGCTCCACTTTCGGCGGAACGCGCGGTTTCTTGAGCAATTTCTTGGCCAGCGGGCTGGCGTGCTCGATGCTTGGGTCCATTCCCAGGTCATTTTGCGCGCGTCGCGCACCCCCGACAGGAGGCTTCATGCTCGTGACCAATCTGGAAATCGTGCCCGGCAAACGGGTCGGCAAACACCTGGGCCTGGTCCAGGGCAGCACCGTCCGTTCCAAGCACGTGGGCAAGGACATCATGGCGGGCCTCAAGAACATCGTCGGCGGCGAGTTGAAGGGTTACACCGATCTGCTCAAGGAAGCCCGCGACGAAGCCACGCAGCGCATGGTGAAGCAGGCCGAGACCGTGGGTGCCAACGCGGTCCTGAACGTGCGCTACAGCACGTCCTCGATCACCCAGGGCGCGGCCGAAATGCTCGCCTACGGCACCGCCGTTTTCCTCGAATAACCAAAATGACTGCCCCCACGCTCTCTTCGTTCGCTGGTCCACGATCGGGCCTGCATGCCCGATCGCTTCGTCAGGCACGCATCAGGCCGCAGGGCCTGCCGCGTGTCCGGACTCAGCCCCTCCGGGGCGCGTCAGTGTCTTGGGGCGGCCCGGCGACACTCACCTCAAGGTTTGATGCGAGAGGGCCCGTACGCCCCGGCTGCGCCGGCCGCTGGCCCATCGCGACAACGCATATCGTACCGACATGATCGATCTAGCCATATTCGCCGCGCTGGTGGTGATCGGCTATGTGGTCGGCCGCATCCTCGAAGCGCGTCACTATCGGTCGATTCGCGAACGCGAACAGGCCTACGGCAACATCATGATGTTCGCCAGCCGTTTTCCGCCCACTCTGGACCCGCTGCGGCAGGACCTGGTGGCGGGCAGCGTGGTGGTCTCGGCAGACTACTTCAAGGTGGTGGTGGCCAGGCTGCAAGGCATCGTCGGCGGTCGGCTCAAGACCTACGAGTCGCTGCTCGACCGGGCCCGCCGCGAAGCCATCCTGCGCATGAAGGAAGAAGCTCGGGCCCGCGGCGCCCGCATGATCGTCAACGTGAAGTTCCAGACGTTCAGCATTCCCGGCCGCAAACCGGGTAGCCTGGTGGGTGTGGAGATGCTCGCCTACGGCACGGCGTTGCTTGGCTGAGAAGGACGTCACCCCGAAGGGCCTTGCGTCCCCGCCCTGCGTCGCTGGGCCGCACGGCACCTCGGTGGCTCACAAGCGGTGACTGAGTACTCCAACCCGCAGATCCCCGACGGGATCAACGTCAGCCGGACGCATCCGCTCGCGGATTTCGCGCGGCTGCTCGGCGGTATCGTGGTGGTGGTCGGCGTCGTGGTCATCGCGCTGGCACTGCTCGCAGGCCATCTCGCGCGCTACGTTCCGTTCGAATCGGAGCGATCGATCGCGGAGCGCTTCGTCGGGTCTCTCGCCGAGCCCGGACCGAAACCCGTTGCGGACTATCTGGACGCGCTGACCCGGCGGATCGCCGCGGCCCACGATCTGCCGCCGGGCATGACGATCACCGTTCACTACGTGCCGGGCGACACCGTCAACGCGTTCGCGACGCTCGGCGGCCATGTGGCGATCTACGAAGGCTTGATGCGGAAGATGCCGAACGAGAACGCGCTCGCGATGGTGATCTCGCACGAGATTGCCCATGTGAAGCTGCGGCATCCGATCACGTCCATGGGAAGAGGTATCGTCGTAGGAGTTGCGCTCGCGGGGATCTCGGCGGCGGCTGGCAGTGACGTCGTCGGGCAAGTGCTCGGGCCGGCCGGATTGCTCACGATGATGAGCTTCTCGCGGGATCAGGAACGTGACGCCGACGCGAAAGCGCTGGATGCCCTGGTCAAGGTCTATGGGCATGCCGGCGGTGCCGCCGACACGTTTCGCACGCTCCGCGACGCGTTCGCCGGCAAGCCGCGGCCGCCGGAGTTCTTCAGCACCCATCCGCTCGATGTCGATCGCGTCGCCGCGATCGAAACGACGGTGACCGAGCAGGGCTGGGCTGCGACCGGCGAACTGGTGCCGTATCCCGCAGAAGTAACCGCAGCGCTGGCGGCGGCGGAGAAGAAAGCCGAGAGCGAATAGCGCGGGACCGGCGTAGCACAGGCCGTGACCACGAAAGACTCGGAGGTGCTGCGGAGAAACCGGCCGAGATCTCGCCGTGTTCATGAGTGTTCTCCATGGTGCAGCAGGTTCCGGTAACCCGAACACATCGATTGACACGCACGCATCCGCCCACGTAATTTGTGCGTCGCGTCATCGAGCGGTTCCGCACGGGAATTCGGAGCATGCGTGTACTGATTCTGGGGGCCGGGGTGGTCGGTACCGCGTCGGCCTGGTACCTGGCCAAGGCTGGCCACGAAGTGACCGTGATCGACCGCCAGCCGGGCGCCGGGCTCGAGACGAGCTTCGCCAATGGCGGCCAGATCTCCGTGAGCCATGCCGAGCCCTGGGCAAATCCGGGGGCGCCCGCGAAGATCCTCAGGTGGCTGGCGAAGGAAGACGCACCGTTGCTGTTCCGCCTGCGTGCCGACCCGGCGCAATGGTCCTGGGGCCTGCGTTTTCTGGTCGAGTGCCTGCCGGGACGCACCCGCGACAACATCGCGCAGATCCTCAACCTGGGCCTCTACAGCCGCACGGCGCTGCGGGATCTGCGGGCCGAGACCGGTATCCGCTACGACCATCTCGAACGCGGCATCCTCCACTTCTACACCAATGCCGCCGAGTTCGAAGCTGCGATGGAGCCGGCGCGCGTGATGCGCGAGTTCGGCGTCGACCGGCAAGTGATGACACCGGATCAGTGCATCGCGCTCGAGCCGGCTCTTGCGCACGTACGTACCGAGATCGTCGGCGGCACCTACACGCCCACGGACGAATCGGGTAACGCGCACAAGTTCACCACCGAGCTTGCGCGGTTGAGCGCGCTGCGCGGCGTCATCTTTCGCTACGCCACCACGATTCGTTCGATGCTGCGAGCCGGCGACCGCCTCGACGGCGTACGCGTGACGAACGCCGAAGGGCTCGAGGAAACATTGACGGCGGATGCCTATCTGCTGGCGCTCGGCAGCTGGAGCCCGCTGCTGCTGCGGCCCATCGGATTGTCGATCCCGGTGTATCCGGCCAAGGGCTACTCGATCACCGTGCCGATTGCCGCGCCGGCGCTCGCTCCGACGGTGAGCCTCACCGACGACGAGTTCAAGCTGGTGTACTCGCGGCTCGGCGACGAACTGCGGGTTGCCGGCACGGCGGAGTTGAACGGTTATGACACCAGCCTGAATCCGGTACGCTGCGAAGCACTGGTGAAGCGCACGGCGGACCTGTTTCCCGGCTTCGGCGATCTCGCGCAGGCGCGGTTCTGGACCGGGCTGCGACCGGCGACGCCGGGCAATGTGCCCCTCATCGGCCGCTCTACGATCACCAATCTCTATTTCAACACGGGACACGGAACGCTCGGATGGACCCAGGCCTGCGGATCGGGCCGTGCGATCGCCGAGATCGTGAGCGGGCACCAGCCGGACCTGGATTTTCGTTTTCTCGGTGTCGACCGGTCCGCCGGTGCGGTGCCCGTCGAACAGCGTAAAGCGGCCTGAAGAGCCGCGAGTTTCCACCTCTCGAGAACAAGGAGCCCACCGCCGTGAACATTCGATCGTTGTGTAGCTGGTTCGCTGCCGTTGCCCTCGGCCTGCCGCTCGTGGCCGAAGCGGGGCCGAGCGATGCCGACCTCGTCGCCGCCGCGAAGAACCGCGGCGAATGGCTGATGTACGGCCGTACCTACGACAACCAGCGCTTCAGTCCGTTGAAGCAGATCACGCCGGCCAACGTGAAGAACCTGCGTCCGGTGTGGACTGCGGCGCTCAACTTCCTCGACGGTCTGGAGGCGACGCCGGTGGTCAACGACGGTGTCATCTACGTGACCGGGTCGCACTCGAACGTCTTTGCGTACGACGCCGTGACCGGTCGCCGTCTGTGGTCGTGGGCGCCGGAGGAGCCGGAAGGATTGGGCACCGTGCTGTGCTGCGGTCCGGTGAACCGCGGCGTGGCGATCTACGGCGACCTGGTCTACGTCCTGACCCTCGACGCGCGGCTGGTGGCCTTGAACAAGGACACCGGCAAGGTCGCATGGGAGACCGTGATCCACGACTGGAAGCTCGGCGTATCGGCGACCGGGGCGCCCCTGGTGGTCAAGGGCATGGTGATCGCAGGCATCGGCGGTGGTGAGTACGGGGTCCGCGGCTACCTGCGCGCCTACGATGCGAAAACCGGTGACGTGAAATGGACCACGTACACCATTCCCGGGCCCGGCGAGCCGGGCAACGAGTCGTGGCCGGGCGATACCTGGAAGACCGGCGGTGGCGCCACCTGGCAGTCGGGCGCATTCGATCCGGAACTCAATCTGCTCTATTGGGGCACCGGCAACCCGGGACCGTGGACGTCCAATCTGCGCACGGGCGACAACAAGTGGACCGCGTCGCTCATCGCCCTCGATCCCGACACCGGCAAGATCCAGTGGGGCTACCAGTACACGCCGAACGACGGTTGGGACTATGACGGCAACAACGCGCCGATCCTCGCCAACCTCACCATCGGCGGCAAGCCGGTGAAAGCCGCGCTGCAGACGAACCGCAATGGCTTCTTCTACGTGCTCGATCGGACGAGCGGCAAGTTCATCTATGCCGTGCCGACCGTCGAAGGCATCAACTGGACGACCGGCCTGGATCCGGTGACCGGTCGGCCGGCGGTGAACGAGAAGATGCGGCCCCTCGCCGACGGCAAGCCGGTGCTGCCGATCGTGCCTGGCCTCGAAGGCGGCACCAACTGGTTCCCGATGGCCTTCAATCCCGACATGGGTGTCGCATTCGTCCCCACCAACACCTGGGCCATGGCGTTGACCGGGTACAAGCCGGAGGACATCAAGTACGAAGCCGGCAAGGTGTTCATGGGCATGGACTACAAGATGCACACGCTCGGCGGACCCATCGGTCGCCTGCGTGCGTTCGACGTAACGAAGAAGAAGTGGTTGTGGGAGATCCCGAGTCCGCTGCCGGTGTTCGCGGGCGTGCTCGCGACCAGGTCGGGTCTCGTATTCACCGGTGATCAGCTCGGCTTCTTCTACGCCGCGGATGCGAAGACCGGCAAGGTGCTGTGGCGTTACCAGACCGGGTCGGGCATCAATGCCTCACCCGTGACCTATGAAATCGGCGGCAAGCAGTACGTCGCGATCCTGTCGGGACTCGGCGGCGATCCGAGCTTCTACTACGCCGCGCCCAAGGGCAACAGCTTGTTCGTGTTTGCGCTCGACAATGCGACGCCGGGCAAGGCCGGCAGCGGCCAGTGGGGCGTCACCGACATCGAAGGCGCGTTGACGCCGGTGCCCAAGTAACCATCGACAGGCAAAGGCGCCGCCGTACACGTCGGCGGCGTCCGTGCGTTCATCATCGCCATGAGAACCTTCACCACGATCCTGTGTGCAAGTGGAATGTTGCTTGCCGCAGGCGAAGCCGCTGCGCAAGCCCATCAACCGCCCAAGATCGAAGCGGACGGTTACGTCTGGGAGCACACGGACAATCCGTACAGCGGGAATGCCGACGCCATCGCCGAAGGCCAGCGCGTCTATCGAAGCACGTGCTACATCTGCCATGCCGACACCGGTTCGCGCGGACCGAACCTGCGCAAATCGAAGCTGAAGGGCCAGGCGTTCCTCAAGATCGTCATCAACGGGCGCAAGGGGACGCAGATGCCGGCCTGGAAAGGCAAGTTGACCGAGGACGAGATGTGGAAGGTCTACAGTTTTTTGGAGGCGCCACCCCCGCAGTGACGCCCGGGCCTCGCCGGGCCGCCGCAAGAGGGATGGTGGCCCTCACGGGAAGGGCCGCAAGGCCCATCGGGGGCAGGTCCCTTCAGAGCAACCCGTAGAGCATCTTCCCGGCAAGTATCGTCAGCACCACGGCGAACACGCGCTTCAACTTCGGTATCGGCAGCGTGTGCGCGAGCTTCGCGCCGATCGGAACGGTGACGAACGTGCCGAGCACGATGCCGACGAACGCCGGCAGGTAGACGTAACCGATCGAATAGGGCGGCAAGTGGTCCTTGCCCATGCCGGTCCAGAGATAGCCGACGGTTCCTGCGATCGCGATAGGCAGTCCGAGTGCCGCGGACGTGGCGACGCACTGGCGCATGGGTACGTTGCACAGGCTCATGAGCGGAATGCTCACGAAGCCGCCGCCGGCGCCCACCAGCGCGGACAGGATGCCGACGATGCCCGCGCTAACCTGCAGGCCGAAGGGGCCGGGCAGTTGGCGCGACGGCTTCGGCTTGAGGTCCATCATCATGTTGATGGCGGAATAGATCACGAACGCGACGAACACCATCGCGAGCCACTTCGAACGGAACTGCTCGGCGATCGCGGTACCCAGCAGTGTGCCGGCGACCAGACCGAACGCCGTCCTGCGCGCGATGTCCCAGCGCACCGCGCCATGACCGTGATGCGACCACGCACTCTTGATCGATGTGAACACGATCGTCGCCATGGACGTGCCGAGCGCCAGATGCATGACGCGATCGGCCGGGAAGGCCTGCGCGTCGAACACCATCACCATGAGCGTCACGAGGATCATCCCGCCGCCCACCCCCAGCAGGCCGGCGAAGAACCCCGCGAACAAGCCCATCGCGGGGTAGACCAGCCACCAGGTCGAGAAGTCGATCACCTGCGGAATCACGAAGTCACAGCAGCGATTCGATGAAACTCCACTCCTCGGGAGTCACCGGCGTGATCGACAGCCGGTTGCCGCGCTGCAGGATGGTCATCTTCGCGAGCTCCGGATGGTTGCGCAGTTCCGGCAATCCGATGAGGCGGGTCTTCCTCACCAGCTTGACGTCGACCAGCATCCAGCGCGGTTCCTCACGCTTGGCCTTGGGGTCGTAGTACGGGCTCTTCTTGTCGAACTGCGTGTCGTCGGGGTAGGGCTTGCTCGCCACCTTGGCGATGCCTGCGATGCCGGGCTCAGGACAGCTCGAGTGGTAGAAGAGCACCGGATCGCCCACCTGCATCTGGTCGCGCATGTAGTTGCGCGCCTGGTAGTTGCGCACGCCGAACCACGCCACGGTCTTCTTCGGCATACCCGCGACGTCGTCGACGCTGACCTCGTCGGGCTCGGATTTCATCAACCAGTGACGCATGCGGGACAACTCTCGCTTCGTAGCTTCGGAAACAAGGAGAGGCGGGATCTCCGCCTCTCCTGGGGCTTAAAGGGTGCCCCCCGCAAATGCCGTTTGGCCGGGTCTCCTGAACCTGGCGGTTCAAGAGTGGTTGCGATCCGGGCGCCGCAGGTACGTCCGCGTGGGACGCGCACAAAGGCGCCGACTGGGTCGCAACGCTACGAATTGCATTGGTTCAGAGAACATCGGCCTGGGCGAACACCGCAGGGAGCGAAGCTTTTCGACGCCGCGTTGCGCGACGCCTACGACGTTTCGCAGCAACCGGCAACTTCAGAACAACTCGTCCTGACTGGACAGAGCCGCGTCGATCGCCGACTGCATGCTGCGCATTCTACGCTTCACTTCGCCCACATCAAATCCGCCGGGCACGCGCGTCGTGAGCAATTCATGGGCGATATTGAGCGCCGCCATCACGGCAATACGCTCGGTGCCGAGCACCTTGCCCTGATCGCGGATGTCGCGCATTTTCTGGTCGAGAAAATCGACCGCCCGCAAGAGTTCGGGCTTTTCCTCGTCGGTACACGCGACACGGAAATCGCGCCCGAGGATCTGTACGTCCAACGACTTGGCTTCGTCGCTCATTCGCTATCGGCCGGGAGCCGCGTCAACACGCCTTCGAGCCGGAGACGCGCAGCGGTCATGCGGTCGCGCAGCAGCTTGCCTTCGCTCAGCGAGGCCGCGAGCTGCTGGCGCAACTCGCCGTTCTCCGAGCGCAGCCGTTCAGCGACCCGGATCAGTTGCTGGATGCGATCGTCGAGGGAATTGAGTTCGGATTCCATTTCAATGCTGCTGGGCCGCCCCAAGGCAGGCCCGGATGAGGGCCGGCCAACGTAGCGAGCGTAGGGGGTGTTTCATTCCAACGACTATACTGAGCAAAAACTATACGAGTCAACGCACAACGAGACGTTCTGCATCCTGTTCGTCAGAATCCGGCAGCATCTGCCGCACAGGGGCATCCCGGTTCGGGCCGGACCCCGGTGCCGGACCGCAGTGTCCGGTTCGAGTTTCGTCGTACACTCCATCCCGGATTTCAGGTGCCCGCGCCGGATTTTCGGCCGGGATAAACGGGAAACAGGTGAGCGGCCCTGCCGCGATTCCTGTGCTGCCCCCGCAACGGTCAGCGAGGATGGGTGTGTCACGGCGCCACTGTCGGTCCGTGTCCCCCGGGGAGTAGAGCCCCGGCGGACACCCGATGGGAAGGCGATGCACCTGGTCTCGTGAGCCCGGATACCGGCCTGGGATTCAACCGGCACGATTCCGCGGGTGGCGGACACCGGCGGCGAACTATTGAGTTCGCCGCGTGTAGCCCCCAACACGTCGTGCCGTTCCGAATCACGGCATGCGGCGGGCATGCCATTGCGGCAGGGGTGCCAGGATGTCGTTGCGTTGCAGGGCTGCGGCCATCGCCTTGGTGTGGGGGGCGCCGATCGGCGCGTTTGCCGATGGTGATCTGGCGGCGCCTGGTGTCGTCGTCACGGCCGATCGCTTCGAGCGACAGGCGGGCGAGACGCCCATCGGTGTCACGGTGATCACGGCCGACCAGATTCGCGACAGCGGCGCGCGGACGCTGCCCGAGGTCTTGAGTCGCGAGGTCGGCTTCACGGTCCGCGACAATTCCGGCAGCCCGAACCGGCAGATCGATCTGCGCGGGTTCGGCGTTACCGGCGACCAGAACACGCTGGTCCTGGTCAACGGCCAACGCATCTCGGAAAACGAGCTCACGCCGGCCGATCTCGCTTCGATCTCGCTCGGCACGGTCGAGCGCATCGAGATCCTGCGCTCGAGCGGCGCGGTGTTGTACGGCAGCGGAGCCACGGGCGGGACCGTGAACATCATCACCCGCGGACCCAGGCCGCAGGAGCGCTCGGCCCAGCTTGCTGCGACGGCGGGCTCCTATGACACGCTCGGCGCGTCCGCGGGGATCAACCTCGCCACCGAACGGTTCGGGTTGGGGTTGAACGCGGCCCGGCTGGCGTCCGACAACTACCGGCGCAACAACGCACTCACCCAGGAGAACGTGGCCGGCGAACTGACGTGGTTCGGCGATCGCGGTCCGGTGTCGCTCAAGTTCTCCAAGGGCTCGCAGGAGCTCGGATTGCCCGGCGCCCGCACCGAGGCGCAGCTCACGTCCGATCGCCGTGGCGCGACCAATCCCGACGACTTCTCATCCCTCGACGACACGCGCGTGACTCTCGGTACCACGCAACGCGTCGGCAGCACCGAGCTGGCCGTGGATCTCACCCATCGCGAGCGCAAGTCGCGCACGTTCCAGTTCGGCGGCAACAACGACATCAACGGACGGGTCACCGGCATATCGCCGCGCGTGCGCATTCCGTTCGCGTTCGGGTCCGTGCAGAACAGCCTGGTGCTGGGCGGCGACTGGGACCGTTGGAATTTCAACAACACCATCTCCTCGTTCGGCTACTTCGGTACGTCGGAGCAGGAGAACGCTGCCCTGTATTTTCAGGACACCCTCGAATTCCCGACCCGCACCATCGTGAGCCTCGGGGCACGCACGCAACGGGTCGATACGACTCTCACCGAGACCCAGACCTCCCAGCAGGTGCGCACCGTCAACGCGAGCGAACTGGCGCTGCGGCAGGCGATCGGAGAGAGTTGGTCGATCTACGGCAAGATCGGCCGCAGCTTCCGCCTGCCGGTCGTCGACGAGATCCGCAGCTTCGGTTTCGGGTTGCCCAACCTGCTCGAGCCCCAGACCTCGCGCGACGGCGAGATCGGCATGCAGTTCACACAGCCGGGCAGCCGCGCGCGTCTCGCGGTGTTCCAGTCGCGCCTCGAGAACGAGATCATGTTCGTGCCGTTCGCCCTGTCGGCCTTCTCCGGTCAGAACGTGAATCTGCCGCCGACGCGCCGCAGCGGGTTGGAATTCGATGGCAGCACCCTGCTAGGCCAGCATTGGGAAGCGGGGATCCGCTACGCGTACACGGAAGCCGAGTTCCGCTCTGGTACGTTCTCGGGCATCGACGTCACGGGCAACGAGGTTCCGCTGGTGCCCCGCCACAAGGCCGGTGCTTCGCTCGCCTGGCGACCGGCCGAAGCATGGCTGGTGAACGCGATCGTGACGTTCGTCGGCGAACAGCGTTACGACGGCGACCAGGCCAACACCTTCGATCGCAAGATGCCGAACTACACCCTGCTCGATCTCAATGCCGCCTGGACCCACGGACCGCTCACGCTCAGGGCCAGCGTGTTGAACGTGACCGACGTCTACTACTACTCCTACGCGATCCTGGACCAGTTCACCCCGGGCAACGCGTTCAACGCCTATCCGGCTGCGGACCGGACGTTGCTGTTCACCGCGGAGCTGCGCTTCGGCAACCGCTGACGGAGCGAGTCCTCCTCCGCATTGGGGCGGCGCGGCAACTCTGCTATCGTCGCCCCCCATGTCGACGCTCACGAGCCGGCAGCTCTATCTGCGCCTGCTGTCCTACGTCAAACCGCACTGGCGCGTGTTCCTTGCGTCCGTGTTCGGCACCACCATAGCCGCACTCACCGAACCGGCGCTGCCGGCCATGATGAAGCCGCTGCTCGACGGGACCTTCGTCGACAAGGATCCCTGGCTGATGACCTGGATGCCGGTGCTGCTGGTCGGCCTGTTCCTGGTGCGCGGCAGCGCCAACTTCGTCGAGAACTATTGCTCCAATTGGGTGGCGAGCCGCGTCGTGCTCGACCTGCGCGACGCAATGTTCCGCAAGCTGATGCAGCTGCCGGCCGGCTTCTACGACGATCACGGCAGCGGCACGCTGGTGTCCAAGGTCACCTACGACGTCACCCAGGTGACCTCGGCCGCCACGTCGGCCGTCACGGTGTCCATCAAGGACAGCATCGCCATCGCCGGCCTGCTCGGCTGGCTGTTCTGGCTCAACTGGAAGCTCACCCTGATCACGCTGGTGGTGGTCCCGCTCATCACGCTGATCGTGCGCCTCTTCAGCCGGCGATTGCGGCGGGTGGGGCGCGAAGTGCAGCAGGCCATGGGCGACACCACCCAGGTGCTGCAGGAAGGCATCGACTGCCAGAAGGTGGTGAAGATCTTCGGCGGCGCGGAGTACGAAATCGCGCGGTTCCGCGAAAGTGCGAACCGCGTGCGCAAGTTCAGCATGAAGTACGCGGCCTCGGCCACGGCCAACACGTCCATCGTCCAGCTGCTCGCCGCCATCGCGCTGGCGTTCGTCATCATGCTCGTGGGCAAGCAATCGGTGGCCAATGAGACCACGGTGGGCGGTTTCGTTTCCTTCGTTGCCGCGATGCTCATGCTGCTGCAGCCGTTGAAGCGCATCACTGGCGTGAACGAGCAGTTGCAAAAGGGGCTCGCCGCGGCGGAGAGCATCTTTGCTTTGCTCGACACGCCACCGGAACCCGATCGCGGCACGGTCACGCTCGAGCGTGCTCGCGGCGAACTCGCTTTCGATCGCGTCACGCTCAAGTACCCGCGCGCCGAACGCCACGCGCTGGACGAGGTCTCCATCGAGATCCGCGCCGGCGAAACCATCGCACTGGTGGGTCCGTCGGGCGGCGGCAAGACCACGTTCGCGAACCTGGTGCCGCGGTTCTATCTGCCGACGTCCGGTCGCATCCTCCTCGACGGTCATGAGCTGGGCGAACTGACGCTGGCGAGCCTGCGCGCCAATATCGCACTGGTCTCGCAGGACGTCGCGCTGTTCAACGATACCGTCGCTGCGAATATCGCCTATGGGGCGAAGGCAGATGCCACGGAAAGTGAGATCATCGCGGCCGCCGAGGCGGCCAATGCGATGGGGTTCATCCGCGACATGCCGCAGGGTCTGCAGACCATCGTCGGCGAGAACGGCGTGCGGCTGTCCGGCGGGCAGCGCCAGCGGCTCGCGATCGCCCGCACGCTGCTCAAGGATGCGCCGGTACTGATCCTCGACGAAGCGACATCGGCGCTCGACTCGGAGTCGGAGCGGCTGGTACAGGCCGCACTCGAGACGCTGATGCGCAACCGGACGACGATCGTGATTGCGCATCGGCTGTCGACCATCGAAGGCGCCGATCGCATCGTGGTGCTCGACCAGGGGCGAATCGCCGAGGTCGGCACGCATGCGGAGCTGCTGGCGCGCGACGGTATCTACGCGCGGCTGCATCGCATCCAGTTCGCGCGGACCGATTCTCCGACTGCGCAACCAGAGGGTGCGGCGCCGTCGCTGCCGGAGCCCGAGGCGGAACTGGCCGTGAAGGCGCAGGAGCCTTACTGACGGAGTTTCACGCGAGCTCGATCCGCTTCACGTCGCCGAGCACGAAGATGTAGGACGCCGCGCCGATCAGTGCGACCAGGCCGACATAGGCCAGCGCATAGTGGAACGAACCGGTCAGGCCGACGATGAGGCCGATGACCACCGGTGTGATGATGCCGGCCAGGTTGGCCGCGAAATTGAACACGCCGCCGGTGAGCCCCATCAGGTTCTTGGGTGCGATGTCGGAGATCAGCGCCCAGCCGAGGCCGGTCATGCCCTGGGCGAAGAACGCGAACGACAGGATCGTGATAACCGCCACGTCGCCATCGACGAAGTTGGCGAGGATGATGGTCGAGGCACCGAGCAGACCGGCGATGATCGGCAGCTTGCGGGCCACGTTCGCGGAGCCGGTGCGCTGGAGCAGCGCGTCGGAGAGCCAGCCGCCGAACATCACGCCCACCGCGGCGGCCAGGAACGGCATGACGGCATAGAAGCCGAGCTTGATCCAGCCCATCTGGCGCTCGGTCGCGAGGTAGGTGGGAAACCACGTGAGGAAGAAGACCAGCGTCGAGTTACCGCCGAACTGGCCGAGGCAGGCGCCCCAGATCTGGCGGAAGCCCAACAATGCACGGACCCGGGCCCAGGAGAACGCGGAATCGCCCGGGGACTGCGGCGGTACCAGTCCACCGCCCTGGGCGATGTAATCCAACTCCGCGGCGTTCACCGTCCTGCTTTCGTGAGGTTCACGGTATTTCACCCACCACACCAGCGCGAAGACGAGCCCCGCCACCCCGGTGGCGATGAACGGTGCGCGCCAGCCATAGGCACCGATCAGCCAGATCAGCGCCGGGCTGAAGCACGCGAGCCCGAGATACTCGCCAACGGTGTAGACGCCGGTGGCACGGGCGCGCTCCTGTTGCGGAAACCACGTGGTCACGACGCGGCTGTTGGTGGGAAAGCACGGTGCTTCCGCGAGTCCGAGACCGAAGCGATACGCGACCAATGAATAGAGCCCGGTGGCGAATCCTTGCAGTACCGTGAACACGGACCAGAAGCTCACCGAAAGGAAATAGGTGAGCCTGGCGCCGAAGCGATCCAGAAACAGTCCGCCCGGAATCTGCGCCAGGGCGTAGGTCCAGGAAAACGCCGAGAACACCAAACCCATTACCGCGGCGGTGAGGCCGAGATCCTTGGTCAGCACCGGTGCGGCGATGCCGAGCACCGTGCGGTCGAGGTAGTTGATCATCGTACCGGTCGCGAGCAGAGCGAGCACTACGAAGCGCGCACGCGTGCGGCGCACCGTTGAAGCCGATGTTGTGGTCACAGGTGAATGTGCGGTCGTGGTCACGCCGCGGCCATGGCGGCGAAATGTTCGAGCATGCGCTGCGGATCGGGCGCAGCCCCGGTAAACAGCCGGAACGCGTCCACCGCCTGGAATACGGCCATGCCGCCGCCGTCGAGCGTGCGGCAACCGATACGGCGCGCCGCGCGCAACAGTTCCGTTTCCAGAGGAAAGTAGACGATCTCCGCGACCCACAGGGCGGGGCGCAGCCAATCTGCCGGCAAGGGCAATCCGGGATGGGCTTTCATGCCGGTTGGCGACGCGTGGATGAGACCTTGCGCCTGTTCGATGGAGCCGCGCAGATCCGTCACCGCCGCCACGCGCTCTTCACCGAATCGATGGCCGAGGTTCTCGGCGAGACTGCTCGCCCGCCCCTCGTCCACGTCGAAGATGTCGAGGTGCAAGGCACCAAGCGTCAGCACTGCGTGGGCGACCGCCGCCCCGGCGCCGCCGGCTCCGAGCAACGTCACACGATCGACCTCTGCATCGGGCAACCCGCGCTGAAAGCTCGCGGCGAAGCCCGACCAATCGGTGTTGTGGCCGATGCGCTTGCCATCGCGCAGCAGCACCGTATTCACTGCGCCGAGCGCACGGGCGTCCTCGGAGAGTTCTGTGAGATGCGGGATGACGGCCTGCTTGAATGGATGTGTGATGTTGAGGCCGCTGAAGCCCATCCATTCCGCGGCGGTCAGGAGTTGCGGTAACGCCTTCGGACCGAGGCCCAGGACATCGACGTCGATCAGGCGGTACCAATAGCGGAAACCGTGCGCCTCTCCTTCACGTTCGTGCATTGCCGGCGAACGCGATGCCTGGATGCCGGCGCCGATGAGGCCGATGAGGAAGGAAGGGGGTGCTGCGGAAGTCATTGCTCCGCATTGAGATCGCGGCGACCACTGCGGGCATCCGGCCCCCATCCCAACCT
>LNFM01011124.1_pt1 | contig 21914 bp, 21 predicted proteins | sample 596031 | NCBI WGS metagenome assembly LNFM01 (sample SAMN04254537, study PRJNA301005) | activated carbon metagenome | isolation source: dual media filters at the Ann Arbor, Michigan drinking water treatment plant | place: USA: Ann Arbor
TGCTCAAAAATTGAGCAGAAGCAGTTGAACACCTGGGTCAGTTTTCAGTCGGCAGAACAGCCTCTACTGGGTCAGTTTTCGGTCAGCGGCAACACATTGAGCAAACTTCGGCCGGCAGCGGGCTCATCGCGTGCAGCGCCCGCCGTCCGAGAGAGCGCTCCCCGGAACTCCGCCAGTGAAATAGCCAGATTCTCATTCACCATGCCGTAATTCCACCGATCCCAATTCATATTTCAATCGCGCCGCTCGCGAATAGTTCGTTCTGCGTGAATGCAGGACCGCGACTACCGCACTTGGCTGCCTAGAAAGCAGGGGCTGCGGAATGGGCGAGTCAGCCCTCACTCGCGATCCCGGCGACCAGTGGTCCACGCACTCCCACACACAAAGTTTCTCAATAGAGACTTCGTGAGCCATGTCGAATATTTTTTCTTGAAACTGATGGACCGTTGGACTGAATAATTCTAATGAAATGCCACTACCGGTTGTTGTGGCGAAGCGAGTTGCGAGTCGCTGTCGAAAGTTTCAGCATCCGGCGGCCACTGTATAGGTGCACCGATGTGGTTCTCGAATGCTATGCGGCAGTCTTGCAGTGACCCAAACCGGACGACGCGAGGTCGCGCCCCCGCACCCCCGCTCGCATTCTGGAACGGCTGCGGTAACGCGCTTGGACGAGTTTCCTGAATATGTGAGCCAAGCACCTGTGCGAGTTGCTTTAACCAATCCCCCTGATCAACAGCAGCGTACTCATGGCGTCGTTTTGCCACCTCAAGATATGACGCATGCCCGTCACCCTTAGTGAGCTGCACTCCCTGATCGGCCCACTCATAAGCAAGACCGTGCTGACTCGTGATTGCGCCGGCATGAAGGCACTCAAAAAGCCAACGAATCGGCCCCCGCAACGATTCCACCTTCTGTTCCGCCAGCCCCATGGTTTGCGGAATACGACGTACATTGAAATCCCGCAGGTCGAGCGCCAAAAGGTCATGGAGCATGGCCTCGTAGCCACCGCTTTCCAACTCGCGGCGGATAGCATCAAAGTAGGCCAGATCTTGCTTGCGTGTGTCTGCGACGTTCAGCACCAAGTATCGGCGCTCATCTACACCGGCAGGCACTACCCAGTTTTCGTTGCTCGCCATCAATATGTGAGTAAAGTTGGGGACTGTAGTTGCGTTCTGGTACTTTGCCTCGACTGTGAGGTACGGCTCCGTGATCAATCCTTTGAGCACGCTTTCGTGAGCGCGGTCCGCCGCGAAAAATGCTTCGTCGACGAATACGAAGACAGCATCACGCAGGTGTGCATTGAAGTTTCCAACCAGATGCCTGCCATTGCTGATGTACAGACCATGTTGGCCAAATAGCCGGAGCACTGCGTTTCCGAGTGTACCCTTCCCGGTGCCTCGTCCACCCTGGAGGACCACCGCGACTTCGCCCTGGGTCCCTGGCTGCTGGAAGAGTCGACCAAGCCATCCGAGCAAGTATTCAAAGCAATCCTGCCTACCACCGCAGATGACATCGCGGATATGCATTTTCAGCATTTCCCAACTACCTGCGCGTGCGGTAACCGCGAACCCGCGCCACAGATTAAACTTGTTATTCTGCGTGGTGACACTGGGGTCAAACGTCACGCCACCCAGATACTGCCGCCGCTGTGGATGTTCGAGCCAGGCCGATGCCCGATCCTTAACCACTGGTTCGCCGTTCTTGCGCAGGCGGCATACCACCTTGTCGTTTGCGTAGAGACGGCTAAGGTCCTCGAACCTGTAGCGAATCAGCGTTTCCCGACGGAGAACGGAGTCTTGTTCAAACTGGTAGATCATAGCCTTGCCCGATTCATTGACGACGAAGTAATTGTCGTTCATCCGTTCGACCCAATCGTCTACTGGGCGTCCGAGATTGAGCCAGTCCACTAGAAGTTCTACTACTTCGTCGGCCAGCAGTCGCCGGAGAGTGTTCGCTCCAGTAGTGGGCGACCCATCTTCGACTTTGTCGAATGTTGCATGAGCGCACCTTCCTCGCTCCTCTGCCTCTTCGTCCCCTGCAGCGCCTGCAACCGTCACGATAAACTCCTCCGTGACATCCGGTTCCCACCCCCCACGAATCAGCGCCCCTGCGAGAGCCAGTGCAGTCTCATTTCGAGACCCCTGTGCAGGCCAATGCCTAGCAAGCAGAGCCGCCGCTGCAAGTCTGCCGGTGATGTACACCAACTCGCTATTCGACAAGTGCACAGGTGGCATGTCCTCATCGAATTCAATTAGCTCGCCAGAATGGTGCGTAGACCCTGGAAATACAGTCTGCGCGCCATTGCTACGGATCTCGAGAAGCATGGCCCCGTCTGTGTCTTTGAAATTCGTTGTGGCTGCCTCCGGACAGAAATACAGCCAATGAGATCGAGGTTTTGTTTTTCGGCCGAATGTACATGTTCTTTTAAGAAATCCGCCTGCAAGCATAACCGCCTGCGGTGTGTCTAGGTCCACGTCTACCAAACCGCTAGAAGGGTCACCCAGAATGACGCCTATATTTCCCTCGCGCGCGTGAAAATAGTCCGGCACTGAACCCAGCTCGATCCGCATTTTCGGCCAGCGAGGTAATACAGGAGCTTTTGACTTATGAGGCACTGGGATAGGGCACCAGCCGCGCCCGATGTAATCGCTTGCTCTATCTGCGAGTGATAGGGAATCAGTCATGTCCCCTCCCTTCAATTGCTCGGCTAATTTTTCGTTCATGCAGTACGGCATTCCACACAAGATTCAAATTTATTGGCTTGCCGTATTGAGGGTGGTTCATTACGCGCTTCAGCGTTTCATCCAAGAGCTCTCCGCTCAACGCTGGGTCTGTGGATCCCCAAATAGGATGGTCCAGTGGAATTTGCTGCAATTTAACGAAACAAAGGGCCATGTGTTCCGCGCCAAATTGCGCGATCGTGTAATTCGCACGCATGGGGATAAGATCTCGCTCTCGAAGGGTGATCCCGCGAATGCGATACTTTCTCGCGGGATTCTTCTGAAACCAAAGTGCGTCCTCCCTCGCCGTCTCTGGGGACAGATCGCGAATGTATGGAACAGCGCCGCTCTCGATGATTGCAGACAGAATGCCGGAATAGAGGTGTGGCGCGTTCGAGTGAATCCTCGATATTACGAGCCCATCGAGGTCGCCCCCCCCAATGGGCCGGGCAAAGCGAGACGGGTTCCTCCCGCCCTCCGACGACAGTACCCACCACAACGGTCGTGTTGCCGCACTCAGTACAAGCCATAGAGTCGTCGTTGGTGACAATTTCTATGAAATTTTGAATGGAGGGCGAGCAATGAGAATCGAAATCTTTCATTGCACGCCGCCCTCGCTCGAAGCACGAAGCTCGTTGATCAGGGCGTCGATGTCACTCGCAAACCACGCCGTTGTCTTCGGCCCTAATTTAATAGGAGACGGGTACTTCCCCGCTTTTACGCCAGCCCACCAGCTGGATCTGCTGATTGGGATTCGCTTGAGCACTCCCTGCTCGCGCAATAGATGGGATTCGTTGGACATAGTTGGCCTCCACAACATGGGTGTGGAGGCATCTGATCATATTGAATAGTGGGGCTGCCATTGTTGCATCAGCCACCTATGAACGACGGCGCTTTAGGGTTAGCGCGGCCGCAGTTTCATGCTGCCGCGATGATATTGACCACCTCCGCCCGCGCTGCTTCCGGAGCTTTAGCGGCTCCGTCGAGCCGGTCAGCCCACCACTGCATCAAGCGCTTCCGGTCATCGAGATATGCCGAGCGGTGGTAGGCGGCTCGCACTTCGTCTCGTTCTTTGTGCGCCAACTGCCGTTCGATGACGTCTGGCTGAAACAGCCCCGACTCGTTTGCTATCGACGAGAACGTTGCCCGAAACCCGTGGCCGACAACCCGCCCCTTGAAGCCGACTAAGGCAATGGCTTTGTTGATTGTGTTTTCTGAAATGTACGGGGTGCGCTTACCGGTTCCTGGAAAGAGGTAGGCCGAATGGCCGGTCAGTTCTCGCAAACTACCCAGCAGCTGTAGCATCTGATTCGATAGGGGGACGAGGTGTTCGCGGCGTGACTTCATGCGGTCGGCCGGGATGCGCCACAATGCCTTGGTGACGTCGAACTCCTGCCAAGTGGCTCCTCGCAGTTCACCGGTTCGGACAGCCGTGAGGAGCAGCATGCGCACGGCTATCGCGGTTTCGGGCTTGCCGGAATATTCGTTCAGCGCCCGTAGGAACGGCCCGATCTCTTCGAGCTGAAGATGGGCGTAGCCCTTCGATTCCCGTCCGGCCAGGACATCTGATCCCATCACGTCGGCAAGCGGGCTACGGTCTATGCGACCAGTGGCTACGGCATACCGGAATGCCCCTTTGACCCACCTCAACGCTCTGGCAGCCTGCTCCATGGCGCCGCGTGCTTCGATGGCGTGGACCGCCTCGACCACCATTGGAGCTGTGATGCTGGTCAAGGGCATCTCGCCCAGCCGTGACAGCACATTAGCGTTCAGCACTGTGGCGACTTTGTCCGAGTACGAGTCCGACCAGCGGCTGCGGGAACCCCGGGATAACCACTCTTCGACAAGGGATCGGAAGCTTTGGGTGGTCAGCGCGACGTTACGCGCCTTTGCGATCCTCTTTTCGGTGGTGGGGTCCAACCCTCGCTCCAGCAGGCTCTTGGCCGCTTGTACCTGCTTTCGGGCATCGGCGAGCGACACTGAGGGATAGACGCCGATGGCTAGGCGTCGCTCCTTGCCTGCGTAGCGATACTTCAGTCGCCAGTATTTGGCGCCAGTGGGGTGCACTTCGATGTACAAGCCAGCCCCGTCCGCTTTCTTATAAACCACATCACGTGCCTGAAGCCCACGCACTGCAACGTCCGTCAATGCCATGATTCCCCCTTGTGCCCCCATGCCTTGTTTATGCCCCCGGGGATTACCCCGAAAAGCACAGATGTAGTCGCACGAGATTAGATCATGTCGGACAAAGAAAGTTTAGAGATCAACGACATAATCGTCGAAAAAAGACGGGGTCGGACGGTGCTGGACTATAAGATGGTGGCTACGGGTGGACTTGAACCACCGACCTCAGCATTATGAGTGCCGCGCTCTAACCAGCTGAGCTACGTAGCCGCCTGTTCGAAGGAGTGTCGCCGGTACTCCGCGGGGGTGGAGGGAACCGGACGACCCAGGTGACGATTGGAACCGAAGCGTGGGGCACGCCTTGGTGATTCCCAGTTGCGGGAAGCTTGTTCGCCAGCCTGTGCAGTCGAGGCGCGCGATTGTCCGGGCCGGGGCCCGATGTGTCAAGGAATCCGGCCCGACCGCGGGCCACCGCCGCCGGCCGGATCGCGCTCAGCGCACCCCGAACACGACGATGGTCTTGCCGCTGACCGACAGCAGGTGCTGTTCTTCGAGCGTCTTCAGCACGCGCCCCACCATTTCCCGCGAGCAGCCGACGATGCGGCCCAGTTCCTGGCGGGTCACGCGGATCTGCATGCCGTCCGGGTGGGTCATCGCGTCCGGCTCCTTGCACAGCTCGAGCAGCGCACGGGCCACGCGGCCGGACACGTCCATGAACGCCAGGTCGCCGACCTTGCGGTTCATGCGGCGCAGCCGGGTCGCGAGCTGGGAGGCGATCGCGAACACGAGGTCCGGGAACACCGCCGGGATGTTCTTGATCTTCTCGTAGCTGATTTGCGCGATGTCACACGCGGACTTCGCGCGCACCAGCGCGCTGCGGTTCTGATGCTCGTTGAACAGGCCGATTTCACCGAAGAAATCGCCCGGATTGAGGTAGGCCAGCACCAGTTCACGGCCCTCCTCGTCTTCGAGCAGGACTGTCACCGACCCTTTGACGACATAGAACAGGTCATGCGACGGGTCGCCCTGGCGGATGATCGTGCTCTTCGCCGGATACTGCTTGCGATGGCAGTGTTCGAGGAATTTCTGGATCGCGTCGCTGCTGTGCGGTTGCTTGATCTGGACGAAAGCCATCGTTCCCACCCCCGAGCCTGCTTGCGATTGCATGACGTGCCTGTCTGTCCTGCGTTGAGGACTCGTTATCGTGCAGAGGGAGATAAACCCCCTAAGGTGTGAATTCTATTCGCGTTAGTGCGATGTGGCTAGTAAAGTGCCGGCCCGGGCGCAGGCGGGCCGCCCGACCTGGTCAGCAGCCATGAGGAGTGCAGCGACATGAAGGCGACAATCAAGTGGGTCGACGGCGTGTCATTCGTCGCCGAGTCGGAGAGTGGGCACGCCGTGGTGCTCGATGGTCCGCCCGACGCCGGTGGCCGCAACATCGGCATGCGGCCGATGGAAATGGTGCTGCTCGGCATGGGTGGCTGCACGGCGTTCGACGTGGTGTCGATCCTGCAGAAAGCCCGTCAGCCCGTCAGCGACTGCCGCATCGAGCTCTCGGCCGAGCGCGCCGGGGAGATCCCGAAAGTGTTCACCCGCATCCACGTGCACTTCATCGTCAGTGGCCAGGGCTTGAAGGAAGCCCAGGTCGAACGAGCGGTGAAACTGTCGGCGGAAAAGTACTGTTCGGCGTCGATCATGCTCGGCAAGACCGCCGAGATCACGCACGACTTCGAGATTATCGGCGCGCCCTGAGCGTCAGCGGCCAGCCCTGGCCGCGCTCGCGCGCCAGCGCGCGGGTGACGAACAGCGTGGCGTCGTCGCCGCGGCGCCAGGTGCTCGCCCCCCAGTTGACCGCCGTCGGCGCGAGCAGCGCCTGCGCCTGGGCGGCGAGCTTGCGGCACAGCGCCGAGGTTGCCCGCGCATGGGTTTCCGGCAGCAGCACCAGCAATTCCGTGTCCGACCAGCGCGCGAGCACGTCGACCCAGCGCAACTGGTCGCGCAGCATCCGCTCGAGCGTGCCGTAGGCGGCTTCGTCGGCCGGCACCTGCGCCACGAGGCAGGACAGCGGGTTCGAGTAGCGACGGCTGCGCGAGATCTCCGCGTCCAGGCGCAGCAGCGCCGCTTCGCGACTCAGCACGCCGGCGCCCGCCGCGCCGCTGATCCCCGCCTCGCCGAGGCCGAACATCAGCACGCTGCCGGTGAAACCCGGCGCATTCAGCCGCCGCGCCTCCGCGCCCAGGGTCAGGCGCAGCGGCAGGTCCAGATCGTCGATCGTCAGGCCCAGACAGTCCTGCACGTCGCGCGACACCAGCGCGGCAAACTCCGGGTTCGCCCACACGATCACGCTCGCGCTGTTCAGCACGGCCACCGGGCCGGGCAGCACCTGCAGGACCTGGCGGGCCAGTTCGGGGTGAATGGAGGTCATGATCGGGGTGTGAGAGGCATTAGCGCGAAGTATCGGCAAGGCGGCCCCGACCTGTAGCCGGAGTGACGCCGTACCCGCGCGGCCTCAGACGGTGAAGGCCGCCAGGGACTCGATGAGGGCGAGCAGCGCGTGCTCCAGATCGCCGCCCGCGTCGCGCGCGGCCAGGGCACCGACGCCTCCGTCGAACACCAGCCGGCCAGCGTGCAGCACGAGCACGCGGTCGCAAATCTCGGTGACATCGCGCAGCGCGTGAGTGCTGAACAGCAGCGTGGTGCCGGCCTCGCGCAGCGCCCGCAGCCGGGCCCGGATCAGCGCGTGCGCCAGTGGGTCCAGCCCGCTCATCGGTTCGTCGAGCAGCAGCAGCGGCCGGTCGGCGAGCAGGCAGGCGATGAGGCCGAGCTTCTGCTGCATGCCTTTCGAATAATCGCGGGCCGGGCGCTCGAGCGCGGCCACGTCGAACTGCAGCGCCGCGCATTCGGCGGCGACGCGTTGCGGATCACACGACGCGCCCTGCAGCGCGCACAGCAGTTCGAGCACCTCGCGGCCGCGGCCGATGTGCGGCGGCACGAAGCGCTCGCCGAGCCAGGCGAGCGGCGCGCGCGCACGTGCCAGCCGGTGATCGACGCCGAAGATGTCGATGCGGCCGGCGTCGAGGTGGATCAGATCGAGCACGCTGCGCATCAGCGTCGACTTGCCGGCGCCGTTGACGCCGAGCAGCGCGGTCGCCGAGCCGGGGCGGATCTCGCAGGCAATGTCGTTCAGCGCGACCCGGCCCCGGTAGCGCTTGGTGACGCCGCTGAGCGTGAGGGCCGCGGGCATCGAGGCCGCCGGCAGCGCCTAGTAAAGGTAGACGGCGTTGCAGTCCTGCTCGTTGCCGGCAATGTCCCAGATCGCGGGACTCTCGTCGCTGTCGACGCAGGCCGCGTTCGACTGGCCCGGGCCGCCGAGGGCGGCGCCGGTCGTCGACGCCTGGCGCAGCACGCCGGTTTCGGGCAGGCCATCGTCGATCTTCAGATCGAGCTCACGCATGACCTTGACGTCGATGTTGCGACCGAGCACGAGGTTGTAGCGCTCGGCCGGGGTGCTCGACGCATCGAGGTAGTCGTTCGTGCGATAGAGGACTAGAAAGCCGTTGAAGGCATTGCGCGGCGCGAGGTCGTTGTCGGCCGCCGTCGGCGCGGTGCTGCCGCCGACGTAGTTGCCCTGGATGAAGCCGGCCTTCGAGAGCTGTTCCCACAGTGCAAGCGGCTCCGTCCATTCGCTGCCGCCGACGGCGTCGAGCCGCCCGTTGCCATTGCCGCCGGTCACCACGCCCGGGATCGCCTGGTTCGCATTGGTCGCCGGCCAGTCGCCCGGAATCTGCCGGAAGCGATCGATGAAGCCATAGTAGGCGGCCTGCACGCCCGAGTTCTGGTCCGCGATATTGCGCACCTTCGCCGCCGTGATCAGCTCCTGACCTTTCAGGATGCCGCCCAGCAGGAGGCCGATGATGACCAGCACGATGGCGATTTCGACCAGGGTGAAACCGCGTTGGGAGGCAATTCGTGACATCGGGAGACAAACCGCTTCAGGAAGGGATGGGAATCAGGTTGCAGGAACCGCGCCAGCGACAGCCACTTTGATTTCATTCATGTTTGTCGACCGCGGCCGCGACGATTCGTCGTCAATCGGACGCTTCTGACGATTTTTCGACGTCAGCCTGCCGGGCCGCGAGCTCGCCGAGCCGGCGGAGCAGGAAGTCGCGCTCGCGAGCTTCGCGCACGGCGCCGCTCTCGAGCAGCCCGCCGAGCATCACCTGCGCCGCCTCGTATTCGCCGATGTTCTCCAGCACGAAGATCTCCATCTGCCGTGCCCAGCCCGGGATCGCCGGCGCGTCTGCCGTGGCGAGCTGGCGCGCATAGGTCAGCGCGAGCGGCGCGTCGTGCAGCCGGTGCTGCGCGACGAACACCGCGTGCGCGAGCCATGGCCAGCGGCGGTCGGGATCCGCGGCGAACGCCTCGGCCACGAACGCCAGCATGATGCGGCTGCGGGCCGGATCGCTGACTTCGCCATAGAGCCGGCTGGCCGCCAGCAGGGGCGTTTGCGCCTGCGGGTCGAGCGCGAGCGCGCGGGCCAGCCAGTCGCGCAGCCGGGCGTAGTCGAGCGACCGGTAAGACAGGCTCAGGCCCGGCTGCTGGTCGAAGGCGAGCAGCCAGAGCATCAGCGCCTTCGCCGCCAGCACCTCGTCACCGGCCCCGAGCAGCCGCAACCACGCCACCGGCAGTGCGGCCGGCAGGGCCTGCGGGCGGGCTTGCGGCGGGGGCTGCGCCGCCGCCAGCAGGACGGCGAGCAGCGCGGGCAGCCCCCACGGCAGCTGCCGCCACGGGCGCTGCGCGCGGGCACTCACAGCGCGCGGCGCTCGAAGTCGATGAGGCCGAGCACGGCGAGCAGGCCGGTGTAGATCAGCGTCTGCCCGAGCAGCGACGCGATGCCGATGTCGGTTGCGCCGTACACCAGCCACGCGCTCTGCGTGTAGCGCGAGAAATCCGGTAGCAGGTGGGCGAGGGCCTGGATGCCCCAGGCCACCGCGCGGTCCAGCGGCTGCGCGAGGTCGACGGTCGCGCCCTCGCTCAGCAGCACGCACGCGGCGATCACGCGGCCTAGCGCATAGAAGCCGGCCACCGCGCCGAAGGCGAGCGGCACCTGGCCGAGGCTGCACGCGCAGGCCAGCGCGAGCGCGGCGACGATCGCGAGTTCGCAGGCGAGTGACAGCGTCCACAGCGCGAGATCGCCCGCCGCCACCAGCGGCACGAGCGGCAGGGCCGCCGCCAGCGCGAACGCCAGCGCCGCGAGCAGTTGGCCGGAGAGCTTGGCGAGGTACCAGGTGCGCCGCGCGACGGGGCGCGCGAGCAGCGTGTCGAGCAGGCGGTCGTCGAGGTCGCGCACGAGACTGACGATGATCGCGAGCGCGAACAGCAGCACCAGCAGCGGCCGCACGAGGCCGGCGTAGAACACGACCTGCTGCGCGGCAATCTCGGTGACGGCGAGTCCCGCGATGAACACCGCGATCACATGGCTTACGACTATGGCGAGCACGGCGGGCAGCGCGGCGCGCGCGCGCCACCATTCGCGGCCGTGCCAGCGCAGCAGCGCCGTGTATTGCGCGCGAACCGTCATCGGCAATCGGGAGCCCGTTCTGAGTCGATGGAAACGATAGTAACATCGGCCCCTGCGGCACGCAGTCGCTCACCCGCGGGATTCATCGTGTTTGACATTGCCGCCCTTCTCGACCGCCGCCGCGAACACTGGATCCTGGCGATGATGCTGCTGGCGCTGCACGGCGCGGTGGTGGCGGGCGCCGGTTCCGGCGTGGCCGCGTCGCTGATGACGACGCATCTCGGCCTGTTCTTCCTGTGGCAGCCGATCTGGCGGCGCGATGAAACGCTCGACTGGACGACCGCCCTCATCGTGGTGCTGTTCACGGCCTTCTGCGCGATTGCCCTCGACTGGCTGCTGCTGTTCGCATGGGTGATCGTGCTGATTGGCATCGTCGCCGGCCGCTCGCTCGACACGCGCAAGGAGCGCTACGCGTACATGCTGACGCTGGCGGTGCTGATCGCCGAACTGCTGGTGCTGATCGTGCCGCCGGCGTTCAAGATCATCACGCTGAACCCGACCGTCGCGAACGCGTTCAGGCTCGTGCTGACAGCCGCGCCGATGTGCCTGCTGCTGTTGCCGCCCGTCACGGCACCGCGCGCAACGTTTCCGATCGAGTTCTTCCGCGGCATCATCATTGCGCTGATCACCGCGCTGCTCGCACTCGGCAGCGTGGTGCTGTCGTTCCAGCGCGGGCTCGACTATCCGGCGGCGCTGTTCGTCGCCCTGCTCGCCGTCGCCGCGTTCCTGCTGTTCCTCGCCTGGCTGATCTCGCCCGATGCGCGCAGCGGGCTCGGCAGTCTGTGGGAGAAGTCGGTGTTGAACATCGGCACGCCGTTCGAAGCGTGGATTTCACGCCTCGCCGAACTCGCGGCACGCGAATCCTCGATGGCGGCGCTGTATGCCGCCGCGCTCGAGGATCTGCTCGGCATGCCGTGGGTGGCGGGGCTGCGCAGCGCAGACGGTGCGCTGCGTGGCCGCGAGACCAGTCACCATGTGCATCTCGCGAGCGGGCCGGTCGATCTCACCCTGTACGCGGAGCGTCCGATCGGCCCGGCGCTGCGCCATCACGCGCGCCTGTTGATCGAAATCCTCGGCCAGTTCTGCATCGCCAAGCGTCGCGAAGTCGAACAGGCGCACCAGGCACAGCTGAAAGCGATCTACGAAACGGGCGCGCGCGTGACGCACGACATCAAGAACCTGCTGCAGTCGCTGAAGATCATGGCTGCACCGGTGCCGCGCGGCGACACCGATCGCGAGACCGAGCAGGTCCTGCGCCTGCGGCGCCAGTTGCCGCAGGTCGTGCAGCGCCTGCAGGTGGCGCTCGACAAACTGCAGCAGCCGGCCACGCCGCCGACCGCCGGGCGCAGTCTCGCGGCGTGGTGGCAACAGCTCTGCGCGCGCTGCGAAGGCCAGGACATCGCGCTGACCGCGCGCATGTCCAATCCCGGTCTCGCCGTGCCCGATGAATGCCTCGACAGCGTGCTCGAGAACCTGCTCGACAATGCGCGCCAGAAGCGGCTGACCGAAGCCGGCATCGACGTCAGCGTCACGCTCGAGAACCGGGGCCAGGGCTTCACGCTCGATGTGCTCGACAGCGGGCGCGGCATTCCGGAGGAGATCCGTGCCGGCCTGTTCGTGCAGCCGGTGGCCTCCGCGAACGGGCTCGGCATCGGGCTGTACCAGGCACATCAGCTCGCGTCGCGCTCGGGGCTCGGCCTCGCGCTCGTCGAGAACCGGGACGGCGCGGTGCGCTTCAGGCTGAAGTGTGGCGACGCGGACGATGCGTCCGGCGCGCCCGATCCCGACGTCACGCTGCCGGCCTGAGCCGCGCCTGACGATGCTCCAGACGCTCGCCATCACGAACTATCGATCGCTGCGCGAACTCACGCTGCCGCTGACCCGCCTGAATGTGATCACCGGTGCCAACGGCAGCGGCAAGTCGAATCTGTATCGCGCGCTGCGCCTGCTCGGCGAGACGGCGCTCGGCGGCGCGGTCGCGAGCCTCGCGCGCGAAGGTGGTTTGCCGTCGGTGCTGTGGGCGGGGCCGGAAACGCTGCCGCGCGCCGTGCGGCGAGGCACCCAGCCCGTGCAGGGCGGGCCACGACGCGGCCCGGTGCACCTGCGCATGGGCTTTGCGGGTGACGAGGTCGGCTACGCGATCGATTTCGGGCTGCCGTCACCGCCCGCCGGCGCCTTCGATCGCGATCCGGAGATCAAAGTCGAATGCCTGTGGCACGGCGCGGTGCTGCGCGCGGCGAACGCCGTCGTCGAGCGCCGCGGCGGTGTCGTCAGCACACGTGAGGCGCGCGGCCAGTGGGCGGTCATCGCGCAGCATGTGCCGAGTTACGAGAGCATGCTGACCCATGTCGCGGACCCGCAGCGCGCACCGGAGGTGATGGCGCTGCGCGAGTCGATACGCTCGTGGCGCTTCTACGATCACTTCCGCACCGACGCCGCGGCGCCTGCACGCCAGGTGCAGGTCGGCACGCGCACCCCGGTGCTGAGCCATGACGGACATGACCTCGCGGCGGCGCTGCAGACCATCCGCGAAATCGGCGATCCGGTGGCGCTCGATGCGGCAGTCGAGGACGCGTTTCCGGGCGCGCACCTCGACATCACGAGCGTCGACGGTCGTTTCGCGCTCGGCTTCCGGCAGCACGGCCTGCTGCGCGCGCTGACGCAGGCCGAACTCTCCGACGGCACGCTGCGCTACCTGTTGTGGATCGCGGCGCTGTCGACGCCACGGCCGCCGGCGCTGATGGTGCTGAACGAGCCCGAAACGAGCCTGCATCCGGATCTGATGCCTGCCCTCGCGCGCCTGATCGAACAGGCCAGCCGACACACGCAGATCCTCGTCGTCTCACATTCGTCACGGCTGGTCAGCGCGCTCGAGGCGGGCGACGACGCCTCCTCCATCACGCTCGAGAAAACCCTCGGTGAAACCTGCGCGCGGGGCTTCGGGCCACTGGACGTGCCGCCGTGGCACTGGCCGTCGCGCTGAAAGCGCTGGGCGAAAATATCGATCGCCCGCCATGATCCCGGGCGGCAGCGCCGGATCTCCGCGCCGGTTGCCGTGAAAGTGCCTGTCCGGGGGTCGGGCTGCCGCGGCTCAACGTTGTGCAAACCCCCGATCCCGGATTCCGCGATGCTGCATCCGGGCTACGCCAGGCGATACCGGGCTTTCAGGATGGCGTGTGAGGCAGGCGCCCCATAAAAGCTCGGCGTAGCCCGGGTGCAACGCAGTGGAACCCGGGGAGCGGCATCTGACAGGCCGCTCCCCGGATTCCGCGCTCCGCGCTGCACCCGGGCTATACGAGGGCGCCGGACAGCTCAGTTGCTGTGACAGTGCTGTCCGGCGCTCTTTGGGTAGCCCGGCACCCGGGTTGCGCTCCGCTGCTTCTGGCCAAGGACAACGCTGCGCGCGCACGGCCTCTCGTCGCCCGGAAGAAGCGCAGCGCAATCCGGGATCGCGGCGGCGGCGACGTTCGTCCCCGGCACCTGCGCCACGCAGGCCGATTGCCGCGGTTCAACGGCAAGTCCCGATCCCGGATTCCGCGGGGCTGCATCCGGGCTACGTCAGGTGATACCGGGCTTTCTGGATGGCGGATGAGGCAGGCGCCTCGTGAAAGTTAGGTGTAGCCCGGGTGCAACGCAGTGAAACCCGGGAGCTGCGGCGTCTGACAGGCCGCTCCCGGGTTCTGCGCTCCGCGCTACACCCGGGCTACACGAGGGCGCCGGACAGGTCGGTTTCTCCGCAGCCAACGACAGGCCCGGAATGGCGACCGGTGGTTTAGCGGGCGCCTCAGCCGCGCCCGGCCAGCGCAAGCTCTTCACCGAGCGCTCGCGCCACAGCCGGCCGCGCGCGCAGCGCCGTCGCATAGCGTGCGAGCACCGGCCACTCCGCGAGATCGACGCCCGCCGGCTGCGCCCAGCCGAGCGTCGTCACGAGATAGGCGTCGGCCACCGTGAACCCGTCGAGCAGGTAATCGCGCTCGGCGAGGTGCTCGGACAGGAAGCGGTACTTCGCGGGCAGGGAGTCACGCGCGAACTGCTTGGCCTCGGCCGGCACCGCCGGATTGAACAGCAGAAAGAACACGCCCTTGTGAATCTCGGTCGCGATGTAGTTCAGCCATTGCTGCAGCAGCGAACGTTCGCGCGTGCCGGCCGGTGGCGCCAAGCCTGTGGCGGGCGCCTGATCGGCGACATACTGCAGCACTGCGGGGCCCTCGGTCAGGATGCCGTCCGCCGTCAGCAGCGCGGGCACCTGGCCTTTTGGATTGATCTTCAGGTAGTCGGCACCGTCGGTCGTCTGTTTCGTCGACAGCACGACCTGGTGAAAGCCGGCGTCGAGGCCCGCCTCGTAGAGCGCGATGCGCGTGGCCAGCGAACAGGACAGCGGGGCAAAATACAGTTCCATGCGAAGCTCCTCGATATGTGGCGGTTATTTTTGTACCGTTCCGCAAGAATTTGACCATTTCGTTTATTTTTATGCAAGACGGTACAAATAAAACGCCGCGCCCCCGCGGCCGGCCGCGCGCCTATGACCCGGCGGTCGTCGCCGGTCGCATCGTCGACACGTTCTGGACCTGCGGCTACGCCGCGACCAGCCTCGACCAGCTGGCGGCCGCGACCGGCATGAACCGCCCGAGTCTCTATGCCGCGTTCGGTGACAAGAAGTCGATGTATCGCGGCGCGCTGGACGCGTTCGCGACGCAGGTCAGGCGCGAGGTCGAGGCCGCGCTTGCCGCGCCCCGCATTGCCGTCGCGCTGCGCGAGTTCTATCGCGGCGCGATCGCGGTCTACCTGAGCGGGGAGTCGGGGCCGCGCGGCTGCCTGTTCGTGTGCACGGCAGCGGTCGAAGCGGTCAACGACGCGGACATCCGCGGTGACATCGGGCGCGTGCTGCAGGGAATCGACAGCGCGCTGGAGGCCCGCATCAAATCAGCCCAGCAGGCCGGCGAGATCGGCAGCGCGCAGCGCGCGGGCGACCTCGCGCGCGTCGCGGGCGCCGTGCTGCACAGTCTGGCCATTCGTGCCCGCACCGGCACGCCGAAACGCCAGCTCGAGCGTCTCGCCGACGCGCTCGTCCAGCTCATCACCACCGCCGGCTGACGCCGGAGTCATTCATCGAGGGGAGAGAAGTCCATGTCATTGCTGAGCGGAAAGCGCGTTCTCATCACCGGCTCGTCACGCGGTCTCGGCCGCGCGTTTGCGATCGCGATGGCGCAGGAAGGCGCCAGCGTCATGCTGAACGGCACGAACACCGCGGCACTCGCCGACGCCGAAGCCGCGGTGCGCGCAGTCGGCGGGCCGGTCGCCTCGCTCGCGGGCTCGGTCGCCGACAGTGCCGTCTGCGCGCGGCTGGTGCAGGGCTGCATCGAGTCCTTCGGCGGCATCGACATCCTGATCAACAACGCCGGCGTCGTGCGCGATCGCACGCTCGCGAAAATGACCGACGCCGAGTTCGATGAAGTGATTGCCGTCCATCTGCGCGGCAGCTTCGTCTGCGGCAGGCACGCAGCGGCGGCAATGCGCGAACAGGGCGGCGGGCAGATCATCAATGTCATTTCGAACTCGGGCCTGACCGGCGGCTTCGGCCAGAGCAACTATGCGGCCGCGAAGTCCGGCATGCTGGGCCTGCAACGCACGTGGGTGCTCGAACTTTCGCGCTACGGCATCCGCTGCAACGCGTTCTGGCCGATCGCCGATACCGACATGACGCACGTCGTGTTCGACAACGCCGCGCGCGATGCTGCCAGCAAAGGCCTGCCAGCGCCGACGCCGGCCGCGCTCGGCTTCGGCAGCCCAGCCGAAGTCGCGCAGGGCATGGTGTGGCTCGCGAGCGATGCGGCACAGCACTTCAACGGACAGATCGTGACCTTCAACGGGCGCAAGACCGCGCTGTGGACGCAGCCTCGCGAAATGCACGAGGCGTTTCGCGCGACGCCGTGGACGGCGGCCGACCTCGCGCAGCACTATGCCGCCATTGCACCCGAAGCGCTGTACCAGGCACGCTTCGTCGAATAGCCTGAGGCACCCGACGAGCGCGTCCCGCCGCCTTCAAACCAGGAGTTCTCCATGACCGACAACATCGCCGCCAAGGTCGTCATCATCACCGGCGCGAGCAGCGGCCTCGGTGCCGCGACCGCGCGCCTGCTCGCCGGCCACGGCGCATTGCTCGCGCTCGGCGCGCGTCGCCTCGACAGGCTCGACGCGCTCGCAAGCGAACTCCGCGCACGGGGTGCCCGGGTGCTCGTGCGGGCGACGGACGTCACCGATCGCGCGCAGGTGCAGGCACTGGCCGACGCCGCGCTCGCCGAGTTCGGCCGCATCGACGTCATCGTCAACAACGCGGGCCTGATGCCACATTCGCCGCTGGAGCGCCTGAAGGTCGACGACTGGGATCGCATGATCGACGTGAACCTCAAGGGCACGCTCTACGGCATCGCCGCCGTGCTGCCGCAGATGAAGGCACAGAAGAGCGGGCACGTGATCAACGTGTCGTCGGTCGCCGGCCACAAGGTGAGGCCCGGCAGCGCGGTCTACGCGGCGACCAAGCACGCCGTGCGCGTGATCGCCGAAGGCCTGCGCCAGGAAGTCAAACCGTACAACATCCGCTGCACGATCATTTCGCCCGGCGCGGTCGAATCCGAACTCGCCGACAGCATCACCGAGCCGGACATCGAGGCGGCCGTGCGCAAGATCTACGAGATCGCCGTGCCGGCCGAAACCTTCGCCAACATGGTGCTGTTCGCGATGAGCCAGCCGGAAGAAGTCGACGTGAACGAGATCCTGTTCAGGCCGACCCGCCAGGAAATCTGACCGGGGCGCCACAGCGGCGCCCACACTTGCCCTCACGCATTCACCGATTGCAGAAGGAGTTGACCGATGCGCCCGACACAAGCCCGCGTCACGCCGCTGGAAGCCGCCGACTGGAGCGAGGAGCAGCGCGCCCTGATGGCGCCGTTCGAGCAGAGCGGGACCGCGTGGAACGTGTTCAAGACGCTGTTGCGCCATCCCGGCCTGTTCAAGCGCTGGATGCCGTTCGCCACCCACGTGCTCGCCAAGCAGACCCTGTCACTGCGCGAGCGCGAGATGCTGATCCTGCGCATCGGCTGGTTGTGTCGCGCGCCCTACGAGTGGACCCAGCATGTGCAGATCGGCCTGCGGGCCGGCCTCAGTGCCGCCGAGATCGATCGGATTGCCGACGGTCCCGAGGCACCGGGCTGGAGCGCTCACGAGGCGGCGCTGCTGCGCGCAGCGGACGAACTGCATCGTGACTGCTGCATCTCGGACGCCACCTGGCAGACGCTGGCACAGACCTGCTCGACCGAACAACTGATGGATGTCGTGTTCACGGTTGGTCAGTACAACATGGTGTCGATGGCCTTGAACACGTTGGGCGTGCAGATCGACGACGCGCTGCCGCGCTGGCCCCGCACTCCCGGGTAAAAGCGCACCTTGCGCGTGCGCCTGCCGCGCGCGCGACCATTGCGACACGCTGACAGCGTCGCGCACCCTGTATTCCTCCCCCAAGCAGAGTAGACGCACGGCGACGCGCGGGCCCAGGCGCGTCGCGATTCCCCAGTCAATCACTTCTGCTCAAGCCGCGAATGGTGCGTTGCGACGCGCTGTTTTGTTGCCCATGCCTTGTCCGGGTGCCGTTTGCCTCTCAGGCGCCGCGAGCCGGACGCGCGCGTTGGTCGCACGTTCATGGACTTACGGAAAATCCGCACAAGGGCACGCTTGTTGCACAGCAACATGCGCAGCGATTCATCGCTTGCACGATCGTTCAAGACGGCCATCTGTCCCAGCTTCCGACAAGGAGGAAGTACCCATGCGCACTTTTCGACCCTCGCTTTGCGCACTGCTGCTGCTCGGCACGACGCAGCTCGCATTCGGCGAGAACCTCCCACCGTATGACTCTTCAACGTTCACCGAGGCTGATTTCGACGCCTGGATGAGCAAGTACAGAGACGCCGAACCGCAGTTCATCGATGGTGACGTGTTGACCGAAGCCGATCGCGAACGACTCGATCCGTTCGTGCCGCCGGGCCTTGCGATCGCCGACTTCTACGGCGTCGACATCACGATCAAGGACGCCGGCGATCTCAGCCCGCCACAGTCCTTCCTCGACGCCACGGCGAAGCACGCCGGCATGGCGACGATCGATGCGAACGGTGCGATCCAGAACTATGTCGCGGGCACGCCCTTCGACCGCACGAAGTTCACGCCCGGCAGCAAGGAGGACGGCTTCCGCGCGATGTGGAACTACAACTTCCGCTGGCATCATTACGGCCTGCGTCTCGAGCGCAACGACTGGGTGTGGGTCGACCGCGGTGGCAACCACGACTCGCACGAGATCATGAGCGATCCGATCAACAAGGCTGCCTATGGCGGCGGTGGCACCTTCAACCGGGTGCTCGGCATGAACTACCAGCGCATCAACTGCATGAATCTCGCGATGCATCCCGACACCGGCTACCGCTTTCCGGACAACTGGTGCGATGGCATTGAATGGCGCGAAGTGTCCGACTTCATGAGTCCGTTCGACATCTCGGGCACCGCGTTCATCATTTATCGCTCGGCCGATCCGTACAAGCCTGACGACGCGTGGGCCTACATCCCGTCGCTGCGCCGCGTGCGCCGCATCTCGGCGGAAGTGAAGTCGGACAGCCTGCTCGGCACCGAGGATACGCTCGAGGATTTCTACGGCTTCGCCGGCCGCATCGTCGAATGGGATTGGGAATACGTGGGCCAGAAGAAGATCCTGGCGATTGCGCGTTCGCGCTATGCGTCACCGCACTACGGCGGGCCGAACGGCATCTCGCAGGTCGACAACTGGGCGGTGCGCACCGTGGACGTCGTGAAGGGCAAGCCGAAGACCGCGGGCCATCCGTACTCGCTGAAGATCGTGATGTTCGATTCGCAGAACAACATCCCGTACTACTCCGAGGCCTATGATCGGGCCGGCAAGCTGTACAAGGTCTGGAAGATCCCGGCGCTGTGGACCGAGGACCCGCAGGCGGCGGAGCTGACGCCGAAGCACGGTGCGCATACGCCGCCCGGCACGCGGATGAGCGCCTTCCAGGGCATCGACGTGCTGAACGTGCAGAACGGCCGCGCGACGCTGATCCCGACCCGTCAGGGCATGTCGTATCCGTCGCTCGATCTGAAGCAGGCCAAGCGCGCGCTCGACCTCAACACCCTGACGCAGGGACGTTGAATCGCTGAGCGCAGATATCGATCACTTGCCGTGTGCTGATGCCGAAACCCCTGGGCACCACGCAGGTTGGGCTGACGAAGGAAGCCCAACCTGGGTGTCCGGGTTTGCATCCGATCGAGCCGGGCCACCGGTCCCGGTCGGCGGCATGTCAGAACACGTCCCGACAGTGCTGAGTGTTCGTACGCGTTGGGCTTCCTTCGTCAGCCCAGCCTGCGACTGGCGAGTCACGGTCTGAAGCCGGCGGGTGGCGCTTGCGCGCTGCCCGCCCCTGCCCCGTCATTCACGGCGCCGCGGCGCCGGCCAGCAACTCCCGCAGCATCGCCACGCTCACCAGCTTGCCGTGGACGACGCCGGTGCGCACTTCATGCAGGATGTCCTGCAACCGCAGCACATCGGCCGGCGCAGGCTCGAGCAGGTAGGTGCCGGACGCCGACGCCGGCTGACCGTGCGGGCCCTGGAACACCGCGACGAGCGGCGCTCCGCCCGCATCGAAGAAGCGCCAGATGCCGGCCTCCACATCGACGCCCTTGGCGTGCGCCACCGCGTCCCGCTCGCTGCCGAAGACATAGACGCAGCGTTCCCGGGTTTCGAGCAGATACATCATGAAGAGTCTCCTCGCCCCGCCTCAGGCACGCCGCGGCAGGATGAGCACGTTCAGCAGCCCGGTGCCCGCGTGATCTTCGACAGGCCTTCGTTGATGGCGAAGGTCTTCGCGCGAATGCCCGTGATGCCGAAGCCCGCCAGGCGCTCGCTGTGCTTCTGCGCGTAGGCCGCGGCGCTCTCCGCGGTGTCGAACAGGTAGATGCCGCCCGCCATCTGCTCGGCCGCATTCTCGGTCCAGATCTTCCACAGGAAGCCCGGCTCTGCGGCGATCGAATGCGCGAGGCCGTCGAGCGCCTGTGTCATCTCTTCGCCGAAAGGCCCCGGAAACGGGAAATCGAATTGCAGCAGGACAGCCATGGCACCAGCCCTCGGGATTTCAATCTGCCGCCATCATCGCCCGAAACACCCGGCCAACGGAATGCATCGCCCGTAGGCGGTCGGCTCAGCGGTTGTAGATGAGCCCGCCCGCAGCGCGATACTGCGCCAGCACCGCGCGCGCCTCTGCCGCCAGCAGCCCGTGCACGACCTCGATGCCGCGGTCCTCGACATAACTCCACGATTCCGCGAAGACCGGGCCTTCGTCGAAGCCGAGCGCGAGCGCATCTTCGCGCGTCGCGCCACACACGAGGCGGCCGACGCCGCTCCACAGCACGGCCCCGAGGCACATCGCGCACGGCGCGCAGGATGTGAACAGGGTGCGTGTGGAGATCCCGTCGTCGCGCAGCGTGAAACTGCCGACGCGGACCTGCGCCGCCATCAGCGCCACGACTTCGGCGTGCAGGCAGCTGTTGTTCAGCGCTTCGACACGGTTCACGCCGACGGCGAGGGGTTGCGCGTAGCCGGACTCGAACACGGCCGCGCCGAACGGGCCGCCGCTGCGGGCCACGACATTGCGGCGGGCGAGTTCGATCACGAACCGCATCCGCGCCTCGTCGGTTGGCGCGGTCACCGCCGCCGCCACGAAGTCGTCCGCCCAAGCCGGCAGCTCGATCACGACGGGCGGCTGCGTGACAGATCTCATGCGCCCGCCCGCGCGACGACCGGCCCTGGCCTCACGGCAATCGTCCCGACGACACGAGCTTGTCGTTCAGCACGGTCGGCGCGACCCACAGCACGATGTCGTCGTATTCGCACAGCGGCGCGCCTTCATCGGCATCGTCGCTGCAATCGCCCGCGCCGGGGGAATAGTTGCGCGACAGGAACACCGTGTCGCCGTTCGCGTTCTCGTCTTCGTCGGCCGCCACCGGGTCGGCGCGAACCACGCCGTCGACGCTGGTCGCGCCGAAGCCGTTGCGGCCGTGCGAGAACAGCACGGCGGGGATTTCGGTCGCCGCGTCATGGATGAACTTGCCTTCCTGGGTCCCGTTCGTGGTCGGGTTGTCGCCGCGGCTGCGGATCGTCAGGTTGCCGCGCGTGCACAGATCGAGCTCGGTGCCCCCGTTGCCGTTGCACAGGCCATCGCTGTCGGGCCAGGTGTAGGCCGGCGCGCGCACGCGGTAGCCGATGCGGTTGCCCCAGGCGTCGCCGGGCTTCAGACCGAGTTCGGCCCACGGCAGAAAACCTTCGGCCACCGCGCACTGGGCGCTCGTCACGTCGGCCGGATCGAACGCGGGATTCGGCAGGCCGTCGCCGTCGCTGTCCGGACACGGCAGGCGGCCGCGCGTGACCGCATAGCCGT
>LNFM01005488.1_pt1 | contig 21908 bp, 17 predicted proteins | sample 596031 | NCBI WGS metagenome assembly LNFM01 (sample SAMN04254537, study PRJNA301005) | activated carbon metagenome | isolation source: dual media filters at the Ann Arbor, Michigan drinking water treatment plant | place: USA: Ann Arbor
CACGCATAACGGTGGGCTGGCACCGAATGCGGCAGAGAAGCAGTATTGGATGGACTATAAAACCGTGGCCAAAAAGACTTGACCACTACAAGGTGGAACACAAACTGGCGGCATACACCTGGAACCTGGTACAGAACTATGCCACCGACTTCACCATCGACGCCATCGAGATACATCCCGGTGGCACGGCCACAAAGGCCCGGTTCCGCTGCCAGGACGCTTTCCGGCGTGAAGGCGAGGAAACCATTGCTTTCCCCGGCGGAGTACTCCTCAACGAAGAGACCTTCAGGGTGCGCTGCGTCTTCCTTGACCATAAAATTCCCTGCCTTGCGTTCACGCTGGAAGAGAAAGTCCATGTCAATGTCTGGAAAAACCGGCTGACGGAGATGGGATTCCCCATTGGACCCTGGCTGCGGGAATTGAAACAGGCGGTGCTGCGCGGGGAGGAAGAGGATAGCCCCTTTCGTGTGTGGTGGCGCGAGGAAGGGATGATTCATGAAAAATACGTCCCATTGGGAGTATTGAAGGCCGAAATTCTGCACATCGTACCCGGCCAGAAAATCACCTATGTGACTGATGTGGTTTACCATGAGGAGAATGCACACAAGATCATCGAGCTGGCGCGCGAATCGGATTTGCTGTTCATCGAGTCCACCTTTCTTCACGCGGATGCCCGGCGTGCAGCGGAAAAGTTTCATCTCACGGCTTATCAGGCCGGCGTGATTGCCCGCGAGGCGGGTGTCAAAAGAGTGATTCCATTTCATCTCTCACCCAAATATGCCGGGCAGGAGGAATGTTTGCGGCAGGAACTTGAAGAGGCCTTTTCAGAACCTGTTCACGATCTCGATCAAGGGATGCAGCGCAAGGCAAAAATGGCCGAAAAAGCGCAGCATACAAGTAGTATGTGAGCATTTTGAGGCCATTTTTAACGCCGCGATGCGCCCTTCAGCGAGATCGTGAACAGGTTCTCAGGGTTGAGGTAAAACTGAAATGAGACATATCCAGACCGTCCCCTACATCCCTGGCCGCGCCCGCGGCATGCTGCACTATCGCTTGGAGGATTGCACCCCCGCTAGCATCCTGGTACTCAATCAGGAGGCGCTCGTCTCGCACAACCTGGAACGGGTGAAATCTGCCGCAGGGCTGATTGTTGCAGGCGCGGCGCACTTCTCTCATGCGCTGGCGCGGCTTTTCACCTTGGGCATTCCTGTCGTGCTGATAAGACCTGATCAGCTTGCACTGCTGCCGGAAGGAATGGCAGCGCTGATAGACGGGAACACCGGATTGATCACCCTCAACCCGCCTTTCACAGAAATACGGCAAGAGAAAATTCCTTCGCCTGTGATAAGCGGGATCGTGCGCAGCATGAATGGCATTCCGGTAGAGCTTCGCGCCGGTGTGCCAAGCGCCAATGCGGCACTGCAGGCGGTTAGGCAAGGCGCCAGCCGCATTGGTCTGCTGCGCTCGGAGTTCCTGGAACCGCCAGAGGGGCGCATCCCTGACCAACGATTTTATCTGGCCGCGCTACGCGAGGTTTTTGAGGCGGCTCGGCCTCTGGCTGTCACCGTGCGGCTGCTGGATATCGCACCCGACAAACGCCCCGCCTGGCTGCGCAATGGGCCTGCCACGCCATTGGGGCTGCAAGGCTGCCGGCTTTATGACCGTGAGCCTGTCAAAAGTGTCTTTCGCGCCCAGGTAGCGGCCATTGCGGAACTTGCAGCGGAATATGAGCTGGCCCTGCTGCTTCCCTATGTTACCCATCCCTGGGAATTCGCCCGCTGGCGGGGTGAAATCGACGCGATCACCGGCGGGCGCGTGCCGGTAGGCGTCATGCTGGAGACGCCTGCCAGCGCCCTGTGTGCAAGCGAATGGCGAGCGCTGGCGGATTTCGCAGCTATAGGGAGCAACGACCTGATGCAGACCTTCTGCGCCGCCGACCGGCGCCTGCCTGAGATGGCCGGCTGGCTGGACCCTTGCGCACCCGCCCTGTTGCGCTTTCTCCGGCAGCTGGCTATTGATCTTGATGCCCATGCCATCCCTACCCAATTCTGCGGGCAGATGCCCCTTTACCCAGGGATGCTTCCCGTGCTGCTCGGCTTGGGCTTCCGCATTTTTTCGGTAGAACCTCTTGCGATTCCGCATCTGGCGCAAATAGTAGCCAAGACGGATATCAGCGTCGTTCATGAGCTATCCATCCAAGCCTGCAACGCACCGGACGCGCGCACTGTGCGGCAGTTATTGGGTTTTTCCAGAGAGGACTCGCCGCTTTAACTGCTATAATCCTAAAAGACGCTCGCTACACTTACCCACACTCACGCCATTTTCGATTCACACATACCCATGCCCCTCATCACACTCGACAACGCCCACCTCTCCTTCTCCCGCTGGTTATTGCTCGATGGGGCCAGTTTCACCCTGGAAGCGGGCGAAAAAGTCGCGCTGATTGGCCGCAACGGCGCGGGCAAATCCACCCTGCTGCAAGTCCTGGCCGGAACCTGCGCCCTCGACAAGGGCATGTTGTGGCGCGATGATGCGGCGCGTCTTGCCTATGTGCCGCAGGAGCCACCGCTCGACCCGGAACATACCGTGTTTGAAGCCGTCGCAGCGGGATTGGGCGGGCTGAGCCAGATCTTGCTGGATTACCATGCGGTAAGCCATGACCTGGCCCAGGAGGGCACCGATACCGATGCGCTGCTGACACGCCTGCAGAAAATCCAGACCGCGCTCGAAGCCCAGGATGGATGGTCAGCTCAAAACCGCGTGGAACAGGTGCTGACGCGGCTGGAGTTGCCTGCCGACGTGAAAATCGGCACCCTCTCCGGCGGCTGGCGCAAGCGCGTCGCATTGGCCCAGGCACTGGTGATGCAGCCGGAGATCCTGTTGCTGGACGAACCGACCAACCACCTCGACCTCACCGCCATCGAGTGGCTGGAAGATTTTCTGCGGACGTATCAAGGCAGCCTGATAGTGATCAGCCACGACCGCCGTTTCCTGGACCGTGTAGCAACCCGGATTGTGGAACTGGACCGTGGCATACTGACCAGTTTCCCCGGCAATTTCGCCGATTATCAGCGCCGCAAGGCGGAACTGCTGGCAGCGCAAGCAACGCAAAGCGCAGAGTTCGACAAGTTTCTCGCCCAGGAAGAGGCATGGATCCGCCAGGGCGTCCAGGCACGCCGCACCCGCAACGAAGGCCGTGTCCGGCGCCTGGAACAATTGCGGCGGGACCGCGCCGCGCGCCGTGAACGCATCGGCAATGTGACGCTCCAGCTCGACGCCGGCGAGCGCTCCGGCAAACTCGTGGCGGAGCTTGAGAATGTCAGTAAATCCTTCGGTGGCAAGGTTATCATCCGCGACTTCTCCACCCGCATCATGAGCGGCGACCGCGTAGGCCTGCTCGGCCCCAACGGCGCGGGCAAAACCACCCTGCTCAAGCTGATTCTCGGCGAACTCGCCCCGGACAGCGGCAGCGTGCAGCTCGGCAGCAAGCTACAGGTCGCCTATTTCGATCAGCTCCGCGAACAGCTCGACCCCGAGGCCACGCTGCGCGACGTCGTCAGCCCCGGCGCGGATTTCATCGAGATCGGCGGCAAGAAAAAACATGTGATCGGCTATCTCGGCGACTTCCTGTTCCCACCCGAACTCACCCTGGCGAAGGTAAGAACCCTCTCCGGCGGCGAGCGCAACCGCCTGCTGCTGGCCCACCTATTCACCCGCCCTGCCAACGTTCTGGTAATGGACGAGCCGACCAACGACCTCGACCTGGAAACCCTTGAGATGCTCGAAGGATTGCTGACCGATTATCCCGGCACGCTGTTGCTGGTCAGCCACGACCGCGAATTTCTCGATAACGTCGTCACCCAGGTCATCGCTTTCGAAGGTGATGGCAAGCTGTGCGAATACCCCGGCGGCTACGAAGACTGGTTGCGCGCCCGGCCACAACCCAAAACCGCCATGCCCACGACAACCACGCCAAAAACTGCACCGGCCTCACCGCCTCGCCCCGAACCGGCCAAACGCACACGCTTGTCATTCAAGGAAACCCGCGAATTGGCAGAGCTGCCAGGCCGCATCGAAACACTGGAAACCCGCCAAACGGAAATCACCGCCCTCCTCACCGACCCCGCCATCTATCGTGACAATCCAGCCGGCGTACAGGCCTTGCAACGCGAGATTGCAGACATTGCGGCAGCACTTGAAGTAGCTTATGCACGTTGGGAAGATCTGGACGAAAAAGAAAATCACCCGGCTGATGCATTAAGGAATCTCTGATTTATTCAGAGCTTTCTCGGCACATGGATGTGCTGGCATTTTTCGATCACGGCAAGTGATTGAAAAATGAAGAAAATAAAAAATCACATTTTTTGCTTTTCGTGCTCTGAGAATTCCAGGATGGAATTATTCAGGGCTTTCTTAAGTTACCTCACAAGCGCCAATCAAGCATCTGTATGAAAAGTCTGTTATTCGACTTCAGCACCACTCAGTTGCTGCTCACCGCTCTACTTTTTTATCTGGGCTGGCTTCGTGCGCAGCGGTCTGGGCTCTGGCGGCGCGGCCCTGGGTACGAAGCTTATGTCGGGATTCTTTACATCATGAAAAATACAGGTGGTTTATTAAAAATATTTAACAGCTAATTGATAACAAATAAAAAAATTTTAATTTATAGATTTTTTATAAAAAATATCGTCGAAATATTTTACACAACTCGAAGTGCAAATATACCCGGAGACCATTCTTTTTCTTTCACCCTCGACAAACGCTTGTAAACAATAAACAAATTTTCCAATGGCACGCATGATGCTTAGAATATAGGGACATCCGTGTACTTCTTCGGGTGGGATGCTTGCATATCAAAAGGAGAGGATTGCAATGAAGCTGCTGCCTTTGGAAAAGCTCGGCGCAAGGGAGAAATCCAATGGCGTCGTTCACTTCGGTCTCTTTTTACCCTGGGTGTCGGCCAGCGATGGAAATCGCCTCTGGGTGAAGGTAATCCATGAAGACGATCAATTCCTGCAAGAGATCCAGCCATCAATGTTTGAGCTGGCTCATTCGGGTGATCCTGACTATGGCGATTACTGGTCGGTGGAAGTCGAGATCAATCCCGCGTCTAAAGCGCATCCCGAATCGGCATGGGGATCAGCGGGGAGATATGTCTATCGCTATATCCTGCAAAATCCCAACACTCCCGAGTTAATCGATTGGATCATTGATCCATTTGCCAGGGAATTCGGTATCGGAAAGCTGTCGGCCTTCACTCTGGGGTATGAACCCCATGTCTGGAGTGGAAACGAAAATAGCTGGAAAACGCCGCCGTTGAACGACCTTATCCTATACGAACTCATGATCAATGAATTTGGTGAGGATATCGATAAAACCATCAGCCTGCTTGATTATCTGGCCGACCTGGGAATCAACTGCATCGAAGTGATGCCGGTGTCGAATGTTTCCAACACTATTGATTGGGGGTTTTTGCCGATAGGTTATTTCGGCGTGGATGAGCGATTTGGAAAGCGCAAGGATTTTCAAAAACTTGTTGATGAGGCACACAAAAGAAACATTGCCATCATTCTCGATGTTGTATACGGGCACACCAGCGATAACTTCCCTTATGCTTATCTGTATAAAAAATTGAATTATCATGAAAACCCTTTTATGGGTCCCTTTGCCAAAGATTACTTTGGAGAAAGCACCGATTTCCGCCGCACGTTTACCCAGGATTTTTTCTTTACCGTCAATCATCATTGGCTTGATTGCTATCACGTTGACGGATTTCGTTACGACTGTGTTCCCAACTATTGGGATGGTCCTCTTGGACAAGGCTATGCCTCACTGACGTTTGAAACCTATCGGACTGTGAAGGCAAAACAAGGCCAGGCCGATCACTGGCAGCGATTTTTCAATAATGGCGCCAACAATCTTATTCAGTGCGCAGAACAACTGGAAGGACCGCAGGAAATCCTGGAGAAGACCTATAGCAATTGCACATGGCAGAATGAAACGCTCGGTGCGGCTGAGGCGGTGGCGCATGGCAATCAAGGTGATCTGGTCAATCTTGGCCTTCGGCTTGGACTTTCTGGTTATCCATCTGAAGTCACCAGCAATAACGACACCATCAAGAAAACGGCGCTGCAATATATCGAAAATCACGATCACGCCCGCTTCGTCTGCAACTTTGGCATGGCCAGTCGTGACAATGATTTGCTGGGGGAAGGAAGCCGCGGCCTATGGTACAAGGTGCAACCCTACCTGATAGGCCTGTTGACGGCAAAAGGGATTCCGATGCTGTGGCAGGGCCAGGAGTTTGGTGAAAATTACTATATACCCGATGCCGGTTGGGGACGCGTGATGTTGTTTCGCCCGGTGCGTTGGGATTATTTCTACGATTACATTGGCAATCGAACGATCACAATGGTACGCAACCTGACAAGGCTGCGCCGTGATTCCCCTCAATTCAGGGATGGCGATCATTTTTTTTATAACCACCACGACCGCTACCAGTCAAAGAATGTTTTATTATTTTCCCGCCGGCTCGGCAACCGCTACAGCCTGGTGGCGCTCAATTTCGGCGATCAGGAACAGTGGGTGCCGTTCACCTTTCCGTTGAGCGGAAATTACCGGGAAGAATTTCATGGAGAGGACAATTTGAATGGCGTTGCAAATACGGAAGAGCGCTGGCTGAAGATACCCAGCAATTATGGACGCATATGGACTATTGATTAGAAATAAAGGATGGAGTTACTCAGAGATTTCTTGATTGTCCATCACAAGGTTTAAACCACCGGCTTTAGGGTGTGGTAAGCCAAGATCATGTCCATATTTTGGTGAGCAGCCCACCGGCATTGCCAACTTCATGGTGGAAGTGGCACCGAGCGAGATCATGCGAAGGATTAAAGGTCGTACGGCAAGTAAGCTGTTTGAGGAGTTTCCGGCTTTGAAGAAGCGTTACTGGGGAAGGCATTTTTGGGCGCGCGGGTACTTTTGTGCCACGGTAGGCCAGATGACAGAAGAGATGATCAAGCAGTATTTGGAGCATCACTTTGAACCTAATCCGAGTGACAACTTTAGAATGGGGTCCGAATAGATACGTCGTTCAGTCGACGCGTATCCGGACTTTCAGTCCGTAATTCCAACCCACCGGCTTTAGCCGGTGGTTGTTGAGTCCACATCACTTTGAATAGCACCCCATCGAAATGCGTTACGTTTATGTCACCGTTCCCATCTGCTGGAGCAATCGCGCATAGCCCGCCATCGCCTCGCCTACACTGATATCATCCACATGCCTGGTTTCCGGCTGCAGCAGCACGTATGGTACCCCCCAGGGATGCCATTCTGCGGCAATGCTGTGGCCGAAAAAGCAGACTATCGGTTTGCCTAATGCGGCGGCGACGTGCATGGCGCCGCCGTCACTGCATATCAGCGAGTCTATGCAGGCCATGCCTGAGATGAGTTCGCTGATGTTAAGCGCCGGGCAGGCTGTAACGGGAAGGTCAGCCACTTCGCGCAGTAGCGCGTCGGCTTTTTCGTCGTCCCCAGGGTGCATTGGGTCGTCTGCGCGCCCGGGGGACCAGAACAAGACAAATCGCACCTTTTGCACGGCATGTATACGCCGCATCAAGGCTGAAAAATTAGCGATCGGCCAACGCTGCTGGGGGCGGCGCGAGCTGATATGGATGCCCACTACCGGAAGGGCACCGGCACCGGCACCGGCATCAGCGGCGAGGCCCAGGCGCGTGCGCAACACGCTGACCAGATTCATGTCGGGAAATAACCGTGTCGGTCCCAGCGCATTGGGCACATCCAACGCCTCGCCCAGCCGTGCCATTTTTTCGACCTCGTGCAGCTCCACGCTGTTCGCCAGCGGCACGACAATGTCCGGTTGCCGGTGATCCGGGTTATCGCGATCACGGAAACCGACCATGTGCCGTCCGTGGATTTTTTTGCAGTAGCGCCAGCCACCGTTCGCCAACACAACATAGTCGAAACGACGCTGGCGCAACGTGCGCATCAATACCCAGCGTTTCCATAATGTCGCCAGTTGGCTGTGGCCATGGCTACGCTGCTGGCGCTTCAGGAATATGAAGATTTCGTCGATGTCCGGGTTGTCGTGCAATACCTCGACATTGTAGCTGCTCACCAAAGCGGCCACATAGGCGGAAGGATAACGCAGGCGTATAGCGTGCAGGAGGGGGGTGGTGCAAATGAGGTCGCCGATGTTGTCGCGGCGTACAATTAGGATTTTTGGCGAGCCGGTGTTGGGCATGATGATCCTGAAGGATAAATAGCTGATATTACACGCCGTCCACAAAAAACACGAAAGACGCGAAAAAACTTCGTTTGGGAAGACATAGCGCCCAAACACGCAATGTTTGTCGGAATTTTTTACATTATAAAAAAACACAGGCGCAACTCAACTATATTCTTCAATATGTTGATAATAAACATGAAAGATGTGGGATTTTGATTTTTTTATAAAAAATACTGTCGAAATACTTTACACAACACAGCACTTGAGAACGCCCAGGCTCCTCATATTTTTTTACGCATCTTACAACCACTTGTAAAAATTAAGGAAATTATCCAGTGGCACATATGATGCTTGGAATATAGCTTGATGAGGGTCGGGTGTTTGCATATCAAAAGGAGGAGATTACTATGGGCGCATATGGACTATTGGTAAATGATTCACACGCAAGGAGCATCACATGTCAAAAGTAAAATTATTCTGGGACCCCATGGGATTCGAGCTGAATTCACTTGGCACGACAAAACTTGAACGTATCACCGATGGAGACACGCCCTATATTTCCATGGCGATCCGCATGTTAAGCATCGACACGCCAGAGGTGCATTATCCCGGCACGGAAGACCCGTCAAAGCATGATGCAAAATTAAAGGAGCTGGCCGGCTGGATTCAAGCGGGTAAAGCACCGATTGATTCAGACCTGGCATCCTATCTCCAACCAAAACTTGCCACTGGGAACGCGGGCACTTTGCAGAAGCAACAAGGCGATATCGCCTCGAAGGAATTTCAGAAAATGCTGGATTTGAAACTGACCAGACCCAGCGGCAGCAAGCGCTCAGTATTCCTTCGCACCGCCAATCAGCCGTTTGATCAATATGGGCGGCTGCTTGCTTACATGGCTCCCAATTATGACAAAAAGGAGTTGGCCACCCTGCCCCGCTCGGAACGAGCAACATTCAATCTGTTAATGATCGAATCAGGCTGGGCTGCTTCATTTCCGATCTACCCCAGTTTGCCCAAGTATACGGATCTCGTTATGCTGCAAAAAGCGGCTGAAAATGCCTTTGAAAAGAAAAAGGGCGCATGGAGTGATCCGATGGCGCTTACCGGTTATGAATTCCGCATGTGCCACAAGTTGTGGGAGGTTACAGACAGGCTGGTGAAGGGGGCAGACCTGAGTTCATCGGAACGCTATGGATGGATCGAGCGATACTGCGTGGATATGACCACACAGGAAATTTATTATCCACAGGATTATTACAAGGTCAAACCGTATAACCGGATATTTATCTGGCCCAAGGATGTTGCCGAGGCTGTGGGAAAGCTGAATCTCGTACCGGCGGGGTAAGGCGCATTATTCCGGACTCCGAGCCGGGTAATCTTTCAAAAATATCTTGCCAATCACGATCAACCAGCGCCAGCGGATCACCCAGCGGGAAAATGCGAGGGCCATGATTATTTTCCTCCTTGATTCATAAATTCAGTGGTTTGGCACGCAAGGTATCGAGGTAATGGAGCAACCCCTCTCCGCACTCGAACAATAGATTGATATCGCGCGCGTTCTTTGCCATGCCAAGACATCCCTCGATAGCTGCCACGATAAAGATCGAGGCCGCAGCCGGATTCACATCCGGGCGTACCTTTCCGTTCTCCTGGCCTCTGGCAAGCGCATTGGCAAGCGCTTGCCGCCACAGGGTATAAATATGACCCAGCTTCTGGCGAAATCCCTCATCCACTGGAGACATCTCTTGGGCCAGATTATTCAGGGGACATCCCATTTCAATAAACTCGCGCCCAGCCCCTTCCGCCGCTTTTTGCAGGAGATTCACCAGGCAGTCGACAGGATCCTCGCAGTCCGCCAGAGGCGTTGCCCAGCAGTTCAAAATCTCTTCATGGATAACTTCATCAACCACTGCGTAGCCAAGCGCAAGTTTGGTAGGGAAATGGTGGTATAACGCGCCTTTGGTCAAGCCGGCCTTGGTCAGGATGCGGGACAGGCTCGCCGCCTGGAAACCATAATGGCGGATTTCCTCATAGGCCGCTTCGAGCAGTGTCTTACGGGTTTGATCAGGGTTGCGCGCTAACATACCAACCAGTATGTATGTAGTTTGCATCCAGTGTCAATAAATGTCGGCTAAAGATGCGTAACATAAGTAACTATGGGAAAATGTTTAATTACATCCAGCCTTTCAGAAGCCAGCCTTATTTACATGACGATATCGGCCACAGCATCCAATCCATTAACAACAGGCAGACCCAAGCTCAGTCCCTTTCAGCCTACCCTGCCTGAAAAGCCGGGCGACAGGGTATTTTGGGGCGGGCTGCATGGCAGCGCATTCGGCCTGGTGATCAGCGCTGCGGCGCAACATCATTCAGGACCCATGGTGGTGATCACTGCCGATGTCCATGCCGCCAGCCTTCTGGAATATGAGCTGCGGTTCTATATTGCAGACCATGATGCGCTGCCGGTGCTGACGTTCCCTGATTGGGAGACGCTGCCCTACGACAATTTCTCGCCGCATCAGGATATTATCTCGCAACGCCTGACCACTCTGTATCAATTGCCATCATTGCAGCGCGGCATCCTGATTGTGCCGATCTCGACGCTGATGCACCGCCTGCCACCGCGCGCCTGGCTGGAAGGCAGCAGCCTGCTGCTGGATGTGGGCGCGAAAGTCGATCTGGATCAGTTTCGCAAACGTCTGGAGGGGGCGGGCTATCAGTGCGTATCGCAGGTCATGGAGCATGGCGAGTTCGCGGTGCGCGGCAGTTTGATCGACCTCTACCCCATGGGCAGTCCCCTGCCCTACCGCATCGACCTTTTTGACAACGAAGTGGACAGTATCCGCATCTTCGATGCGGAAAGCCAGCGTTCATTGGAGAGTGTCAAACACATCCGCTTCATGCCCGCGCGCGAATTTCCTTTCGACAAAGATGCCGTGACGCGCTTCCGCCAGACCTACCGCGCAAGTTTCGAGGGCGACCCGCAGAAGAGCGTGATCTACCGCGATGTCAGCAACAGCCTTGCGCCGCCCGGTATCGAATATTATCTGCCGCTGTTTTTTGAGCACACTCAAACCCTGTTCGATTACCTGCCACGCACCAGCATACTGATCACTACTGAAGGCGTCGAACAAGCCTCCGCGGATTTTTGGAATGAGATCGGCGAGCGCTATGAGCAACATCGCTACGACAGGGAACGCCCGTTGCTTGCTCCAGCTAGCGTGTTTTTACAGGCCAATGAGGTCATGGGGGCCAGCCAGGCGTTTCCACGCGTTTCGATACAGCGCGCAGACACCGATAACCGCGCCGGGGCCTGCAACTACGCCACACAACCCACGCCGTCATTGACCTTGACGCCGCGCGCACCGCAGCCTGCCGCGGCGTTGCTGGAGTTTGTCGCCGGTTTCCATGGCAGGGTGCTGTTCGCCGCCGAAACCGCTGGCCGCCGCGAAACGCTGCTTGAACTGCTCAAGGGCAGTCACCTCCAGCCTGTTGCGTGTGATAGCTGGCAGACTTTCCTCGCGAGCGGATGCATTGTGGGCATCACCGTTGCGCCGCTGGAGCACGGCCTGCTAATCGATGAACCACGCATCACCGTCATTGCCGAACCACAGATCTTCGGTGAACAGGTGATGCAGCGCCGCCGCCGCAAGACGCGCGGCCGCGATCCTGATGCGCTGGTGCGCAGTCTCGTTGAACTGAGTATCGGCGCGCCGGTAGTGCATGAAGAGCACGGCGTGGGGCGCTATCTGGGCCTGCAAAACCTCACGCTGGGCGATATCGAAACAGAGTTTTTGACACTGGAATATGCTGGTGGCGACAAGCTCTATGTGCCGGTATCTTCACTGCACCTGATCAGCCGCTATTCGGGCGCCACCCCTGAACAGGCACCGCTGCACAAACTGGGTGGCGAGCAATGGCAGCGCGCAAAGCGCAAGGCCGCCGAACAGGTGCGCGATGTTGCCGCGGAATTGCTCGATGTTTACGCGCGGCGCGCGGCGCGTAAAGGGCACGCCTTCCCCGCCGCCGATGAGCAATACGCCGCCTTCGTGGCAGGCTTCCCCTTTGAGGAGACACCGGATCAGCAAGCTGCAATCCAGGATGTGATCGCCGACATGGTATCCGGCAAGCCCATGGACCGGCTGGTGTGTGGCGACGTCGGCTTCGGCAAGACCGAGGTCGCCATGCGCGCCGTGTTCCTGGCTGTACATGGCGGCAAACAGGTTGCGGTGCTGGTGCCGACCACCCTGCTTGCCCAGCAGCATTATGAGAACTTCAAGGACCGTTTCGCCGACTGGCCCATACGCATCGAAATGCTATCGCGCTTCCGCTCCAAAAAAGAACAGGACGTGGCGTTGGAAGGAATCGCGGATGGCAAGGTAGATATCATCATCGGCACCCACAAACTGTTGCAAGGCGACGTCAAATTCAAGAATCTGGGGCTGGTTGTCATCGACGAGGAACACCGTTTCGGCGTGCGTCAAAAGGAGCGCTTCAAGGCGTTGCGCGCTGAAGTCGATGTGCTCACCCTGACCGCCACGCCCATCCCGCGCACCCTCAACATGGCGCTGTCAGGGATGCGCGATTTATCCGTAATCGCTACCCCCCCGGCACGCCGCCTTGCCGTAAAAACGTTTGTCAGGGAATGGAACAAAGCGTTGATTCAGGAGGCCTGTCTGCGCGAGATCAAACGCGGCGGCCAGGTGTACTTCCTGCATAACGAAGTGGACACCATCGAAAAAATGGCGCTTGAGATTGAGGCGCTGGTTCCTGAAGCCCGCGTGCGCGTCGCTCACGGCCAGATGCGCGAGCGTGAACTGGAACATGTGATGCTGGATTTCTACCATCAGCGCTTCAACGTGCTGGTATGCACCACCATCATCGAGACCGGCATCGACGTACCCAGCGCCAACACTATCGTCATCAACCGCGCCGATAAATTCGGCCTGGCACAGCTCCATCAACTGCGCGGCCGCGTCGGGCGCTCCTATCACCGCGCCTATGCCTATCTCATCATCCCGCCGCGCAGCCTCATCACCGCCGATGCCGTGAAGCGTCTGGAGGCTATCGAATCGCTGGAGGAACTGGGCGCGGGCTTCACGCTCGCCACCCACGACCTGGAAATCCGCGGCGCGGGCGAACTGCTGGGCGAGGATCAGAGCGGGCAGATGCAGGAGATCGGTTTCACGCTCTACTCCGAACTGCTGGAGCGCGCCGTAAAGGCGCTGAAGTCCGGCAAGCAGCCCAGCCTGGAGCAGCCGCTTGACACTCACGCGGAGATCGACCTGCATATTCCGGCCTTGATACCAGACGACTACCTGCCCGATGTGCACGCACGCCTGGTTATGTACAAGCGTATCGCCAGCGCCGCGAACGAGGAAGAACTGCGCGAACTGCAAGTGGAAATGATCGACCGCTTCGGCCTGTTGCCGGAACCGGCCAAGAATCTTTTCCAGGTAACCGAGCTCAAGCTCAGGGCCCGCCCACTGGGGATACGCAAGATCGAGGCAGGCCCCGCCGGCGGACGCATCATCTTTAACGCAGAAGCAAACATCGACCCGCGCACCATAATCCAGCTTATCCAGACCCAGCCGCGCAGCTACAAGCTGGACGGCCAGGACAAACTGCGCTTTACCCTCCCCATGCCGGACAACGCGGCACGCATCAAGCAGGTTGGAGAAGTGCTGGATAAGCTAAGGGAATAAACGCAGGATAGGAAATGTGAGATTGATGCTGTTTTTAGGATTACCATAAACAAGATGAACACCCTGCCACATCAATTGTACCGTGCTCGCGATGTCCGCGAGATGGATCGCATTGCCATTGAAGAGTTCGGTATCCCCGGCGCCACATTGATGTCCCGCGCTGGAGCTGCGGGGTTCGTGGTCTTGGGTATGCGTTGGCCTCAGGCACGATCAGTCGCCGTGGTATGTGGTATCGGCAACAACGGTGGCGATGGTTTTGTCCTGGCACGTCTCGCGCATACCGCAGGGTTGAAGGTCGTTGTTTTCCAGGTGGGTGACGCGGCCAGGCTGCACGGCGATGCCTTGGCCGCGGCGCAGTTCCTGAAGGTGGTGGGGGTGCCCATAAAACAACCCGACGCTGACTCATTGACGGAGTTCGATGTGGTGATCGACGCCCTGCTGGGCACCGGACTGGACCGTGAAGTCAGCGGCGAGTGGCGTGCTGCCATCGACGCCATCAATCGCAGTGGGGCGCCTGTGCTAGCCCTGGATATCCCCTCCGGCCTGCATTCGGACACAGGAAGAATACTGGGGGCGGCCGTGCGCGCGCAGGCGACCATCTCGTTCATCGGGCTAAAGCAAGGCATGTTCACCGCTGCGGGTCCGGACTGCTGCGGCGCGATCGAATTTGACAATCTGCGCCTCCCCTCTGAAGTATTTTCAGGGATCACCTCTCCCGCCGTCCGCCTTGCCTCGCAACAGATGCGGAGCTTGCTGCCATCCCGCTCGCGCTCGGCCCACAAGGGCGATTACGGCCACGTGCTGGTGATTGGCGGTGACCACGGCATGTCCGGCGCGGTGCGGCTTGCCGCGGAGGCCGCCTCGCGCAGCGGCAGTGGATTAACCAGTGTCGCCACACGTAGCGCACACGCAGCCTTCATCTCTTCAGCGCGTCCCGAATTGATGTGCCATGGTGTGGAACGTACACAAGACCTGCATTCGCTGCTGCAGCGTACCAGTGTCATCGCCATCGGGCCGGGACTCGGCCAGTCAGTCTGGGCGCGCGAACTGTTCGCCGCCGTGCTGGAATCACATCTGCCATTGGTAGTGGATGCCGATGCACTGAATCTGCTGGCGCGAGAACCCGCCACGCGCGACAATTGGGTGCTGACACCCCACCCCGGCGAAGCGGCACGCCTGCTGGGCTGTACAACAGCGGATATTCAAATGGATCGCTTCCAGGCCGTTCAGGAATTACAGCAGCGCTATGGCGGTGTCTGCATCCTCAAGGGTGCAGGAACCTTGATTTGCAATGTCCAGGAACCCATCGCTGTCTGCGACGCAGGCAATCCCGGCATGGCCAGCGGCGGCATGGGTGATGTGCTCACCGGCGTAATCGCCGGCCTGCTCGCGCAAAAACTGAGCCTGGCGGATGCGGCGCGTGCTGGCGTTTTCATTCATGCCGCGGCAGGTGATGATGCGGCAGCAGCGGGTGAGCGCGGACTGCTGGCGAGCGATCTGATGCCGCACATTCGCCGATTAGTAAATCCAACTGCAGCCTGATGGAAATCTTGATCCCTCACGAAGATGAAATGCTCGCGTTAGGCGCACGGCTCGCTCAAGCCTGCGGGCATAGTGGAGCAATCATTTTCCTGCACGGCGAACTCGGCGCGGGAAAAACAACTCTGGTACGCGGTTTTCTGCGAGGCCTTGGTCATGCCGGCAAGGTAAAAAGCCCGACGTATACACTGGTGGAACCTTATGAGATCGGCCAGAGGCACATCTATCATTTCGACCTGTACCGGCTCGCAGGGCCACAGGAACTGGAATATCTGGGAATACGGGATTTTCTGGAAAAGAATGCAATATTTCTTGTTGAATGGCCTGAACGCGGCGCGCATTATCTGCCTCCCCCGGATATCGAAGTACACATTGATTACGCCGGATCTGAACGCGTGGTGCGGTTTGAACCGAGAACGGTGGCGGGAAAGAACGCCGTGCTGCAACTTGGCTCCAACCCATAGGCTGGGTCTATAAAAAACGCAAAAAATGATGCAAAATCACCTTATGAAACAAATCATCGCAGCCATTTGTTTAATGCTTCTGTCCAGCATCAGCCTTGCCAACGACGCGCAGGTCAAAAGTGTGCGGTTGTGGGCGAGTCCTGACAGCACGCGCCTGGTGTTCGATATGAGCACCCCAGCGGCATACAAGGTTATTACGCTGGATAATCCCGACCGGCTGGTTGTTGACCTGGAAAGCGCCCGTCTCGCCGCTCCGCTGGGCACAGTGGATTACAACAACACCCTGCTGCAAAGTATCCGCAGCGCGCCGCGCAACGGTAAGGACCTGCGCGTGGTGCTGGATCTGAAAAACCGGGTGAGGCCCGAGATTTTCATGCTGAATCCCGCGGGGGATTATGGCTACCGCCTGGTAATAGATTTATATGACGCCAATACCGAAATAAAATCAATCAGCGCGGCAACATCCGCCCCACTCTCGCCCGCCCCATCCATCACGACAAATGATAAGGCTCCTGATGCCAAAGCGCTGGATGACAAGCGCTACCGCGATATCGTGATCGCCATCGACGCCGGGCACGGCGGGGAAGACACAGGCGCGCGCGGCCCCAGCGGCACCAACGAAAAAGACGTGACACTTGCCATCGCACGCAAACTGGAAGACCTGGTGCGCAAGGAAAAGGGCATGAGGCCGGTGCTGATACGCGATGGCGATTATTACATCGGCTTGCGCCAGCGCACCCAGAAGGCGCGCGAGCATAAGGCCGATATCTTCGTTGCCATTCATGCCGATGCCTTCACCAACCCAAATGCACGCGGCTCATCGGTATTCATCCTGTCCGAGCGGGGTGCGAGCAGTGAGGCAGCCCGCTGGCTGGCGGCCAAGGAAAACGCCTCAGACCTGATTGGCGGCGTTGAGTTGGGCGGCAAGGATAAAATGCTCGCCTCGGTACTGCTGGATTTATCGCAAACAGCCTCCGTCGAAGCCAGCCACGACGTTGCCAGCAAAGTACTGGAAGGACTGAAGGAAATCGGCGACCTGCACAAGCCGCACGTCGAGCGCGCAGGCTTCATGGTGCTCAAATCGCCAGACATTCCTTCCTTGCTGGTCGAAACAGCCTTTATCTCAAACCCGGCCGAAGAGAGAAAATTGCAGGATGAAGAACATCAGCAAAACCTTGCGCGCGCCATCCTGAGCGGCATACGCACCTATTTCACCCGCTCCCCGCCGCCCGGCACAAAACTCGCCGCACTCGCCGCACGGCGGCATATCATCTCCGAGGGTGAGACACTCGCATCTATTGCCGGGCAGTACGGTGTCAGTGTAGACAAGCTGCGGCTCACCAACAAATTGCCGGATGAGCAGATCAAGGCAGGCGTAGTGCTGCGCATTCCTGGGGATGGGTGATCTCAGCCAAGCAGGATGCACACGTAGTTTTTGCCCACCCTGCCCGACTGGACAACACCGATGCCACATTCAGTCGTCATGCCCCAGTGTTATGACAACATTTCCCTTTTTGCGCCCGGTGTCAACGTAGCGGTGAGCCTCAGTGATCTGTTCGAACGAATAGCGCCGATCAATCACCGGTCTGAATTTTCCTGCTTGAGCCAATTCTGCGAGGTAACGCAAATCGTCCGCGCGCCCGGTTGCCGGCCCAGCGACGATTTTTTTGCCGCTCGTCATCGATACCCATGGAATCCAAAGCATGTCAGGTAATCCAGCTAAAACCATAAGAAGGCGTCCACTTTCCTTTAGAGAATCTTTGCTGCGAGAGAACGGGGCTGTGCCGGCGGTATCGACAATGACGTCATAGGTTTCACCATTCCGCGTAAAGTCCTCTTTGGCGTAGTCGATGACATGACTGGCGCCCAGAGATTTCACCAATTCCATATTCGCGGTACTGCACACCCCCGTCACTTCTGCCCCGAAGTGCTTGGCAAGCTGCACCGCCGCTGTGCCTACACCTCCGGATGCACCATTAATAAGCACACTTTCTCCACTCTGAAGTTTTCCTCTTTTGAAGAAATCCAACGCTGTCGTTCCGCCAAAAGAGAGTGCGGCAGCTTCATCGTAGGTCAGATTCAATGGTTTCAGTGCCATCGCCCCGTCTTCTGGCATACATTTGTACTCTGCATGACAACCCATTGCGGCATCGCTGAACGCAAAAACCTGGTCACCTACCTTGAATCTCCTTACGTCTTTGCCGACCGATTCAATCACCCCGGCCAGTTCTGTCCCTAGTATAGGTTGTTTTGGTTTTGAGACTCCGAATACCAAACGCATGATGAGTCCGAAGCCGGCAGGCACATTGAGGCTTCGCACCCTCCAGTCTCCGGAAGTAACTGTTGTCGCACGTATTTTGATCAGAGCTTCATTGCCCTTGGGAATGGGCTTTTCCATCTCCTTCAATTGCAGAACCTCGGGCGACCCGTATCGTTCATATACACACACTTTCATACGTTATCAGTCTCTAGAGATTCCGGCGATACGCCATCATGTGACCCGGCTGGGGAAAGACACTTCAACGACAACGCACCCCGCGACAGTTCTAAATGGCCCGTAAATTTCTCCCGGCGGCCTGCTCGCATAGTGTCCAGCCTCCAACCATTTACAATAAAAACCTCTTCAGGTGCGGATTTGCCCGTGCCATGTGGCAGAGCAGCTTGCCTTTGGATCTACGGTGTAAAGGGCAAATGACTAACGAAAAGCACGCCATCAGGAGCCGTGACAAGCATTCCAAAGGAATTCCCCTCGATGAGCGCCGAGATACGTTCTGAATTTGTTTCCTTGAAACATTCGGGAATGAACATGTCGGCTCCTGAGTTCTAACTAATGGATGTGGCTCCTGCTCTGAAAAGGAACAGCGCTTTTATTTACCGATAGTACGATATCACCATAAAGTGGGCAATGCGGTTGGTTGACCGAATGGCATGAGCAAAAAATCCACGCCACGACATCGGTGTAGAGGGGGGCAAGCGAAGCGGGCCGTGAGACGGTGGTCGTTGTTTGAATCGCGCCCGATTTAATACTCAAAACGAGCTTCCGAGGTCCCTATAAGGTATACTTTTCGCATCAATAACCATTGATTCATTCATGACCCAACAGATGCGCATTCACCGTCTTCCTACCCAGCTCGCTAACCAAATCGCCGCAGGCGAGGTTATTGAAAGACCTTCTTCGCTGGTCAAAGAACTGCTCGAAAACAGCATGGATGCGGGGGCAACTCATATCGAGATTGATGTCGAACAGGGTGGCGCGGGCTTGATACGGGTGCGTGACAACGGCTGTGGCATCCACAAGGATGATCTCATCCTGGCACTGAGCCGTCACGCCACAAGCAAAATCAAAACCTTTGATGACTTGACGAATATATCCAGCCTGGGCTTCCGCGGCGAGGCATTGCCGAGCATCTATTCCGTGTCACGTCTTACCCTGACATCGCGCACTCAAAGTGACCATAGTGGGTGGCGCATCCAGGGCGATGGCCGCGAGCTGGATGCGCAGCCCACGCCCGCTGCTCACCCGGTGGGCACCACAGTGGAAGTGCGCGATCTGTTTTTCAACACTCCAGCGCGGCGTAAATTCCTGCGCAGTGAAAAAACCGAATTCTCTCATCTTGAGGAAGTTGTGCAACGCATTGCGCTCAGCCGCTTTGATGTGGACGTCACCTTGCGCCACAACCAGCGTGCCGCCCAAACCCTACGCGCAGGACTGGATGAACGGGATAAAGAGAGGCGCATTGCGGACATCATTGGCACGCCCTTTCTCGAAAACGCACTACGTATCGACTTCGAGGCCTCCGGCTTGCGGTTATGGGGATGGATAACATTGCCAACCTTCTCGCGTGGCCAAAGCGATTTGCAGTATTTTTACGTCAACGGGCGCATCATCCGCGACAAGCTAGTGAGTCACGCCATCCGTCAAGCCTACCAGGATGTGCTGTTCCACGGGCGCCATCCGGTGTTTGTGCTGTATCTGGAAATGCCGCCCGCAGAGGTGGACGTGAATGTTCATCCCACTAAGCACGAAGTGCGTTTCCGGGAAAGCCGCCTGATCCACGACTTTTTGTTCCGTACACTGCGCGACGCACTCGCAACCACCCGCCCTGGCCATGCGACGCCTGGCGACCACACACCGCAATTCTCCACTGCCGGGACTCCCGTATCTGAGAATGCCTCGCCGGATGCACCACGCGGGCCATCCTATGTGCCAGCGCCTACTCCTCAATATGCACGACAAGCTCCCCTGCCCTTGCCGCCATCACCGACACCATTACAAGTGCGCGAACAGATCTCTGCCTATACCGCGCTGCACCCATCTTCCGCTGCCATGCCGGCCGCAGAGGATGCAACCCGGCACGAAACCCCGCCGCTGGGCTATGCTGTCGCGCAACTGCACGGTGTCTATATTCTCGCCGAAAACGCCAATGGCCTGGTGCTGGTAGACATGCACGCCGCGCACGAACGCATCACCTATGAACGCATGAAAACCGCGCTTGATAGCGACGGAATCCGCTCCCAACCTCTGCTTGTGCCTATCACGATAACGGTCAATGAACGCGACGCCCGGCTAGCGGAAGAATGCAACACCGCCTTCACCAATCTTGGCTTTGAGGTTAATCGCCTGGGCGCCACAACACTGGTGGTGCGTCAGATACCTGAATTGCTGCACGATGCCAACGTTGTAACCTTGGTGCAGGATGTGCTGGCTGATCTTCATGCCTTCGGCGGCAGCAACCGGATCCGCGAACAGATTAACACCGTACTGTCTACCCTCGCCTGCCACGGCTCGGTGCGGGCCAACCGCAAACTAACCCTCCCGGAAATGAACGTGCTATTGCGAGACATGGAGCGCACCGAACGTAGCGGCCAGTGCAACCATGGACGCCCTACGTGGATACAGCTCAGCATGGTGGAGCTCGACAAGATGTTTATGCGGGGGCGATAAAAGCAGTGTAGTGGTCTGTTTCGTAGTGCGCGTCACCGTAGTGATAACCGGATTCACCCCACGAAACGGAAAAATCGTACGGGGAGAATGAAATACACTTACTCCCCAGGCCCACTTCGTTGCGCTACTGTGTTGCATATCTCAGAAGCCGAGTAATATCATGACCAATTCCACACAGGCTCATGCTGAAGTTGCCATTACCAATTTGGGCGAGCGCGCCACGGAAGCTCGCAGAAGAACGCTGGAGGTGCTGCTCAGGGCCGAACGTCCTCTTTCCCATACCGAGATCGAGGCCGCACTCGCCGCGCGCGGTGTTCTCGACCGCGTCACCCTGTATCGCGTGCTGGACTGGTTGGTTGCCAAAGGACTCGCCCACAAGATAGAAGGCCATGATCGGGTATGGCGTTTCAACGCGACCGCCGACGATGCCCGCGGCCATGCCCATTTCTGTTGCACCGATTGCAGCAAGGTATACTGCCTGACCGGGATCAAACCGGCCTTTGTGCTCTCTTTGCCGCCCGGCTTCCGCTTGGGAGAGGCAGACCTGTCTCTACGCGGCACCTGCCCGGACTGCCAGCCACGCTAAACGCAACTTAGTTGCGTTCTATTGCCCTCGGGCATACAATGCAACTCTATTGCATTTAGGGCGTTTATATCCGCATGAAACCCGCGTTCTCCGATACCACGCGCCCCGTCGTGCGACTGACAAGCCTGACTCCTGTCCCAGTCGTCAACTGGGACGCCGTCGGTGTCATGGGTTCCCTTGCCTGCCTGGCTCATTGCCTGCTGCTCCCTCTTGCGGTGGGAGTTCTGCCCTGGCTTATTTTATTCGAGGGGGAGTGGCTCGTCGTAGCGCTGACGGCACCCGCCCTGTTCGCCCTTATATCCGGCTGGCGTACCCACGGCAGGTGGGTACTGATAGTGTCGCCGTGCTCGCTATACATTTTGGGACATCCAAGTCCCCAAAATGACTGCGCTCGGCGACAAGTATGCCTCCGGCGGCCCGGACA
>LNFM01015483.1_pt1 | contig 21894 bp, 17 predicted proteins | sample 596031 | NCBI WGS metagenome assembly LNFM01 (sample SAMN04254537, study PRJNA301005) | activated carbon metagenome | isolation source: dual media filters at the Ann Arbor, Michigan drinking water treatment plant | place: USA: Ann Arbor
AGCCGATCACATACAGCTCGGTGGCCAGCGGCACACGCGCGGACAGGTGGGCGTGCACGCGCTCGATGAAGGGCCGGTCGGGCCGCGGGTTGGGTGCGGGCGCGAGCGCGGCAGACGGCAGCACCATCACGCTCACCACACCGGGCACGTTGAAGCGCCGGTCACGCGGCTTGAAGCGCGGCATCACCTCGACCCGGCCCACGTCGGCCGCGGGTGTTTCAAGCGCCAGGCGTTTGAAATCGTCGGCCGTCACCGCGCGCTGCTGGTGGCGCAGCGTGGCCGGGATCCGGCGCTCGGCCTGGGGCAGGGTCTCGGCGTCTTCTCCGCCGTCCATGGGCAGGGGCTGGTGCACCTTCATGGCGGGGGCACGCTGGCTGTTGATCAGCGTGGCAGAGATCTCGCTCAGGCTGCCGGGTGCGAGGTTGCCCGCGCGCCCACCACCGAAGCGCCCGCGCGCCAGGCGCACGCGCATGAGCCGCTCGGGAATGCGGCCGCGCACGCCGTCACCGAAACGCAGGGTGCCGGCTTCGGCGTCGAGCTCAAACGCGCCGGCCTCGCGCGCCTTGAACGGATCGGCGCTGATGGCAGCCAGGTCGTCCACGCGCTGCCACGGTTGGTAGCCGCGCCCGCCAGGCTCTTCCACCTCGATCACCAGCGTCTCGCCGTCCACCGAGCCGGCGGGCAAGGCAAACGTCTGGTCCGCAGCGCCGGTGCTTGTACCGAGCACCTGGCCTTGCAGCGTCACGCGCTGGTCCACCTCGGCGGCGTTGATGCCCAGCCAGGTGAGCGGCAGGCGTTGCACCTGGCTGCCCGGGCGCGGGCGCACGCGCGCCGAGTCGTCCAGCCGGGGCGGTGCATCGCCCACGCCGGCCAGCGGGTTCACACCCACCTGGTTGGAGGGCACCCAGATATCGTCTTCCCCCGGCAGCGGCAGGCGCAAGGTACCGGGCCGCGTGAAGCCGCGCGAGGTGTCACTGCCCGGCAGCGGCTCCAGCGTGAGGTAGTCCAGGGACTGCGTGCCAGGCTTGCGCGTCACCATTTCCCAGACCACCGGCACCTCGGCCAGCGGACCCACCTCTTCGAACAACGCGGGCAAGGGCAGCGCCGGCACGATGCCCAGCGACAGCAGCGAGGGCACGCCCGTGTCACCCCCGCCAAGCGCAGCGCGCACGCTGTCGTTCACATCCACTTGCTCCAGCGGGCTTGGCGCGGCGGGTGCGAGCAAGGCGATCCACAGGGCGCGGTCGGTCGAGCGCTCGAACACATCAAAACCGCCCGGCTCGGCGCGCCCTTCGCCAAACACCGCGAGCGTCTCATAACCCTCCACCGCGCCGCTGATGCGGTGCACGCGCGAGAGCCCGCTGATCACGTCGGCCATGCGGGCCGCTTCGGCATCGGTGAGTTTGCGTTTGATGTAGGCCTCGCCGGTGACCGGCAGCACGGTGGTTTCACCCAGGGTCTCGAAGGGCTGCGCACCCTTGAGGCGAGCGCCGGGCAGCAGCGAACCCGCGCGCAGATCGGCCAGCGGCTGCGCGTAGGAAAGCCCCACGATGCCGCGCGCCGGCTGGGCCGCGCGCAGGCCTTGGCCGAGCAGTTTCAGAAACACCAGGCGCTGGCGCTCGGGGATCAGGTTGGCCCGATAGAGAAGCGCGTCACCCAACCACGCGAACAACTCCAGCAGCGTGCGCCCGGGATCGCCCTGGCGCGGGTTGGTCCACTCGGGCGTGTGCGCGGGAATGCGCGCGATCAGGTCTTCAACGAGATCGTCAAAACGGCGGTCGTCGAGGCTGGGCGGGATGATGGGCATCTAGGTCTCCAGCTGCACATTGACATTCATGCGGCCCGGCGCACCCGTGCGCGCCAGCCGGTACTGGATCTCCACCCGCAGGTGGCTCGGTGCATCGGGCACGTCCCACACCTCCACCGCATCGAGCAGGATGCGCGGCTCCCAGCGGGTGAGCGAGTTCTGCACCAGATCGCGGATGCGCCGGCGCGTGGCCAGGGTGTTGGGCTCGTGCAGCAACCGGTCGAGTCCGCCGCCGAACTCGGGGCGCATGAGCTGCTCGCCGGGGCGGGTGCTCAACACGATGCGGATGCCATCGCGCACGCTCTTCTCCAGCGCCGGCCAGGCCAGCTGGCCGTGCTCGTCGGGCAGGCCGAGGAACGGGAATCCGATGGGAGCTGCGGTCGTTGCCATCAGTCGCCTTTCTTCGGAAACGGAATGCAGATCTTGATGAACGCCATCCACTTGAAGATCAGGTCGAACAGGCTGAGGAAGATGCTCAGCACGATGAAGGCGCACAGCGTGATGATGGGGATGCTGAAGCTGCAGATCCAGCCGATGGTCATGCCGGGGCCCGAGGGCGGCTTGCCCTCCATCAGGTCTTTCGGGTTGCCGCCCAGCAGGCTTTGCAGCGCGGGCGGCACGGTGAACGACACGTTGGGTTTGAGCGAGGCCAGCAGGCCGGGCGCGGTGATGTCGGGCAGGTCGATGCGCACCGGCGGCGCGCCCGAACCCTCAAACCACGGCGCGATCACGAACGGCTCGGTGGCGTCGCTCCAGACGATGCGCGCCGGGCAACCGCACTCGGGCTTGAGGCGCACGAAGGCCCGCACCACGTACTGCGCGCCCGGGTCGTCAAAACGCCCGGGCGCGGGGTTGAGCTGCACAAAGCGCTCGGCCACGGCGCGCGAGAGCGCCAGCCGCAAGGCACTGGCCTGGTGACCCGGCAAGGCGGGCCAGCGCACCGGCATCTCGGGTCGTGCGGCCTGCCCGTCGCGCTGCACCAGCACCTGCACCGCCTGGCGCAGAAAGACTTCGGCGTTCACCGTGCGCGCCACCGTTTCGCCTTCGCGCAATTTCAGCGGCAACGCGATGGCGGCGAGCTGCAGGCGCAACGCCTGCGCCGTCGCAGAGGTGCCGGCAAAGGCGTTGAATTCACCGTCCAGTTGGCGCAACAAACGCAAGAAACGCTGCATGCTGCTGCGTGAACCACCGCCGGGGTGCAGGCGGTTCCAGTGATCCGTGCTCAGACCCTGGGGCCGCAACGTGGTGGCGATCTCGGCGGCTTCGGTCCAGGCCGGGTTCAGCGTTTCGCCATCGAGCGGAAATTCCATGGCCTCGCCACGCAGGGCTTGCACCAGGTGGTTGCGGAAATCGGCGCTCTCGGAGCCGAAGGTGTTGTCCTCGTCGAACACCGGCGCGGTCTCGGCCTGCTCGCCGCTCACCGTGGGCACGATGCCGTAATACACCGTCTTGCCCGCAGCCTTGCAGACCTCGGGCGGCGCCACGAACATGGGCACCACGTGTTCGTTCAGCAGCGTGTCCTCGCTCTGCAAGGCGAGCTGCACCAGCTCGTGGTCGATGTCGGCCACGCCGGTGTGTCCGCTGTGCAACCGCAGCTGGCTGGCCGGGTCCCGCGCGGCGCCGCCAATGCGCTGCACCGGCAACCAGCCGCGCAGGCGCCCGCGAGAACGCATCCAGCCCTCTTCTGTGGCGCTGCCGGCACGGCGCACACGGCGAACCACCAGCCCGGCCGATTCCACGCGGGCCGGGTCCAGGCGCGGTGTGCCGGGTGTGTCGCACCAGGCTTCGAGCATCGCCAGGTGGTGCTGGCGCTGGATGGGCTGAAACAGCTTGAGCACCTGTCGCTGGTTGCGAGCCGCAGCGCGTGTGGCCAGCAGCCTGGCGCGGCCCTCGGTGCTGGCGATCTCGTCGAGCACGGCGTCGATGAAGTCACCGTCAGACCGTTGCAGCAAGAGCGGCGCACCGCCCGAGGCCACACCGCGCGGCGCACCCAGGGCCACGTCGTGCGGAAGTTGCTGCGTCAGCGTGCGGGCCATGGCGTCACCAGATGTTCCCGGCGCCCGGGGTGTAGCTCGTGGAAATCACGGCGTTGGTCTGCAGCACATCGCACTTCACGATGCCCGAAAAATTCGACATGGCCGCGTCCACCTTGACCATGCCCGCGCTCACCTCCACCTGTGCAGCGGTCACCTTCACCTTGGCCGACGCCGTGATGCTGATGCCCGCAGCCTCCATCACCACCTGGTTGCCGTTGGCGTCTCCCAGCGTGATCGTGCCCGGCCCGTCCTGCAGCGTCACGGTCTGCCCGCCGGGCGTCTCCAGCGTCAGCGTTTCCTGGCCGTCCTCGTCGAGGATGGTGATGGCCACACCGTTCTTCGACTTCAAACGTTTCGTCTTGTGCTGGCCTTGTGCGAGATCGGCCGGCGAAGGCGAGTTGCCGTTCCACAGCCCGCCGATGATCAGCGGGTGGCGCGCGTCGCCGTTCATGAAGATCACCAGCACCTCGTCGTCCACATCGGGCAGGAAAAAGAAGCCCCGGTCGTTGCCGGCAAACGGCGCCACCACGCGCGCCCACAGCGGCGCGTCCTGGTCGCTCACACCGTCGTGCGCCAGCAGGCGCACCTGCACGCGGTTGCGCCCCGCGGGGTCGTCGAGCGACACCACCTGCGCCAGCGCCCCCGCCTGCAGCCACGCGGCAGGTCGGTCGAACAGACCGTCGCGCTTCATGCGCCCTCTCCCAAAAACGCACACTCACCGCTGAACTCGGTCCGGTAGCCTGCGGTCTGGTCGTACACATGCGAGGCGGCGCACACGAAGTAGCGGTTGTCGAATTGCGGCGACAGGCCGGTGACCGACACCGTGGTGCCCACGCGGATCGCAGGGTTGCCTTCGCTCAAACCTTCGATGCGCACGAAGCGGCGTGCACGCTGGTCCAGTGCGGCGGTGGCCACGGCGCGCGCCTCCGCGTCGCTGCTCACCGCGAGGTGGCCGATGTGTTCTTGCCGCGTTCCAAAGGTTTCGTCCAGCCACGAGAGGCCACTGCGCCCACTGCCCGGCCCGCTCTGCTTGATCTGCGTGGCCTCATGGCTCACCGCGCTGCCGTCCACCGGGTTCCAGCCCGCTGCGCTGGTGGCGGTGACCTGCTGCGACAGGTCGGCGATCACGCGGGCGCGCATCAGCTGACCGAACAGCGCCAGCTCCACCTCACCCCGCGCCACGTCACCGCGCGGTGACACCTGCAGCTCATCGCCCACGATCTGCAGGTCGGCGTCGAAGCGCGCCAGCAGCCGGCGCAAAAAGGCCAGGTCGCTCTCGTTGATCTGCGCCCAGGTGTCCACCGGGCTGGTGAGGCCGGTGACGGTGGGGCGCAGGTTGAGCGCACCGGCCACCTCACGCACCACGTCGGCGGGCGACATGTCGGTGTAGACCTTGCTGCGCCGGGCCAGGCGCGCGGCCTGCAGCGCGTCTTCGGCCAGCACCGTGATCTCGGGCGCGCCACCCATGCTGAACAGGAGTTCGATGGCGCTGACCTTGCCGCGGAAAACCTCCGTGGGTGACTGCACGTCACCGGCGTACACCGTCAGCTCGGCGCCCAGCTTCAGGTCTGACTGCGCGCCAAACGCCTGCTCGGTGCCGCCCGCCGTGGTGCCCACCCAGTTGGACAGGCGCAGTTCGAGCCGGCTCATGCCACCCTCGCTCTCGTCCATGCGCATGGCGACCAGCAGGTTGGACAAGCGCACATCGGCCTGCCCGGCCAGCCGCAGCGTGGGGCGCGCGCTGTAGAGGGCTTGTCGGCTGAGGGCGGTTTCGGTCATGGTGAGTTGCGCTGTGGTGTTGCTCAGTCGGTGTGCAGGCGCCAGTCGCGCTCGGTGCGCAGGTCCAGCGCCTGCCGCATCGCCTCCAGCGCACGCGGATCGTCGGGTGCCGCAGCCTCGCTCGCCTGAGCAACGGGAGGACTGGGCCGGTCGGCCGGCACTTCGGCGGTGACTTCCTCAAAGGTGATGGGCATGTGTGTCTCCCCGTTGTGTTCAGTCGAAGGCGATGCGGGCCTGCAGGTCGGCGGCGGCGCCCACGTCGGTGCCCAGGCTGCCGGCGCCCGATCCGCGTGCCATGCCGCCCGGTGCAAAGCCGGTGGCACCAGCGCTCACCTGCGCGGCGGGCAACAGGGCCTGGGCGTTGGGCAGCGATGCGCCGGCGCCAGCCCCGGTACCCACGCGCAGGCCGGTAAAGGCGGCCCCGGCCGTGGCGCCGATGCCGGCGCCAGCGCTGGCCCCCAGGCCAACCCCGATGCCTCCACCGATGCCCACACCAGCGCCAGCCCCGAGCGACAGCGAGGCCGACGCAAAAGCAGCCGGTGCGCCCAGCGACACGTTCGCATCCACCAGCAGCGAGGCACTGCCGCCAAAGCGCAAGCTGGCCGAGGCGTTGGCGCTGGCCACGGCGCGCGCCGCACGCGGATCGCCGCCCGCTGCAGCCACACCCGACGGCCCGGCACCACCGGGCACCTCCATCGCGGGGTTGGGCTTCTGGTCTGCCGACGAGGCCGGCGCGCTGGCGCTCTCGAAATTGGGTGCGTCGCTGGACAACGTGAGGTTGATGCCCGCGCGCAACGGCACACCGTCGTGCGAGAACAGGTCCAGCGTCTCCTTGTATTGCTCCACCGTGCCCACGAAGCGGTAGGCGCCCCAGCTGAACTCCACACGTGGCGGGGTCTTTTCGTTCTCACCGCCGAAGGGCTTGAGCATTTGCGCCATCTTGTCGGTGGTGCTGCGCACGTCTTCACCGCCCTTGACATCACCACCGAGGTTCCCGGCGGTGGTGTCGAAGACCAGGTCCATGGTGAGCTTGGCCACAGTCGCACTCACGAACTGGCGGCTGCCCGCGCCCTGGCCTGCGGGGCCCAGCGTGTTGGACACGGTGTACTGCAGCGAGGCCGGGTTGAAGTGCACCTTCACCACCTGCTCGGGCGCCGGACTCAGCGTCTTGAACTCGGCCACGGCGATGGTGCGCTCAAGCATGGTCAGGCCTTGGGGAAACTCAGGGTGAGGCCTTCGTGGGCCAGGTGCAGCTCTTCCACCGCCACCTCGGTGGCACGGGCATTGAGGTCGGCCGCCTTGAACTTCACCGGCATGCAGCGCGCCAGCGACCATGTCATGACCTTGTTGCCCGCACCGTCGAGCATGTCGATGTCCACGTCCATGCGCGCCGCATAGTCGCCACCCGAAACCAGGGCGAACCACTTCCAGAGGTGGCGGTTGTCGGTCATGCCGCGCTTGAGGATCACGGTGGCGTGCGTCACCTGACCGGCGCGCTGGAAGGCGTGGTGGTTCACTCCACCGCTGCGGATCACCTTGGGCTCCATGGTGGCCTCCAGGCCGGTGCATTCGGCAAAGGCGCCCTTGCAGACATCGACCTCGCTGCCCTGGCTCGTGCCCGCGCCGGACTGGCGGAAGCTCAGCTGAAAACGGAAGGGAATCAGCGCTGCCGGCAGCTGTGCACCTGCGCCAGAACCGGTGTTCGAGCCGGTGCCATTGCCCAAGCCGATCGACACCTGGGCCGAGGCGCTGGCAGAAAACTCGCCACCGATGGCCATCACGCGGCCTCCCGCACACGGGCGAGGCTCGCACCCGCCGCTGCGAGCGCCAGCACCACCGTGATGCGCTCGATGCTGTGTGCCGGCAGCACGGTGATCTCGGCCACGAGCCGCCCGTTGTCGAGGTCGTTCTGCGTCATGGTGCTGCGGTCGCAGCGCACGCTGAACGCATCGGTGGGCGTGGCACCCGCCAATGCGCCCACGCGCCAGAAACCCTTGAGCAGTTCTTCAAAGCTTCGCTCCAGCCTCGCCCATGTTTCGGGGCCGTTGCCGTCGAACAGCACGCTCTGGCCGCGCAGGCGCGCCGCGCGCAGCAGGGTGGCCATGAGGCGGCTCACACCACCGCTGCGCCACGCCGCATCCACCGACGTGGTCACGTCCGACTGCAGCGCCCAGCCACCGGACTGCTGGGTGAAGAGGCACACGCGTTCGGCCATTTGTGCGCTCGGCGACTGCGGACCCGCGCCCCAGCCAGGCAGCGGCACGGCGCTTTGCAGGTCGCGCAGTGCCGGCATGGACGTGTCGCCCGCCACGCTGGCGTGGGTGCCGCGCGCCAGCGCGCTGCGGGCGATCAGGCCGGCGAGCGCGCCATCAGGCGGCTCCAGGCCTTCGGGCAAATCTTGTGCGGCGCGTGTGACCAGCCATGGGTAGCCCAGTTGCACGAAGGCGCTGGCGATCGACAGGCCGCTCGCGTCCACACGGCCTTCGGCTTCCAGCACGCCGCTGCGCCGCAAAAATCCCAGCATGTCGCTGTGTGCGTGCACGCCACCGTCACTCACCGGCCGGCGCGCATCTTCGCGCGGCAGTGGAAGCGCACCGACGAACAACATCTCGCGCTGGTGCTGCGCCAGAAAGGCGCGCACGCTGGCCACCGCAACGCGCCAGGGGCCGTAGCCCGGGCCGTCCAGGCGCGGTGCGTGCAGGGCGCGCAGGCCGGCGTCGCGCGGCAGGGGTGGTTCTGCGGGACTGCACTCAACAAAACCTTCAACAGGTGGCTGCAGGGGCACGGTGACCGCCGGCGCCAAAGGTTCGGTCGAACACGCGTCGGGCAAGTCCGGCAGGCACAAGAGGCTGGCCTCGGAAAGCCCCACCACGTGGCCGATGCCGCGCCAGGTGCGCGGGTCCATGGGCTCGAACGCCTCACCCACCGGGTCGCGATCGCTGAAGCCGGGGATGAGCCGGGCCAGGCGCGCGCGCCGCTTCGCTGCGCGGTTGGAAGCCGATTCCAGAAACGCCCACGGGTCGCCCACGCGCACCACCACCGCGCGCTGACCGCCCCGCGCAAAGAAGCTGCGCACTGCGGCACCCAGGTAGGTGGCGCACAGCGAGGGCGCACCGCTCACCACGTCGGGTGCGCGGCCAACCAGGCGCGCGTCCCACGCAAAAAGGCGGTCAAACAAGGCCCAGCTGTCGATCACCACCGGCACGTTCTCCAGCGCCTCCAGTGCATCGGCGCCCTTGCGCCACGGCCCGTGCACCCAGCCCGCGTCGGTGAGCTGGCGGCGCACCGACATGGGCAAGGGCTGCTCGCGCCGGCGCGCCACGAAGCCGACGAAACAAGCCACGTCGGCTCGCTCGGGTGCGGTGCGCAGCTCGGGTGCGGCGGTTTCGAACACAAGGCTCATGGTGAATGTCCGGCGTGCTTCAGGCGGAGATTTCCATCGCTTCGGCCGAGAGCGCGATTTCCTCCATCGCCACGTCGCCGCCGCCCTTGCCCGCCAGCGTGGGCCCGGTGTATTTCATCGGGATCACGCCGCGCAGCACCCAGGTCTGCACGGGCGTGTGGGCTTCATCGAGCAGGGTGATGGTCACGTTGCGCTGCGCGGCCGGGCCCTGAGTGCGGGTCTGGCTGATCCAGTCGAACAGCGTCTTGCTGTTGAGGATGCCGCGCTTCAAGGTGACGTCGGACACCTTGTGGATGCCGGCGACCTTGCGCACGTGGTTTTCCTTGTCGTTGCCGTTGCGGTACTCGGCCACGGTGACTTCGGTGCCGATGCCGCTGACATCGGAGAAGCCGCCGAAGACCTCGCCGCCGTCGATAGGGCGTGGTGCGGTTGGCCATGGTTCAGCTCCTGATGGATCGGGTGAGACGGGAATTCACTCGCGGGCGTCGGCCGTTTTCTGGCCGATGCGGAAGATCACGAACTCGGCCGGCTTGATGATGGCCACGCCGATGAGGCAGATGAGGCGCCCGTTGTCCAGGTCGTTCTGCGTCATGGTGCTGCGATCGCAGCGGACGAAGAAGGCTTCGTCGGGCGTGGTGCCGAGCAACGCGCCGCTGCGCCACTCGTTGTAGAGAAAGTCGGCCACGGTCTGGCGGATGTTGGCCCACAGGCGCTCACCGTTGGGCTCGAACACGGCCCACTGCGTGCTGCGGTCGATGGACGCTTCGAGGTAGTTGAAGTAGCGCCGGTCGCTCACATATTTCCACTCCGGGTCGCTGGAGATCAGGCGCGCGCCCCACACGCGGTTGCCACGCCCGCTGAAGAAACGCAAGCAGTTCACACCGGCCGGGTTGAGCAACTCCTGCTGCGCAAAATTCACGTCGATCTCGAAACGCAATGCGCCGCGCACCACCTCGTTGGCTGGTGCCTTGTGCACGCCGCGCTGCACGTCGTTGCGCGCGTAGATACCGCTCACAAAACCCGAGGGCGGCAGCGCGATTTCTTTGGGAATGTCTTCGCGACCCGGGCGCGCCAGCGGGTTGCTCACCACCACCCACGGGAAGTACATGGCGCCGTATTTGGAGTCGAACAGTCCTCGGTACGTGCGCGCCGTGGTGGGCAGCAGATCGGGCGGCGTGTCGAGCACGGCGATGCGGTAGGCGCGGCGCCCTTCGGCGTGCGCAATGAGCGCGCTGGCAATGGCCTGCGGGTTGTCGTCGTCGTCCACGCCGTAGGCCGAACTGCCGGGCGCCGCAACGATGGACACGTCTTCGAGCGAGGCGATCTCAGCCAGTGCGAGCGCGTAGTCGGTCGACGTGGGCTCACCGCCATCGGTGCCACCCGTGAGCGTCCAGCTGCGCTCTATCTGGCCATTGGCATTGGCCGCCGCTCCGTTCAACAAACCGTTGTGCAGATCGATCGGCAACACGTCGCTGCCGATGGTGATCGCGAAAGCGTTTTGCAGGTGATCGCTGCGCCGCGACGGGCTTGCGGCGAGCACATGGCCGATCCAGCGGGGATGGTGGGCGGCCAGGCCCAGGTCTTCGTAACTCTGCCCGTCGCCATCGGCATCGAAGGTGCTCACCTGCAGCGTGACGATGTGAGGCGCATTGGCCAGCAGCGTGGCCACCACGCCGGCAGCAGCACCGAGGTTGTTGGCAGGCCGCCAGGCGCCATTGAGCTTCACGTGGTGCGAGGTCGCGCCGCCCGCCACGGTGCGCAGCATCGTGCCTTCGGGGCTGTTGGCCACCGCCGTTTCCGACGCGGGTGTGGCGATGGCGCGCACAACGATGCGCCCGTTGCCGCTCGCACCGGGAAAGCGCGCCTGAAACGCAATCGGTCGGTTGGCCGCCACGGCGGGCGCAGCGGGCACGGCCGGCGGCACACCACCGGGACCCGCAGGCACCGCCTCCACCGCCGGAACGGCCAACGTGCCCGCCACCAACAGCTGTGCCGATGCCGCACCGCTGCCCACCACACGCGAGACATACAACCGTGACCCGCCTTCGTTGAAGAAGGCCCGCACCGCATGCGCCAGGTAGTTGGTGCCTGGCACGCCGGCGCCCAGCGACAGGTCGGCAAAACCGCCGTAGATGCGTTCGAAGTCGCCGTAGCTGGTGAGCAGCTCGGGCGATTCGGGCGTGTCGTTGTCCACCCGGTACGGACCCTTGCGGGTGGGCCCGACAAACGCGGTGGTGCTGGTGCCCACCCCTTCGATGCTCTTGGCGCGGAAGCTGGTTTCCTCAACGTAAACGCCTGGCGCGAGGTATTCAGGCATGGTGTTTCTCCTTGTGAAGTGCGGGTGGGAACATCGCGAGAGTCCTCAGGGCAGGTCGATCCCGAGGGAGATGTGCTGCGGTCGACCGGCCGCCAGGCTGACAACCGCGCTGGCCTGCGGCAGGCCCGCGCGTGCTGTTTCAATGGCCGCAGGATCCACCAGCGGCAAGACGGAGGGCACCCGACCCAGCTGCACCGCGGCCTGCGGTGTGCGCACCACACTGGCCGGGTCGGCCACGGCCTGCAGTTCGGCCGAGATCTGCGTGACGATCACGGCACCGGGCTCGGTGGACCATGTGGTCACGGGCACACCGGCCACGGGCACCAATGCTTCTCCACGCCAGTCCGACAGGCCCAGGGCGCGAACCGCGCCCGCAGCCACCACGCGCAGCAGCACGCCGCCCAAGGCATCGCCGCTGCCTTGTTCGAACACGCTCACGCTGATGCAGGCCCAGTTGGCGCCGACGCGGCCTGTGGCCGAGGGGTACATGGGCACGGTCAACGGTCGGAACAGCGAGTCGGGCTGGCTGGCGTTGGCCGGGTCGGCGTCGCGCGGCAAGTCCACGCGAACCAGCCGCGGCAGGTAGTCTCCCTGCGGGTCGTAAACGGTGAGCATCAGCGCCAGAGAGCCCACCGCCACATCGCCGGGAGCTGCGGCAAAAGCGGCCGCGTGGTGCGCCAGCGGCAACCATTCGTGGATGACCAGCAGCCCGCTGCGGTTGCGCTGGATGCGCGCACCCTCGGGCCCCTGCACGCGCAGCGGCCGGTCCAGCGCCGCACCGGTGGTGGCGTCCACACAGCGCAAGGCGCCCAACACCCGGCGCTCTGCGCGTTCAACCTCGCGGGCGTTGAGCAGCAGCGTCACGAGGCGGCCCCCGCGCTGTAGGCGTAGCGCGTGGCCACCACCGGCGCCGCTTCGGGCAACTCATCGGGGTCCAGCCGCACGGTGCGAGCGATGTAGGAAGCCGAAAGCCGGTACGAGGGTTCCAGCGCGTCCCAGATGCGCATGATGTCTTCGGTGGACAACTCGGCGGGCACGATCTGGATCACTTCGTCGGCATCCCAGGCGGGCTCGGGCGACAGCGACGAGGCGTCCAGCAAGGGATGCAGGTGCAACTGGCGCATGGCCCAGGCCATCAGGATGTGTTCGTCCAGCGCGGAGCTGCCCCAGGCCGAGAGCAACACGTGCAGATCCAGGCTCAGCGGCGCAGGCAGGGCCTGCGGAGCACGGGACGGACGCTGCTGGCGGCTGTGTTCATTGACCGTGGCGCGGTAGAGGTAGAGGCTCACACGGTTGCCCTCGGTGGGCGGGTTGGCCATCTCCTGAGAAGACAACACCACAAAGTCGCAGGACGGCATGTCGGTGCCGTTGGTGGACGCCGGGTAGGTGTTGTTCAGGAAGGTTGCAATCGAGCTGCAAACCGAATGAATCGCCAGAACGTTGGCCATGGCTTCACGTCCTGAACCAAGCTGACACTGTGGGCCGACAGCCCTTTGAACGATGCATGGCGCCCCCTCCCTGAAGTCGTCAAACCGTTATGGCAATGAACCTTTTAAGATCACTACCTCGTCGCTTTTCTACAACTTAGGTGTGATTTATTTGACGTTTTTATAACGCCTGTTGGCTCAAAGGACACGAACAACTACGTTTTTGCCGACAGATTTACAAATGCAAACAGGCGGCCGAGGCCGCCTGTTTGCATGCGGGCGCGAGCCCGGGATCAAGCCCGCTCAGGGCCGGATGTTGTTGCGCTGGATCACGTCGGCCATGGTGGCCGTGTCGCTTTCAATGCGTCGGCGCAGACCCTCGGGCGAGGTGCCTGCCACCTGCCAACCTTGCGCAAAGATCTTCTGGCGGATGTCTTCGCGCCGCACGATGTCGGTGAGCAGCGCGGCCAGTCGGTTCACGTGGGCTTTGGGCAGGCTGTTGGGCGCGGCCACCGCGTTCCAGATTTCCAGCTGAAGGTTTTGAACACCGGCCTCGGACAGGCTGGGCAGCTCGGGCACGACGCTGCTGCGCCCGGCGGACGTGACACCGATGGCGCTGAGCTTGCCCGCGCGCACCTGCGCCATGGCCAGGCCCGGCGGCAGCATCGACATCTGGATCTGGTTGCCCAAGAGGGCCGTGATCACCTGCGGGTTGCCGGGGTAAGGCACGTGCACGGGGGCAATGCCGGCACGGCTCTTGAGCAGCTCCATGCCGAGATGGGCCACCGTGCCGACACCGGGCGTTCCGTAGTTCCAGCTGGTGCCCGACTGCTTTGCAGCAGCAAAGAAAGCGGCACCGCTCGGGCTGCCCGTGGGTGCGCAGAGCACCAGGGGCGCCACGGCAATCAGCGACACGGGCGTCAGGTCCTTGATCGGGTCGTAGGTGGTGTCGGGATTGAGGATCTTCGCGATCGTCATGTTGCCGTTGATCATCAGTCCGATGGTGTGATCGTCGGTGGCGCGGGCCACCTGGGCCGCGGCGATGTTGCCGCCCGCGCCGGGCCGGTTTTCAACCACCACCGGCTGGCCCAGCGCCTGCGACAGCGGCTCGGCCAGCAGGCGCGCCATGAGGTCGGGCGACGACCCGCCGGGGAAGCCCACCACAATCTTGAGTGGGCGGTTGGGCCAGGTGGCCTGCGCCTGCGCGGTCGGCAGCACAGTTGCAGCCAGCAGGCCTGCGGCGGTGGCCAAGGCATGGCGGCGGGTGGGGGCTGTGAGCTTCAGGGTCATGTCTTCCTCTTGGTTCTCGGTGAAGGGATGGGGTCTTGCTCGGGCTCGGGCGGCCCGTCGTAGAGCCATGGATTGTCCAGCAAACTTTCGCCCAGCCAGCGCATGGCGGTGTCGCGGCCAAATCGCACCAGGCCGGTTGCGTGAAAGATGCGGCCGTTGCGCTGCGAATGCTGCTGCACGCGCGCGTTGCGCTGCCAGCGCGCGTCGGCGAAACGGGCGAGCACGGCTGGCCAGTCGTTGGGCGCCGGTGCGGGTTTCAGCAGCCGACCGATCGTCCAGGCGTCTTCGATCGCCATCGCAGCACCTTGTGCGAGATATGGCCGCAGGGGATGGGCAGCGTCGCCCACCAGCGCCACCCTGCCCTGTGCGTGCTCTTGCGCTGTGCTCATGGCTGGGCGGTCGTTCAAGGCCCAGAGCGACCACGCGGGCACGGCGGTGACCATGTCGAGCAGGGCCTTGCAGACCGGGCCCAGCGAGCGCAGCAGATCGGCGGCGCGGGCCTCGTGGGTCCAGCCCTGCGGGTCGGCGCCCGGCTCGCCCCCATGGCCCTGCCCCAGCACGCCATGCACCACCGCCACCACATTCATCCACGCACCGCCACGCACGGGGTAGTGCACCACGTGCATGCGGGGCCCGAGCCAGGCCGTGACCACGTTGCCCTGCAACGCAGCTGGAAGATCGGCTGTGCGCACCATGCCACGGTAGGCGAGGTGACCACTGGACCGCACGTGTTGTGCACCGAGCAGTTGCGAGCGCACGCGGCTCCACAAACCGTCGCAGCCCAGCAGTGCGTCAGCGCTCAGCGTGCTGCCGTCGTCCAGCGTGGTGACCACACCATCCGGAGATTCGGTGAACGATGCCAGCCGTGTGTTCAAACGCAGTTCGGTCAGCCCCTGCTCCTGCACGGCAGCCAGCAGCAAAGCATGCAGGTCGGCCCGATGCAAGGTGGCATAGGGCTGGCCATGGCGTGCGATCGCCATGCTGCCCAGACGCAGTTGCCCGAGATCGGCACCGCGGTGGGCATCGCGCACATGCAGCGTTTCAGGGAATGCGGCGCAGGCCTGCAGGGCATCGCTCAGGCCCCAATCGGCCAGCACCCGCGTGGCATTGGGTCCGAGCTGCAGCCCAGCTCCCACCTCGCCGAACGCCGCCGCCTGCTCCAGCAGCACGCTCGGTACACCCTGACGAGCCAGCGCCAGGGCACAGGCCATGCCGCCGATACCGCCACCGGCGACGATCACTTGTTGGTTCATGCGGGGATTGTGCCGGTGCCGACCGGCGGCGCACTCACAGGATCCGGTTGAACCACAACACCGACAGCCCCGCCGAGAACAGCGCCAGGATCGAAGCGACCAGCGCAAGCAGGCCGGCGATTTCGGTTTCCTTCTTCTCCACCGTCAGGCGGGTGCTCAGGGTCTCGTAGACCTTCTTCAGGTTGTCGGCGGTGCCGGCGTAGTAGTACTCGGCCTGCGTGGTGCGGGCCACCTCTTTCAGGCTGTCTTCGTCCAGGCGCACGCGCATGGACCAGCCCTCGAACCCGATCACCTCGCCGTCGACCGTGCCCACACCCACGGTGTACACGCGCACACCCCGATCGGCGGCCATCTTGGCGGCCTCGGCTGTGTCCACGCCGGTGGTGCGCTGGCCGTCGGTGAGCAAAATGATGGCAGCCGAGCTGTACGAGCCCGGCGCCACCGGCACGAAGGCTTTGGGCTCGGTCCTGGGTTGGTCGATGGCACGGCCTTGTGGCGCGAACGGGTCGCTGTTGCGGTTGTAGGTCATGGCGCCGATGTCGAAGCCTTGACCGGGAAACAGCTCGGAGAGCGAGACCACGATGGCGCTGCCGATGGCCGTGGCGCGCTGCAGCTGGAACTTGTCGATCGCGGTGACGAGGTCTTCGCGGCTGAGGGTGATGGGCTGCACCACCTGGGCCGAGCCGGCAAAGGCCACGATGCCCACTTTCACGTGGCGCGGCAGCTCGGCGAGGAAGGCCTTCGCGGCGTTTTGCGAAGCGACCAGGCGGTTGGGCTGCACATCTTCGGCGCGCATGCTGCCCGACACGTCCATGGCCAGGATGATGGTCTGCTCTTGCGAAGGCAGCACGATGCTGGCCATGGGCCGCGCTGCGGCCAACAGCATGGTGGCGATGGCCAGCAGCAGCAGCACCGGTGGCACATGCCGGCGCCAGCCCGGGCCCTTGCCCATGGCCTCGCGCACGATGGCCAGGCTGGCAAAACGCACCGCCGCCTGCTTGCGCCGGCGCAGCAACCACACGTAGAGCAGCACCAGCAGCGGCAGGGCCACGAGCAGCCAGAGCAACTGCGGCCACAAGAAAGTTACGGGGATGTTCATGGTCGAGTTCCTTCACGGGAGATGCCGAAGCTGCCGCGGTCGCGGGCGGGCATTTGGGTCGGCACACTGCGGCCGGCCAGGGCGTGTTTGCCGGCGCGCAGACGGCGTTTGCGCAGATCGACAAAGCGCACCACGGCGTCGGCCAGATCGTCGTCGGTGGAGAGCTCCAGCGTGTCGACCCCGGCGCGCGCCAGACTCTCACGCAACTGGGCTTCGCGTTGCGCGGCGATGCGCGCGAAGCGCTGCCTGAACCCGGCGTCGTGCGTGTCCACCATCAGCTGTTCACCGGTTTCGGCGTCGCGGACGGGGATCAGGCCGAGGTCGGGCAGTTCCAGTTCCAGCGGGTCGAGCAGGCGGACGGCCACCACGTCGTGGCGGCGTGCGAGTTCGCCCAACGGCTTTTCCCAGCCGGGCTCGCTGATGAAGTCGGACACCACGAACACGGTGGCGCGCTGGCGCACGGTGTGCACCGCGGCCTTGAGCAGGTCGGAGAGCTGGGTCACGCCATCCTTGATCGAGGGATCTTTCTTCGGCGGCTGCAGCACCATCTGCATCAGGCGCAGCACCTGGGTGCGACCGCCGCGCGCGGGCAGCACCGCGTCGACCACCGGTTGGCCACGCGATCCATAGAGCACCGCGCCCACGCGGTTGCCGTGGCGTCCGATCAGGCGCGCGAGCACGGCGGTGAAATCGAGCAGCACCTGGCTCTTGCGCTGGTTGCCCGAGCCAAAGTCCACCGAGGGGCTGAGGTCGAGCAGGAACCACGCGGCCATCTCGCGGTCTTCGGTGAACACGCGCACGTGCGGCTGCTGCAGCCGCGCGGTGACGTTCCAGTCGATGTGGCGCACGTCGTCGTGCAGCTGGTATTCGCGCAGGTCCGCCAGGTCCAGGCCCGAGCCGCGCATGAGCGTTTTGTAGTCGCCCTGCAGCAGGCCGTCGAGCTTTCGCAGCACGGTCCATTCGAGCCGGCGCAGCAACGCGTCGGCTCGCTGCGTGACCGGTGTGGCCAGCGCGATACCGGCGGCTTTGGACGGCGCATCGGCAGCGCCGCGATCCGATCCGAACAGGCGTTTGAAGAACATGGTGTGGACCCGCGTTCAGGCGGCGCGCTTTTCGTGCTCCAGCGGGCGCGCAGGCGGCGGAACCTGCTTCATGATCTTTGCGATCAGGGCATCGGAATCCAGCCCCTCGGACAAGCCCTCGTACGACAGCACCACGCGGTGGCGCAGCACGTCGGGCACCAGATCGGTCATGTCTTCGGGCAGTGCGTAGCTGCGCCCACGCAGCATGGCCAGCGCGCGGGCGCCCTCCACCAGGCCGATGGTGGCGCGCGGGCTGGCGCCGAAGGTGATGAAGCGCGCCACATCCTTGAGGCCGTGTTTCTCGGGCGTGCGCGTGGCCGACACCAGCTTCACCGCGTACTGCACCAGCGAGGGGTCCACGTACACCTGGCGACACTGCGCCTGCAGCACCGCGAGCTGATCGGTGGTGGCCACCGCATTGACCTGCACGGCCGGGCCGGTGACGCGCTCGACGATCACGTACTCTTCTTCATCGGTGGGATAGTCCACCATCACTTTCATCATGAAGCGGTCGACCTGCGCTTCGGGCAGCGGGTAGGTGCCTTCGGTCTCGATCGGGTTCTGCGTGGCCATCACCAGGAACGGGCTGGGGACCTTGTGCGATTCGCCGGCAATGGTCACCTGGCGTTCCTGCATCACTTCCAGCAACGCACTCTGCACCTTGGCCGGCGCGCGGTTGATCTCGTCGGCCAGCAGCAAGTTGGCAAATACCGGGCCCAGCGAGGTGCTGAAGTCGCCGGTCTTCTGGTTGTAGATGCGTGTGCCCACGAGGTCGGCGGGCACCAGGTCGGGCGTGAATTGGATGCGCTTGAACTGGCCCTGCACCACATTGGCCAGTGTCTTGACGGTGAGTGTCTTGGCCAGACCCGGCACACCTTCGACCAGCAGGTGGCCCTGGGCCAGCATGGCCACCATCACGCGTTCAAGAAACCGGTCCTGACCCACCACCACGCGTTTCACTTCGTACAGGATCTGCTCCATGAGCTGGGCGGTGTCGGGGGCGGCGTTCTGGTCCATGGAAGCTCCTGTGACGGGCAAGCCGGCGGCGGACGCGGCGCTTTCAATCGGCACTGCAAATCCGATGCCGACGAAGGTGCGGTGGCTGGTGGGGTTGAGGATGCCGGTGACGATGCCGATGACTTCGCCGTCCATGGTGACCAGCGGGCCACCTGAGTTGCCGGGGTTGGCCGCTGCGTCGAACTGGATCAGGTTGCCGATTTCCTGTACGCCCTCGGGCGACTTGAAGGCGCGGTCAAAGCCCGAGATGACCCCCGAGGACACTGACGGCCCGATGCCGAAGGGAAAGCCCACCGCCACCACGTCTTCGCCGGGCACCAGGTCGTTGGTGGATCGCATGGTGGCAGCGATGAGGTCGTCGGGAATGATCTGCGCCTGCAACACAGCCAGATCGTTCTGGGGTTGTGCACCGGTCACGGTGGCGGGCGACTCGGAGCCGTCGGCGTACACGATCCTGACGCTCTGCGCGCTCTGCACCACGTGCAGGTTGGTCAGGATGATGCCCTTGTCTGTGATCACCACACCAGTGCCCACGCCCTGCTCCACTTCCTTGCCCTCGCTGTTCTTGCCGTAGGACATGACGCGTACCACGGCCGGGCGGATCTTCTCGGCCGCTCGTGCCGCGCGCGAGGGCAGGTTTTGCGTGGTGAGGGTGCGCAGCACAGCCGCGTCAATGTCTTTCTGCGTCAGGGCCTTGGTACCGTTCACACCGCCTTGCCACACGCTGGCGGCCAGCAGGGCCGCAAGCAAGGCCATGGCCGACCACATGACGCGCGGTGTCGCTGCAGCACGCGAAGAACCAGCCCGAAAACGGCTCCATCGGCCTCCCCGCTTTGGCGCCTCCACCGCGTTGGCCGATGCCGACTCGCCCGGGCGCGCACCAGCATCGGGTTGCGAGGTTCCTGCTCGACTGGACGGGCTGTACAAGGCAGGCTTTCGCATGGCGGCTCCTGGTGCGGCGGAAAACACATCATGCCGCTTTGCGGCATCTCGCTCAAGCGCTCAACAATTGCCTGAGCACGTAGGGAAGGATTCCGCCCTCGCGGTAATAGTTCACCTCCACCGGCGTGTCGATGCGCAGGGTCACGGTGACGGTTTTGCGGGACCCGTCGGCGCGCGTGATCACCAATTGCGCATCACTTTGGGGCGTGAGTTCGGGGTGCGGAAGTACACCAATGGTTTCATCGCCGCGCAGTCCCAGGCTCTCCCACGAGTCACCGGCCTTGAACTGCAGCGGCAGCACACCCATGCCCACCAGGTTGGAGCGATGGATGCGCTCGAAGCTGCGCGCCACCACGGCCTTGATGCCCAGCAGTTGCGTGCCCTTGGCGGCCCAGTCGCGGCTGGAGCCGGTGCCGTACTCCTCGCCAGCAAATATGACGGTGGGAATGTTCGCCTCCTGGTAACGCATGGCGGCATCGAAGATGCTCATCTTCTGGCCGTGGCCCACGCCTTCCTGCTGATAGATCGTCCAGCCGCCCTCTTCGCGCGAACCATCCGGGCCGGCAGCCAGCATGAGGTTCTTGATGCGCACGTTGGCAAAGGTGCCGCGCATCATCACCTCGTGGTGCCCCCGGCGCGCGCCGTAGCTGTTGAAGTCGGCCTTGAGCACACCACGCGCCAGCAGCCACTGACCGGCGGGCGAGTTCTCGGCGATGTTGCCGGCGGGCGAGATGTGGTCGGTGGTGATCGAGTCGCCAAACAGGGCCATGACGCGCGCACCACGCACCGCAGGCGGCTCGGTGGCGGCGGGCAGGGCCAGCTCGAACGATTCAAAGAACGGCGGCTCGGCAATGTAGGAGCTGGTCGGCCAGGTGTAGGCGTTGCCGCTCACGCCCTTGATGCGCTCCCACAGCTTGCCGGGCTCGGCCTTCACGCGCGCGTAGTTCTCGCGGTAGGCGCGCCCGTTCATGGCGAACTTCATCAGGTCGTAGATCTCGTCGCTGGTGGGCCAGATGTCGCCCAGGTACACCGGCTTGCCCCCTTTGCCTTTGCCCAGCGGTTCGGTCATGAGGTCGGTCATCACGTTGCCGGCGATGGCGTAGGCCACCACCAGCGGCGGGCTGGCCAGGAAGTTGGCCTTGAGGTTGGGATGGATGCGCGCCTCAAAGTTGCGGTTGCCCGAGAGCACAGCCGCGCAGATCAGGTCGTTGCTGGTGATGACTTCGTTGAGCTCGGGCGTGAGGTCGCCCGCGTTGCCGATGCAGGTGGTGCAGCCGTAGCCTGCGAGCGCAAAGCCGAGCTTCTCCAGGTAGGGCAACAGACCCGTCTGCGTGAGGTATTCGGTGACGATGCGCGAGCCGGGCGCAAGGGAAGTCTTGATGTGCGGTTTGACCTTCAGGCCCGCTTCCACCGCCTTCTTGGCCAGCAGGCCTGCTGCCAGGAGCACGCCGGGGTTGGAGGTGTTGGTGCAGCTGGTGATGGCGGCGATCAACACATCGCCGTTGCCGATGCTCAATTTGCTGCCCTTGCTCGGCGCAGGGGGGGGTTTGTTGGCTTCCATCTCGGCCACAAAGCGCGGTGCGCCCGGCGGGGTGGGCTGGGGCTTGCCCGGCGCCACCGTGTCGACCTCGTCACCGGTGTGCGGCTGGTAGCGCGTGTGCAGCAGCGCGGCGGGCCGGTTGAAGCCGTTTTGCGCGTTGGGCTTGCTGAACAGCTCGGCAAATTGGGTGGCCACGTTGCCCAGCTCGATGCGGTCTTGCGGGCGCTTGGGGCCGGCCAGGCTGGGCGTGACCTGGCCCAGGTCCAGCGTGACCACCTGCGAATAGTCGATCTCGCCAGCCTTGATGGACGCACCCGGCGCGCCCGGCACGCCGAAGATGCCCTGCGCGCGGAAGTAGGCCTCAAACGCCTCGATCTCGGCCTTGCTGCGGCCGGTACCGCGAAAGTAATCGAGCGTTTTGCTGTCCACAGGGAAGAAGCCCATGGTGGCGCCGTACTCGGGCGCCATGTTGGCGATGGTGGCGCGGTCGGGCAGCGCGAGCGAGGCCGTGCCTTCGCCGAAGAACTCGACGAACTTGCCCACCACCTTGTGCTGGCGCAGGATCTCGGTGACGGTGAGCACCAGGTCGGTGGCGGTCACGCCTTCGCGCAGTCGCCCCGTGAGCTCAAAGCCCACCACGTCGGGCATGAGGAAATACACCGGTTGGCCCAGCATGGCGGCCTCGGCCTCGATGCCGCCCACGCCCCAGCCCACCACACCGATACCGTTGATCATGGTGGTGTGGCTGTCGGTGCCCACCAGCGTGTCGGGGTAGTACAGGCCGCCCTTCATGTGCACGCCGCGCGCGAGGTACTCCAGGTTGACCTGGTGCACGATGCCGAAGCCCGGGGGCACCACACCAAAGGTATCGAAGGCCTGCATGCCCCACTTCATGAACTGGT